>Ga0308159_1000701_pt1 | contig 66926 bp, 72 predicted proteins | sample PhyCR1_FD_201040 | JGI IMG/M metagenome (GOLD analysis project Ga0308159, IMG submission 201040) | Phyllosphere microbial communities from UC Gill Tract Community Farm, Albany, California, United States - DLSLC.R1 | ecosystem: Host-associated > Plants > Phyllosphere > Unclassified | place: USA...
CGGCATCGCGTTCGCAGCGATCCTGATCGGGGCGACGTTGACGATGTTCGGGATCATCGTGCCGCTGTTCCTCGGCGGTGCTGGGTTCTTCGACCTGGACCTCCGGCTCTGAGCACCGGACGCCGGTCGCTACCCTGACCGAGTGGGGAACGATGACGACGTCTCGACGCTGATCCGGCCGGCGACGCTCGCTGATGCGGATGCGATCGCCCATGTGCACACGGTGTCGTGGCGAGAGACGTACGGCCGGTTCGTCGACGACCCGGACACGAGCCTCTGGTTCGACGTGGGTCGCCGGGTCGACATGTGGCGGTCGACGCTCGCGAGCCCTGATGTCCGAGGGGTCGTCCAGGTCGCCCTCGACAGCACCGGCGTCGTGGGCTTCGCCGCGGCGCAGACGACCCCCGAGCCGGATGCCGTCCGCCCCGAGGAGCTGACGACGCTCTACGTCCTGGCACGTGCGCACGGGACCGGAGCCGGCCAGGCACTCCTCGACACCGTGCTCGCCGATCGTCCGGCGTCGCTGTGGGTGGCCGCGGACAACCCGCGGGCGCACGCCTTCTACCGGCGGAACGGCTTCACGCCCGACGGTGCCGAGTCGGCGTTCGGACCCATCCCCCGGACCGTGCGTCTGGTGCGCTGAACGTCAGTCCACGGCCGGCGCGGAGATGTCCCACACGGTGGTCTCCTCGTACTGCTCGGACCAGCCGCGGCGCATGCGGGCGGCGGCACGGTCGAACGCGTCGACGACGTCGGTGTCCGACGTCAGCAGCGCCTGCAGGCGGATGCCGTCGTAGAGGGCGAGCAGCTGCTGTGCCCCGCGGATCGGGTCCATCGTCGCCGGTTCGCGGCCGGCGCGGACGTCTTCCTGCAGCGCGGTGCGAACGGTCTCGCGGAACTGCAGGTACGCAGACCGGTAGTAGTCGGCGCCGTCCGTCGACGGGTCGGTCGAGATGGCCAGCGTCGCGGCGATCAGACGCATGAGGGACGGGTCCTCGGCGTGGGCGGAGAGCAGCGCGTGCAGGAACGCGACCGTGCCCTTCTCACCGGCGAGCGGCAGCAGCGGTGCCGACACCGCACGGGTCCACCGCATCACCGCGGCGGCCAGCAGTGCGTGCTCGGAGGGGAAGAGCTCGAGGAGCTCGGCCTGCCGCATCCCCGACCGGGACGCGACGCCCTCGAGCGAGAAGCGTGACAGTCCCCCGTCGTGGAGGACCGCGATCGCACCGTTGATCGCCCGGGTGCGCGGGACTTCCTCGTCGGCGGCGTTCTGGTTCGTCAGTGGTGCCAGCGGGTGCTTCCGGAACCAGTCCAGGAGGGCGCGAGCGCGGGAGGCCCCGAACGCCGGATCAGTCTGGCGACCCGGGCTGAACAGGTCGCTGAACCCCGGAACGTCGTGCATCAGCGGGTCGAGGGACTGGAACGCCATCGACCAGTCCGGGAACGAGCGCTGGGCGATCGGCTCGTCGAGCAGCACCCGGACGTTCGTGTGTCGCGGGTCGGCCTGGACCTGGTCGAAGCGCTGCCGGACAACGTCGTCCTCGCCCTCGATGATCCCGATGCAGTTGTCGTCGCGGTGCGCGAGCATGCCGGTGACGCCGAGCCGGGTGTTCTTCTCGCGACCGACCGCCAGGATCTGGGCGAGTTCGGAATCCGTGATCGGACGGGTCTGGGTGCTGGTGTAGACGAGCGATCGCATGGTGCTGCTTCCTGGTCGGACGGTCCCCCGGTGTGTGGGAGGCGCCGCCGTGTCGAACCCGAATCGACTCGACGGCACCTCGTGGTCACCGTAACCAGCGGCGACCACCTTCACTGCGACGCAAGACGGTCCGTGGCTGTTCGGCACCCGGAGGATGCCGACCTCTGAATGGAACCATCTGGCCGAGTCCGGCGGTACCCCCACAATGGGGAACGGGCGTTCTCCGGCTGTTCCTGGGGGTTCGCTTCAGTTCGCGCGGTCGCCCGACGGGGGCGTCTCGAAGATGCGCTCGCCCGTCGTCGGGTCCCACCCGATGGTGCGGGGTTCCGCTGATCGCGGGCGTCGTTCGTCCCGCGGGAAGAACGGACGGGCGCTGGGCAGGTAGCTGAGCACCGCGGCGACGACGACGCAGACGGCCTCGATGAAGCTCCAGTCCACGCCGTCGGTGGCGATGGCGAACACTGTGCTGCAGGCACTCAGCCCGGCGATGATCGCGAGCCAGAGACGCGCGTTCCCGGAGCCTCGTCCCATCCGCGTCGCCAGCCACACGAACAGTGCCGACCAGGCGAGGACGAGGACGAGCCCGAGCGACGCCCCGATGATCGCACCGCCGGCTTCGCGCATGGACACGACCATGCCGGGCGCGGCGGCCACGAGGCTGATGACGACCGACGCCCACCAGAGCGCCACGGAGATCGTGACGACCCGCGGTCGCGTTCGCTGATCGGTGTGCTGTTCCATCAGGTGCTCCCCCGTCGTTCCGCTGGATGCGGCTCGACGATCCTATGGTGACGGCTGACGCGCTCCGGACTTCCGCGATCGGCGGAGGATGACCAGTCCCACGGTCAGCCCGGCTGCTGTCAGTGCTGGGGTCACGAACCACCCGAGCGCGATCGGCAACGCCCTGTCGGCGGGTGCGTCGACGCCGAGGAGCAAGTGCAGCACCAGGAGCGGGAGTACGACAGTCGCCGTCCAGGACGCGATCACCAGCACGGTGAGCAGGACCACTGCGCCCCGGTGCGGAGCCGTCCCGGGAGCGATCGTCATGCAGCCATCCAACCAGCGGGCCGGCGCGAACGATCTACGGGCGGTAGTCCTCGCGACGTGGCGGGACCTGCGCCGCGTGGGAATCGGTGTACGGCTTCGCGCCCCGCATCCCGCCCAGCGTCTTCGCGACCGTCGTCAGCAACCAGCCCAGCCCTCGTGCCACGGTGCTCAAGATCCTCATGGCGCCCCCTCGTCGGACCGACCTGCGGTGTCGGTCTCGTCCCGTCCCACCGTACGCGGAGGGCCGGATTCCCACCAGGGACGGCAGACTCTCCGTCCCGTCGTCGATCGACGTCGCGCATAGGCTGGACGCCCGACCGGGGAGGAGTCGCGATGCCGGTGATCCGTGAGCGAGTGCCGTTGTGGCGCACACCCTGGTGGCACCCTCGCCGCTGGGAGGCGCGGATGTGGGGGCTGCTCGTTGCGGCTGCTGCTGGCGGCGTCCTCCGCGAAGTGGCGCATCCGTTCTACGACGACGGGGTGCGGGCGGTCGCGAACTGGCTCGCCCTCTGCATCCCAGGATGTGTGATCGCGTACGTGATGGTCGGTCGGTGGAAGAAGGGCCTCACCACGCTCTGGAAGCCGTCGTGGCGCGAGCTCCGACGGATCCTGGTAGCAGCACCGCTCGGAGTGCTGGCCCTGCGATTGCTCATCGAGGACGACGACGGGTGGTTGTGGCTGCTCGCCGGGGTGTCCGCCGCGCTGCTCGCGCTCGCGGTGGCTCGCTGGGTCGCTGCGCGCCGCGATCGTCGACGTCGTACCGATGTGTACGGCACGGTGTCCGCTGACCCGTATGCGTAGCTCCCGATGGGGTTCGTCGATCGCCTACGCGTCCTGTGCCGAGTCGGTCTTCGACGGCAACCGCGATGCCACGAGCGTCCCGACGAGCGCCACCACCGCGAAGGCCGCGAACCCGAACGGCAGCCCGATCGCGCTGCCGACACCACCGACGACGAGTGGTCCGACGGCGTCCCCGGTCTCACGCCCGAGCTCCGCTGAACCCATGGTGCGACCGAGCCGATCCGGCGGAGTCGTCCCGGCGAGGTGCGCGAACGCGACGGGTGTCAGCGTGGCGACACCGGCCCCGGCGAGCAGGGCCGCGATGAAGACGGCCACCGCCGAGGGTGCTACGGCGACCACCAGGAACGCAGCGGCCACCGCGGCCGTCCCGGCCACACCCGCCACCCCGGTACCGAGGCGCCCGGCGTCGTGCAGCCGCCCGGCGACGGGCTGCACGAGCGACGACGTCACCGCGAGGACGGCGACCGCGAGTGTCGACACCAGGAGCGGGATGCCGACCTCGGTGCCGAGCGCCGGGAGCATCCCGGTCAGCGCGCCGATCGCAGCGCTGCCGACGGCCAGGACGACGACCGGGATCAGGAACTGGCGGTCCGTGGCCGCTCGGACCATCACAGCGAGCGTGGCCCGCTGCCGGGGCAGGGGCACGATCGGCTCGACGGCGACGAGCACCGCCACCGCCGTCACGAGGGCCATCACGACGAGGATCCCGAAGAGCCACTGCGTGCTGCCGAACTGCACCACGAGTGCACCGATGACCGGTCCCCCGGCGTAGCCGAGTCCCTTCCACGAGCCGTACCGACCGAAGTACGTCCCGCGGCGGTGCGCCGGCACGAGGCGGGCAACTGCGGCGGACGATGCGGGCGAGAACGCGGAGGCGCCGGCACCCTGCAGCAGACGGGCGAGCCCGAGCCAGAACGGACCGGTCCCGAAGACGCCGATGAGTGAAGCCGCCGCGAAGACGACGAGTCCGCCGACGATCACCGGTCGCGGGCCGATGCGGTCGGACAGTGCGCCGAAGACCGGCTTGAGGACGAGTTCGGCGACGTCGTAGAGCGCCAGGAAGAGCCCCAGCCACGCGAGCGTCAGGCCGAGTTCGAGGTGCTCGCCGCCGACCGCTGCGGCGATGCCGTTCGCCCCGAAGGCGGTCACGAACCCCGCGGCGTACAGCGGAGCGAGCCGAGGGGGCGTGGTCGTCGACGAGGCGGTCACGTGCTCACCTTGGCCGACCGCGCTCTGGTCCACCAGTCCCTCGTGGTCGACACGCGGGCCAGCGAACGCCGCGCGCCCTGCGACGAGGCCGGCTGACTCGATCTGGGCCATTCCGGTCGCCGTCGAGGGAACTCCGTCGCTACAGCCGGATCGCCCACTCGATGGTCGGCGGTGCTCCGCCGCCGTGTCGGAGGGCGTAGTCGTCCAACACCGCCCGGCGGACGTCCACACCGCTCGCGAATCGTTCCAGGTGTGTCAGGAGCCATTCTGCCGGCGCCTCGTCGATCATCTCCTGCCACGTCGGACCGAGCACTTCGTCCAGTTCGAGCACGGCAGCGTGGGTGTCACGGCCGTCGAACTCGTAGACCGCGACTCGGCGCGCGGTGAACGCCAGCCAGACTCCTCGTTCGACGACGACGTCACCGGGGTCCCGATCGTCCCGCTGCCACTCGCAGACCTTGTGGAACAGCACCGGCGTGGTGCCGCGTCGGGCACGCTTCCGCCTCCGGCCGATCTGCATGACCACCACCGTACCGGGCGGGGTCCACGGAACATCGCGGTCCTGGCGGACTGGGAACGACGAGCAGACCGGAACGAAGAAAGCCCCCGGCCGGACCTGGTGGTCCTGCCGGGGGCTTCGTGGTGGTGGGCGATACTGGGATCGAACCAGTGACCTCTTCCGTGTCAGGGAAGCGCGCTACCGCTGCGCCAATCGCCCAAGTCCCCTGCGTGGACCGGGGTCCATCAAGGTCTTGGAGGGTGGATCTGGAGGTGGGGACGGGATTCGAACCCGCGTGGACGGCTTTGCAGGCCGCTGCCTAGCCTCTCGGCCACCCCACCATCGAGGTTCACGTCTCCGTGAGTACCCGAACGGTGGGATACCCTCTGGTGAGTCGCGGGCCTTCGAGAAGACCCACACTCGAGCGGATGACGAGATTCGAACTCGCGACCCTCACCTTGGCAAGGTGATGCGCTACCACTGCGCCACATCCGCACTTGTCGTTCCGCTGTCGCGGCGACGACGTAAACTCTATACGCACCGGGGCACTTCCACCAAAATCCTCCCCGTTCACCGGGCGTGTCCCCCGAGTTCATGCGGATCGGGGCGGTTCGACACCCCCTGCGGACAGCGCGCCACACCCGGGCCGCGCGACGTGTTCGATGCACCGCCGGACTTCCGCTAGTATCGATCCGCACGAACAGTGCAGGGGGCGATTGGCGCAGTTGGTAGCGCGCTTCGTTCACACCGAAGAGGTCATCAGTTCGAGTCTGGTATCGCCCACACAGCAACACACACCACCGACAAGAGCCCGACGCAGCAGCGTCGGGCTCTTGTCATCTCATCAGGCCGCAGCACGCGGGCCAGACCACCAGCACGATCGGACGAAGGGGCGCATGACCGACGTCGACCTCGAGTTCGCCCGGGTCCGAGCGGTCCTCGACCGTCCGACCCTGCGGCTCATGTCCCGGCCGACCAGCGCCACGGTCCTGGCCGTGTTCCGCACGGTCTTCGATCGCGACGTGCAGTACGTCCCCGCCGACCGCATGCACCTACAGGTCGAGGAACACGTCGCGCGCCTGCAGGCCACGGGTGCCCGTGTGCCCGCGAGCGACCAGCCGGTGCCGGCGGCCAGCGCGCAGGCCGACAGCGAGCAGACCGAGGGCGAGCAGGAGGCCCGCCCGAACGGCCGCGCCCTGTGCCGCGAGTGGGTCGGCGCCCAGTGGCTCGTCCGCTCGAACTCCCCCGACGGCGACGAGCAGTACTCCCTGACGAGCCACGCCCTCGAAGCCCTGAGCCTCGTCGACGCCCTGTCGGCCGACCGCGCCCTCATCAGCGAGAGCCGGCTGGCGATGATCGTCGACGCCGTGCACCGGTGGGCAGCCCGCGCCGAGCCCGACCCCGACGTGCAGATCCGCCGGATCGACGCCCAGATCGCCGAACTGCAGGCGGAGCGGGAACGCCTGGAGCACGGCGACGACGTCGTGGCCGTCGACGACGACCGGATGCGCGACGGGTACACGAACATCTCCGACCTGATCCGGCAGCTGCCGAGCGACTTCAAGCGCGTGGAGGAAGCGGTCGCGATGATGCACCGCTCGATCGTCGAGGACTTCCGGCAAGAGGTCCGCCCCATCGGCGAGATCCTCGACGACTACCTGGCGCGCACGGACAACCTGATGGAAGCGACGCCCGAGGGCCGCGCCTTCGAGGGCGCCTTCGAGCTCCTCCGGGACGACGCCCTGCTCCTGCGGCTCCGCGACGACATCGCGACGATCCTGGCGCACCCGTTCGCGCAGGGCCTCGGAGCCGGCGAGCGTCGGGCCTTCCGCAACACGGTGACGATCCTGCGCCAGGGCATCGAGGACGTCCTCGCCCAGCGCCGTCAGCTCACCGCCACGCTCCGCGACCAGATCGTCGCCCACGACGTGGTGCGCGACCGCGAGCTCGACGCGGTGCTCCGTTCGATCAACCGCGGCCTCGCCACCCTGATGGACCAGGGCGGTGCACGCGACCGGATCCCGCTGCCGCTCCTGCCGGCGGCGGCCGAGGTCGGCACGCTGCGCGAGCGCTTCTACGACCCGGACGCCGAGTCCGTGCCGCCGCCCATCGAGGAACCCGACGACGACGTCTTCGAGGACCTCGACGTCGAGATGCTCCGCAAGCACGGCGGGCCGCTCCTGACCGAGCTGCGCGCGGCACTCCGCTTCGCCGAGGCCGACTCCAGCGTCGACGCGTTCCACGGGCTGCCGCCCGAGCAGCGCCGACCGGTCGAGCTCTTCGGCCTCGCGCACCTGCTGACGGGGCGCGACGACTTCGAGTCCGCCGCCCACGTCGCCGAGCACCGGACGGTCCGCCCCGACGGCACCGCGATCACCTTCCACATGCCCACCGCTGCGCTCGACGACGAGCGCACTCCGGTCGGCGACGCACACGACGAGAACGCACAGGAGGCACGGTGAGCGACACGACGCCGGCACCGGTCGACGACACGGTCCCCTACGACGACCCCGCATCCGTGATGCAGGACGACGAGCGTGACGAGTCCAGCTTCGCCCTCTTCGAGGGCGACGAGGGTCGGCTCGACGAGCACCAGCGACGCGCCCTGGTGGCACTGCTGCGGCACTCGTACGTCAGCTCCCGCACGCACCCCGACGAGTGGCGCGCGGTGCTCGACGCCGAGTACCAGCTGCGGTCCCGCCTGAACGACCTGTTCCTCGAGCTGCACGTCGACCGTGACCGCGAGGTCGCGTGGAAGCGCCAGGCCCGGTCGGAGAGCCAGCGCCGCACGTTCCCGACCCTGCTCCGCGACCTGCCGTACACCCGCGAGGAGACGATCGTCCTCGTCTACCTGCGGATGCGCCTGCGCGCCGATGCCCGACCGGGCCCGGACCAGGTCGTCGTCGACCGGTCCGAGATCCTCGGGCACGTGGCGGGCTTCCGTCCGGCGACCGCGACCGACCGCACCCGCGACGAGGGCCGGGTCGCGAAGGCGATCGAGCGCCTCGTGACCGCACGCATCCTGATCCGCACCTCCGACCCGGACCGCTTCCGGGTGGCGAGCGTCGTCGAGGTGCTGCTCCCCCTGGAGCGCCTGCTCGAACTGGACGCCTGGCTGCGGACCACCACCGCGCAGGGTGAGGCGACCGCCCCGGGTGGCGAGCCGACCGACGGGGACGACCCGGGCCTCCCGACTGACGGCGAAGCCGAGACCGACACCGACGACGAAGGCGAGACGGAAGCGTGACCGACACGTTCGAGATCCCGGCGCTCTTCGACACGGTCGCGCAGTGGCGAGCCGAGTCGATGCAGGTCGTCAACTGGGGTGGGTTCCACGGCCACCGGCAGGTCGAGCTGTCCGGCACGGCGACGCTCATCTCCGGCGCCTCGGGCACCGGCAAGTCGACGCTGATGGACGCCTACCTGGCCGTGATGATGCCGTCCGACGTGCCGTTCAACGGCGCCTCGAACGACGCCACCACCGGCCGGGCCCGCAGCGCCGACCAGCGCAACCTGCTCACGTACCTGCGCGGCAAGGTCGACACCCGGCGCGACCCGGAGACCGGCAGCCTGCGCGACGTGAACCTGCGCGGCGACGACCAGACCACCTGGGGCGCGGCGGCGGTCACGTTCCGGAACGACGACGAGCGACGCTTCACGGTGCTGCGTGCGTACATCGTGCCGAAGCGCGCCCGCGGGGTCGGCGACATCCAGATGACCATGGCGACGGTCGACGACACCTTCGACCTGCGCCGGCTCGAGGAGTTCGTGCCGTCGCGGTTCCACCACCTCGAGCTGACCGGCCGCGTGCCGGGGCTCGTCATCCGCGACACCTACCAGGAGCTCGCGTACACGCTGCAGACCCGGCTGGGCATCGGCGACTCCGGCGGCGGCAACCGGGCGATGCGCCTGCTCGCGCGCATCCAGGCCGGCCAGCACCTGCCGACCGTCGACGCGCTGTACAAGTCGCTCGTGCTCGAGACCCCCGGCACGTACGAGGCGGCCGACCGCGCCCTCGCGCACTTCTCCGCTCTCGACGAGGCGTACGAGGCGATGGACACCGAGGAGCGCAAGGTCCGCATCCTCTCCCCCATCACGGACCTGCACGACGAGATCTCGCGCGCGACCGAAGCCGCAGCGGCTCTGGACGGCATCGCGACCGGCGCCGAGGTGTCGCCGTTCGCGCACTGGACGGCCTCGCGGAAGCGCGACCTGCTCGACGCCGAGGTGTCGCGCAACGCCCGCGAGCGAACGGCGTCGCGCGCCGAGGTCGCCGCGGCCGAGGCCCGGCACGCCGCCGTCGAGATCGAGCTGCGCGACGCTGAGGCCCGGCTCCGCGACCAGGGCGGCAACGCACTCGCCCAGCTCGAGGACCGCATCGAACGGCTCACCCGCGAGCGCGACGCCGTGGTCCGCACCCGCGCCACCTTCGACGAGCGCACCGCGGTGCTCGGGGTTCCCGTCTCCTCGGAGCAGGACTTCATCGGGATCCAGCGTGCCGCGCACGAGTTCCTCGGTTCGTACGCCGACGCGCGCACCGCCCTCGACGAACGCCGCGACGCCCTGACCCGCGAGGAGTACCCGCTCCTCGACCGCGAGCGGTCCCTGCGGCAGGAGCGCCAGTCGCTCGAACACCGGCAGGGCGCCATGCCGCTGCCGATGCACGAGGCCCGGCTCGCGATGGCCCGCGCCGCCGGCATCGACCCGGCCGAACTGCCCTTCGTGGCGGAACTGCTCGACGTGCTGCCCGGCGAGGAGCGCTGGCGCACGGCCATCGAGTCCGTCCTGGCCCCCGTCGCCCGCACGCTGCTCGTCGACCAGGACCGCCTCGGCGACTTCAGCGAGGCGATCGACGCACTGCGCCTGCCCGTCCGCGTGCAGTTCGAGGGTGTGCCGACCGGCCCGCACCTGGACCTCGACGGCGACCCGGCGATGGTCTCCGGCAAGCTCGCCATCAAGCCGTCGCCGTTCAGCACCTGGGTGCGCGAGCGGATCGAGTCCGACCGCACCGACGCACGCTGTGTCGCCTCGGCGTCGGACCTCGGCGGTGGTGGCCGCCGGGTCACCGAGTCCGGGCAGCTCCGCGACGGCCGTCGTGGCGCGCACGGTGACCGCCGCCAGTCGAACGTCATCGGCTTCACGAACGAGGCCCGCGTCGCCGCGGTCGAGCAGGAGCTCGCCTCCATCGCGCAGGACCTGGCGACGCTCGAGGCCCGCCGCACCGACGTCGCGCAGGACCTCACCGCGCTCGACGTGCTCCGCGCCGCGCACCAGCACGTGGTCGACGTCACGTGGGCCGCGATCGACGTCGACGGGCTCGGGACCTCCCTCGCCCGGCTCGACGAGGAACGGCAGGCGCTGCTCGCCGCCGACGACGGCCTCCGGACACTGCGGGCCTCGGTCGCCCGGCTCCGGAAGTCCCTCGACGAGGCCGCCGACCGTCGCTCCGCCGCACGGCTGTCCGTCCAGCGGCTCGAGGAGCGCCACGCGGTGCTCGTCGACGGCCAGGACGCCGCCGCAGAGATCCTGGAGCGCTTCGACAACTCGCCCGGTTCGCTGCCGGACGACCAGCAGTCCCGTCTGCTCGAGGAGACCTTCGAGGAGATCGGCGCCCCGGACGGAGTCGACGGGTTCGACGACGCCACGCGACGGCTGAAGCGCCGGCTCGAGGAGCGGCTCACGCAGGCACTCGACGGTGCCGCGGCGGCCTCGACCTCGTTGACGCTGACGTTCCAGCGGTACCAGGACGCCTGGCCCGACCCGAACCTCGGCACGGGCGTCGCGTCCTACCCGGACTACCACGCGATCCTCGACCAGATCGTGGCGACCGGCCTGCACGCGCGTCGGAGCGAGTGGCGTCGACGCCTGTCGCAGTGGAGCGGCGAGGACCTCGTCCCGCTCGCCGGCGCCTTCGACCGCGCCGTCGTCGAGATCGAGGAGCGCCTCGAGCCGGTCAACGAAATCCTGCGGGAGCTGCCGTTCGGCGCGAACCGGGACCGCCTGAAGATCCAGATCCGCCGGGTCACCCGCGAGGACGTCACCGCCTTCCGCCGTGAGCTCCGAGCCCTGTCCGCCTCGGTCGACACCGAACTGACCGACGACGTGCTCGAGACGCGGTTCCGACGGCTCCGGCGCTTCATGGCGGTCATCCGGCCCGACCCGGACGCGGCCCGGGGCCGCACCACCCAGCGCGACGCGGTGCTCGACGTCCGCCGGCACATGGAGATCACGGCGGTCCGGTACGACACCGACGGCAACGACCTCGGCGTGTACTCCTCGCTCGGCGACAAGTCCGGTGGTGAGACGCAGGAGCTCGTGGCGTTCATCGTCGGCGCCGCGCTGCGCTACCAGCTCGGTGACGAGACCCGTCCCCGTCCCCGGTTCGCGCCGGTGTTCCTCGACGAGGCGTTCATCAAGGCGGACTCGGAGTTCGCCGGCCGTGCGGTCACCGCGTGGCTCCGGCTCGGGTTCCAGCTCGTCGTGAGTGCGCCGCTCGACAAGGTCACTGCGCTCGAACCGTCGATGGAGCGGCTGCTGTCGATGCGCAAGCACCCCGAGACGGGCCACTCGTCCATCACCGAGATCGCCCGGGTGGAGCCGGCCGCCGTCTGACGCGGGCGGGGTCCGGTCGCGCGTGGCGGCTGGTCAAGACACCCCGCTCAGGTTCGCCGAGGGGTCACGAACCGTCGGATAGCGGCGGCGCCGCCGACAGGTCGTGACCACTCGACGCGCGGCAGGCGGGGGGTCCTGACCACCCGGCCTGCGCTCTGGACGCGACCGACAGCGACCTGGAGGCGCGGTGCGGGCCCGCCACGGGCCTCCCGGCCGTCGTCCCGCCGGTCGCAACACCCCGCTCACCTCCGCGCGCTGGTCACGACGCGTCGGATGGCGGCGGCGCAGCCGCCGGTTCGCGACCACTCGGCGCGCCGCAGGCGGGGTGTCCCGACCACCCCGCGGCCGGGCCGTCAGCGTGTCGCCAGGTGCCGCACAGACGTTCCATGACCACTCGCCGCTACGGTGATGGCGTGTTCGGACGCCGCCGCTCCCCCAGTCCCCGCCCCGACGACGCTCCCGGTCTCGGCATCGGTGCCCTCGTGCAGGTCATCGACACCGATCGGGGCGGCGAGCAGTGGGCCGACGAGCCGATCGGGGTGATCGTGGCTCCCGGCGGGAGTCAGATCGGCGGGACACAGCGCACGTGGACCGTTGCCTTCGATGAGCCCGCGTACACGAAGGACGGCCGCGGCCCCTTCGAGCGCGCGACCGTTCTGAGTCGTCAGCTGGTGCCGGTCACGACCGACAGCGGCGAGTAGTCCGGGTCAGGGACTCAGTACTCCTCGGAGCCGCTCTTCATCATGGCCGCGACGGCCATGCAGCACCCGACGCCACCGAGGACGCCGACGCCGATGATGATCCCTGCGATGAGTTCGAGCATGGGTGGTGACTCCTTGGTTGCGTCGGCGTGTGGCTCCGCTCAGGTTACCGGATGCCGCGCATGAGCCGCAGCACCGGCTTGGCCAGGAGCAGCAGGACCACGCCCACCACGACGGCGACCAGGCCGAGGATCGTGAAGTACGGGGCCTCGTTCGCCGGGTCGTAGTAGCGGGACAGCACCCCGGTGACGGCGGTGCCCAGCGACACCGACAGGAAGAACAGCGCGACCATCTGCGTCTGGAACTTCGGCGGCGCGAGCTTCGTGGCGACGGACTGGCCGACGGGTGAGAGCAGCAGCTCGGCGAGCGTGAAGACCAGCAGGATGCCGACGAGCGCGAGCAGCGGTGTGCCGTTCTCGCCCGAGCCGGTGAACGGCAGGAAGAGCAGGAACGCGAGCCCCATGATCCCGGTGCCGAGGGCGAACTTCGTCGGGGTGGACGGCTGGCGGTCGCCGAGCTTGGTCCACAGCGCCGCGAAGACACCGGACAGCACGATGATGAAGACCGGGTTGATCGACTGCACCCACGACACCGGCATCTCCCAGCCGAACAGCGAGCGGTCGAGGCGCTCGTCGGAGTAGACCGTCACGACGGTGAACTGCTGCTGGTAGAGCGACCAGAACACGGCGCTGCCGATGAACAGCGGGATGAACGCGAAGACCCGCGACCGCTCGTCACGGGTGATGCCGCTCGACAGGATGACGACGAAGTAGCCGATGGTGGCCAGCACGACGACCGCCACCACGACGGTGGGCAGGTTGCCGACGTTGAGCAGGCCGGTCAGCACGGCGACGACGATGACGACGAGCGCGACGACGACACCGGCGCCGATGAGCGGCAGACGGCGGCGGTCGACGGGGTTCGCCACGTGGCGGACGACCTCGGGCAGCTTCCTCCGCCGGATCGCGTACTGCACCAGGCCCGCGGCCATGCCGACGGCGGCCAGGCCGAAGCCCCAGTGGAAGCCGAGCGAGCTCTGCAGCAGCCCGGTGAGCAGCGGTCCGAAGAACGCCCCGAGGTTCACGCCGAGGTAGTAGAGCGAGAAGCCGGCGTCGCGGCGCGGGTCCTCGCGGCTGTAGAGGCCGCCGACGATCGTGGTGGCGGTGGCCTTGAGCCCGCCGGAGCCGAGCGCGATGAGCACGAGGCCGACTCCGACCCCGGCCACGCCGGGGATGAGCGCGAGGGCGATGTGCCCGAGCATCACGACGATCGCGCTGCCGAACAGGGTCCGGTCAGCTCCGATCAGCCGGTCGGCGATCCACGCCCCGATGATCGTGAACAGGTAGACCGCGCCGCCGTAGGCACCCATGATGCCGGTGGCGATGCCCTTGTCGATCCCCAGGCCGCCCTGCGTGACCGTGTAGTACATGTAGATGAGGACGATGCCCTGCATCCCGTAGAACGAGAACCGCTCCCAGAGCTCCACGGCGAACGGTGTCGAGAGCTCGAACGGTTGCCCGAAGAAGGTGCGTCCGGGACGGCCTTCGCGGTCCGCGGGGGTGGTACGTGACATGGCGGCCAGTCTGCCCCCGGCCGGGTGGGCACGCCCAATCGTCGAACCCCACTCATGTCTTTGGAGGGTTCCCACGACCCCGTGACGGCACGGGCGACACGGGGTTGTGCGGCCCGCACGGCGTTCCCGCCACTGTCGGCACCGGTGTCTAGCGTGGACGGAGCAACACGGACACCGCAGTTCAGGAGGACTCCGCCCATGGTCGACACCGCACCCGCCCAGCGCACCACCCCCGCCAGTGGCAGCGACACCGCGCCGGACGTCGACGCGAAGAACGCCGCGCAGCACGCCGCGCCGAACGCCGACGCCGCCGGCGACCCGGCAGCGGGCACCCCGACCGCCGGGACGGACACCGACGTCCGCATCGACGTCGAGTTGGTGCAGGAGCTCCTGCTCGGACGCTGGGCCGAGGACCGCCGGATCTCCCGGCGGCTCGCGCTCGACCCCGCGATGCAGAAGATCGAGGGCCAGCCGATCCCCGAGCACCGGGCACGCGTGCTCGAGCAGCTCCGGACCCTGGTCGACGCCGGGGCGATCCAGCGCCCGTACCCCGCAGAGTTCGGCGGCCAGGACAACCACGGCGGCAACCTGGCGGCGTTCGAGGAGCTCGTCGTCGCCGACCCGTCGATGCAGATCAAGGCCGGGGTGCAGTGGGGACTGTTCGGCTCCGCCGTGCACCACCTGGGCACCGAGGCGAACCACCGCGAGTTCCTGCCGGGCATCGTCTCGTTCGAGGTCCCCGGCTGCTTCGCGATGACCGAGACCGGCCACGGCTCGGACGTCCAGAGCATCGCCACGACGGCCACGTACGACCCCACGACCGAGGAGTTCGAGATCCACACGCCGTTCCGCGGTGCGTGGAAGGACTACATCGGCAACGCGGCCCTGCACGGGCACGCCGCCGTCGTGTTCGCGAAGCTCGTGACCGCCGGTGTCGACCACGGCGTGCACGCGTTCTACGTCCCGCTCCGCGACGCCGACGGGGCGTTCCTGCCCGGCGTCAGCGGTGAGGACGACGGCCCCAAGGGCGGGCTGAACGGCATCGACAACGGTCGGCTCGCGTTCGACCACGTCCGGGTCCCCCGCACGAACCTGCTGAACCGCTACGGCGACGTCGCCGCGGACGGCACCTACTCGTCGCCGATCGCCTCGCCCGGCCGCCGGTTCTTCACGATGCTCGGCACCCTGGTGCAGGGCCGGGTGTCGCTCGACGGCGCCGCGGTCGTCGCGCAGAAGATCGCGCTGCAGATCGCCCTGACCTACGCGATGCAGCGTCGGCAGTTCCCCACCGGTGACGGCACCGAGGGTGTGCTGCTCGACTACGGCCGGCACCAGCGCCGGCTCATCCCGCGCCTGGCGACGGTGTTCGCGCAGTCGTTCGCGCACGAGAAGCTCCTGCGCACCTTCGACGACGTCTTCAGCGGGCGCGAGGACACCCCGGAGCGCCGGGAGGACCTGGAGACCCAGGCCGCGGCGTTCAAGTCGATGTCGACCTGGTCGGCACTCGACACCCTGCAGGAGGCCCGCGAGGCCTGCGGCGGTGCCGGGTTCCTCGCCGAGAACCGTCTGACCGGGCTCCGCGCCGACCTCGACGTCTACGTGACGTTCGAGGGCGACAACACCGTGCTGCTGCAGCTCGTCGGCAAGCGCCTGCTCACCGAGTTCCGCGCGAAGGCCCCGAAGGACCCGGCGTCCACCGCGAAGTTCGTGGCGGCCGTCGCGGCGTCGAAGCTGGCCGACGCGTCCGGCATCCGCCGCCTCGGCCAGACCGTGGCCGACCGCGGCTCGCTGGCCGCCAGCGTCGCCGACCTGCAGGACCCCCGCACGCAGCGCGAACTGCTCGCCGGTCGGGTCGACACCATGGTCGCCGAGATCGGCATGCGCCTTGCGTCGGCCGGCAAGGACCGAGCCCGCGCCGCCCGACTGCTGAACCGTTCGCAGCACGAGCTCATCGAGGCGTCGAAGGCGCACGCCGAGCTCATGCAGTGGGACGCCTTCACCGAGGCGCTCGACGAGGTCACCGAGGGCGACACCCGCCGCGTGCTCGTCTGGCTGCGCGACCTGTTCGCGCTCGGCCTGCTCGAGCAGCACCTGGACTGGTACCTGCTGCACGGCCGACTGTCGGCGCAGCGTGCCCGCGCGGTGTCGGCGTACATCGACCGGCTCGTCGCCCGGGTCCGGCCGATCGTGCCGCAGCTGATCGAGACCTTCGGGTACGAGCCCGGTCACGTCCGCGCACCGATCGCGCTCGGTGCCGAGCAGGCCCGACAGGACGAGGCACGCGCCTGGTTCGCCGCCGAGGCCGCCGCCGGCCGGCTGCCCGAACAGGAGAAGAAGCCCCGTCCGTGACGGATATGCAGCCCCGCCCGTGACGGACACACAGCCGCAGCCGTGATCGACGAGCAGCCGCGCCCCGACGGGCGTGGCTGCGTCGGACGGCTAGGAGTCGGTCGGTCCCGACGGAGTCGAGCCGTCGGCGGCAGCCCCGCCACGTGCCCCGAGCGCCGCGCGCAGCTGCGCCTCGGCGTCGTCACCGGCAGCGGCGGCCTCGGCGTTCGCCTCGGCGACCGCACGCACGACCTCTTCGCGCTGGATCTTCACGCCGCGCGGGGCGTCGATGCCGATCCGGACGCCGTCGCCCCGGGAGTCGAGCACCGTGATGACGATGTCGTCGCCGACGAGGATCCGCTCGCCGACCTTCCGCGTGAGTACCAGCACCCGTTCAGCCTAGCGACACGACGGGGAGCCCCAGCAGGTCCACCGACCCGGGCGTGGCGGTCTCCCCCGCACCGATCGAAACGACACCGACCACGGGGAGCCGCGAGGCCACCGCGGACACCATCGCGGCCGAGTCCGCGGGCTTCCGCCCGACGTCGACCACGACCCACACCTGGTCTGCCTGCAGCGCGTCGCCGGTCGCCCGGTCGTCCCACGCGGCGACGGCGAGCACGGCGTGACCGTCGCGGACGCCGTCGGCCCGGGCCAGGATCGCCCCACGGCGGTCGGCGGCATCCGTCGGCCGGAGAGCGTGCCGCACCGCGAAGAGCCCGGCGGCCGCGTCGACGTCGTTCGGCCGCCCGACCAGGAGCACCAGGTCGCCGTCCGCAGACCGCACGGCCGGTGCAGCGGGCCGGCCCACCGGTGCAGGCGAGGGCGCGTCGAGGACGCGGGACGGGCCTCCCGACCGGGTCTCGACGACCGGCTGCGCGACGGCCACCGCCTGCGTGTCGGCCACCGTCTGCGCGTCGGCCACCGTCTGCGCGTCGACGGCGGCCTGGAGGCGCGGGTCGACCCCGGTGGGCACGTCCGGCTCGGCGGACGCGTGCGTCGGGCGCGGGACGCTCGGCGTGATCCCGTCCGCCTGGAACCCGTCGAGCACCGACGCGAAGGCGTCGGCCCGCGTCGTCGCGGTGCCGTCGGTGCCGGCGATGCGGGCCTCGGCCGCCTCGGCGTCGGCGAGCAGCGCGGCGATGCCGACGCGCTGCACGGGCGAGTCGGCGATGACGACCCGGGCGGTGGGCTGGTCCCCCGGTTCCGGCACCTCGACGGTGGCCTCGACGTGCGCCTTGCGGAACAGTCCGCCGAAGCCCGGCGTGGTCACGCGTTCGGCCGCGACGATCCGCGCACCCGCACCGAACTCGGTCCGGACCGCGTCGCGGACGGACTCGAGCGTGGCGCCGCTACGCTGCAATCGGGTCGGCGGCACGGACCACTCCCACGGTCTCGATGGTGGAGCCCGCGGCGGTGGCCTCCTGGTACGACAGCACCGGGAGCCCGTTCGACTGGGCGGCGACCATGCGGTGCACGGCCGGGCGGAGCTGCGGGGCGCAGACCAGGACGGCGGAGAGTCCCTGGTCCTCCACGGAGCGCACGGCGTCGCGGACGGAGCCCAGGACCTGCTCGATGCGGTGCGCGTCGAGCACGATCTGACTGCCCTGCTCGGACGGCCGGAGCCCCTCGAGCATCGACTGCTCGAGCATCGGGTCGATCATGATGACGCGCAGGGTGCCGGCGTCGGTGTGCCGGGCGGCGAGGGCCGGTCCGAGGGCTGCACGGGCGGACTCGACGAGCCCCTCGGGGTCGGTCGACACCTTGGCGCGGAGCGTGAGGGCCTCGCAGATCCGGCCGAGGTCGTTGATCGGCACGCGCTCGGCGAGCAGGCCCTGCAGCACCCGCTGCAGTTCGGCCATCGAGAGCATGCCGGGGACGAGCTCCTCGACCGCAGCGGGGTTGACCTGCTTGACGCCCTCGGTCAGGACCTTGACGTCCTCGCGGGTGAGCAGGCGCGCGGCGTTGTCGCCGATGACCGCCTGCAGGTGGGTGACGAGCACGGAGACCCGGTCGATGACGGTCGCGCCGGTCATCTCGGCGGCGTGCCGGAGTTCGGCGGGCACCCACTTGCCGGTCAGGCCGAACACCGGCTCGACGGTCGAGGTGCCGGGCAGGCCGTCGAGGTGGTCGCCGAGCGCCAGGACGCTGCGGGCGGGCGCGGTGCCCCGACCGGCCTCGACCCCGGCGATGCGGATGGCGTACGTCGACGGCGGCAGGTCGATCGAGTCGCGGGTGCGGACCGGCGGGACGACGATGCCCATGTCGATCGCGATCTTGCGGCGGAGTGCACGTACCCGGCCGAGCAGGTCGTCGGAGGCGCCGGACACCATGTCGACCAGGTCGGGGGCGAGCAGGATCTCGAGGGCGTGCACGCGCATCTGCTCGAGCAGGTCCTCCGGGGTGTCGCCGGTCGGTGCCGCGGCCGCGAGTGCCTGCTGCTGGGCGGCGTCGGCCTCGGCCCGGGCGGCGTTCCGGCCGATGCGCCAGCCCGTGAAGAGCAGGGTCGCGCCGACGAGCAGGAAGGGCAGGATCGGCATGCCGGGGATGAAGCCCATCGCGATCGCGGCGACACCGGCGATCATCAGGGCGTTCCGCGACTGCGACAGCTGGGTCGCGGCCGAGGACCCCATCTCGGACTCGGCGCCGGACCGGGTGACGATCATGCCCGTGGACACCGCCATGAGCAGCGCCGGGATCTGCGTGACCAGGCCGTCGCCGATCGTCAGGATGCCGTACTTCGACAGCGCGTCCGTGACGGACAGTCCGTTCTGCAGCATGCCGATCGCGATGCCGCCGATCAGGTTGATGATGATGATCAGGATGCCGGCGATCGCGTCGCCCTTGACGAACTTCGACGCACCGTCCATCGCGCCGTAGAAGTCGGCCTCGGCGGACACCGCGGCGCGGCGCTCCTTGGCTTCCTGGTCGGTGATCAGCCCGGCGTTCAGGTCGGCGTCGATCGCCATCTGCTTGCCCGGCATCGCGTCGAGGGTGAAGCGTGCCCCGACCTCGGCGACGCGCTCGGCACCCTTCGTCACGACGACGAACTGGATGACGATGAGGATGAGGAAGATGACCGCGCCGATGATGATCGACCCGGAGACGGCGACGTGGCCGAACGCCTGGATGACGTCACCGGCGAAGCCCTCGCCGAGCACCAGCCGGGTGGACGCCACGTTGAGGCCGAGCCGGAACAGCGTCGCGACGAGCAGCAGGGACGGGAACACCGAGAAGTCGAGCGGCTTCTTCACGAAGAGCGTCGTGAGCAGGATCACCAGCGCCAGCAGGATGTTGATGATGATCAGGAAGTCGAGCAGGAACGACGGCACCGGCAGGATCAGCAGCAGGATGATGCCGACGATGAACACCGGGACGACGAGCTTCGGCAGGTCCTTGCGGTTCATGCGGGGAGTCCTTCGGTCTGGTTCTCTGCGATGCGCGGTGTGCGGAGCCTGCGGGGGCGGAGGTCTCCGGTCAGGGTGGCGGGGTCGATGACGCTCGCGACCTCGTCCGGGGTGGTCGGCCTCGGCGGCGCGTGCGTGCCGGCCGCGGTGCCGCGGGCCTTGAGCGCCATCACGAAGGACAGGACGCGGGCCACGGGCGTGTACAGGCCGACGGGGATCTCGTGCCCGAGCTCGCACGCGGCGTGCAGTGCCCGGGTGAGCGGGACATCGCGGACGATCGGCACCCGCTCTTCCTCGGCACGGGCGCGGATGACGTCGGCGACCGGGCCGGCCCCCTTCGCCACCACCCGGGGCGCGGACTTGCCGGGCTCGTACTTGATCGCGACGGCGTAGTGGGTCGGGTTCGTCATCACGACGTCCGCCGTGCCGATGGCCTGGATCATCCGGTTGCGGCTCATCGCGAGCTGACGGGAGCGGCGCTGCGACTTCACCAGCGGGTCGCCGTCGCTCCGCTTGTTCTCGTCCTTGACCTCGCGCTTGGTCATCATCGTGCGCTTCCGGTTTCGGCGGATCACCACGAACACGTCCAGGGCTGCGAGGACGAGCCCGGCGACGATCGCGGCGCGCAGCAGCGTGCCCGACCCGGCGGCGGCGGCCTCGAGCACGGCCGACAGCGGCAGCGAGCCGCTCGTCATCAGGACCGGCATGAGCCCCTGCACCGCGAACCAGAGGACGAGCCCGACGACGGCGGTCTTGAGCAGCGCCTTCGCGCCGTTCCAGAGCGCCTGGGTGCCGAACACGCGCTTCAGTCCGGCGACGGGATCGAAGTGGTCGGGCTGCGGCGTCATCTTGCGGAAGTGCACCCCGCCCTGGGTGACGGCGGCGGCGAGCACCGCGACCGCGACGACCGCGAGCATCGGACCGAGGGTCGCACCCATCGAACCGAGGGCGTCGGCGAGCAAGGCCTGCACGGCGCCGAGCTCGGGGTCCTCGATGACCCGCTGCACGGCGAGCAGCTGGTCCTGCCCGGCGGCTGCGGCGTTGCCGATCGCGGCCGGGATCATGAGCGCCGCGACGGCGATCCCGATCCACGCGCCGAGGTCCTGCGAGCGACCGATCTGGCCCTTCTCGTGGACCTCGCGCATCCGCTGCTGGGTTGCCTGTTCGGAACGTTCTCCGCTGTCGGACACGTCGTCACCCCCGTCCCGTGATCGCCTCGACGGCGTCGCCGGTCAGCGACGACACCACCGAGGGCAGCGCCATGAAGAGCGCGCCGGCGAACAGGACGGTCAGGCCGATCTTGATCGGGAAGCCCATCTGGAACGCGTTGAGCGCCGGTGCCACGCGGGTCAGCAGCCCGAGGCCGACGTCGGCCAGGAACAGCACGACGACGAGCGGGCCGGCGATCTGCAGGGTGGCGAGGAACATCTGCGACATCGCGGTCACGAGCATCGACGCGAGCCCGTCCACCGCGAAGGTGCCGGTGAGTGGCACGGCGTCGAACGACCGCACCAGACCGCCGACGATGAGCTGGTAGCCGCCCGAGGTGAAGAGCAGCGCGAGCGCGGTCATCTGGAACAGGCGGGTGAACTGGGCGCCGTTGACCTGGGACTGCGGGTCGAACGCCTGCGCGAGCGTGAACCCGCCGAACAGGTCGATGAGCGCACCCGCCGACTGGACGGCGGCGAACACCAGGAACACCAGGAACCCGAGGGACAGCCCGACGACGAGCTGGGTGAGCAGGGCGAGCAGGAACGGCCCCGTGTCGAGCGACTCGTAGCCGACGGCGACGCGCGGGGCGACACCGATGGCGAGCCCCAGCCCGAGGATCACCTTCACCGTGCCGGGGAAGGCCCGGTACGAGAACGGCGGCGCGATGACGAAGAACGCGACGAGCCGGACGCCGGCGAGCATGGTCGCCTCCAGACGGTCGGCGTCGATGCTGAGCTCCATCAACCGGCCCCGAGGAGCTTCGGGATCATGTCGAACGCGACGTGCGTGAACGCGATCATCTCCGAGATCATCCAGTTGCCGCAGACCACCAGGGCGATCGCGACGGCGACGGCCTTCGGCACGAACGAGAGCGTGACCTCCTGGATCTGCGTCACCGACTGGAACAGCGAGATCGCGAAGCCGACGACGAGCGAGGTGATGAGCACCGGGGCGGCGAGCTTGCCGGACACCAGGAGCGCCTGGAGCACGAGGTCGATGACGGCCTGCTGGTTCATGCGTGCCCCCTAGACAACGTGGTAGCTCTCGATGAGCGACGTGATGATGAGGCCCCAGCCGTCGACCAGCACGAAGAGCAGGATCTTGAACGGCAGCGAGATCATGACCGGCGGGAGCATCATCATGCCCATCGACATCAGGGCTGCGGAGACGACGAGGTCGATCACCAGGAACGGGATGAAGATGACGAACCCGATGATGAACGCGCTGCGGAGCTCCGAGATGATGAACGCCGGGATCACCGTCGTCATCGGCACGTCCGCCATCGACTTCGGGTTGTCCAGGCCGGCGGCGCGGGTGATCAGGGCGACGTCCTCGTCGCGGGTCTGGTGGAGCATGAAGGTCCGCAGGGGCTTCGTGCCGATCTCGACGGCCTGGTTGAAGTCGAGGTGCCCGGCCAGGTAGGGCTGCAGGGCGTCGTCGTTGATGTGCCCGAGCACCGGTGCCATCACGAACAGCGACAGGAACAGTGCCAGTCCGGCGATCACCTGGTTCGGCGGGATCGACTGCAGCCCGAGCGCGTTCCGGGTCATCGCGAGCACGACGAAGATCTTCGTGAACGACGTCATCATGAGCATCAGCGCGGGCGCGACGCTCAGCAGCGTGATGCCGATGAGCGTCACCACGGCGGACGAGGGGGTGCCGTCCGGGCCGTTCACGCTGACGCTGAAGTCACCGGTCGCGGGGGCGGTCGGGGTCGCCGGGGCGGTGGGTTCGACGACACCGGCGGCGTGCGCACCGGTCGTCGTGAGCATCAGGAACCCGGCCACGACCGCCAGGCCGAGCAGGACGAGGGCGACGAGTCGACCCGACCGTGCCAGACGGTGCGGCCCTGCCGCGGTCACCCGGCCCGCCGGTTCCGCAGCGCGGCCGCGGCCTGGCGCCAGGTGTCGACAGACAGGATCGAGCCCTGCAGCTGCTGCGCGCTCGGCACGGCGCGCTGCGGGCGCCGGTTGCGCGGGCGCATCGGGAGCGGCGCGACGGCGCTGGTCGCGTCGGTCGCCCGGGTCACGTCGTCCGTGCCCGCCGGGAGGCCCGTGGTGGCGTCCGACTGCTGCGCGAGTGCCCGACCGAACACGTCGGCCGACGGGGCGGGACGCACGGGCAGCGCCACCGGTCCGGTCACGATGGTGAGTTCCGGCGCGGGCGCCTGCCCACTGGTGAGCAGGTTGACCCCGTGCTCGGACACGCCGAGCACGAGCCGCTCCCCCTCGACGTCGACAACGACGACGCTCGCCTTGCCGCCGATGCCCTGCCGACCGACGACCTCGACGGTCGCCGCACGGCGGCCCGACGGCTTGCCCGAGAAGCGCTTGCGGCTCGCGCGGTGCAGCACCCACATGAGGGCGAGCACGACGCCGAGCGAGAGCGCGACGCGGAGGGTGACGACGAGGGTGTCCACGTGCGGGTCAGACCGTTTCGGCGACGTCGAGGATGCGCGTGATCCGGACCGCGTAGTCCTGGTCGACGACGACGACCTCGCCGTGCGCGATGAGGCGGCCGTTCAGCAGGACGTCGGCGGGGGCACCGGCACTGCGGTCGAGCTCGACGACGGCACCGGGCTCCATGCCGAGCACGTCGCGGACCGACATCCGGGTGCGGCCGATCTCGACCGTCAGGGTCATCTCGACGTTGTTGATCCGGCCGAGGTTGCCGGCGGGCAGGTTCGCCACGACGGGCGCCGACACCGTGCCGTTCTCGCGGATCCGGATGCCGAACCACCCGGCGGGCAGGCCACCGGCGGTCAGTTCGAACACGACGGTGTCCGGGTCGGCCAGCAGCGACGCGGCCGACTCGCGGTTCGCCTCGCCGAGCACCCCGACGCCGAGGACCGCGGCGGCGGCCTCGAGCGACGGGCGCAGCACATCGGTGACGGCCACGATGCCGTGGTCGGTGCCTCCGGCGGCCGTGATCGCCTCGAGGTCGGTGAGCACGAGCGCCAGGTCGGCCGACAGGCCGCCGACGAACGACGCGACCACGGCGTCCGTCGCCGCGTCGAGCACGACCGGTGTCGCGCCTCCAGGCAGGAGCACCGCGGTCAAGGGGGCGGCCGTCGGGAGCTGCGCCGCGAGCGACTCGGCCGCTGCGGTGTGGAGGGTGGTCGTTTCGGTCATCAGTGCTGCTCCGTGCTCGTGGTGGTGACGACGATGCCGGCGAGGCGCGAGCCGTTCGCGCCGACCGCGGCGGTGCCGACGGGTTCGCCGTCGACCGCGATGGTGAGGGGCCGGTGCTGCGGGTGCGGCAGCGGCAGGACGTCGCCGACGGCGAGCCGCAGGACCTGCGTCGGCAGGACCGCGGCCGGGGCGAAGCGCAGGCTGACGCCCACGGGCACGCTCTCGAGCTGCGCGTCGAGCTGGGCTCGGGCGTCGGCGGGCGACACGTGCGCGGCGGCCTCGCCGAGCTGCGGCAGGACGGCCTCGGCCGGCAGGGCCAGCGTGCCGGGGGCGATGCGGTCGCCGACCCGGATCGAGAACGAGGCGACGATCATCAGGTCGCCCTTCTGCGCGGCCTGGGCGAACTGGCTGTTGAACTGGAACCCGCCGACCGTGACGTCCTGCGCGAGCAGGCCGCCGAACGAGTAACGGAGGTCGTCGAGGGCGTCCTCGACGATCTTGCGGACCAGGGCCTGCTCGATGGGCGTGAAGGTGCGGTCCGGCGTCGGGAGCGGCTTCGAGGCGCCGAGCGCGTGCGACACCCACGTCAGCGCGGCGTCGAGCGGGACCTGCAGCACGCCCTTCGGGGTCAGGCCGGTGATCGGCAGCAGCACCATGCCGGTGAGCGCGGGCAGCGACGCGGCGTACTCGTCGTACGTCGTCATCTGCACCTGCTCGCAGGTGACCTGGCTGACCGCGCGGACCTTCGCCGTCAGCTGCGTGCCCCACTGGCGCGCGAACGTCTCGAAGGCGAGCTCGAGGACCCGGGCGTGCTCACGGGCCAGCGTCGACGGGCGCGCGAAGTCGTACACCTCGGGCGCTGGCAGGGTCTCGGTCACGGGTGCGTCTATCGGTCACCTGTGGGGCACCCGTCAGTGCTGTACCCCGTAGTGGGGCGGTGGCGTCAGCGCTGGTGCGCTCCGCGCGCTGCGTGTGTCAGCCCTGCTGCGCTGCGTGTCCCAGCCCTGTTGCGCTGCGTGTGTCAGCCCTGTTGCGCTGCGTGTGTCAGCCCTGCTGCGCTCCGTCCTGTGCCTTGGCCAGCGCCGGCATGAGGGCGCTGACGTCCTGGTCGGCGTTCGACAGGACCACGATGTCGACCCGCCGGTTCAGGGCGAGGTCGCGGTCCGTGCCGCCCTTCGCCAGCGGCCGGCTCGACCCGAACCCGACGCTCTGCACGTGGTCGCCGGGCATCCCGCCCCGCTCGACCAGGTCGCGCAGGACCCCGGTCGCCCGTGCTGCGCTGAGCTCCCAGTTGGTGGCGTACGGCGCGGTCGAGTTCCGCTGGTCGGCGTGCCCCTCGACGCTGACGTCGTGGGCGGAGGTCTTCAGCACCGGCGCGATGGCGTCCATGATCGACCGCGCCTGGTCGGACAGGTCCGCGCTGTTCGTGCCGAAGTACGTCTCGCTGCCGATCAACCGGACGATCAGGCCGCGGGCGTCCACGGTGAACTGGACGTTCTCGGTCTGACCCGCCTTCGCCAGGTTGCGCTGGATCGCACGCTCGAGCTTCGTCAGGTCGTCGAGCTCGCGCTTCGCCTCGGCGAGGTCCTGCTTGCTCGCCGTCGTCGGCACCACCGTCGATGCGGGGTCGACGTTGGTGTCCTTCGTGCCCGACGACGCGGTCGAGTGGTCGGCCTGGGACTTGTCCGTCGAGTAGCCGGAGCCGTCCTCGACCTGGTCCTTCGTCACGACGGTGCCGCTCGCGGTGTCGATCTTCTGCGAGTCGACCTCGCCGAAACCGGTGGCGAGCGACTGCTTCAGCTGGATGTACTTCTCCTGGTCGACGGTGGACATCGCGAAGAGCACGAGGAACATGCACATCAGCACCGTGATCATGTCCATGTACGACGCCATCCAGCGCTCGTCGGGGTGCTCGGCCTCGTCGTGGGACTTCTTCGCGCGACCGCGGCCGCGGCCCCGGGGGTTGGCGCTCACGGTCAGGCCGCCAGCTGCTGGTCGTCGGCCGCGTCGGCCTTCTTGCCGGCCTTGCCGCCCTTGCCGCCCGTGTCGGCGCGGGCTGCGGGCGGGACCATGGCCTTCAGCCGCTCACCGAGCAGGCGGGGCTGGCTGCCGGCCTGCACCGCGAGCAGCCCCTCCATGAGGAGCGTCTGACGGTCCGACTCGAGCTGGGCGAGCTTGCGCAGCTTGCCGCCGATCGGCAGCCACATGAAGTTCGCGGTCAGCAGGCCCCACAGGGTGGCGACGAACGCGCTGGCGATCAGCGGTCCGAGCTCGTCCGGCTTGCCGAGGTTCGCGAGCACGTGGGTCAGCGAGACCACGGTGCCGATGATGCCGACGGTCGGGGCGAAGCCGCCGAGGCCCATGAAGAACGCGCTCGCGCTCCGCGTCGGGGCCGCGTTCGACTCGATCTCGTCCTCGAGCAGGATCCGCAGCTCGTCGCCGTCGGTGCCGTCCGCGATGTTCTGCAGCGCCTTCTTCATGAACGGGTCGTCGTGCTTGTCGGCCTCCTGCTCGAGGGCGAGCAGGCCGTTGGCGCGGGCGGTCTCGGCGAGTCCGACGACGTCGTCGATGACCGACGCCGGCGGGGTGACCTTGCCGGTGAACGCCTTCGGCACGGCCTTGAAGCTGGCGATCGCGTCCTTGAGCGTGGTGCTGGCGATGCCACAGCCGATGGTGGCACCGAACACGAGCAGCATCGGGGCGGGCAGGAAGAGTCCACCGAGCTCGACGTGCTCCATCTGGACCATGCCGAACAGGGCGCCGAAGGCGAGCAGGATGCCGACGATCGTTGCGATGTCCACGTCAGCGACCCCCGTCCAGCGCGCGACCGTGCTGCGTGGAGCGGAGTGCGGCGACCGGGGCGAGCGTGGGCTGCGGGCCGGTGTTCGTGCTCGAGCGGGGGGCCTGGTCGGTGCCGTAGGCCATGCCGACGATGCGTGCGCGGTACGCGGCGATCAGGTCGATGACGTCGGCCATCGACTCCCGCACGATGTACTTCGCGCCGTCGACCATGATGAGCGTCGTGTCCGGCGTCTCCTGGATGCGCTCCACGAGATCGGGGTTCACAGCGAATCCGCTGCCGTTCAGTCGTGTGACGACGATCATGGCCCGTCCTGGTTCTCGATCGTCCCGCCGCCGTCCGTGGGGCGGGATGCGGGCCCGTCCGTGGGCCTGCACGGAGGACTATCGGCGGGTGCGACGGGTGCGTTAGCGACCCGTTCGGGCCGTCTCAGGCGATCCCCAGGAAATCGCTGCATCCGATCGGGGTGCTCCGGCGGTAGTGGGGGTACGACGTCGAGGACGACGTCGTCCGCACCGGCCCGGACAGGCCCGAAGGAGACACGTCATGCGCAAGACACTCGCCACCGGCCTCAGCGCCGGTGTCCTGTTCGCCGCCGCTGCGGCCGTACTGCCCGCGACCGCTGCGACCGCCGCCACCGGCGAGGCGACGCTCTCGGTCCTCCACGCCGTCCCCGACGTCACCGTCGACGTCTACCTCGACGGCGAACGTGCCATCGACGACTTCACCCCGGGCACCCTCGCCGGCCCGATGATGGTGTCGGCCGGTGCACACCAGCTCGCGATCACCGCCTCGGATGCCACCGACGCGTCGAAGCCGATCATCGGCCCGGCGGACGTCTCGTTCGACGCCGGCGGCAACTACACCGCCGTCGCCCACGACGCCGCAGACGGGTCACCCACCGCCACGGTGTTCACCAACGACACCTCGGCCGTCGCGGCCGGCCAGGGACGCCTGGTCGTCCGGCACGTCGCCGCCGCACCGGCCGTCGACGTCCTCGCCGGTGGGAAGGCAGTCGTGTCCAACCTGTCGAACCCCGACGAGCAGGCACTCGAGCTGCCGGCCGGCACCGTGTCGGCGACCGTCGCCGCCACCGGGACCACCGACCCCATGATCGGCCCGGCGGACGTCGCGGTCACCGCGGGCTCGTCGACCATCGTCTACGCCTGGGGCAGCCTGGACGACGACAACCTCGCCCTCGCCACGCAGACGATCGCGGACCTCGGTGGCACGCCGAACGGCGTCCCCGCCGGGAACGCCGGTCTCGTGGCCACGAACGACCAGGACCCCCTGCCCCTGGTCGGCGCAGCGGCGGCCGCACTGGCCGCCGCTGCCGCGATCGGGGCCGTGGTGCTCCGCCGCCGGCACGCAGCGACCCGCCGCTGAACGTGCCACGCCCCGTGCGGTCCGCCACGGTGACGCTCGTCGTCGCCGTGGCGGCCGCCGCCCTGACCGGGTGCTCGTCGGCCGGGACCACCCCCGGCGGGCAGCCGTCCGTCCTGCCGACCACCACCCCCACACCGGTCCCGTCGGCGTTCTCGACCGAGGTCCCGCAGCAGGCTGCCACGATCCCCCCGGTCCGGGACGCCCCCGCCCCGACCACCATCACCGTCGACCACGCCGGCATCCGCGCGCCGATCCGCCCCGAGGGGGTCGACGAGGACGGCGCGATGGCGCTCCCGCCCGACCCGGCAACCGCGGGCTGGTACCGGTTCGGTGCCGCACCGTCGTCCACCGAGGGCACCGTCGTCATCGCGGCCCACGTCGACGCGGTCGGCTACGGCATCGGCCCGTTCTCCCGCCTCGGCGACGCCCCGACCGGCACCCGGGTCACCCTGACCGACGCGGACGGTGCCGAGACCGCGTGGCGGATCGACTCCGTCAGCATGCTCGAGAAGCAGGGACTCCCCTGGGGCGAGGTGTTCCGTGACGACGGACCACGACGGCTCGTCCTGGTGACCTGCGGCGGGACGTTCGACGCAGCCACCGGACACTACGAGAGCAACCTCGTCGTCACCGCGGTCCCGGCCTGACCGTGGCGACGATCCGCCCCCTACGATCGGATCGTGGTCGACGACGACCGCGCCAGCGACAGGAAGACGTGACGACCATCCTCCCGGACGACAGCGAGCTCTCGGACGCGTTCCGCGCCGGGGGCGAGCACGCCCTGCGAGCCGTCTACGAACGGTGGTCGTCGCTCGTGTACTCGCTGGCCCTGCGCGCCCTGGCCGACCCGGCCGCCGCGGAGGACGTCACGCAGCAGGTCTTCGTGAAGGCCTGGCAGCGCAGCACGAGCTACGACCCCGGCCGCGCCCCGCTCGGCGCGTGGCTGGTCGGCATAACCCGGAACTGCATCGCCGACGCGCAGAACGAGCGCCGACGGCACGCCAGCGCCGCTGACCCGGACGTGGTCGAGGAGACCACCCCGGCGCCGGAACCGGCCTTCGACCTGGCCGAACGCGCACTGGTCGCCGGCGAGCTCGAGCGGCTCGACGAGGTCCCACGACGCGTGATGCGACTGGCGTTCTACGACGACCTCAGCCATCGTGAGATCGCCGAACGGCTCGAACTGCCGCTGGGCACCGTCAAGAGCCACATCCACCGAAGTCTGGCTCGGCTCCGAACACGTCTGGAGGTGATCGAATGAAGCACGTCGACGACGAGACGCTGGCGATGCTCGCGGTCTCCGACCAGGTCGCCGCGGACGACGTCGCCGAGCACCTGGCGTCCTGCGACCGGTGCCGCGACGAGGTCGCCGCGCTGCAGCGGGTCGCCGCGGTGACCCGGGCGTCCGAGGACGTCACGCTGGCCGCGCCCCCGGAGCACGTGTGGGACCGGATCGCGGCCGAGATCGCCCGGACGCCGCAGCAGGCTGCGGCGCCGGCGACCGACCCCGGACGAGCGGCCGAACGCGCGTCCGGCGGGGCAGCCGGCGGCACCCGGTCCGACGCGCAGCACCACGCCGTGGCCCGCCGACCCCGATCCCGTCCGCGTCGTCGCCGTGCCCTGGCACTGGTGATCGCCGGCGCCGGCGTACTCGCCGTCGTCCTCGGCATCGGTGTGGCGTCGGGGATCGTCCCCGGACTCCCCCGCGGCGACACCGAAACCGTCCTGGCGAACACCGAGCTCGCAGCGCTGCCCGGTTGGTCGGGGACGACCGGCCGTGCCGAACTCGAACGTGACCAGGACGGCCGGGTGACCCTGCTCGTCGACCTGCACGGAGAGCGCGGTCGCTCCGGCACCGGTCCGCTCCGCGAGGTCTGGATGATGCGGTCGGACCTCGGCGGACTGGTGAGCGTCGGTTACCTCGACGGCGACCAGGGCCGCTTCACCGTGCCCGACGGCGTCGACACCGCGGAGTTCCCGGTCGTGGACGTCTCGGCCGAGGCCGACGACGGTGATCCGGCGCACTCCGGTGACTCGATCGTCCGGGGCACCCTGACCGATCCCTGAGCGGTTTCGTCCCCCGAAATTCCCAACTGTGACGTATTCGAGACCTCAAGACGCGCAACGGGTGTCGATCTTCCACTGATTTATCTCATGAGCGTGTTAGCGTGGCGCGCATGACCGACACCACCACCGTCGTCTCGCCGGCATCTCCGGCGACCGCAGCACCCCTCCGTGAGGTCGGCGCCCTGATCCGGGGCGCCCGCAAGGGCCGCAGCATGACGCAGGCCCAGCTCGCCGAACGCGTCGGCACCAGCCAGAGCGCCATCAACCGCATCGAGCAGGGCGGGCAGAACCTGTCCCTCGAGATGCTCACCCGCATCAGCGACGCCCTCGACCAGCAGATCGTCTCGATCGGCGGCGCCCCGCAGCGCGCCCACCTGCGCGTGCAGGGCGGCCGGAAGCTCAGCGGCTCCATCGCGGTGAACTCGAGCAAGAACGCCGCCGTGGCACTGCTCTGCGCCTCGCTGCTCAACCGCGGCGTGACCCGTCTGCACAAGGTCGCCCGGATCGTCGAGGTCGACCGCATCATCGACGTGCTCCGCAGCCTCGGCGCGAGCGTCACGTGGTCGGAGGACGGCGAGACCCTCGAGATCGTCGCCCCTGACGACCTGCACCTCGACGCGATCGACGCGGACGCCGCCCGCCGCACCCGCAGCGTGCTCATGTTCCTCGGCCCGCTCAGCGGCCGGTACGAGTCCTTCCGCCTGCCCTACGCCGGCGGCTGCGACCTCGGCACCCGCACGGTCGAGCCGCACCTCATCGCGCTGCGTCCGTTCGGCGTGGACGTCGAGGCGACCTCCGGCTGGTACGAGGTCGACGTCGCGAACCAGGCCGTCCCCACCAAGTCGGTCGTGCTCACCGAGCGCGGCGACACCGTGACCGAGAACGCGATCCTCGCCGCCGCGGCCCGCGACGGCGAGACCGTCATCCGGAACGCCAGCCCCAACTACATGGTGCAGGACCTCTGCTTCTTCCTCGAGCTGCTCGGGGTGCAGATCGAGGGCATCGGCACCACCACGCTCCGCATCACCGGCAAGAGCAAGATCGACGAGGTCGTGGACTACTGGCCGAGCGAGGACCCGGTCGAGGCGATGAGCCTGCTGACCGCGGGCATCGTCACCGCGTCGACCCTCACCGTGACCCGTGCACCGATCGAGTTCCTCGAGATCGAGCTCGCGACCCTGGCCGAGATGGGCCTGCGCTTCGACGTCACCGAGGAGTACGCCGCCGCCAACGGCCGCACCCGCCTCGTCGACATCACGGTGTACCCGTCCGAGCTGCACGCACCGATCGACAAGATCCACGCGATGCCGTTCCCCGGCCTGAACATCGACAACCTGCCGTTCTTCGTCGTCATCGCGGCCATGGCCGAGGGCACCACGCTCGTGCACGACTGGGTCTACGAGGGCCGGGCGATCCACCTGCTCGACCTCACCCGCCTGGGTGCGAGCGTCACCCTGCGCGACCCGCACCGCCTCGACGTGACCGGCCCGACGCACTTCTCCGGCGCTGAGATCAGCTGCCCGCCGGCGCTGCGTCCCGCCGTCGTGATCCTGCTGGCGATGCTCGCGGCCAAGGGCGAGAGCGTCCTGCGCAACGTCGGCATCATCGCCCGTGGCTACGAGCAGCTGCAGGAGCGCCTCAACTCGCTCGGCGCGTCCATCGAGACGTTCCACGACTGACGCGACCACCCACCCGCGCGACCTGACGGCCCGTCCCCGCAAGTGGGGACGGGCCGTCACCCGTTCTGCGGGGTCCCCACGGGCCTCCAGGCCGATGCCCAGGAGCGCTCCATGCGCCGCCCAGCCCGACCGTGCTGGATGGGCAGATGGCCACGAGATCACTCCTGACCGTCCCCCTGCTCATCACCGTCGCGGCCGCCGCGGCGGCCTGGCTGGTGCTCGGCCCCGCCGCGGCGCTCGCCTTCGTCGCCCTCGCGTTCCTCGAGATCGCGATGGCAGCGGACTCGTCCGTGCCGATGGCCGGCATCGCCGGCAGGCTGCACTCCCCCGCCCGGCGGCTGTTCCTGTCGCTCGGGATCGTCGCGGGCGTGCTCGCGATGCGCCTGCTCCTGCCGCCGGCCGCCGTCGCGGTCGGTGACGCGACCGACCCGGCCAGCTCGGTGGAGGAAGCCGTCTTCGCGCCCGGCTCGTTCTCCGCGCACCTGGCCGAGGTGCGTCCGGCCCTCGCCGCCTTCGGCGCCGCGTTCATCTGGCAGGTCTTCGCCGAGTACCTGTTCAACACCGACCGCGCCTCACGCAGGTCGTGGCTGGGCAGCCTGGAGGCGCGGCTCGCCTCCGTCGCGCGACCGCGCGTCTGGTCACTGGTCACCGCTGCGACGGGGGTCGTCGTGACCTCCGTGCTCGTCGGGTCGCGTTCCGGCTGGGCCGCCGGTGCGCTGCTGCCGGTCGCGCTCGGCGGGGTGGCCGGTATCGCGGCGCACCTCGTGTCGAAGCGGACCGCGGCGTGGGCGCTGCGCAGCGGCCCCGGCGGCGGCGGGTCGGACACGGCGTCGATCGGGGTCGGCCGCGGAGCCTGGCGCATCCACCTGTACGCGTCGACGGTCGTGTTCGAGCGGGGGCTCGTGGTGTTCATGCTGTTCGAGATCCTCGACGGCGTGTACAGCCTGTCGGGGTCCGGGCCGCTCGGGTCGGACGGGCTCGGGGCGCTCGAGCAGGCCGCCGTCGCCATCGGGGCGATCGGGGTGGGCGCGGTGTTCCTGGCCCGCCTGACCTCGCGGGTCGACCAGGCTGCGGGGCTGAAGCGGCTTCGGTACCTGAAGGCCGGGGCGGCGTACGTGCTCGGCGTGCTGTCGGTGCTGCTGTGGGCGAGCCTGCTCGTGCCGATCCCGGGCGTCGTCGTGGGGTGGTTCGGGACCGTCGTGATCGGGTCCGCGCTGGTGAGCTCCCTGCCGTGGCGCGCGTGGTGGCGGCGGGTGGTGCGGCGGCCGCGGGCGGTGTGAGCGGCGGGTCGTGACGCGTCGTGCGGTGTGGTGCGGCGGCTGCGCGCGGCGCGTCGTCCGGCTGTGTGCGGCGCGTCGTCCGGCTGTGCGCGGCGCGTCGTCCGGCTGTTCTGGAAGGATCCACCGTGGATCGGCGTTGACTGGCGGGTCGGACGACGATCGGAGTGCACGTGCTGGGACCGGAACTGGTGGTCGTGCTCGGCCTCGCCATCGCGCTGACGGCGGCCGTGGCCGACCGGATCCGGATCGCACCACCCGTGCTGCTCCTGGTCTTCGGCGCGCTGCTCGGGCTCGTGCCGGAGTTCGCGGACGTCGAGCTCCCCGCCGAGGCCGTGCTGCTGCTGTTCCTGCCGGCGCTGCTCTACTGGGAGAGCCTGACGACGTCGCTCCGCGAGATCCGGAAGAACCTGCGCGGCATCGTCCTGATGGGCACCCTGCTCGTCGTGGTGACCGCCGGTGCCGTCGCCGTCCTGCTGCACCTGCTCGGGATGCCGTGGGGGCCGGCCTGGGTGCTCGGCGCCGCGGTCGCCCCGACCGACGCGACCGCGGTCGGCGTGCTCACGAAGATGCTGCCCCGGCGGAACGTCACGGTGCTCCGTGCCGAGAGCCTGGTGAACGACGGCACCACCCTCGTCGTCTACGGCATCGCGGTGGCCGTCACCGTCGGCACGCAGGAGCTCACCTTCTGGGGCGTGTCCGGCATGCTCGTCCTGTCGTACATCGGCGGGGTCGCCGCTGGTCTCGCCGCCGCCTGGATCGGGACGATGGTGCTGCGACGCGTCGACACCGTCGTGCTCGAGAACCTCGTCACCCTGCTCGTGCCCTTCGCAGCCTTCCTGGCGGCCGAGGCCATCGGCGCCTCCGGCGTGCTCGCCGTCGTGGCGGCCGGCATCGTCGTCAGCCAGGTCGGTCCCAAACTCGACCGTGCCGAGACCCGCCAGCAGGTGCGCGCGTTCTGGTCGTTCCTGACCTTCCTGCTCAACGGCGCACTGTTCGTCCTGGTCGGCATCGAGGCGATGGTCGCCGCCCGCGCACTCGACCCCGCCGACCTGCTGCGCGGGACCGGGATCGTCTTCGCGGTCGCGGTGCTGCTCGTCCTCGTGCGGTTCGCGTTCCTGAACGCCGCGGGCGGGACCATCTGGCTCGTCACCCGACGCACCGGCGGAGAACCCCGCGAGGGGCACCGCGACCGGCTCGTCAGCGGGTTCGCCGGGTTCCGGGGCGCGGTGTCCCTCGCCATGGCCGTCGCCGTGCCGCGCACCCTCGAGTCCGGTGGCGACTTTCCCGAGCGGGACCTCATCGTCTTCGTCACCGCCGGGGTGGTCATCGTCACGATCGTCGGCCAGGCCCTCGTGCTGCCGGCCGTCCTGCGTCGCGCAGCGCTGCCCGAGGACGAGTCCGTCAGCGAGGAACGTCGCTACGCCGAACGCACCGCGATCGAGGAGGCGCTCGATGCGCTCCCCCGCCTCGCACGGTCGACCGGAGCCGATCGTGCCACCGTCGATCGCCTGCGGAAGGACTACGAGGCGCACCTCGACGTGATCGAAGCCCGCGAAGGGGACGACGACGACCACCCCGCGCTGCAGCGGCACGACAACGCGGTCGCCCTCGAGCTCGCACTGGTCCAGCACAAGGCGAGGACCCTGTTGCGCCTGCGGGACGCCGACGAGATCGACGACCTGGTGCTGCGTCAGGTGCGCGCTGGGTACGACGCGGAAGAGGCGCGGCTGGACGGCATCGAATCGGTGGCGTCACCGCCCACGTCGTCGTAGGGCGACTCCGGGCGCACCTGGTCGCAACGGGCGTACCCGGTCTGTCGTTCCGACCAGGTACGCCCGTTCCGCGTTCCCATCGCAGCCGTCATGGGAAGGAACGCACTCGCTCGCCCGGTCAGGGCCGCGCGTCGAACCGTCGACGGTAGCTCGAGGGCGTGCTGCCGAAGGCCACGGCGAAGTTCTGCCGCAGCGTGACCGGGTTGCCGAAGCCACACGCTGCGGCGATCCGGTCGACGGGCAGGTCGGTGGTCTCGAGCAGCCGACGGGCCTCGTCCAGACGGCGACTCCGTACCCAGGCCGCCGGGGTGGTGCCGGTCGACGCCTTGAAGGCCCGGATGAAGCTGCGGCGGCTCATGTGGGCTGCCGCAGCGAGTCGGTCGACGCCGAGCTCCTCGTCCAGGTGCTCCACCGCCCAGGCCGATGCCGTCGCCACCGGGTCGTCGTCCCGACGCTGCACGACCGGCCGCTCGATGTACTGGGCCTGCCCGCCTTCGCGGTGCGGCGCGACGACCAGGCTCCGTGCGACCCGGTTCGCTGCCTCGGCGCCCAGCCGCGTCCGCACGACGTGCAGGCACGCGTCCAGCCCGGACGCCGTGCCCGCCGAGGTCAGCACGTCACCGTGGTCGACGTAGAGCACGTCGGCGTCCACGGTGACGTCGGGGTGTGCGGCGGCGAGCCGGTCGACCTCGCGCCAGTGCGTGACGGCGCTGCGTCCCGCGAGGAGTCCGGCACCGGCGACCGCGATCGACCCGAGGCACAGACCGACCACGACCGATCCCCGCGCGTGCGCGTCGACGACCGCCCGCTCCGTCGGTCTCGGCAGGCGGGTGCCGTCGTCGGTCCAGGACGGCACCACGACCAGGTCGGCGTCCGCCGCGGCGTCGAGCCCCTGCACCGGACCGAGCGTCAGCCCCTCGGCGGTCCGGACCGAACCGGGCCGGTCGGTGAACACGACGGTCTCCCACTCGGCGAGCCCGAGCCGGGTGACCTCGTCGAACACCATCTGCGGGACCGCCAGGTGGAACATCGTGATGCCGTCGAAGGCGTAGATGGCGATCCGCACGCGTGACTCCTCCGGTTTGGCCTGGATTCATCGTACAGACGCACGCGTGCCAATCGCACCAAGGGCGTCGGCGGACGAGGATCGTCGAGTACACCCACCGACCCAAGGAGCTCCCGTGTCCGATCCCCAGCGCGCCCTCGTCCTCGTCGACATCCAGCTGGAGTACTTCAGCGGCCCACTCGAGGTCCGGTTCCCACCCGTCCGCGACGCGCTCGCGCAGATCACGACCGCGATCGACGCCGCGACGGCTGCCGGCACGCCGATCGTCGTCGTCCAGCACACCGCCGGTGACGCTGCGCCGGTGTTCAACCCGACGACGGAGGCGTTCGCCCTGCACCCCGAGATCGAGCGTCGACGGACGCCCGAGTGGCATCAGGTGACGAAGCAGTTCAGCTCCGTCTTCGCCCACACGGACCTGCTCGCCTGGCTGCAGGAGCGGTCGGTCGACACGGTCACCCTGGTCGGCTTCATGACGAACAACTGCATCATCGCCTCGGCTGCCGAGGCGGAGGCACTCGGCGTATCGGTCGAGGTGCTGTCCGACGCGACCGGCGCGATCAACATCGTCAACGCCGGCGGGGCCGTGTCCGCCGAGACGGTGCACCGCACGCTGATGGCGTTGTTGCAGTCGAACCTCGCCGCCGTCGCGCCGACCGCGGAGTGGGCGTCGGCACTCACTGCCGGGGTCGCGATCACCGGGGATGCCCTGCCGACGTCGGCCGTCGCGGGGACCCGGCGGTTCCCGGGCTGACATCCGTTCTCATCTATAAATGTATTGCTACTTCTGCATATGTGATCTACGCTGAGGGCATCCCAACCGACGATCAGCAGGAGGTCACCATGGCCGAGCACGAGAACAGCGCAGAGCACACCGTCGCCGAGCACACCCACCAGGACGGCTGCGGCCACGAGACGGTGCAGCACGAGGACCACGTGGACTTCGTCCACGACGGCCACAAGCACGCCCAACACGGCGACCACTACGACGAGCACTGATCTCCTGATCAGCGCAGGCCCGTGATCAGCACCGATCGACGGACGTGCACGACGGCCCCGACGCACCGCGCCGGGGCCGTCGTGTTGCATGCACGTATGCGCGTGCGCTTACATGAGTCCATGTCAGACGGGATCGAAGCAGCGGCCGAACTCTTCAAGGCGCTGTCCTCGCCCGCCCGACTCCGGATCCTGTCGGCGTTGATCTCCCAGCCTTCCGACGTCGGCTCCCTCGCGGAAGTGACCGAGCTGTCGCAGCCCCTGGTGTCCCAGCACCTCCGCACGCTGCGGCTCGCGGGCATCGTGCAGGTCGAGCGCATCGGGCGGAACGCCGTCTACTCGCTGCACGACGAGCACATCGCCCACATCGTCGGTGACGCGGTCAGCCACGTCAGTGAGTCCGAAGCCGACTGAACCGCCGGCCGCGGGCAGACTGCGTTCAGCAGCAGTCGCAACGCTCGCGCTCGCGCTCCCCCGTCAGCGCCGACACCGGCTGCTTGCAAGCGTCACCGCGCCAGGCCTCGAGTCCCTCGCGCACGGCGAACACGACCACGACCAGTCCGGCGAGCGGATCGGCCCACCACCAGCCGAACAGGCTGTTCGCGAGCAGGCCGAGCAGCACCGCCGCCGACAGGTAGCTGCAGATCAGCGTCTGCTTCGAGTCGGCGATCGCCGACGCCGAACCGAGTTCGCGTCCGGTCCGCCGTTCGAGGAGGCTCAGGAACGGCATGACGGCCAGGCTCACCGCGGCCAGGACGATGCCGACCGGACTGTGCTCCGGCGACCGGACACCCGTGAAGGTCAGGACGGCGTCGACGCTGACCACCAGGGCGAGCCCGAAGAACGAGACCGCGATCACCCGCAGCGCCGTTCGTTCCCGGGCTTCCGGGTCACGCCCGGCGAACTGCCACGCGACAGCCGCAGCCGACAGGACCTCCACGATCGAGTCGAGCCCGAAGCCGATCAGCGCGGTGGAGGACGCCACCGAACCGGCGGCGATCGCCACGACGGCCTCGATCACGTTGTAGGCGATGGTCGCCGCGACGATCCACCGGATCCGTCGGCGGAGCACGCCGACACGAGCCGGTGCGAGCGACACCGCAGTGGTGGTCACCGCTCGACCTCGCATCCGTCGTCGTCGGCGACGTCCACCGCCAGCACCACGTCGACCAGGGACTCGAGCGCGCGGGTGAGGTTGCGGTCCGCGATCTCGTAGCGGGTCCGACGCCCCTCGGGCACGGCGACGACGATCCCGCAGCCGCGCAGGCACGCCAGGTGGTTCGACACGTTCGTCCGCGTCAGCTCGAGTTCCTCGGCGAGCCGCGCCGGGTAGCCGGGTTCGTCGAGCAGCCGGAGCAGGATCCGCGCTCGCGTGGGGTCGGAGAGCGCCCGCCCGAGACGGTTCAGCACGTCGTGCCGCGAGGCAATGGTCAGCATGCGCTGACCATACATCGGCCCACGCCCAGACCGCCACTGATCCGGACGACACGTCACGCCCTCGGACAGCGCTCGGGCTCAGACGTCCCCGAGCCGCCGCCCGGTCAGCGCGTCGTTCCAGCTCGTGCGGCCACCGGGAGCACGCGACTCGTGCACGCCGTCGTGGCCGCGTGGTCGATCACACCGCCAGCGGTCGAAGACGCTGCAGCAGCGGTGGTCGGACTGGTGGTCGGGGTCGTGGTTCTCGCGCATCGCACCGATGAGACGTCACGACGCACCGTTTCGTCACGAACGGTCGCCGAACTCCCTGCACCACGAACGATGGTGAGCAGGAACGGTCGAGTCCCCCTTCAGCACCCGACCGTTCCTGCTCACCAAGCGCCCGGCGTCGCGAGCGGGCACGACGCGAGCGCAGCGCCCGCGACGCGAGCCCCCGCGCCTAGCGCTTCAGGTTCGTGAGCTCCTGCAGCACCTCGTCCGAGGTGGTGATGATGCGGGCGTTCGCTTGGAACCCGCGCTGCGCCACGATCAGGTTCGTGAACTCCTGCGACAGGTCGACGTTCGACATCTCGAGCGTCCCCGCCGCGAGCGAACCGACGCCCGCCGAACCGGGGCCGCCGACCGTCGCACCGCCCGAGTTCGCGGTGGCGCGGTAGCCCGACGCCCCGGTCTTCTCGAGGCCGGCCGGGTTGGCGAACGTGGCCAGCGCGATGCGGCCGAGCGCGAGCGACGCACCGTTCGAGAACGTGCCGGTGACGGTGCCGTCCTTCGAGATCGAGTAGCCCTGCAACGCCCCGGCCTCGCGGCCGTTCTGCGAGCCGATCGCCGCGGTGTTGAGCGAGGCGAACCCGGTCAGGTCACCCATGTCGACCCGGATGCCCCCGACGGCGAGGGTGCCGCCGGCGGTCAGCTTGCCGTCGGTGCCGAAGGTCAGCGAGGTCGTGGCCGTGGTGCCCTGGCCGTTGCGCCCGGTGACGTCCCAGCCGTCGGCGGTGCGCGTGTAGGCGAGGGACATCGTGTGCTTGGCGCCGGAGGCGTCGTACACGGTGGCCTCGCGGGTGATGGTCTGGCCGACGGCGGTCTCGGACGGCAGGTTGCCGGCGACCGTGGCAGCGGTGGTGCGGACCGCCGGGGCCGCTGCTTCGAGCGGCAGCGTGATGTCGGACAGCTGGCCGTTCTCGTTGACGACACCGTTCGTGGCCGGGTAGCCCTGCACGATCTTGCCGTCGGCGGTGACCAGGCGGCCGTTGGCGTCGAAGTCGAACGCACCGGCGCGGGTGTAGACGGTGTCGTTGCCCAGGCGGGTGACGAAGAAGCCGTCGCCCGAGATCATCAGGTCGGTGGCCTTGCCGGTGGCCTGCGCCGAGCCCTGCGAGAAGTTCGTGGAGACCCCGGCGACCTGCACGCCCAGGCCGATCTGGGCCGGGTTCGTGCCGCCGATGCCGGTCTGCGGTCCGCCGGCACCCTGGGTCATCTGCGACAGGGTGTCCTGGAACACGGTGGTCGACGACTTGAAGCCGACGGTGTTCACGTTGGCGATGTTGTTGCCGGTGACGTCGAGCATCTGCTGGTGGGAGCGGAGGCCGGAGATCCCGGAGTAGAGCGAGCGGAGCATAGTGCGTCCTTTCGGAGAGGCAGGAAGAGCGAGGAAGTACGAGGGAGTACGAGGAAGAGCGAGGAAGAGCGAGGAAGGAAGGAGCGGGCGTCAGGACGCCGGAGCGGTGGTGGTGATGCCGGAGATCACGTCGAGAGCGACCTCCTTCCCGTTCACGGTGACCGTGGGGACGCTGTTCGCGTACGACACGGCCGAGGCGGTCCCGGTGACGGACTTGCCCGAGTCGGCGTCGGTGTAACTGACCTGCTTGCCGACGAGGTTCGCTGCGGCGATGCGCATCTGGAGCGAGAAGTTCTCGTTCCCCGTCGTGGTCTGGTTGGTGATCTGCTCCATCATCGCGAGCTGCGTCTGCTGGCCGATCATCTGGTTGGTGTCCATCGGCGACGACGGGTCCTGGTTGCGCAGCTGCGTGACGAGCAGCTTCATGAAGACCTCGGAGTCCATCGTCTGGGACTTCTGGGCGGTGGAGTTCGCGGCGAGGGCCGCGGCCTGCGCGGTCGGGTCGACGCTGCCGGTGATGCCGTCGATGGGCATGGTGCGTTCCTGTTCGTGAGCCGGATCAGGCGAGGACGTCGAGTCCCGCGGTGCGGATGGAGGGCGTGTGGGTGGTGGGCTGCGTGCGCGGGGTGACCCGCGCCTCCAGGCCGGGGTCGCCAGGCAGCGCACGCGCGGCCGGGCGCTCGTCGCGGCCCGGCGCGTCCTGCGGCTGGTTCTGCGACGACAGGTCGAGCGTGGTGCTCACACCGGTGCCGGCGGCGTCGCGCCGCAGGTCCGGCAGGACCTGGCGGACGGCCTCGCGGCCGGCGTCCGAGGCGGCGAACAGCTCGACGTGCATGCCGTGCGCGGTGACGTGCGCGCGGACCGTGACCGGGCCGAGGCTGTCCGGCACGACCTGCACGGTGACGACGTGCTCGCCGGGGCCGGCCTGCGCGAGTGAGAACACCGGTCGCGCCAGCTGCTGGGCGAGCGGTGCCGGTGCCGGTGCGGTCGCCGCCGCGGGCGCGGTGGTCGGCGTCGTCGACATGACGAACGGCGTCTCGCCACCGCGGCTGGGGGCGACGGCCGGGAGGCCCGGATCACCTGGCGTCGACGCCTGCTGCTCCGTCCCGTGGCCGGCTCGGGAGCCGGTGCCGGCTGCCGGGGCGGCGGCCGCCACGACCGGCGCTTGAGCGGGGGTCGCGGTGGCGGTGTCGCCGTCGGCGGTGCGGGTGGTGGCGGGGGCCGAGATCGCGGCAGCGGCCGTCGGGGCGGTGGTCGCCGGGTCGGTCGCAGCCGTGGTCGTCGACGCTGTGGTCGTCGACGCTGTGGTCGTCGCGGGGGTGGTGCCGGCGACGGTCGTCGCGGCGACCGCCGGAGACGCGGTGCCGGCGGGTGTCACGGCGGGGGGCGTCGCTGCGGTGGTCGCCGGGCGGGTCGTCGCAGCGGCAGCCGGCTCCGGTGCCACGCCCGACGCCGGTGCCTGCTGCGGGGTCGCCGTGGCGGGGGTGGTGGTCGGCGCCGGGGTCGACGGGACCGGCGTCGAGGTGTCCCCCTCCACCGACGGCGGTGTCGTGGTCGTGGTGTTGGTCGTTCCGGCGGTCGCGCCTGCTGCCACGACGACGTGTGGGTCGTCGGCTGAGGTCTCGGCGGCGCGGCTGGCCGGAGCGATCGGTGCGGCCACGGTCACGAGTCCGGCGGCGAGCAGCGCCTGCGCGTCGACGGGCGCTGCGTCGCTCGGCACCGCCTGGTCCGACGCGGACGTGGACGCAGACGCGGACGGCGTGGTGGCGGTGCCCGGTGTCGCAGCCGAGCCGTCCGCCGTGCGGCCGTCGGCGTCGTCCCGCCCGGCAGCTCCGTCGCCGGGGCGCCGCTCGGTCGCGACGGCGGCGGTCAGTGCCGCACCGAAGGACCCGGCAGCCGCGGGGTCGGACGATCCACCCCGGGTGGAGCCCGGTGCAGTGGGCACGGACGGCTGGGTGGCGATGGTCAGGCTCATGCGGAACTCCCGGACTGCATCATGGACAGCAGCGCGGCGGTCTGCAGGTCGGTCGCGGAACGCGCAGCCGAGGCGGTCGGCGCAGCGACGGCCGCCGGGGCCGCCTGGGCGGGGACGATCCGGCGGATGGTCGCGATGTCGCCGTCGGAGTACCAGTTGTCGACGATCCGGACGTCCTTGCCGGGGCGCGGCGCGTGCAGCACCTTCCCGTCGCCGACGTAGATGACGACGTGGCCCTCGCCCTTCGGGATGATCAGGTCGCCGGGCTGCGCGTCCTTCAGGGAGCCGACCTCGACGCCCATCTTCGCCTGGTCCGGCACGACCCGGGGCATCGTGACCCCGAGGTCCTTGAAGACCGTCTGCACCAGGCCCGAGCAGTCCATGCCCGCGGTCGTCTCCCCGCCGAACACGTACGGCACGCCGAGGTACTTCTTCGCGTCGGCCACCACGTCGGCGCCGGTCGCACCGCTGCCGGTGGCGAGGGTGCCGGCCCCGGCGTCGACCGAGGTCGCGGGGGCACGGGTGGCCGTTGCGGAGGCTGCGGCGGTGGCACCAGCAGCGGTCGCCGCGCCGGTCGTGCCGTCGGCGGTGGCGAGGGCGTCGGCGAAGGCCGAGGACCCCGCGGTACCACTGGTGGCGGACGCGCTCGGGGCGGCCGTGGCCGTCCCACCGCGCAGCGTGTCGATCTGGGACCGGATCTCCGAGATCCGGGAGAGCACCGCTTCGACGCTCATCGGGCACCACCTTCCGTGCGGCGTCGTGCCGCGATCTCGTCGAGGGCGTTCTGTTCGGTCCGGAGTTCCTCGGCCGCCTGCTGCTCGGTGTGCTTGCCCTCGAGCTTCTCGAGGCCGACGGCGGCACGACGGGCGGCGGTGTAGTCCAGCTGTGCCCGGTCGGCGTCGGCGCGGCGGTTCTGCACCACGGCGTCGAGTTCCTCGAGCATCCCGCGGGTCGCGGCACGGGCTGCGGCGACGGCGCTCAGGGTGGCGGCGTCCTGGATCGGCTGGGCGTCCTCGCTGTCGGCGAGGCTGCGGCGTGCGGCGATCCGGGCGTCGGCAGCGTCACGGACGCGCTCGTTCGCGGTGGCCAGTGTGGCGGCGGCACGGTCCTGTTCGGTGTGGCGCAGGCGCAGGAGCCCGGCGAGCGGGAAACGGCGGGCCATCACGACACCCCCAGCTGCTGCACGAGGCCGCCGAGGCGCTGCCAGGACGCGTCAGCCGTGGCCCGCTCGTCCATGCCTTGACGTAGGAACGCGTCGATCGATCCCTGGTGGTCGACGGCGGCGTCCACGAGCGGGTTCGACCCGCGCTGGTAGGCACCGACGTCGAGCAGGTCCTGGGCCCCGGCACGGGCGGCCATCACCTTCCGCAGCACGGTGGCGGCGGCACGCTGCTCGGGTCGGGTGACCTTCGAGGCGACGCGGGACACCGAGCCGAGGGCGTCGACCGACGGGAAGTGCCCGGTGATCGCGAGCTTGCGGTCGAGCACGACGTGGCCGTCCAGGATGCTGCGGGCCGCGTCGGCGATCGGCTCGTTGTGGTCGTCGCCGTCGACGAGCACGGTGTACATGCCCGTGATGCTGCCGACGCGGTCGGTCCCCGCGCGCTCGAGCAGTCCGGCGAGCACCGAGAACGTCGACGGCGGGTAGCCCCGGGTGGCCGGTGGCTCCCCCACCGACAGGCCGATCTCACGCTGCGCCATCGCGACGCGGGTGAGCGAGTCCATCATGAGCACGACGTCCTGCCCGGCATCGCGGAACGACTCGGCGATGCGGGTGGCCACGAACGCGGCACGCAGGCGCATGAGCGCCGGCTCGTCGGAGGTCGACACCACGACGATCGAGCGGGCGAGCCCCTCGGGTCCCAGGTCGTCCTCCAGGAACTCGCGCACCTCGCGGCCGCGCTCCCCCACCAGGGCGATGACGTTGACGGCCGCGTCGCTCCCGCGAGCGATCATCGACAGCAGCGACGACTTGCCGACGCCGGACCCGGCGAACAGGCCCATGCGCTGCCCGCGGCCGACGGTGGTCAGGGTGTCGAGCACGCGGACGCCGAGCTGCATCGGGGTGTCGATGCGGGTCCGGGCCATCGCGCTCGGGGTGTCGTGGTCGAGCGGGACCCAGGCCACCGGTTCGCCGCCGGGACCCTCGAGCGGGCCGCGGCCGTCGATCGGTCGGCCGAGTCCGTCGAGCACGCGGCCGAACAGACCGGATCCGGTCGGCACGAGCACCGGGCGGCCGGTCGGACGCGCCGGGGTGCCCGCGGTCACGCCGGTCAGGCGGCCGAGCGGCATGCAGCGGACGCCCGAGGCATCGGTGGCGACGACCTCGACCGCGGTCTGTTCGCCGTCCTCGGCGCCGACCGTGACGACCTCGCCGACGCGGGCGTCGAGCCCGGCGATCGTGAGCCCCAGGCCGACGGCGCTCGTGACGACACCGACCCGCTGGGGGGCGGCCCGCAGGAGCGCCTCGTCGAGACCGCGCGGACGGAGCAGGGTGGCGGTCACCGGTCGGCTCCCGTCGCGTCGACACCGAGGGCGGTGCGGGCGCGGTCGAGCGCCGTGGCGATGCGCGCGTCCAGCATGCCGTCCGGCAGGTCGACGACGGCGTCGCCGTCGCGCAGGGCACCGTCGGCGACGACCGGCACCGGCAGGTCGAGGCCGGCGACGCGCGCGGCGTCCGCCGGGCTCAGCCGGACGGCCACCGGGACCGTGCGGTCGACGGACGCGAGTGCCCGCCGGACGGTGGCCTCCGCGCCGGACGCGATGCGGGCCTCCCGGCTGCCCGGTCCGTCCGGACCGTCGGCGACGGTCGCGTCGTGTGCGGGCCTGGAGGCGCGGACCACGTTGCCGACGACCGCCTCGGCCAGGTCGACTGCCGCGCTCGCGACCGACGCCTCGGCGTCCGCCAGGACGGGTGCGACGGTGGACAGCATGGCGTTCGTGGCGGCGTCGAGGACCGCGATCCGGCGTGCCGTGTCGGCCTGCAGCGCGGTGACCCGCGCGGCGTGCTCGGCTTCGAGTCGGGCGCGCAGGGCGTCGGTCTCGGCCTGCGCGGCCCGCAGGCCGGCGGTGTAGCCGGCCGCGTGCCCGCGGACGTCGGCGCTCGACGCACGCTCGCGTCCGGCGGGGTCGGCGAGCACCGGGAAGGCGACGCGGTGCACGACGCTGTCAGTCAACGAGCTCGTCCTCCTCGGCGCGGTGCACGGTGACGACGCCCTGGGCCTCGAGCTCGCGCACGGAGCGGACGACCTCGGCGCGGGCTTCCTCGACCTGCGAGACGCGGACCGGGCCCATGGCCTGCAGTTCGTCGTCGAGCAGTTCGCGGTTGCGCTCGGACACGTTCGCGCGGATGGTCTCGACGACCGGCCCGGCTGCGCCCTTCATGGCGGTCGCGAGGATCTTCGAGTCGATGCCGCGCAGCACCTGCTGGATGTCGCGGGACTCGAGCTTCACGATGTCCTCGAAGGTGAGCATGCGGGAGCGGATGTCCTCGGCGAGCTCCGGGTCGCGGGCTTCGAGTCCCTCGAGCACGGCCTTCTCGGTGGCGACGTCCGAGCGGTTGATGATGTCGACCAGGGGCGCGATGCCACCGACGACCTCGACGCTCTCGCGCGGCGACACGACGGCCCCGGCGCGCTGGCGCAGCACACCGGCGACGATGCCGACGGCCTCGGGGGTCGCGCTGCCCATCGTGGCGAAGGCCTGGGCGACGTCGGTGCGGACGCGCTCGTCGATCCCGGCGAGCACGGCACTGGCCTGCCCCGGACCCAGGTGGGCGAGCACGAGGGCGATCGTCTGCGGCAGCTCGCCCTCGAGCAGGGAGATGACCTGGCCGGGTTCGGCGTCGTCGAGGAAGTCGAACGACTGGCCGGCGAGGTTCGAGGCCAGACGGTCCATCACGCCGGCGGCCCGCTCGGCGCCGAACGACGCCTCGAGCAGCCCGAGGGCGGTCTCCTTGCCGCCGCGCTTCTGCAGGCGGCCGCTCATCGTGATCCGGTGGAACTCCGACAGCGTCTGGTCGACGACGGTGTCCTCGACGCGGCGCATCCGGACGATCTCGGCGGAGATCTCCTCGGCCTCCATCTCGGTGAACTGCTTCATCACCTCGGCGGCGCGGTCGGTCTCCATCTGCATGAGGATGAGCGCGACCTTCTGCGCACCGGTCAGCGCACGGTCGCTCGGACCGGAACCGCCGCCGGGGCTCGGCATGAGCGCGCTCACACCGGTGCCCGGTCGTCCAGGAGCCCGCGCAGGAGCTCGGCGGTGCGCTTCGGGTCACGCTCGGCCAGGGCGGAGATGTCCTGACGGCGGCGCTCGGCGGTGATCTCCTCGGTCGTCAGCACCTCGGTGGGGGCGTCACCGGCGGGCATCGCCGACAGCACGGCGGTCGGGGCGTCACCGGCACCGAGCGTCGCCCGGTCGTCGACGCCGTCCATCGCGAGGGGCAGCTGGAACGTCTCGCCGGCGAAGGCGTCGAGCTCGCCGAGGTCGACGGCCTCGCGCTCCTGCTTCCGGTTGCGGCGGGCGACGAAGAACATGATCGCGATGACGGCGAGGACGATGCCGATCACGATGCCGGCGGTGCGGATCGACGACCACAGTGCTTCCTGCTGGTCGGCCTTCTGCTGGGCCTCGAGGGCCTTGGCGGCCTGGTCGGAGGCGCTGGTGTCGAAGTCCATCATCGCGACCTTGACCTGGTCGCCACGGTCCTGGTCGACCCCGGCGGCGGCGGACACCAGGTCGTTGATGCTCTGCAGGTTCGCGTTCTGCACGGCGTCGGCCTTCGAGTTCAGCGCGACCGAGATGGTCTGCCGGTCGAGCCCGCCCGAGGGGATCTGCGTGGTCTCGGTGGTGTGGTCGACGGCGTTGTTCTTCGTCGCCGACTCGTTCTTGTACCCGTCGTCGCCGGCGCCGCTCGTCGCGGTGCCGTTCGGGACGGCGATGTTGTCCGGGCCGAGGACCCCCGTCGCGCCGCTCCCCGCGCCCGAGCCGGCGCCGTACTCCTCGGTGGTGCTCGACTCGTTCAGTGCGACCGGGCCCGAGGTCGGGCTCGTGTAGCTCTCGGACGTCCGGGTGCCGGACTCCTGGTTCATCGTCCCGGAGACCACGACGGTCGCGTTGCCGACGCCGAGCGTGGTGTCGAGCAGGTCCTGGATCTTCTTGCTCGTCGCCGCGTCGTAGTCGGCGGCCTGGTCAGCGCCGCTCCCGGTCGCACCGGTGCCGACGGCGGACAGGGTCTGGCCCTTCGCGTCGACGACGGAGACGTCGGTGGGCTGCATGCCCTCGACCGAGGCGCTCGTCAGGTGCACGATGGCCTGCACCTGGTCGGTGCTCAGCTGCGTGCCGTTGTCGGTCGCGATGAACACCGACGCGGTCGGGTCCTTCTCCTCGGAGACGAACACGGACTTCTCCGGGATCGCGAGCTGCACGGTGGCGGTCTGCACGCCGTCCATCGCGCCGATGGTCTTGGCGAGCTCGCCCTCCATCGCGCGCTTGTAGGTGACGTCCTGCTGGAACTCGGAGCTCGTCACGCCCATCTTGTCGAGCAGCGAGTAGCCGCCCTCGTTCGACGACGGCAGGCCGTTCGACGCCGCCTTGAGCCGCTCCGAGTAGACCTGCGCCTGCGGCACGAGGATCGTCGCGCCGCCGTCGGTGAGCTGGAACGGCACACCGTCGGTCTGCAGCTGGTCCGTGATGGAGCTCGCGTCGGCCGCGGCGAGCCCGGTGAAGAGCGGCGCGTAGGACGCCTTGCCGAGCCAGGACGCGAGGGCGATCCCACCGAGCACGAGCGCCGCGATCGCCAGGATCGCGATGGTGCGCTGGGCGGCGGAGAAGCCCTGCACGTAGGCGCTGAGGCGCGCGAAGACGTTCTTGACGGCGACGGGCATCAGGCCTGCATCCTCATGATCTCGTTGAAGGCGTCGACGCCCTTGTTGCGGACGGCGGAGACGAGCTCGAGCGTGACCTGCGCGCGGGTGGCGGCGATCGTGGCGTCGTGGATGTCGTCGAGGTTGCCGGTCACGGCCTTGAGCGCGAGGGTCTTCGAGTCGCTCTGCAACGACTGCAGCCCGTCGACGGCGTTGCCGAGGCTCGCGGCGAACCCGCTGCCGTCGGTCGTCGCGCCGGCGGCACCGGTCGCGTTCGTGCTGTCGCTGGACGTCCCCGACACACTCGTCAGGGCGTTCGTCATCGCGTTGGTGGTCACACCGTTCACGGCGTCGATGGGCATCAGTTCTTCCCGATCTGCAGTGCCGCCTCGTAGGCGGTCTTGGCACGGTCGACCACGGCGGCGTTCGCCTGGTAGCCGCGCTGGGCCATGATGAGGTCCGCCATCTGCGTGCCGAGGTCGATGTCGGGCATGCGGACGTAGCCCTCCTCGTTCGCGAGCGGGTTGTCCGGGTCGTAGGTCACCCGGCCGGCGGCGCTGCCGAACGCGGCGCCCTTGACGTAGGCGCCGGAGACGCCGGCGCCCTCCTGCACCTCGACGTACCGTGCCTGGAACGCGGTGTCGTCCATCGACTTCACGGTGTTCGCGTTCGCGATGTTGTCCGAGACGGCGTCGAGCCACTTCCGGTGCACGGTCAGGCCGGTGCTCGCGATGCCGATCGCGTCGAAGGTCGTCACGAGTTCGTCCGCATCGCCGCACGGACGCTGGTGATCTCGGAGTTCATCGCCTGCGTGGCGAACTGGTACCGCAGCACGGTGTCGATGTTCGACAGCGTCTCCTCGTCGAGGTTGACGTTGTTGCCGTTCGTGTTCGTCGGCTCGAGGCTGCGCGCCATCGTCGGCGTGGTGGCGCCGTCGCCGTCCACGATCGACTTCGCCAGGGCGTCCTCGAACTGGACCTTCTCGGCGTGGTAGTTCGTCGTGTTGATGTTCGCGATGTTGTTCGCGATCACCTTCTGGCGCATCGACAGGCCGTCGAGTGCGCTCTGCAGCGCGACGCTCGTCACGGAATCGAACACGGGGGTCCCCTCGTCAGGCGTCGTCGGTGCGACGTCGCCGTGCGGTGGTGGCCGATCCCTGGCCGAACTGGTGAGCGATCCGTGCTCGTGTGGCGCTATCGGAGTCCGTCGTCCGCCGCGTTAGGCGTCGCCCCGAACGGGGGGCGGTGCGGGCTGTGGGCGGCGGAGCACCCGAGATGCGACAGAGCACCCGTCGATCGACGGGTGCTCTGTCGCAGAACTGGTGCGGGGGCGCGGTCAGGCGGAAGCGTCGAGGTACACGGAGCCGCGGGGCTCGCGCGTGGCGTCGACGGCGCGCAGGGCACCGAGGTGCTCCAGCGTCGAGCGGCGGCCCGCCTCGAGCACCGTCATGCGGTCCCGCTGCGCGGCGAGCAGCCGGGAGGCCCGTCCCACCAGGTCACGCGGCAGCGGTCCCAGCCCGGCCGGCTCTGACCACCCGGCCACGGCCGTGGAGTCGGCCGCCTGCCCGGCGGCGTCGTGCTCCAGGGACGTGAGCAGGGCCTCCCATGCGGCTCGTCCGTCCGACGGCTCAGGCGACACCGAGGGCTCCCCCGGTCGGCTGCTGCGTGGCGGGCGTCGCGGGCAGCGACGCGGCCGCCTCGTGCCACGACTGACGCAGCGGCTCAAGGATCCGGATGCAGTCGCGGGTGGCCTGCACGTCGCGGTGCACGTTCGCCGTGATGAGCGAGGTGGATGCGTAGTTGTAGACGGCGAGCAGGCCCTCGCCGCCGTCCCAGACGTCGATCCGGAGCGTGCTCGAGAGCTCGCCGACGATCGCCTGGGCGTGCAGGAGCTGCTCGCGGGCCGCCTCCCACTCGGCGGCGACCTGCGCGGCCTCGGCACGGTGCAGGTCGAGCAACAGCCGGTCGTAGAGCATCGTCACGAGCTGGGCCGGCGTCGCCGACAGCACGGCCTCGTTCGTGTACTGGGCACGTCGCTGGTCGGTGACGGTACGCGGCTGGGCGGCCTGGCGGAAGGCAGCTGCCTGGAAGTCGAAGGTCATGGTCGTTCCCGTCAGCTCGACGTCGAGGCGAGCTGGCTGGCGAGCCAGCTCGACTGCGACTGGAGCTTGCTGAGGCTGGTCTCGAGGGATGAGTAGAGGGTCTGCAGCGAGGCCCGGCGCATCGCCAGCCGGTCGGTCCAGCTGTCGATCTGGGTGGTGAGGTCCTTGGCGACGGCCTGCTGCCCGGTGATGGACGTGGTGACCGAGCCGTCGTACTTGTCGGACGCAGCGGTGGCCGCGGCACCGACGTTCGCGGCGACCCCGGAGAGCATCGCCTGGGTGGCCTTCGGGTCGGTGGCGAGGGCCTTCTGGAAGACCTCGGGGTCGAAGGTGAACGTGCCGTCCCTCGTGATCACGATGCCGATCGTCGACGGGGACTTGCCGTCGACCGGGGCGGACATGGTGCTCGTGAGCCGCTGCACGGCGTCGCGGGACGCACCGTCGCCGAGCAGGACGCCGGCCTTCGTCGTCGTGGTGCCGGACGTCGCGCTGGTCGAGCTCGACACCGCGGTGTTCGTCTTGTAGTAGGCCGCGATCGCGTTCATCGCGTCGACGAGCCCGGAGGCCACGGACTGGGCCTTGGTGGTGTCCTGCGCGACCGTCACGGTGACGGGCTCGGTGGTGGCCTTCGAGACGGTCACATCGACCCCGGGGACGAGACCGGTGAAGGTGTTCGTGGCGCTCGTGACCGTCTGCGCGGCGGCGGTGCCGGCCCAGAGGGTGACGCTGGCGTCGGTCGCCGCGGTGACGACGGCGGCGCCGGTCTCGGAGAGGACGTTCGTCGCGGTGCCCGCTGCCACCTCGTCGGCGCCGCCCCGGTGCACCTGGAACCCGCCGGCCGCCCCGGTCTTGGCGGACGTGAGCTGCAGGCGGTAGAGCTTGGTGCCGTCGGCATCGGTGCCGGCGGAGACCTTCGTCGCGGTGACGCCCGCACCGGACTTGTTCAGGGCGGACACGGCGTCGTCGAGCGAACCGGACGCCGGCGTCACGGTGGTCGACCCGCCGTCCGCGCCGACGATCGTGATCGGCTGCGCACCGGTCGACCACGTCGACATCGCGGCCGTCACCCCGACCTGGGCCGAGGCGGTCGATCCGACGGTGAAGCTGATGGAGCCCGCGGTCGCTCCGGTACCGGTGACGGCGGTGACGCTCGGCGCGGTGCTCGTCGCGGCGAAGAGGTCGAGCGACGAGGCCTTCGCGGCGTCCGCGGCCTTCGTGGCGAGCCCCTGGATCAACCCGTTGAGCGTCTGCAGTGACGAGATGAACGAGTTGGTGGTGGTGAGCTTGTTCTTGAGCAGGGTCTGCGGGACCCCCTCGACGCTCATCAGCGAGTTGATGAGGTCGGTCGTCTTGAGACCGCTGACCAGACCGTCGATCGCGAGGCTGGTGCTCGATGACACAGACGAGGACATCGTCGACACTCCCTGGCGTCGTGGAGGTGGTCAGGACGGCGAGGTCCGCCCTCCGAGCCCGAAGGGACCCGGAGGGCGGACCACGTGATGGCTAGCGCAGGAGCGAGAGCACGCCCTGGGTGCTCTGGTTCGCCTGCGCGAGCATCGAGGTGCCGGCCTGGCTGAGGATGTTGTCGCGCGTGTACTTGACCATCTCCTCCGCCATGTCGACGTCGGTGATGCGCGAGGAGGCAGCGGTGAGGTTCTCCTTGGCCACGTTCGTCACGTTGATGGCGTGGTCGAAGCGGTTCTGGACTGCACCGATGCTCGAACGGGCGGCGGAGACGTACTTGATCTGCTCGTCGATCGCGGTGATGGCAGCCTGAGCGTTCGTCGCCGAGTCGAAGGTGAGCGCGCCGACCGCGGTCGACACGGACTCCACGTTCGACTTCGACAGGTCCACGTCGATCTGGCTCGCCGCGTCGCCGTTCGCGCCGACCTGGAACTTCAGGACGCCTGCGGCGCCGGCGGAGCCGTCGAGCAGGTTGATGCCGTTGAAGTTGGTCGACGCCGAGATGCGGGTGAGCTCCTTGGTGAGCTCGCCGACCTCGGTGGTGATCGCCGTGCGGGAGTCCGCGTTGTTCGAGTCGTTGCCGGCCTGGACGGCCAGGTCGCGCATGCGCTGGAGGATCGAGTGGGTCTCGGTGAGGCCACCTTCAGCGGTCTGCACGACGGAGATGCCGTCCTGCGCGTTGCGGGCGGCGACCGTGAGGCCACCGACCTGGGACTTCAGCCCCTCGGAGATCGTCAGACCGGACGCGTCGTCGGCAGCACGGTTGATGCGGAGGCCGCTCGAGAGCTTCTCGAGGGACTTCGACAGGTCGTTCTGCGTCGAGTTCAGGTTCCGGTACGTGTTGAGTGCCGAGAGGTTGGTGTTGATGGACATACCCATGGTGGTTTCCTCCGTGAATGTGGGTCGTGCGTCGGCCCGTCCGTGGGCTGACATGGATGACTCTCGACCGGTTGCCGGGAGTCGTTAGGGGATCGGCGGAGAAGTTTCCGCCGACGTCTCAACTCGCCGCGACGGCCGGTCCTGCTGCGGCGTCGTGCACGGCACGTGCGACACCGGCGGCGGCGTTCGTGGCGACACGGGCGAGGTAGGCGCTGCGGCGGGCCGCGGTGGTGCGGCTCGCCGGCTCGACGGTCGTGCCGTCGCCGTAGTGGGCGGCGAGACCGTCGTGGAGCAGGCGCATCGCCTCGGAACGCTGCTGCGAGACGGCCGAGTGCGTGATGCCGAGCTCGGCGGCGACGTCGGTGACCGAGCGGTCGCCGAAGTAGACGGCCTCGACGATGAAGCGCATCCGCTCCGGCAGGGCCTCGACCGCGGCGCGGAGGTACCGGCGCTTCTCGGTCTCGAGCAGGTCGTCCCCGGGGAGCGGCAGGTCCGCGGCGACGAGGTCGTGCACGGTCTCGTCGAGCGGCGCGACGGTGCGGGCGGCGTCGCTCATCGCGTCGACGGCGGTCTGCTTGTCGACGCCCATGGCATCGGCGATCTCCTGCGCACCGACGCTCCGGCCGAGGCGCGCGGACAGGGCCTCCTGCGTGGCGAGGGTCTCGCGGATCCGCTTCCGGGTGCCGCGGGAGGCCCAGTCGGCCGAGCGCATGTCGTCCGCCAGCGCGCCGGCGATCCGGGTGCGGGCGTAGGCGCCGAACGGCACGCCGAGGGTCGGGTCGAAGGCCTCGGCGGCGGCGACGAGTGCGAGGGACCCGACGGCGGCGAGGTCGTCGCGGTCCAGGTGCGTCGCCCGGGAGCGGACGTCGGCCACGATGTAGCCCACGAGCGGGAGGTGCTCCACGATCATCGCGTTGCGTTCGGTGCGGTCCATGCTGTTCCCCTGGTCGACCTGACGTGTGTCGGCTCACCCGTCCGTGGGCGCGACGGACGACGGCCTCGGATGGCCGGTGCGTACGCCGAAGACCCGCCCGGGTCCCTCCGAGCGGTGCACCCGCATCGTTCCCGCGCGGTTCCGGGTGTCCCCCGGGGTGCGTTCTGAATGTATCGGCTGGTAATGCGCTGAGCAGGTGCACAACCGTCCCCAGTGCGGGGGTGTCAGGCCCGATTTTCGGTCGGCATTTGGGGGGACTCAGGGTCGGGAACGCTCGTTCTTGTCCCCCGTCGGGGGTCATCGGGTCACAGCGTCGACGAGTACGGGTGACGGCACTCGTCCGTCGGGGCTTACGGTCGCGGTCACCGAGTCGATAGGTCCCGGTGTCCGCAGGATGACGGACCGGGGGCCACCCCGACGAACCACCACCTGGGAGGAGCTGATGAGCGTGAACGACCTGTCCGCCGTGCTCTGGCGCGAACGCGAGCTGCTCGAACTGCTCACCTTCAAGCTCGAGGAGGAGCAGCTCCTGCTCACCGCGGGCCGCTCCCGCTGGGTGTCGCACGCCAGCCGCGAGGTCGAGCAGGTCCTCGACCGGCTCCGCAGCACCGGCCTCGAACGCGCCGCACAGAGCGCCGAGGTCGCCGAGGAGTGGGGCGTCCCCGCCGACGCTCCCCTGCGCGACGTCGTCGCCGCGGCACCGAACGGGCCGTGGGGCGAGATCCTGTCGTCGCACCTCACCGCGATGGTCGAGCTGACCACCCAGATCGGCGCCCTGCGCGACGAGAACGACCGGTTCCTCCGTGCCGCCGCCCAGGCCACCGAGGAGACCCTGGCGGGGACCGTCACCGGCGCCGCCACCTACGACGCCAGTGGCACGTCCGGCGCAGGCCAGGACGGCGCCCGCCTGTTCGAGGGGACGCTGTAGCACCGTGGTCAGCACCTTCGGATCCCTCGCGACGGCCTACTCCGGCCTCGCCGCCGCCCGTGCCGGCATCGACGTCACCGGCCAGAACATCGCGAACGCCGGCACCACCGGGTACACCCGGCAGCGCGTCACGCAGAACTCGATCCCCGCGACCCAGACCGGGTTCATGCGGGGCACCGCGGCCCTCGCCGGTCAGGGCGTCTCGGTCGACGGCATCGCCCGCCTGGCGTCCCTCACGCTCGACGCCGGCGTCCGCGTCGCCGCCGGTTCCTCGGCCTACGCCGATGCCCGCGCCACGGCGCTGTCCGCCCTCGAGACCGGGTTGCACGAGCCCGGCAAGGACGGCCTGAGCGACAAGCTCGACGCGTTCTGGTCGTCCTGGAGCGAGCTCGCCAGCCACCCCGACGACCCGGGTGCCGCCAGCGCCGTGCTCGGGGCCGCCGGCACCGTCGTCTCCGCGCTGGCCGCCGGCTCGAAGGCTGTCGACGCGCAGTGGTCCTCGGTGCGCGGCACCCTGACCGGGCAGGTCGCCCAGCTGAACGGCGCCGCGGAGCAGGTCGCCGACCTGAACGGCCGGATCCGCACCGCGCTCGCCTCGGGCGGCACCGCCAACGAGCTGCTCGACCAGCGCGACCAGCTCACGCAGCAGATCGCCACGCTCGCCGGCGGCACCACCCGGACGAACGCCGACGGCACGGTCGACGTGCTCCTCGGCGGCAACCCGCTCGTGCAGGGCACCGACGCCCGCTCGGTCGCCCTCGGCGGCGGCGAGCGTCTGGCCGACGGCACCGCGGTCACCCTGACCTGGACCACCGGAACGGCCGGGGCGGTCGGGCTGAGCGGCGGCACGATCGGCGGCGCCCTCGCGGTCCTCGCGCCGGCGTCCGGCACCGGTACCGGCGGCGCACTCGCCGAGGCCTCCGCGTCCTACGACGCCGTGGCCACGCGACTCGCCACCACCGTGAACACCCTGCACGCCGCCGGGACCACCCCGTCCGGCGCCACCGGTGCACCCTTCTTCTCCCTGGCGGCCGGCGTCCCCGCCGCCCAGGCGCTCGGCGTCGTCCCCACGGACGCCGGCGGACTGGCGACGCGGAACGCGGCGGGGGAACTCGACGACTCGTTCGCCGACGCGCTCGCGCGACTCGGGGCGTCGTCGGACGGTGCCGACCAGGTCTGGGCGACGTTCGTGGCGGGGGTGGGCACCGCCTCCAGGTCGGCGACGTCGGAATCCACGATGACCGGACTCGCGCTCACCAACGCACGCACCCAGCAGCAGTCGAGCGCCGGCGTCGACCTCGACGAGGAGAACGTCAACCTGCTGAGCTACCAGCACGCGTACCAGGGCGCGGCGCGCGTCCTGACCGCGGTCGACGAGATGCTCGACACCATCATCAACCGCGTCGGACTCGTCGGGAGGGGCTGATCGTGATCACCCGTGTGACCACCCAGATGTCGATGGCGGCCGCGTCGGCCCGGCTGCAGGCCGGTGCCGCGCGGGTCGCCGAGCTCACCGACCAGGCCACGACGCTGCGTGCGATCCAGAAGCCCTCGGACGACCCGGTCGGCACCGCGTCGTCGATGCAGGTCCGCAAAGAGCAGGCCGCTGCAGCGCAGTACTCGCGGAACGCGAACGACGCCGCGGCCTGGCTCGCGACCACCGACAGTGCGCTGTCGAGCGTCTACTCGGTGCTCAACAACGTTCGCGACCTCACGGTGCAGGCCGCGAACTCCGGCACCATGAGCGACACGAACCGCGATGCCTTCGTCACGCAGTTCCGGTCGCTCAAGGCGGACCTCGAAGCGCGTGCCAACACCACCTACGGCACCCGCTCGGTGTTCGCGGGATCGTCGACCGCCGCCGCTGCCTACGACCCGGCAACGGGCTGGGCCACATCGGGCACCGACGTGTCCCGGCGGATCGGTGACGGCACGACCGTGCGCGTCGACACCGCCGGCACCGCGGTCTTCGGCTCCGGCGACGACTCGGTGTTCGCGGTGATCGACTCCATCGTCAACGACCTGCAGAACGGGGTGAACGTGAACGCTCGGATCAACGACGTGGACGGCGCACTCGGGACCGTCCGCGGCGCCCAGGCCGACGTCGGGATCCGGCACGCCGCCGCGCTCACGGCGCAGGACTCGCTGAAGTCGGCGACCGTCTCGCTCGAGAGCCGTCGCGCCGACATCGAGGACGTCGACCTCGCCAAGGCCGTCCTCGACCTGCAGGTGCAGCAGACCAACTACCAGGCAGCCCTCGCCGTCACCGCGAAGGTCCTGCAGCCGACCCTGATGGACTACCTCCGATGAGCATCTCCCTGACCTTCGCCGTCCCGCCGTTCGGGCTCGCCCCCGCCGCGGCCTTCGAGCTCTCGCCGGTCGACGGCGCCGAGGGGCTGTTCACGCTCGTCGGCGACGACGCACGGCTGTTCCTGCTCGACGCCGCGGTGCACCTGCCGTCGTACGCGCCGGAGCTCACCGACGAGCAGGCCGCCGGGCTCGGGCTGACCGACCCCGCCGACGCGATGCTGCTCGTGGTCGCGAACCCCGGTGCGTCCGGCACCACGGTCAACCTGCTCGCGCCGATCGTCGTGAACGCCCGAACGGCCGTGGGCGCGCAGGTCATCCTCGAGGAGCAGGACCTGCCGCTGCGGGCGGAGCTCGCGCGGGTGTAGCGCGGGCGCGCCGGGCGCGGCTGCTTCGCACCCGTTCTGCGACATTCCACCAGTCGTTCACGGCGTGGATCGTCGGAAGGTGTGTACGCAGAGGTTGCGTGTGCATGTGACGACAAGGCACGAGTCGTTCGACGCGTGGATAGTCGGAAGATGCACGCGCATTGCAGCTGGTCAGTCCTGCACAGGTCGTCGTCGTCGCCCGGCTCTCCACAGATCGGACGATGGCGGGAGCTGAACCACGAGGTTCGGCGAGCCTGGTGCCATGTCCAGAGCGAACGACGTCGAACTGATCCGCACGACGGGTGCGACCTCCGCTGAACGCCGCGCGCTTGAGCGCGATGTCCGCCGCGGACGGTACGAACGCCTCCGCCCCGGCGTCCTCGTCCGCCCGGATGCACTCGACGGGATGCACCCCGGTGAGCAGCACCACGTGCTCGTTCGTGCCTCGGCGCACCGACTCCGAGCGACCGATGTCGTCTCACACCAGTCTGCCTGCGCGGTCCTCGGGCTCCCGTTGATCGGGGCAGCACCACCCAAGGTGCACCTCACCGATCCGACCACGACGCACACCCGTGTCACGGCGTGGTTCGTCCGGCACGGTGCACAGGAGCGGCCACCCGCAGTCCTCGTCGATCAGCAGGCGACCCCCACGACGACGGCCGCGAGGACCGCCATCGACGTCGCTGCGACACGCTCCTTGCTCGAAGCACTCCCCGTCGTCGATGCCGTGCTCTCCCGTCGGCTCGCCGACCGTGAGGCGCTGGACGCAGAACACGCATCGCTGGCCTTCGCCCGGACCAAGGCGGGGATCGCGGTGGGGATGGGGTCGGCGCTGTCGGGTTCGCCCGCGGAGTCGGTGTGCCGGGTGCGGTTCCGAGAGCTCGGTGCGCCCGAGCCGGTGCAGCAGCACGTTTTCGCCCGGGCCGGATCGGCCACGGCGGTCGTGGACTTCTGGTTCCCCGACCAGGGCGTCGTGGTCGAGGTCGACGGCCGCGCGAAGTACGAGGACCCGGCGCTGCTCGACGGGCGATCCACCGCGGACGCGCACTGGCGCGAGAAGCGGCGAGAGGACTTCATCCGGTCGTTCCCCGAGGTCCGGGCGGTCGTGCGGCTCTCGTGGGCCGACCTGATGCAGCCCGACCGGGTTCGGGCCGCCCTCCGGCGTGCGGGTATCCCGTGCTGAGACTGCGTGCCCGACGATCAGTGCGGGCGTGGCGGATCCGGGTGGTACGTGCGCTGACGCTCGATCCGCGGCCGACCGGACGCTTCACCGGCGTGCGCCACCCCACCGACCACGACCTCGCCGAGTCCCACGCGCACACCACGGACCGGCCCGGTGCCCTTCACCACGCCGCCGCGGTGGTCCGGGTCGGGCTCGCGGTGATCGCCGCCGTCCTCGAGCTCGACGTCGCGCACGGACACCGGACCGAGCACCTGCGCGCCCGCGCCGATCCGCGCCGGCCCCTCGACGAGACACCCGGCCGTCAGGCGAGCCCGACCGCCGATCACGACGTCGGACCCGTCCGCGACGATGGTCACGGGGCCCGGGCCGAGTTCGGCGCCCTCCCCGATGTGCACGGTCGCCGCAGACGCGACGATGGTCACCGTCCCTGGTCCGAGTCGTGCTCCGGAAGCGACGGAGATCACGCCTCCGTCACGGGTCTCCAGGGTCGTGGACGGGTACAGCACGGCGCCGGGCCGGACGGAAACGCCCGCCCCGATCAGGACGGACCCGGGGTCGAGCACGCGGACGTCCGGTGCGAGTGCGGTGACCTCGTGGACGGTCAGGAACCCGGCCGCGCGGCGAGCGATGTCGAGGGCTTGCGCTGTCCGGTCGCTGTCCATCCAGCGAGCCTCCCACATGCCCGGCGTACGGTGAGCGCATGGCCCGCTCCCCGAAGGACCAGGCGATCGTGCCCCTGCCGAACGCCCAGGTCTCCCCCACGTCAGACGACTCCAGAACCTCGCAACCACAGCAGCCGGCCGGATGGGTCAAGTTGCTCGACCGTGCCATCAGCGTGCAGCGGCCGGCGGTCGTGGCGCACGTCAAGGCGATCCGCCGCCGCAAGCCCGATGCCACGCCCGCCGAGGTCATCCAGATCCTCGAGCGGCAGTACCTCACTGCCGTGACGACCGGTGGTGCCGCAGTCGGTGCGAGCGCCGTGATCCCGGGCGTCGGAATGGTGGCCGCGCTCGGACTGAGCGGTGCAGAGACGATCGGGTTCCTCGAGACCACGGCGCTGTTCGCCCAGTCGGTGACCGAGGTGCACGGGATCGCGCTGGACGACCCGGAGCGTGCCCGCACCCTGGTGATGGCGATGATCCTCGGCGCCCCGGGGACGCAGCTGATCAAGCAACTCGGTGGTCAGATCGCCGGTGGCCAGGTCCGGACCGCGTTCTGGGGCGAGATGGTGACCTCGTCACTCCCGAAGCAGATGGTGAACGGCATCGGCGGACAGGTCCGAGACCAGTTCATCAAGCGCTTCGCCATCCGACAGGGCGGGTCGGTGCTCGGTCGGGCCCTGCCGTTCGGTATCGGCGCAGCCGTCGGTGGCCTCGGCAACCACGCGCTGGGTCGCAAGGTGATCCAGGCGTCGCGGACGGGTTTCGGTATGCCGCCGGCGCAGTTCCCGATCGTGCTGACCGTGACCCCCGCGGCGGAGAAGACCCGCCGCGCACTGCCGTGGAAGCGCGGCGCGGGCAAGGACCAGGACCTCTGGACCGAGCCGGGCAACGACGACCGCGGCACGAAGCGATGAACCCCTGCGCGAAGCGCTGAACCAGCGTCCGAAGCGCTGACGCAGAACGGCCCGGGCACGCTGCCCGGGCCGTTCGTGTGTCTGTGTCGAACCCCGTGTCCTAGAAGGACCGCACCGGCGTCGTCACGACCTGGCCGGCGTGGGCGAACCCGCCACCGAACCCGAACAGCAGGGCCGGCACACCCTCCGGCAGGTCGCCACGCTCCCACGCCTTCGACAGGCCGAGCGGCACACTGGCGGCCGAGGTGTTCCCGGACTCGACGACGTCACGGATGACGAACTTCGACTCCCCGCCGAGCGCGGTGACGAGGGGCTCGATGATCCGCAGGTTCGCCTGGTGGAACGCGAACACCTCGATGTCGTCCATCGAGAGCCCGGCGGCCTCGACGACCTTGCGGGCGTGCCCCTCGGCCTCGGTGATGGCCCACCGGTAGATCGAGCGACCCTCCTGGTTGAACCGCCCGGGCGACCCTTCGACACGCACGGCGTCGAGCAGGTGCGGCACGCTCCCCCAGGACACCGGGCCGATCTCGGGCGTCTCGGCGACCCCGAGCACGGCGGCACCGGCCCCGTCACCGACGAGCACGCACGTCGACCGGTCGGTCCAGTCGGCGATGCCGGACAGGACCTCGGACCCGATGACGAGCGCGACGTCGGCCGAACCGGTGCGGATGGACTGGTCAGCGAGCCCGAGCGCGTACTCGAACCCGCTGCACGCGGTGTTGATGTCGATCGGCGCCGGGCCGTTCGTCATGCCCAGTGCGGCGGCGACGCGGCCTGCCGTGTACGGGGCGCGGTCCTGGTGGGTGGTGGAGGCGACGATGACGAGTCCGACGGCCGAGGGCGACACCCCGGCGTCGGCGAGGGCACGGCGTCCGGCCTCGATGGCCAACGACGTGACGGTGTCGTCTGGACCGGCGATCCGACGGGTCTGGATCCCGGTGCGGGTGCGGATCCACTCGTCGTTCGTGTCGACCATCGTCGACAGCTCGTCGTTGGTCAGGACGCGTTCGGGCTGGTGGTGTCCGAACCCGAGGATCCGGCTGCCGCGGAGTGCTGGGATGTTCATCGTCGGCACGTTACCCCCTCACCCCGCCGCCGCATGCCGACCGGGGTATGGACGGTACGCCGCCCCCGGTCACTTCCGCGCTGCAGCGGTCGCGCGGTCGTTCGCCTTGCCGATCGCCTCGACCAGCTCGTCCTTCGTCATCGTGGAGCGGCCGCTGACGTCGAGCCGCTTCGCGACGTCCATCAGGTGCGCCTTCGAGGCGTTCGCGTCGACACCACCCTCGGTCTTCCCGGAACCGCGGGAACCGGCGGCACCGGAGTCGGACGGCCCGGAGGACTCCTTCTCCTCCCAGTGGTCGCCGACCTTCTCGTACTCGTGCTTCACGGCGGCGAACGCGGTGCGGTGCGCCCGCTCACCCGGGCCGTACGTCTCGTTCGCCGAGTCCAGTGTCTTCTCGAAGATCTCCTGCGCGTGCTCCGGCGACCGCTGCAGGGTGCTCGGGATCTCGTCCTTGGCGGGCATGGCTGCTCCTCTCGAGTGGTCCACCCTGACTACTCCGACCAGCACAACGAGCACCAAGCACCAAGCACCGAGCACCAACCAGCCCCGAGCCTCGAGCCTCGAGCACCGACCGGTACTCCCAGGGCCTGGCGCCACCAGCGCGTCACGAGTAGACCCGTCTCATGGACTACACACACCTCGGTCGCACCGGTCTGTCCGTCTCCCGCGCCGTGCTCGGCACGATGAACTTCGGCCCGGAGACCAGCGAGGACGACTCGCACGCGATCATGGACCGGGCCCACGAGCTCGGCGTCAACTTCTTCGACACCGCCAACGGCTACGGCGGCTCGGTGGGCAAGGGTGCCACCGAGGAGATCATCGGACGGTGGTTCGCCAAGGGTGGCGGTCGCCGCGAGAAGACGGTCCTCGCCACGAAGGTCTACGGCGAGATGACCGACTGGCCGAACGGCGGCAAGCTCAGCGCCCTGAACATCCGGCAGTCGCTCGACGCGAGCCTGCAGCGGCTGCAGACCGACCACATCGACCTGTACCAGTTCCACCACGTCGACCGCGCGACGCCGTGGGACGAGATCTGGCAGGCGATCGACGTCGCCGTGCAGCAGGGCAAGGTCCTGTACGTCGGCTCGTCGAACTTCGCCGGGTGGCACATCGCCCAGGCGCAGGAGGCAGCGAAGCGCCGGAACACCTTCGGCCTGGTCAGCGAGCAGTCGATCTACAACCTCGTGGTCCGCGACGTCGAGCGCGAGGTCCTGCCCGCCGCCCGCGCGTACGGCCTCGGCGTGATCCCCTGGTCGCCGCTGCAGGGCGGCCTCCTCGGCGGCGTCATCGAGAAGACCGAGAACGGCTCCCGTCGACTGTCCGGCCGCAGCGCGGAGTACGTCGAAGCGCACCGCGACCAGCTGCAGTCGTACGAGTCGTTCGCGAAGGAGCTCGGCCACACGCCCGGCGAGCTGGCCCTCGCCTGGCTGCTGCACCAGCCCGGCGTCACCGCGCCGATCACCGGCCCGCGCACGATGGAGCAGTGGGAGTCGGCGGTCCGCGCCGTCGACATCCGCCTCGACCAGCGTGCGCTGGACCGTCTCGACGAGATCTTCCCGGGGCACGAGACCTCGCCGGAGGACTACGCCTGGTGACGGAACCACCGGAACCAACGGAACCAACGAAACCGACGGAACCGACGGAACCAACGGGTCGCTGACGCGACCATCTGCCTGGAGGCGCGGTGCGGGCCGGACCCGCACCGCGCCTCCCGGCCGTGGTCACGTCGAGAACGCGACCAACGCAACGACGACGGGCCCCGCGCTGCTGTGTGCGCGGGGCCCGTCGTCGTGCGGTGGTGGAGCGTGTCTAGCGGACGCTGACCGGGCTGTCGTCGGTCTGCTCGTAGAGGACGTAGCCCTCTTCGCCGTGGACCGCGGTGTCGATGCCGGCGACCTCGTCCTCGGTCTTGACGCGGAAGCCCATCGTCTTCTCGATGATCCAGCCGATGACGAAGGCCAGGACGAACGAGTACGCGCCGACGGCGCCCGCTGCGGCCGCCTGCTTGCCGAGCTGCTCGAACGAGCCCGAGTAGATCAGGCCGGTGTCGTTGGCGAAGAAGCCGAGGAACAGCGTGCCGAAGATGCCGCCGACCAGGTGGACGCCGACCACGTCGAGCGAGTCGTCGAAGCCGAGACGGTACTTCCAGTCGATCGCGAAGCAGCAGACGATGCCGGCGAGGAAGCCGAGCAGGATGCCCCAACCCGGGGTCAGCGCGGCACAGGCCGGGGTGATCGCGACGAGGCCGGTGACGGCACCCGAGGCGGCACCGACGGAGGTCGCCTTGCCGTCCTTGAGCTTCTCGATGAGCAGCCAGCCGAGGATGGCGGCGGCCGGGGCGGCGAGGGTGTTCACCCAGGCGATGGCGGCGATGCCGTCAGCAGCACCCTCGGAGCCGGCGTTGAAGCCGAACCAGCCGAACCACAGGATGGCGGCACCGAGCAGGACGAAGGGCGGGTTGTGCGGCTTGTGCGCGCCCTTGGCGAAGCCGACGCGCTTGCCGAGGACGATCGCCAGGGCGAGACCCGCTGCACCGGCGTTGATGTGCACCGCTGTGCCACCGGCGAAGTCGATGACGCCCCACGTGGCGGCCCAGCCCGAGGTCAGGTTGAAGACCCACGAGGCGACCGGGAAGTAGACGACCGTGACCCAGACGCCGGCGAAGACCATCCACGCGCCGAACTTGGCGCGGTCGGCGATGGCGCCGGAGATGAGCGCGACGGTGATGATCGCGAACGTCGCCTGGAAGCCGACGAAGGCCATCGACGGGTACGCCGCCTGGATGTTCGAGGACTGCGCTTCCTCGAAGGCCTGGCCGAGGCCGATCTGGTTCCAGTCGATGCTGAAGAACCCGACCACGCCGGAGACCGCCGTGCCGTCGCCGTGGTTGGCGAAGGCGATCGCGTAGCCGTAGACCACCCAGAGCACGCTCACGAGCGCGATCGCACCGAACGACATCATCATCATGGAGATGACGGACTTGGCCTTCACCAAGCCGCCGTAGAAGAAGGCCAGGCCGGGTGTCATGAACAACACCAGCGCAGCCATCACCAACACGAACGTCGTGTTGCCCTGATCAAGCATCTGCTCACCTCTCGATTGCACGAGCGGCTCTTGGACCGCCTCGGGTGTCACAGAGTCTGGCGAGGCGAGGTTTCACGAGGGAGCACGAACTGTTTCGCGGATGTAACGCGACCACGCCGTTTGTAAACGTCGTGTTTCCAGCGGCCCGATGTCCCCTGCGCGAGGGGCAGGAGACCGCCGTGGACAGATCGGTCTGACGGCGAGCGACGCTCAGGCGCGGGTGAGCGCCACCACGCGGGACGCCGCGCGCAGGTACTTCTTGCGGTACCCGCCCTCGAGCATCACGTCGGGGTACACCTGGTCGAGCGGCGTGCCCGACGCGACGATGCGCACCTGCGCGTCGTACAGCCGGTCCACCAGGGCGACCCAGCGCAGCGCGTCGGTCTGGTCCGTGAACGCCCGGACGTCGGTGAGCCCGACGGCGTCGAGGTCCTCGACCAGCGCGACGTACTTCGAGGGGTGCACGGAACCCAGGTGCGCGACCACCGCACCGAAGTCGTCGAGCGTCACGGAGCCGGACGGCAGCGCGGCGGGCACGTCGGACACCACCTGTGCCGACTCGTCCACGGCACGTCGGCGGTAGTCGAGGCCGTCGATGCGCATGGTGTCGAAGCGGTCCGACATCGCCTGGATCTCGCGCAGGAAGTCCTGCGCGGCGAAGCGTCCCTCGCCGAGCGCGCCCGGGGGCGTGTTCGACGTCGCGGCGAAGCGGGTGCCGGTCTCGGTCAGTTCCTTGATGAGCCGGGTCATCACCATCGTGTCGCCCGGGTCGTCGAGCTCGAACTCGTCGATGCACACCAGTGCGGTGCCGCGGAGCAGGTCGACCGTGCCCTGGAACCCCAGGGCGCCCACGAGCGCGGTGTACTCGATGAACGTGCCGAACGTCTTCCGGCCGGTGGCCGCGTGGTAGGCGGCTGCGAGCAGGTGGGTCTTGCCGACGCCGAACCCGCCGTCCAGGTACACACCGGACTTCGCCGCCGGTTCCGCCACCTGCTTCCGACGACCGAACAGCCCGCGCCGCGGGGACTCGGTCGGACCGGCGGCCACGAACGCGGCGACGGCATCGCGGACCGAGGCCTGCGAGTCGTAGTCCGGGTCCGGCCGGTACGAGTCGAACGACGCGTCCGTGAACTGCGGCGGGGGCACGAGCGCCGCAGCCATCTGCTGCGGCGTCACCTGGGGATCACGGTCGACGAGGTGAGCGGGCAATCGGGGAACCCTTCCGGGAAGCATGTCGTGGGGTGTCACGTTGCGTCAGGAGCACGGTACGTCCGCGTACCGTTGCCCACAGGCACCGACGCCCGATCCTAGTCCGGCGCCGGCAGCACGCACCCGGGCACCAAGCCCGCCCCGCACCACGCTCGCCCCGCACCACGCTCCCCCGCACCCCTGGAGGTACCCCCGATGACCGCACCGGTCGACCCGTCCGAGAAGTTCGCCGCCTACGCGCACCCGGAGCGCCTCGTCTCCACCGAGTGGCTGCAGGAGCAACTCGACGCCGGGGCCGGCGCGCCCGACCTGGTGGTCGTCGAGTCCGACGAGGACGTCCTGCTCTACGAGACGGGCCACATCCCGGGCGCCGTGAAGATCGACTGGCACACCGACCTCAACGACCCGGTGCAGCGCGACTACATCGACGGCGCCGCGTTCGCCGAGCTCCTCGGTGGCAAGGGCATCGGCCGCGACACCACCGTCGTGATCTACGGCGACAAGAACAACTGGTGGGCGGCGTACGCCCTCTGGGTGTTCACCCTGTTCGGCCACGAGGACGTCCGCCTGCTCGACGGCGGTCGCGGCAAGTGGATCGCCGAGGACCGCGCCCTGACCACCGACGAGACCCCGGTCACGCCCGTCGAGTACCCCGTCGTCGAGCGCCACGACGAGCCCGTCCGCGCCTTCAAGGACGACGTCCTCGCGCACCTCGGCAAGCCGCTCATCGACGTCCGCAGCGCCCCCGAGTACAGCGGGGAGCGCACGACGGCGCACGACTACCCGGAAGAGGGCGCGCTGCGCGGCGGCCACGTCCCCACCGCCGTGAACATCCCCTGGGCGACGGCCGCCGCTCCCGACGGCACCTTCAAGTCACGCGACGAGCTCGACGCCGTCTACCGCGACGGCGCCGGCATCGGTGACGCCGACGAGGTCATCGCCTACTGCCGCATCGGTGAGCGCTCGAGCCACACCTGGTTCGTCCTGCAGCACCTGCTCGGCTACGACAACGTCCGCAACTACGACGGCTCGTGGACCGAGTGGGGCAGCGCCGTCCGCGTCCCCATCGTGCAGGGATCCGAGCCGGGTACTGTTCCGAACCGATGAACGACAGCACCGACGCACCACTCCCCGCCACCCTCGCCGAGATCCGCGACGACTTCCTCGCCCTGGGCCAGAAGGACCGCCTGCAGCTCCTGCTCGAGTTCTCGAACGAGCTGCCCGCACTGCCCGAACGCCTGCAGGGGCACGAGGACGAGCTCGAACGCGTGGAGGAGTGCCAGTCCCCCGTCTTCATCACCGTGACGGTGGGCGAGGACGGCGACGCCCCGGACGTGGTCCGGATGCACGCCACCGCCCCGCGCGAGGCGCCGACCACCCGCGGCTTCGCCTCGATCCTGGCGCAGGGCCTGTCCGGCCTGACCGTCGAGCAGGTGCTCGCCGTCCCGACGGACTACCCGCTGACCATCGGCCTGTCCGAGGCGGTCAGCCCGCTGCGGATCCGCGGCATGGTGGGCATGCTCGGACGCGTCCAGCGGCAGGTGCAGGCGGCGGTCGCGTAGACGCGACCCGTTGACGGACAGGAGGCGCGGTGCCAGCTGGCACCGC
>Ga0308159_1000702_pt1 | contig 66839 bp, 54 predicted proteins | sample PhyCR1_FD_201040 | JGI IMG/M metagenome (GOLD analysis project Ga0308159, IMG submission 201040) | Phyllosphere microbial communities from UC Gill Tract Community Farm, Albany, California, United States - DLSLC.R1 | ecosystem: Host-associated > Plants > Phyllosphere > Unclassified | place: USA...
CGCCTTCTTGCCCAAGAATGTCTTCGAGGTGGCCGACGATATGGCCCGGTGGCATCTGCTTGAGGTTGAACTGCAGGCAGCGCGACAGCACCGTCACGGGAATCTTTTGCGGATCGGTGGTGGCGAGGATGAACTTGACGTGCGGCGGTGGTTCTTCGAGCGTCTTGAGCATCGAATTGAACGCGTGGTTCGTCAGCATGTGCACCTCGTCGATCATGTAGACCTTGAAGCGCGCATTGCTTGGTGCGTAGACCGCCTGTTCGAGCAGCTGCGCCATCTCGTCGACGCCGCGGTTGGACGCCGCATCCATCTCGATGTAGTCGACGAAGCGGCCGGCATCGATGGCGACGCAGGCTTCACAGACGCCGCAGGGTTGCTCGGTGATGCCGCCCTGCCCGTCCGGGCCGATGCAATTGAGCGACTTGGCCAGGATGCGCGACAGCGTGGTCTTGCCGACCCCGCGCGTGCCCGTGAACAGATAGGCGTGGTGCAGCCGCCCGGTGCGCAGGGCGTGGCTCAGTGCACGGACGACGTGCTCCTGGCCAACCAGCGTATCGAAATTCTTGGGACGGTATTTGCGGGCGAGGACTTGATAGGACATGCCACGATTTTACCGCAGATGACGCCCGCCGCGGACATTCGGCAGATGCATCGGCAGATACGCCAGCACGCCGCGCTGACGACCGACGTGGACAAGCCGCGCCGGCAAACATGATTCAAAAGGGGGACGAACAGACAATACAGAAGCGTAATGAAGCATCATTACACGAGGAAGAACGAAAGAGGCGAGCCTGATCTGCGGCACTTGCGGTGAACGGCTTTGGCTGCTTCGTTCCCGACCTGACCAGGTAAACCATGCCGCAATGCGCAGGGGCCCGCCAGCGCGAATTATACCCCACGCACGCCGTTTGGGGAAATGGCCGGCAACATCAAGCGCCGGCCGTCATCATCAGATCCCCAGCTCTTGCCAGATCGCATCCACACGCGCCTTGACATCGGGCGCCATCACGATCGGCGTGCCCCATTCGCGGTTGGTCTCGCCCGGCCATTTATTGGTGGCGTCGATCCCCATCTTGCTGCCCAGGCCACTGATCGGCGACGCGAAGTCCAGATAATCGATGGGCGTATTGTCGACCAGCACCGTGTCGCGGGTCGGATCGACGCGCGTCGTGATCGCCCAGATCACTTCTTTCCAGTCACGTACATTGACATCCTCGTCCACCACCACGATGAACTTGGTATACATGAACTGGCGCAGGAAACTCCAGACCCCGAACATCACGCGCTTGGCGTGACCTGCGTACTGCTTCTTCATCTGCACGACTGCCATGCGGTAGCTGCAGCCCTCCGGCGGCAGATAGAAGTCGGTGATCTCGGTGAACTGTTTCTGCAGCAGCGGAATGAACACTTCATTGAGCGCCACGCCCAGCACGGCCGGCTCGTCAGGCGGTTTGCCCGTATAGGTGGAGTGGTAGATCGGATCGCGCCGCATCGTGATGCGGTCGATCGTGAACACCGGGAAACTGTCCTGCTCATTATAGTAGCCGGTGTGGTCGCCATACGGCCCCTCGAGCGCATGCTCGAACCCGGTCGGGTGATTCGCATCCGGATAGATATGGCCTTCCAGCACGATCTCGGCGGAGGCCGGCACGCGCAGCTCGCTGCCGATCGCTTTCGTCAGCGTCGTGCGGCTGCCGCGCAGCAAGCCGGCAAACTGGTATTCGGACAGCGAATCGGGCACCGGCGTCACTGCGCCAAGGATCGTGGCCGGATCGGCGCCCAGCGCCACCGCGATCGGATACGGCTTGCCCGGATTGGACAGCGCGTGCTCGCGGAAGTCGAGCGCGCCGCCGCGGTGCGCCAGCCAGCGCATGATGACCTTGTTCCGGCCCAGCACCTGCTGGCGATAGATGCCCAGGTTCTGGCGCTTCTTGTTCGGCCCCTTGGTAATGACCAGGCCCCAGGTGATCAACGGTGCCACGTCGCCGGGCCAGCAATGCTGGATCGGCAGACGGGCCAGATCGACGTCCTGCCCCTCCCAGACGATTTCCTGGCACGACGCGCCCTTGACCTCTTTCGGCGCCATGTCCCACACGGCCTTGACGAGCGAGCCCATGCCCATGATGTCGGCGAAGCCCTTCGGCGGCTCGGGTTCTTTCAGGCGCGCCAGCACGTGGCCAATGCGGCGCAGCTCGCTAACATCGCTCGCGCCCATCCCCAGCGCCACGCGCTTTGGCGTACCGAACAGATTGGCCAGCACCGGGATCGTGTGCCCGGTCGGCTTGGAAAACAGCAGCGCAGGACCCTCGGCGCGCAACGTGCGGTCGCACACTTCGGTCATTTCAAGGTGCGTCGAGACAGGGAAATCGACACGTTTGAGTTCACCCATGCGCTCCAATTGGGCCATAAAATCACGCAAATCTGTATATTTCATCAAGTTTTAAGCTTTTCTTCGGTTGCAGAACATTAGTGAAGCGACGCCGCCAAGTGATTGATTCGACAAGTGTTTCACGCTCATCAGTACCGCCTTAATAACTGGAAGTAATATAGAACAGTCGTGCTAGGGTTGACTTGATATAAGCTCGCCCATACAATCCGTCCTACTTGATGAGACGGCGATACCTTTTTTGACACAATTTTAGCTGTTCTCATGCATTCACGGGGTCGGGGCCCCACATGACATTGTAGGAGTGTTTTCAACGGGCGTCTGCCCACTCCCCCGAGACAGTTGTTGAGCCACTGGCACCAGTCCCCATGTTGGACGGCAGCCAGCTGTAGCAAGGCAATGACGGCGTTAGTCGGCCGCGTCGCGGCGACAAACGATTTTCTGATGCACGGTCCAGAGCACCCCCACGTATCGCCTTTGGCGCGACGACGGGCTTCTTTTTGCCGCGACAAGGGGAAATTCGATGTTTCATCGTTTTATCATGAGCGCAAAGTTCATGCATTCCAGGGCCAGCCAGCCCATCACGGTGTCCTCCGTGACCAAAACGGCACGCAGTGTTGTCCAGACTGCGCGTTCTACCCTGACCGTATTCGGTCTCAGCGCAGTGGCCCTGATGGCCCTGATCTACTCCAACGACAGCGTTGCCAAGCGCGTCTCCGAGATGCTCCATCCAGAGCCAGTTGTCGTTGCCGCTGTGTCGCCAACACCTGTCGCTACGGTCGTGCCGGCAATGCAGGCCACGGCGCAGACGGTGGCCGTCGAAACGACCCACATGGGCACGTCGTCCGCCACGCTTGGCAACACCAAGCAGCAGCAGTACGTGACCAAGTGGCTGTCGAAGCGTTATCGCGTCGCCAGCGACGCTGCCAATATGCTGGTCTCGACCGCGTACCTGACGGCGCATGACCTGAAACTCGATCCGCTGCTGATTCTGGCGGTGATGGCGATCGAATCGGGTTTGAACCCGTTTGCCGAAAGCGCGATGGGTGCCAAGGGCCTGATGCAGGTGATGGCCAAGGTTCACCACGACAAGTTCGAGAAGGTCGGCGGCCAGCAGGCAGCCCTCAATCCCGTGGCCAATATCCGTGTCGGTGCCTTGATCCTGAAAGACTACGTCAAGCGCACCGGTTCGGTCGAAGGCGGCCTGAAGACCTATGTGGGCGCAGCCGACATGGACAGTGACCAGGGTTACGGCGCGAAGGTCATCAACGAGTACCGCCTGCTGAACCAGGTCGCGAAAGGCCAGAACGTGCCGGCAATGAAGCGCAATACGCCGGTACGGACATCGGCACCAGTCGTTGTCAGCAAGCAGCCGGACGCCGACAGCGTCAAGCCGGATGCCAAGCCAGTGCCGGAAGCAACCACTGCTGCTACCGCACCGGTGGTTGCCTCGGACGCATTGGCCGGTCTGTAAATTCAACGGCGCAATTGAAAACCACCGCTGCGGCGGTGGTTTTTTTATGTAGGGTGGACGCGTTCAACGCACGTCGGCGCCTCGCAAACACCGCTTGAACGCGTGGACGGCATAGCGGGCTCGGCGCCCCCGTCCACCCTACGAGACTTCGTGCCAACATAAAAAAAGCCACCGGCTTGCGCACGGTGGCTTTTTTAATTGCGCAACCTGCACGATCAGCGGCGCTGATCGCCTGCCGCTTCGTCCGGACGCAGGCGCTGGGCCAGCTTGTCCAGCACGCCGTTGACATACTTGTGGCCGTCGATACCGCCAAACGACTTGGTCAGCTCGACCGCTTCGTTGATCACGACGCGGTACGGCACTTCGGGATGGTTCTTCAGCTCGTACGCGCCCAGCAGCAGGACGGCGTGTTCGATTGGCGACAGCTCGGCGATCGAACGGTCGATCAGCGGCGCGATCGACTCGCGCAGCTCGACCGAGGTGCTGATCGCGCCATTGAGCAGCGCCGAAAAGAAATCGCTGTCGGCCTTGTCGAAACCATGGGCGCTGCGGATATTGGCCGCGACGATGCGCGCCGGCTCATTGTTCAGCAGCCATTGGTACAGACCCTGCAGCGCGAACTCGCGCGCGCGGTGGCGCGGCGTGCGGTTCTTGCTCGGGTTGGCGTGCATATTCTTGTCAGTCATTGTTCTCTTGCCTTTATTGTTATTCGTCCTCTGGCACCAGCTCGTCCAGCGCCATCAGGAGGTTGGCCATTTCGACGGCGACACGTGCGGCGTCGGCGCCTTTTTCGGCCATGCGCACTTCTGCCTGTGCATCGTTCTCGGTGGTCAGGATCGCGTTGGCGACCGGGATGCCGTAATCGAGGCCGATACGGGTGATGCCCGCGCCCGATTCGTTCGACACCAGCTCGAAGTGATAGGTTTCACCACGGATGACCGCGCCCAACGCGATCAGCGCGTCGAACTGTTCGGTCACAGCCATGCGCTGCAGCGCCAGTGGCACTTCGAGCGCACCCGGCACGGTCACGTGCAGGATGTCTTCGTCGGCCACGCCCAGGCGCTTCAGTTCAGCCAGGCACGACGACAGCAGGCCGTTGCCCACGGTCTCGTTGAAACGGGCCTGCACGATACCGATGCGCAGGTCTTCGCCCTGCATATTGCTTTCAAAAGTTCCTACCGTCATGACTGCCCTCTTGTATTAGTTGGATTGGATGGTTGAGGCGTCGGGACGCGGCACGTAGCCGGTCACTTCCAGGTCAAACCCGGTCATCGACGGCATCTTGCGCGGATTGGCCAGCAGCTGCATCTTGCCCACGCCCAGCGCGCGCAGGATCTGGGCGCCGATGCCGTAGGTGCGCAGGTCCATCGACGCGGCGCGGGCGCCGGCGCGGCTGCCCTTGGCGTCCTGCGGTGCCAGTTGCGCAAATAACTGTTCAGCCGTCTCGCCGCAATTGAGCAGCACGATCACGCCGGCGTCGCTGGCCTTGATGGTGCGCATCGCCGAGGCCATGTCCCACGAGTGGGTGGTGGCGCGGTTTTCCAGCAGGTCGAGGATCGACACCGGCTGGTGCACGCGCACGAGCGCTTCTTTTTCTGGCGACAGCTCGCCGTGCACGAGCGCCAGGTGGGCCGAGCCGCTTGGCGCGTCGCGAAACGCCACCAGCTTGAACTCGCCCGCCTCCGTCGACAGCGCGCGTTCGGCAATGCGCTCGACCAGGCATTCGTTCTGGCTGCGGTAATGGATCAGGTCAGCGATGGTGCCGATCTTGAGTTCGTGCTCTTTGGCGAACTCGATCAGGTCGGGCAGGCGCGCCATGGTGCCGTCTTCCTTGATGATCTCGCAGATCACCGATGCGGGCGACAGGCCGGCCATCTGGGTCAGGTCGCAACCGGCTTCGGTATGACCGGCACGCATCAGGACGCCGCCCTTCTGGGCGCGCAGCGGGAAGATGTGGCCCGGCTGGACCAGATCGTCCGGCACGGTGCCCTTGTTGACGGCCACCTGGATGGTGCGCGCGCGGTCGGCCGCCGAAATGCCGGTGGTCACGCCCTCGGCCGCTTCGATCGACACGGTAAAATTGGTGCCGAACGAGGTGCCGTTTTTCGACGTCATCATCGGCAGGGCCAACTCGTCGCAGCGTTCTTCGGTCAGGGTCAGGCAGACCAGGCCACGGGCGTGCCGGATCATGAAATTGATCGCTTCGGGCGTGACGAAATCGGCTGCAAGCACGAGGTCGCCTTCGTTTTCGCGATCTTCTTCGTCGACCAGGATAACCATGCGGCCAGCGCGCAGTTCGGCGACGATTTCCTCGGTGCTGGAAATGGACATACAGATTCCTTGAAACAGGGGTTTTGCGTAATCCGCTATTTTAAAGGATTTACCGGCGCCCAACGGCATTCCCGATCGCCGGAGGGCCAAATTGCCAGCACGGCGCGCCCCGGTCGTCAACCATGCGTTGCCAATAGACAACCACACGTGACCTCTTGTCGGTTAATTGTTAAGCTAGTCCATTCGCGTGGCAAGCCCGTGGCACGACTGCAACCAACTGGATTATGATTAACACATTATTGCCGTATTTACCCATCCACAGCGGTGGTCTTTGCGACGGAGTTGCCATGCCGGTTGTTCATCCCGATCATTCCCAGGGCGCCTACGCCACCGGCAGGCGCGACTGATGGCGACCATCCTGATCGTCGATGACCGGCCCAGCAACCGCAGTTATCTGAGTGCCCTGCTCGGCCTGTCCGGGTACCGCATCCTCGAAGCCGAAAACGGCGTCTGCGCGCTGGCCATCACGCGCGCCGAACGGCCCGAGCTGATCATCACCGACATCCTGATGCCGACGATGGACGGCTACGAGTTCGTCCAGCAGCTGCGCGCCGAACCGGCGTTGCAGCACACGCGCGTCATCTTCTTCTCGGCCGTCTATTCGGAGCGCGAGACGCTGGCGATGGCGGCCAGGTGCGGCGTGACCACGGTACTGGGCAAGCCGGCCGACCCGCACCGGATCCTCGAAGCCGTCGAGGCCGAACTGGGCGTGGCCGGCGGCGCACCGGCGCCCGGCCCCGACCTCGCCGACGGCGCTGCGCAAGAAGACGAACGCGCGTTGCCGTTCGACCTGGGCGCGCGCCTGGGCGAACTCGAACGCATGTGCATGATGCTCGTCGGCGAACGCCGGGTCGAGGCGCTGGCCGCCGCATTCGTCGACGCCGTGCGCCGCGTGCTCGACGCCGACTGTGTCGCGCTGTGCCTGCTGGGCAGCTCCGAAAGCACTGTGCGCCACCTGGGCACGTATGGCGTCGACGCCGCGCTGCTGCTGCCATCGGCACTGGACGAACACGACCTGCCCGGCGTGCTGCTGCGCGCCCGCGCACCGCTGCGTCTTGATGCAGACGATGCGCTGCTGGCCACACTGCCCGCCCGCCATCCGCGCGTTCTGCATTTGCTTGGCCTGCAGGTCCACGACCTGCAGCATCCGCTCGGCTGGCTGTATTGCACGCGCGCCGACGGCGCTGCGCCGTTTTCGGACGAAGAAGAACGCTGGGCCACGGCGCTGGCCGCGCAACTGGCGGTCGCCTACGAGAACCTGAATCTGTACGAAGTGGTCCAGCACCACGCGGCGCAGCTGCAGCTCGAGGCCATCGCGCGCGCCGATGCCGACGCCGCCCTGCGCGACAGCGAACACCGGCTGGAACTGGCGCGCCAGGTGTTCGACAGCACCCAGGAAGCGATCCTGATGACCGATGCCGATGCCAATATCGTCGCCGCCAATCCGGCCTTCGAAACCATTACCGGCTACGTCGAAGCCGATGTCATGGGGACCAACCCGCGCTTCATGCGTTCGGGCCGGCACGACGCCGCGTTCTACGCCAGCATGTGGACCTGCCTCGAAAAAGACGGCCAGTGGCGCGGCGAAATCTGGAACCGGCGCAAGAATGGCGAGATCTACCCGGCCAGCATGAGCATCAGCGCGGTGCGCGACGATGCCGGCAACCTGACGGCGTATGTGTCGGTCTCCACCGACCTGTCGGCGCTGAAGGCGGCCCACCACCAGCTCGATTTCCTGTCCAACCACGACGCGCTGACGCAGTTGCCGAACCGCTCGCTGTTCAACGACCGCGTGGGCCAGGCCCTGGCCGCGGCGCGCCAGGATGCCAGCCAGGTCGCGGTGCTGCTGTTTAACGTCGACCGGCTCTCGCGCATCAACGACAGCCTCGGGCACGCGGCCGGCGACACCGTGCTGCGCGAAGTCGCGCGCCGCGTCAGCGTGCTGGCCGGCCCGACTGATACGGTGGCGCGCCTGTCGGGCGATGAATTCGTCCTCTTGATGACCGACTTCGACGACACCGACGACGTGATCTACTGCGCCCAGAAGCTGATCGACGCCGTCGCCGAGCCGCATGGCGTGGGCGGCCACGACCTGGTGGTCACCGGCAGTGTGGGCATCAGCATTTATCCGCGCGATGGCGACGCACCGGGCGACCTGCTCAAGGCGGCCGATGCGGCGCTCACCCACGTCAAGGAATCGGGGCGCAATGGCTTTCGCTTCTTCAAGGGCGAGATGAACGCCGAGGCGCTGCGCTGGCTGGCGCTCGAGACGCGCCTGCGGCGCGCGATCGAACGCAACGAGCTGGCGCTGCACTACCAGCCGCAGGTCTCGCGCCTGGATGGCACGCTGGTCGGCATGGAAGCCCTGCTGCGCTGGCACAGCACCGAAATCGGCAATGTCTCGCCGGCCGACTTCATTCCGCTGGCCGAAGACACGGGCCTGATCCATCCGATCGGCGAATGGGTCGTGCGCCAGGCGTGCTTCCAGAACAAGGCCTGGCAGGATGCGGGCCTGGCGCCGGTGCGCGTGGCGGTCAATGTGTCGGCCCACCAGTTCAAGGCCGGCGCCGTCGTCGCGGTGGTGCGCAGCGCGCTGCGCGACAGCGGCCTGGCGCCGCGCTGGCTCGAAGTCGAACTGACCGAAAGCGTGATGCTGGGCGACAGCAGCGCGGCCGAGGCCCAGATGGCCGAACTGCGCGAGCTGGGCGTGTCGCTCTCGCTCGACGACTTCGGCACCGGCTACTCGTCGCTGGGCTACCTGTCGCGCTTCCCGCTCGACAAGCTCAAGATCGACCAGACCTTCGTGCGCAACATCACCAGCGAGCAGCGCAGCGCCGCGATCGCCCAGGCCACCATCGCGCTGGCCAAGGGCCTGTCCCTGGCGGTGGTGGCCGAAGGCGTCGAGACGATCGGCCAGAGCGACTTTCTCGGTTCGCTCGGCTGCGACGTGATGCAGGGATATCTGTACGGGCGGCCCATTCCGGCGGCCGAGATGGCGCTCTTGCTGGCGCTGGGCGGCGTGAAACTGTAAGTGCTGCTGCAACGCCGCATCCTCTGGTGCGGCGTTCGTTAGCGCAGCCTTAAGCCCAGCCGTGCACGGATGGGCGCCCTGTAAAATGCACGGATCAAGTCACCGGGAACACCCAATGAGCAACAAATTTGTACGCGGCGCCTGGCTGGCCGTGGTGGTGTGCGTGTCCTCGCTGGCGCACAGTGCGCCGCAGGTCAGTGCGCCAACGACAGCCGTCTCGAAAATGGATGCGCTGCAGCTCGACGCCGTGATCCCGGTTGGCCCGCAAGTCAAGGTCGGCAAGCTGGCCAATGGCCTGACCTACTACATCCAGCGCAATGCGCGCCCCGAACGCAAGCTCGAACTGCGCCTGGTCGTCAAGGCCGGCTCGATCCTCGAAGATGACGACCAGCGCGGCCTGGCCCACTTCGTCGAGCACATGGCGTTCAATGGCTCCACCAACTTTCGCAAGCACGAGCTGGTGTCGTACCTGCAATCGATCGGCGTGGGCTTTGGCGCCGACCTGAATGCCTACACGTCGTTCGACGAAACCGTGTACATCCTGCCGATCCCGACCGACAAACCGCAGAACGTCACCAAGGCCTTCCAGGTGCTGGAAGACTGGGCCCATGGCGTGAGCTTCGACCCGGAGGCCATCGACAAGGAGCGCGGCATCATCCTTGAAGAAGCGCGCCTGGGCAAAGGCGCGGCCGACCGCATGGGCAAGCAGATCTATCCGCGCCTGTTCAACGGCTCGCGCTACGCCGAGCGCCTGCCGATCGGTCGCGAAGACGTGCTGCGCAATTTCAAGCCCGAGACGCTCAAGCGCTTCTACAAGGATTGGTACCGGCCCGACCTGATGGCGGTCGTCGTCGTCGGCGACATCGATCCGGCGCAGGCCGAAAAGCTCGTCAAGCAGCACTTCACGCGCCTGAAGAATCCGGCCGCACCGCGCCCGCGCGAGTACGCCGCGATTCCAGCGCGCGCCGACACCGAGGCGCTGGTCGTGACGGATCCGGAAGCCGACGGCAATGCGGTGCTGATCCGCTATCCGGTGCAGCCGGTGCGCGACCTGGGTACGGTGCGCGCCTACCGCGAAGAGCTGGTGCAGGGCCTGTTCGCCTCGATGCTCAGCGCGCGCCTGGCTGAAATCTCGCAATTGCCCGATGCGCCGTGGCTGGGCGCCAGCAGTTCGCTGGGCAAGCTGACCCCGCGCTACCGCGCCTACAATGCGTCGGCCGCCATCGGCCCGCGCGGCGCGCAGCCTGCCATCGAAGCGCTGGTCCAGGAAAACGAACGCGCGCGCCAGCATGGCTTCGGCGTGCAGGAAATCGAGCGTGCCAAGAAAAACCTGATGCGCACCTACGAGCAGGCCTGGAACGAGCGCGCCAAGAGCGATTCGGGCACCTACGCCGCCGAATACATCCGCAACTTCCTGCAGGACGAAGCCATCCCCGGCATCGAGACCGAATACCGCTACGTGCAGAACCTGGTGCCGGGCATCACGCAGGCCGAGATGAACGCCTACGCGCGCAGCACGATCCCGCAAGACTCGGGCAAGCTGGTGCTGTACACGGGCGTGGCCAAATCCGATACGCCCACCGGCCCGCAACTGCTGGCAGCAGTGGCCGACGCCGCGCGCCAGCCGGTCGCGCCGTACGATGAAAAATTGCTGGCAGCGCGCCTGATGGAACGCCCCGCGCAACCCGGCACCATCACGCACGAAGAGCACGACAAGGCGCTGGGCCTGACGCGCCTCACCCTGTCCAACGGCGTGAAAGTGATCCTGAAACCCACCGATTTCCTGAACGACCAGGTGGTGCTGAGCGCGGCGCGCCCCGGTGGGCAAAGCCTGTTCCCGGACCAGGACATCCTGAATGCGCGCTTTTCCAACGCGATCGTGGCCAGCATGGGCGTGAAGGATTTCACGCCGCTGGACATGCGCAAGATCCTGGCCGGCAAGGCGGCCGGTGTGACCGTGGGCCTGGGCAGCTACACCGACGTCATCGCTGGCGCCTCGGGTGCGACCGACATCGAAACGATGCTGCAACTGTTGTGGCTGAAGTTCGCCGGCGTGCGCCGCGACGAAGACCTGTTCCACGCATATATCGACAAGCAGGCCGAGATCGCGCGCAACGCCAGCGGCCAGCCGGGCCGGCGCTTCGGCGACGCCGTGGTGTCGGCGCTGTTCGGCAACCATCCGCGTGCGCCACGCTCGCTCGAGGCCGACGAGTATGCCAAGATCGACCTCGATCGCAGCATCGCCATCTTCCGCCAGCGCTTTTCGAGCGCCAAGGACATGACGTTCATCCTGGTCGGCAGCTTCGACGACAAGGCGATCCGCCCGCTGTTGACGAGCTATCTGGGCACGCTGCCGACGCCTGCGGTGCCGGTGGCGTTTCGCGACGTGGGTCTGCGTCCGGTGACCGGCGTGGTCAAGCGCGAGGTGCGCAGCGGTACTGAACCGAAGAGCACGATCTCGATCAACTTCACCGGCCCGGCCGAGTTTTCCGAAGCCGAGCAGCTGCGCCTGTCGGCGCTGATCGAAGTGACCAATCTGCGCATCATCGAGGTGCTGCGCGAAAAGATGGCGATGATCTACGGCGGCGGCGCCAGCGGCGCACTCAGCAAGATCCCGTACGGGAACTACTCGATCGGCATCAACCTGCCAACCGGGCCGGAAAACGTCGACAAGGTCGTGGCCGCGACGTTCGCCGAAATCAAGCGTCTGCAAGAGAACGGGCCTGACGCTGCCGAGCTGGAGAAAGTCAAATCCGGCTGGATCCAGAACCACCGCCGCTCGCTGCGCGAGAATGGCTACTGGGTGGCGAACCTGCAATCGAGCCTGACCGAAGGCACCGATCCGGCCTCGATCCTGAAGGTCGAGCAGCAGGTCGGCGCGCTGACGGCCCAGGACGTGCAGGCAGCGGCGCGGCGTTACTTCGACACGAAGAATTACGTGCAGGTGGTGCTCAACCCGGAGCTGGCAACCAAGGCCGCGAACGTGGCCAAGGCGCCAGCGACGGGCAAGCAGGACGTGCCGGCCACACCGGGCACCTGACACCCGCCCGCCCCGCCGGTCGGGTGGCGGCGGGCTTCGTCTATACTGTACCTGCCTGCTACGCGGCAGCAGGCCTCAGCCCACGTACAGATCAACGCCGGCGCCCGGCACCACCGGCGCTCTACTAGTGAAAGACCATGCGCATTTCCGATAACCCGGTTCACCTGGCCGGCAAGCCCCTCACCCACGCTTGCCATGCCTGCGCTTTTTTTCATACAGATGAAGAAAAGTACCGCGTGCTGCTGCCATTCATCCTGGAAGGCGTCGAACGCGGCGATCTGGCTACCCACATCGTCAACCCGGCGCAGCGCGTCGCGCACCTGGCCCGGCTGGCGCAAGCGGGCGTGGACACGGATGCTGCCCAGGCGCAGGGACAGCTTGCCGTGTACACCTGGGACGAGACCTACCTGCAGGATGGCAGGTTCGACCAGCAGCGCATGATCGCCACGCTGCTGGCGCTGATTGCGCCGGCCAACGCACCACCCGGAAAAATTTCGCGCAATATCGCCGACATGGCCTGGTCGCCCGGCGCTCGCCCCGAGGGCTACGAGATCGTCGAATACGAGGCGCGCCTGAACCAGGTACTTCCCGACTACCACCATCCGATCGTGTGCACGTACGACCTGACGCATTTCAGCGCCGACGTCGTGATCTATATCCTGCGCACCCACCCGATGGTCATCATCGGCGGCATCCTGCAAGAAAATCCGTTCTTCGTCCCGCCGGCGGAGATGCTCAAAGAACTCGACGCGCGTCGCCTGGCAGGCGCCACGCCGGCCAGCGCTGCGCGCTAGACAGGCGCACCGGCATGCATTCACCCGACGAGTACCGCGCCGAGATCGACCGCCTGCGCAAGACCACGCGCGACCTGGTGGCCATGACCACCCTGCCAACCGTCTGGGGCGACCTGCCGCCGGAAGGCGTCATCGCCAGCCTGGCCGGCGTTATGTTCAGCACACTCGACCTGGACCTGGTCGCTATCCACCTGCCGGGCAAGGGTGAGATCGAGCCACTGGAAATCATTCGCCTGCGGGGCGACGACACGGGCAGCATGCTGTCCGCCGCACGCGCGGCGCTCGACGCCGCCATGCAGCCGGCCGATCTGCATGGCATGCGTCCCGCCACGCCGCACGACGACGCGCCGCTGCAGTTCGGCAGCGCCCGCTTCGGCATCGGCAGCGCGATTGGCGTCGTGCTCATCGGCGCGCGGCGCACCGGCTTTCCGTCCGAGCACGAGCGCCTGCTGCTGGGCGTGGCTGCGAACCAGGCCGCCGCGATCCTGCAGCGCCGCCTGGCCGAACGCGCGCTGGCGCGCAGCGAGTCGCGCTTCCAGGACCTGGCCGATGCCGCGCCGGCCATGCTGTGGGTCACCGAGCCCGATGGCAAGCTCTCGTTCCTGTCACGCGCCTGGCACGAATTCACGGCCCAGGACAAGGGAACGAGCCTGGCGTTCGGCTGGACGGCCGCGGTGCATCCCGATGAGCGCGACGCGGCGCTGCACGCGGTCATCGATGCCAATGCGCGCCGCGTGCCATTCAGCATGGAGCATCGGCTGCGGCATGTCGTCGATGGGTATCGCTGGGTAATCGCGGCCGGACAGCCGCGCTTTGCGGCGAACGGCGACTTCCTGGGGTTTGTCGGTAACGTGCTCGACATCAGCGACCGCAAGCGAACCGAACAGGCTCTGCACGAGACACGCGACACGCTCGTGACGATGTTCGATGCCCTGCCGGTGGGCGTGGCCGTGGCCGGCCAGGACGGCAAGCTGCTGCTGTCAAACCAGGCCATGCACCGCTACCTGCCTACCGGCGTGCTGCCGTCGCTGGACGAGGAGCGCTATATGCGCTGGACCGCGTTCGATGCCGACGGCAAGCCCCTCGAGCGGCATGATTTCGCGGGTGCGCGCGCGTCACGTGGCGAGCGCGTCGTGCCGGGCATCGAAGCGCGTTACCTGGGCGACGATGGCGTCGAGATCTGGACGCAGGTGGCCGCTGTGCCGCTCAAGGGGCGCGACGATGTCATGCGCGGCCACGTGGCGATCGTCACCGACATCGATGCCTTCAAACGCACCGAGGCCGCCCTGCGCCTGGCCGAGGCCAGGCAGCGCGACCTGTTCGACGAAGTGGCCAGGGCCAACCGCAACCTGAGCGAATTTTTGGCCGTGCTGGCGCATGAATTGCGCAATCCGCTGGCGCCGCTGTTGACAGGCCTGGAACTGATGCGTATTGGGGCCAGCGGGGCCAGCGGGGCCAGCGGTGCCGGTGATGCCGCCGCCGCCAATGTCCGGGCGATGATGGAGCGCCAGGTGCGGCAACTGGCGCACCTGATCGACGACCTGCTCGACATCGCACGCGTCACCAATGGCAAGGTAGAGATCCGAAAAACCCGCGTCGACCTCAACGCGATCGTTGCCGACGCGGTCGAGACCAGCCTGCCGCTGATCGAACAGAAGCAGCACGCACTCGACCTGCAACTGCACGCTGCACCGCTGCCGGTACAGGCCGACGCCACCCGCATCGCGCAGGTGGTCGGCAACCTGCTGACCAATGCGGCCAAGTACACGCCCCCGGGCGGCGCGATTTCGCTGCACGTGACCCAGGATGGCGCCGACGCCGTCATTACCGTCACCGACAACGGCGTCGGCATCCCGGCCGCGTCGCTGGAATCGGTGTTCGAGATGTTCAGCCAGGTGGGCAGCAACCGGCAACACGCGCAAGGCGGCCTGGGCATCGGCCTGTCGCTGGTACGCCAGCTGATTGGCCTGCATGACGGCGCGGTCAGCGCTTACAGCGATGGCATCGGCAAGGGCAGCACGTTCGTGGTCAGGCTCGCTCTGGACGGAACGCTGGCGGCGGCACCGCTTGAGGAGGTCACCGTGCAGGCCACGCCGGCTGCGCCGGGACTGCGCATTCTCGTCACGGACGACAATGTCGATGCGGCAGTGACGCTGTCGATGCTGCTCGAGATGGAAGGCCACGACGTCACGCTTGCCCATGACGGCCAGCAGGCACTGCAAGTGGCGGCGCTATGCCTGCCGGACGTGGCGTTTCTGGATATCGGCCTGCCGGACATGTCGGGCCACGAGGTGGCACGCCGCCTGCGCCAGATCGCCGGGCTCGAGCGCTGCGCCATTGTCGCCGTGTCCGGCTGGGGCGCGCAGGACGATCTGGCGCGCTCGAGCGCCGCCGGCTTTGACGCGCACTTCACCAAGCCGGTGGCCTCGAGCCGTGTGCTCGATTACCTGGCGGTGGTGGCTGCCAGCATGCGCTCGACGTAGCGTGCGATCAGGTCGATCTCGAGATTGACGCGCGAGCCGGCCGCCAGGTGGCGCAGCGTGGTGACCTCGATTGTGTGCGGAATCAGATTGATCGAGAAGCGGCACACTTTCTGGCCGCCCTCGTCCAGGTCGTGCACCCGGTTGACGGTCAGCGACACGCCATTGACGACGATCGACCCTTTATAGGCCAGGAACTTGCCCAGCTCGTGCGGCGCATCGATGATCAGTTCGCGCGATTCGCCGACCGGCTCGAAGCTGTGCACGACGCCCAGGCCGTCGACGTGGCCCGACACCAGGTGTCCACCCAGGCGCTCGGCCAGCGTCAGGGCTTTCTCGAGGTTGACTTCACCGGGCGCGTCCAGGCCCACGGTCTTGTTCAGGCTTTCGCGCGAGACGTCGACGGTGAATGCCGTGGCGCTCTTTTCGGTGACGGTCATGCAGGCGCCATTGATGGCGATCGAGTCGCCCAGGCCCACGTCGGCCAGCGACATTGGGCCGGCATCGATGGCAAGACGCACGCCGGCGTCCAGGCCACCGGCCAGCGGTGCAACGGAAGTGATGGTGCCGACAGCGGCGACGATTCCAGTAAACATACGACGTTATTCCTTGTTGGGGGTAGCAGAGGATGGGGGAGCAGCTTCGGCAAAGCGGGCCAGGATGCGCAGGTCGTCGCCCACGCGCGTGACGTCGTGGAAGCGCAGCTGGCGCCGCTCGGTCAGTTGCGTGAGCGGCGGCAGGTCGAACATGCCCTGCCCCGGGCCGATCAGGCTGGGCGCCAGATAGACCAGCAGTTCGTCGACGCAGCCTTCGCGCACGAGCGATGCATTGAGTTTGCTGCCCGCTTCGACATGGACTTCATTGACTTCGCGCCGGCCCAGTTCGCGCATCAGCGCCGGCAGGTCGACCTTGCCGTGCGCGTTCGGCAGGTACAGCACCTCGTGGCCGGCGGCGCGCAGGGCGGCGGCTTTCTCGTCGCCCGGCTGCTCGAGCGCCGCGACGAGCCAGCACGGTTCGCCCTGCAGGATGTGCGCATTGGGATCGATCTCGAGGCGGCTGTCGACGATCACGCAGCGCGGCTGCATCGGCGTGGCAAGCCCGCGCACGGTAAGCTGCGGGTTGTCGGCCTTGACGGTGCCGATGCCGGTGACGATCGCACTGGCGCGCGCGCGCCAGGCATGACCGTCGGCGCGCGCATCGGGGCCGGTGATCCACTGGCTTTCGCCGCCGGCCAGCGCCGTGGCGCCGTCCAGGCTGGCCGCCACTTTGAGGCGCACCCACGGCAGGCCGCGCACCATGCGCGAAAAGAACCCGATATTCAATTCCTGCGCCTCGCGCGCCATGATCCCGGAACGCACGGCGATGCCGGCCGCTTCCAGCTGCGCCAAGCCACGGCCCGCGACAAGCGGATTTGGATCGACCATTGCCGCCACCACGCGCCCCAAGCCAGCAGCGATCAGCGCCTCCGAGCAAGGCGGCGTGCGGCCGTGGTGGCTGCACGGTTCGAGCGTGACGTAGGCGGTGGCGCCGCGCACATCGTTGCCGCGTGCGGCGGCGTCGCGCAGTGCCTGGATTTCGGCGTGCGCCTGGCCGGCGGGCTGGGTGTGGCCGGCGCCGATGACAACGTCGTTCTTGACGATCACGCAGCCGATGCGCGGATTGGGCGCCGTGATGAACATGCCACGCGCAGCCCAAGCCAGCGCCGCAGCCATGCCTTCGGTGTCGTTGAGAATGGGTTGGCTGTCGTGGGTCACGGGGTCTTTCATCGATGCGCTTGGTGCCATGCGCTGGTTTTCAGGCGTATTTCGGGCTTGCTTCAGGGCGGTGCGGCGGCGCCGTCGCAGCCGGCATCGCGGGCCGGGTTGCACAGGCGCGGGCGGCCAAGCATATTGATTTTAATACGGCGCACCTGACCGCCGTGGAACAGCGATAGCGTGCCCGGCCGCGCTGCGGCGCTGCTGGCCGTGCTGCAACTGCGCCCCGCGCCATTGTAGGCGATGTATTGCGGGGCTGCAGCGCTGGCAAAGGAATAGCCCACCTGCACCCCTTGCGCCAGCGTGGCGCGCACGGCCAGGATGTCGTCGCCCACGCCCGCCTGGCGATCGTTGTCGCGGTCGACGTAGACGGTCCAGCCGCGCGACCAGTCGATGCCGGCAGCGTCGTTGGCCGTGAGGATGACCGGCTCGTTGCGGGCAATCGCCTGCGAACGGGCCAGCTGGATCGCACTGTACAAGTCGCTGGCTGCCGCGCGCAGTTCCTGGCCCTGGACGATCCGGTGCAGGCCGGGCGCCGCCAGCGCCGCCGTGATGGCTACCATGCCCAGTACCACGGCCAGTTCGGCCAACGACACGCCGCGGCAGCGGGCGCGCCGGGTGGATCGGGGCATCGGCGGGTTGACAGCCGGCTCTGTCATGGCCAGCAGCGCGGCGATGCGCCGCTGGCGCCCTGTGCACCGGTACTATCCAGCGTCAGCGTGCCGCATTCCCGATCGGAAAATGCAGCGTTGACGTTGGCCGTGCCGGGCCGCGCGCGCAGCACGATGCAGGCGGCAATGGGCTGGCCCGGACAGGCGTCGCCGTCGAGCTCATAGGCGCTGGCAGCGGCGCTGTTGCCGAGCCAGGTGCGGAACTGGCGCGTGTCAGCAGTGCTGGCGGCGCTGGTGGCGATGGAGAACGCGATATAGGTGTGATGCTGGGCGCGGTACTGCTCCTGACGCTGCATCAGGTCGAGCAGCGCCAGTTGGGCCTCGACCCGGCGCGCCTTGACGATCTGGTGGGCATACGACGGATACGCGACCGATGCCAGGATGCCGACGATCGCCAGCACGGCCAGCAGTTCGATCAATGTGAAACCCTTGCGATGTGCTGTCATGCGTTTTGCTCCTGTTTGCGTCTGTTTGCGCCTGTTTTGCGCTAATGGCTCATTCGGCTGCAGCGATAACCAGTGCGGACCAGTTGCCGATCTCGCGCCAGCCGACGCGCCGCCCGCGCGATCCATCGGGTGGTTTGCGGTAATAGGCCTGCAGCGCGACCTGGGCGCCGGGCATGCTGCCGGCGCCGTGCGCGGCGATGCGGTACAACTGTCCTTCGCTGGAGGCCGGCATCAGCTCGATCAGGTAGCGCGGCAGCGCGAGCGGCAAGCCGCCCTCGCCCGTCGGCAGCGTCGCGCCGGTGAACGTGCCGAACGCAATGGCCGGCCCGTCATCGACGGCCAGCCGGGCCAGTTGCCGGTTGGGATCGGCCTCGTGCGCGCACAGGCCGTTGTACGGCCGGGCACCCAGACATTCACCGATGAACGCATCCACACTGCCGCCCAGGATCGCGTTGGCGCGCGCCGAGCCCGGCGCCGCGCCGCCGTCGATATCGTGTTCGGCATCGGTTAAAGCGGCCTCTGCCATGTGCATGGCCAGCACGCGATCGCGTTCGTACGCTGCGCCACGGGTGCTTTGCAACGCGCCGCGCGCCGAGGCAATGCCGGTCATCAGCACCGCCAGCATCAGCACGAGCGCGGTGATGAGCGCAATGCCCGCCTGGCGTCGGGGCATGGGAAAGTGTCGGTTGCCCATGCGCGGCTCAAGGTGCGGCCAACGGCGGTGCGATGGGTGGCGCAGCGCGCGGTCCAGTGGGTGGTGACGCGGGTGGTGACGCGGGTGGCGCTGTGGGCGGTGCAGCGGGCGGCGCGGCCGAAGGTAAAACGGACAGCGCAATGGGCAACGCAATGACCGCGCCATACACCTTGCGCAGGCGCGCATCGCTGTCGCCGTCAAGATCGGCCGCCGCCAGCCGGACACCCGGATCGGCAGCGGCCAGTGCACCGTCGTACCCCGGCCCGAACAGCCAGTGCACGAGGTTCGCGCTGTTTTCAGCAGCCTGGCGCGGCCCATGCAGCAGCAGGCCGACACGCACGCTCGCCACGCGCTTCCAGTGGCTGCGCGTGCGCAGATCGGCATCACGCTCATCTGGAGTCGACCCGGCCAGCACCAGCGCCGCATCCAGCGCCCGGATCGCGCTGGCGTTGACATAGCGGTTGGGCGCACCATCGCCATCGGTGTCGAGTCCGTAGAGCACCTGGAAGCTGTCGACATGCCCTGCCACGGCATCGGACGACCAGTTGCCGGCACCGCGGTATTTGCAGCGCAATTCGGCGTCGCCCTGCGCATTGCGCGCGACATAGAAGATGCTCCACCCTTCCTGATCACGATGGACCGGAAAGCCGGCGCAATCGAGCGTGCCGCCATCGCCATCCGGTGGCGCACCGGTGCCGGCAAACCGCAGCGCCAGCACGTCGCTGCCGTTGACCGCAAGCGGTAGCGGGGCCTCGATGCCGGGGCCGGCGTAGGTCAGCGAGGCCGCATCCAGGCCGGCAACGGCGGCCGGGGCGGCCGGGTCCAGCGCCGGGTGCGCCGCCCAATCGACGTGCCCCGCCAGGCGCACGGCGCGCGCCAGTGCGTCCAGCGCGTAGCGGCCGGCGTCATCCATCTCGGCCGCGTCGAGCAGCGCCGCGTGCGCCCGCGTGGCGCCGATCAGCAGCGAGCCTGCTGCCAGCAGCACGGCCAGGCCGAGCACCATCGCCACCATGAATTCGGCGATGGTAAAACCCGGCTGGTGCTGGTGCTGGTGCTGGCACGGGCACGGGTGCCGGTCGTGCGTCATCGCGCCACCATCAGCACGAATGCCGGCGCGTCGTCATTGCCGTGCCAGCCGATCTTGATCGCCACCGCCGCCTGCGCGCCGCCGCTGCACGCCCACCGATAGCGGTGGCTGCCGGCATCCCATGGCGCCGCATCGCGGCACACGGCAATGCGCCCGCCGGGAAAGCGGCCGTGCACGAGCAGGCGCGTCTCATCGAGGTCGAACGCCGCCAGTGCCAGCGGATCGCAGGCGGCGCTGCCAAAGCATGTGGGGGCGGCGGCAGGCGGGCCGTCGGCAACGGCGTCGTAGTCGAGCGCAAGATAGGGATTGCCCGCATCGGGCAGGCGCGCCACGGGCCGATTCGCCGTGATGCGCGCCGCGAGCGAACCCGCCAGCTGGGCCGCTTCGGCCGTCAAGGCCGCCTGCTGGCGCGTACGATCGGCCGTCAGTTGCGCCGCGCCCGCGCCGACGACACCGATGGCGAGCACGAACAGCGCCACCAGCACTTCAATGAGCGTGAAACCGTGGTGTGAATGATTGCGCACGCAAGCCTCCCGATAACGAGCTACGACGTTATCAGGCCGGCTTTACACGCCCGTGCGGCGGCGCAAGCGTAGGCCGCGCCGTTCGGGGAACCTCGGGAAGGGATTAGTTGTCGAGTTTGTGCTGATGCCCGACTTCGGCCAGCGCTGCCTGGAACGAATCCAGGTCTTCGAAATTCTTGTAGACGGACGCGAAGCGGATATACGCGATCTTGTCGAGGCCCTTGAGCTCTTGCATCACGAGCTCGCCCACATGGCCGGTGTCGACTTCACGCAGGCCGCTGGTGAGCAGCTTTTCTTCGATCGAGGCGACGGCCTTGTCGATGGCTTCGGCTGCCACCGGCCGCTTGCGCAGTGCCAGCATCAGACTGCCGCGCAGCTTCGATGACGCAAATTCGGTGCGGCTGCCGTTTTTCTTGACGATGATCGGCATCGACAGTTCGATGCGCTCATACGTGGTAAAGCGCTTGTCGCACTTGCCGCAGCGGCGCCGGCGCCGGATGGCGTCCCCCTCCTCCGATACGCGGGTATCGAGGACTTGTGTATCTTCATGCTGACAAAAGGGACATTTCATGGCGCCGGGGCTGCAAGACTACGTGGGACGACTACCGGGCCGGCGAACCGGCCCGCGAAGGCAGATCAGCAAATCAGGCAGCGTAGACCGGGTACTTGCTGGTCAGCTTCTTGACTTCGCCCTTGACGCGCTCGATGGTCGCGGCGTCGTGCGGGTTGTCCAGCACGTCGGCGATCAGGTTGCCCACGGTGACGGCGTCTTCTTCAACGAAGCCACGCGTCGTGAACGCCGGGCTGCCCAAGCGGATACCCGACGTGACGAACGGCTTTTGCGGGTCGTTCGGGATGCCGTTCTTGTTGCAGGTCATGTGCGCCTGGCCGAGGATCGCTTCGGCTTCCTTGCCGGTCAGGTTCTTGGCGCGCAGGTCGACCAGCATCACGTGCGATTCGGTGCGACCCGACACGATGCGCAGGCCACGCGCGGTCAGCGTGTCGGCCAGTGCCTTGGCGTTCTTGACGACCTGCTGCTGGTAAGTCTTGAACTCAGGCGTCAGCGCTTCCTTGAACGCGACGGCCTTGCCGGCGATGACGTGCATCAGCGGGCCGCCCTGGATACCAGGGAAGATGGCCGAGTTGATGATCTTCTCGTGCTCGGCCTTCATCAGGATGATGCCGCCGCGCGGGCCGCGCAGCGACTTGTGCGTGGTCGAGGTGACGAAGTCGGCGAACGGCACCGGGTTCGGGTACTCGCCTGCAGCGATCAGGCCGGCGTAGTGGGCCATGTCGACCATGAAGTAGGCACCGACCGCCTTGGCGACCTTGGCGATGCGCTCGAAATCGATCTTCAGCGAGAATGCCGACGCGCCCGCGATGATCATCTTCGGCTTGTGCTCGTGTGCCTGGCGCTCGAGCGCCTCGTAGTCGATGTCTTCTTCAGCGGTCAGGCCGTACGAGACGACGTTGAACCACTTGCCCGACATGTTCAGTGGCATGCCGTGGGTCAGGTGACCGCCTTCGGCCAGCGACATGCCCATGATCGTGTCGCCTGGTTTCAACACGGCGAAGAACACGCCCTGGTTCGCTTGCGAACCCGAGTTCGGCTGCACATTGGCGGCTTCGGCGCCAAACAATTGCTTCAGGCGGTCGATCGCCAGTTGCTCGACGACGTCGACGTATTCGCAGCCGCCGTAGTAGCGCTTGCCCGGATAACCTTCGGCGTACTTGTTGGTCAGTTGCGAGCCCTGCGCTTCCATGACGGCTGGCGAGGTGTAGTTTTCGGACGCGATCAGTTCGATGTGGTCTTGCTGACGAACGTTTTCCTTCTGAATGGCATTCCACAGATCCGGATCGACATTGGCCAGCGTATGGTCTTTAGCAAACATGTAAAACTCCAATCGGTAGTAATCCAGGCAACGAGCGGCGCTGTGTGCGGGTGCGGGAGCCAATAGGGCGCGGGCAGCCGCGATCGAACGCGTACCGGTTGATGGCTGCCCAGGCGAACGGCGTATGGCGTCTCACGTTCCCCGGTGGGTGCCCACCTTTGCCGCGCCGCGCACCATTCGGTGGCGCTGGTGCGGTGTTTCGCCAGTTACGTGAGACGTAAAGTCCGCAAATTGTACTGAACTCCCCATTGAAGGGCAAGGAAAGCGGGGAATGGACCGCCCGCCACGCGCCGGTGGTCATTTCGGCTACAATTTTGCGCTGCTGCTTCTACTACTGCTTTTACTACTACTGCTTCTGCCCGCCTACCACTCACGCATCGCTTCCTTCAAGGATTCATCATGATCGTCCTCATCACCGGCGCATCGGCCGGCTTCGGCGCCGAAATGGCGCGCACCTTCGTTTCGCACGGCCACCGCGTGATCCTGGCGGCCCGCCGTACCGATCGCATCGCCGATCTGGCCGCCGAGCTGGGCAACGCTGCCCTGCCGGTGACGCTGGACGTCACCAGCCGCACGTCGATCGAGGCGGCGCTGGCCGGCCTGCCGGCCGACTGGAAACAGATCGATGTGCTGATCAACAATGCCGGCCTGGCCCTCAACACAGTGCCGGCGCACGAAGTACCGCTGGACGACTGGGACACCATGATCGCCACCAATTGCAAGGGCCTGGTGACGATGACCCGCCTGGTACTGCCCGACATGGTCGCGCGCGGCAGCGGACTGGTGATCAATATCGGCTCGACCGCCGGCCACTATCCTTACCCGGGCGGTAATGTGTACGGCGCCACCAAGGCGTTTGTCGAACAGTTCACGCTCAATCTGCGCGCCGATCTCGTCGGCACGAGCGTGCGCGCCACCAATCTGGCGCCGGGCCTGTCCGGCGGCACGGAATTCTCGAACGTACGCTTCAAGGGCGACGATTCGGCCGCCGCCAAGGTGTATGAAGGCACGACGCCACTGAGCGCGAAAGACATTGCCGACACCGCCTACTGGATCGCGACGCTGCCGCCGCACGTGAATGTGAACAGCATCGAACTGATGCCGACCTGCCAGGGCTTCTCACCGTTCACGATCAAGCGCGCCTGACGTAACCCTGGCCTGCGCGGGGCATCCGCGCAGGCATCGAGCAGGCTTCAAGCAGGGCAACCAGAAACGCGCTCGCCATTTGTGAGAAAATGTTACAGTGATTGGTCTTTTTGCTACGTATCAAGTCTACTACCGCCCAAAAGCACGGTTTCGTGCGAGGGCTACGTACGTAATTTCCGCGCTAATGTTCTTTAACGGACATGTCGAGAAGGAAACTCGCGTAGAATATTTCTCATTTTCATGTATCGGCAGTAACAATGTCTTCAGTGTTTAACTGGCCAGTCAGGGTGTATTACGAAGATACCGACGCCGGCGGCATTGTTTTCTATGCCAACTACCTGAAATTCTTTGAACGTGCCCGTACCGAATGGCTGCGCGCACTTGGTGTGCAACAGCAAGCCCTGCTCGATGCAGACAACACCGCCTTTGTTGTCAAGACCGTAACGCTCGACTACCATGCGGCGGCCCGTCTCGACGACGAGCTGACGATACAGACCAGTGTCGCCAAACTGGGCCGCGCATCGGTTCAGTTCCTGCAGCAGGCCTGGTGCGGTGACACCCTGCTCAATACGGCCAGCGTGACCGTGTGTTGTGTCGATATTGCCACAATGCGCCCGCGCCCCTTGCCCGACCACGTGGCTGCTAAAATGCGTGCCGCCTGAATCCATCCCTAGATAATTCGCCCATGACCGTCACCCCAGACCTTTCATTCGTCGCCCTGATCGGCAATGCCCACGTGCTGGTGCAATTGATTATGGCCTTGCTGTTGCTGCTGTCGATCGTGAGCTGGACCTACATCTTCCGCAAGGTATTCGCCATCCGCGCCGCACGTGCGCAGACCGAGCAGTTCGAACGCAGCTTTTGGGCCGGTGGCAATCTGCACACGCTGCACCAGAGCGCCAGCAGCCAGCGCGACCAGAGCGGCGCCCTGGCCCGCATCTTCGAGTCCGGCATGGGTGAATTCATCAAGGGCAAGCAAGCGTCGCGCGAAACGCTCGACATGAACTCGGTGCTCGACGGCGCCCGCCGCGCCATGCGCGCATCGTTCCAGCGTGAACTCGATGCCCTCGAATCGCACCTGAACTTTCTGGCGTCGGTCGGCTCGGTCTCGCCGTACATTGGCCTGCTGGGTACCGTCTGGGGCATCATGAACGCGTTTCGCGGCCTGGCCAGTGTCGAGCAAGCCACGCTGGCGATCGTCGCGCCGGGTATTGCCGAAGCACTGATCGCGACCGCGATCGGCCTGTTTGCCGCGATTCCTGCCGTAGTGGCGTACAACCGCTTCACGCACGATATCGACCGCCTGGCCAACCGCTTCGAGAGCTTCGTCGAAGAATTCTCGAACATTCTCCAGCGCCAGTCGCGCTGATTGGGGGAGACTGTCCATGGCCTTTTCCAGCAGCATGCGCGGCGGACGTCGCCGCAAGTTCAAGTCCGAGATCAACGTCGTGCCGTACATCGACGTGATGCTGGTGCTGCTCATTATCTTCATGGCAGTGCCGGCCAACCAGGCGCCGAGCGTGGTCAATCTGCCGCGCGCCGAGAAATCGGCGCTGCCGCCGGACACCTATATTCAGGTGTCGATCGAACCCGAGAATCGCCTGTCGATCGGCGTGCAGGGCAAGGGCCGCGTGGCCCAGGAAGACGTGGCCGACCGCTCCGCCCTGCTGCAGCGCCTGCGCGCGCTGCATGAAGAACATCCCGACTATCCAGTGCTGATCGCGGGCGACCGCGAGAGCAAGTACGACGACGTCATCCAACTGATCTCGGAAGCCAAGAAGATGGGTATCAACCGGGTTGGCCTGGCCACCCAGTGATGTCGATGCATTGATGCCTAGAATATGCCCGAAATAAAGCCAGACAACGCCGGCGTGCCGTACCACGTGCCGCCCGAACCGAGCCGCCTGCCATCGTTCCTGCTGGCAGTGGCCGTGCACGCCGCGTTGCTGGCGTTTCTGTGGATCGGCGTGAGCTGGACGGCCAAGACGCCGATCACGGTCGAGGCTGAAGTGTGGGACATGTCGGTGCAGACCGCCGCCGCCCCCGAGCTGCCACCCGAGCCTGCCCCGGAGCCCGAGCCGACGCCGGAACCGGAACCAGCGCCCGAGCCGACGCCGGAACCCGTGCGCACGCCACCACCGCCGCCACCGCCACCGGTGGTCGAGGAGCCGGCGCCGAAGCCGGCACCGGACATCGCATTGCAGCGCGAGAAAGAACGCAAGGCCGAGGAAGCGAAGAAAAAGGCGCTGGCCGAGAAACGTGACGCGGAAAAACGCGAGCGTGAAGAAAAGCTCGCCGAGCAAAAGAAGAAGGACGAAGCCGAGCGCAAGCAGAAAGAGAAAGAAAAAGAGCTGCTCGCGAAGAAGGAAGCGGACGAGAAGAAAAAAGAAGCCGAGAAAGAAGCCGACAAGAAAGCAGCAGCGCTGGCTGCGGCGGAGAAGAAAAAAGAAGCAGACGAGAAAAAGAAAGCCGATCAGCTGGCGGCAGCTGCCGACAAGAAGAAAGCGGACGCCGCCAAGGCCAAGGCGGCCGCTGCCGAAGACGCCAAGCTCGCGAAATTCCGGGCCGATGAGCTCAAGCGGATGAGCGGCGCCATGGGCAGCGGCGGCAGCGCTGCAAAGTCGACGGGGCCGAAATCGGACGGCGGTTATATCGCCGCGATCACGGCAGCCATCAAGAGCAGCACGGCGTATCCCGGCAACACCGATGTATCGGGCAATCCACGCGCCACGTTCCGCGTCGAGCAGTTGCCGACCGGTGAAATCATGTCGGTTCGGTTGGTGAAAAGCAGCGGTGTGCCAGAATTTGACAGGGCAGTGGAAAATGGTATCAAGAAAGCATCGCCACTGCCCAAAAAGAAGGACGGGACCGTAGAGCGTACGCTTGACGTGAATTTCTCGATGCGCGATTACGATTGATTCGGTTCGAACCAGTTTTACAAGAGAAACTATGAAAAAAATCCATTTCCTGCTGTTTAGCGCTTCCCTCGCCATGGGATCGGCAGCCAATGCGCAGCTGCAAATCGAAATCGCCGGTGTCGGCAGCAACCAGATTCCGGTCGCGATTGCGGCGTTCGCCGACGAATCCGTCGCACCCGATAAAGTCTCGGCCGTCATCCGCGCCGACCTCGAGCGCAGTGGCGTGTTCAAGGTCATCGACGCCGGTCAGGTCATCAGCGATCGCGATGCCGGCAGCATCAACCTGGCCGCTTTCAAGGCCAGCGGCGCCGACGCGCTCGTGGTCGGCAGCGTCTCCAAGCAACCCGACGGCCGGTTCGCCATCCGCTACAAGCTGATGGACACGGTCAAGGGCGGCGAAATCTCGCAGATGGGCGGTGAAGTCCAGCCCCGCTACACGCGCCTGCAGGCGCACCGCATCGCCGACGACGTCTATGAAAAGCTGACTGGTGTGCGCGGCATCTTCTCGACCCGCATCGCCTACGTGAAGGCCGACAGCGGCGCCAAGCGCTATATCCTGGCCGTGTCGGACGCCGATGGCGAGAACGAAGTCATCGCCACCCAGGGCAAGGAGCCGATCATTTCGCCATCCTGGTCGCCGGACGGCTCGAAAGTCGCCTACGTCTCGATGGAAGACCGCAAGCCGGTCGTGTATCTGCAAGACCTGATGACGGGTCGCCGCAACGTGATCTCGAACCAGAAGGGCAACAATTCGGCGCCGTCGTGGTCGCCGGACGGCTCGACGCTGGCCGTGGCCCTGTCGAAGGACGGCAACACCGAAATCTATTCGGTCAATTCGGGCGGTACCGGCCACAAGCGCCTGACCAACAATCCGGCGATCGATACCGAGCCGCAGTTCTCGGCCGACGGCCGGACCATTTATTTCACGAGCGACCGCAGTGGCGGCCCGCAAATCTACAAGATGAGCGCAGCCGGTGGCAACGCCACCCGCGTGACGTTCAATGGCAGCTACAACATCAGCCCACGCGTGTCGTCCGACGGCAAGACGCTGGCCTGGATTTCGCAGCGCGGCGGCGCTTACTCCTTATATGCGATGGACCTGGCCAGCGGCCAGGAACTGCGCCTGGCCGATGGGGCCACCGAACCGAGTTTTTCGCCTAACGGCAAGTACATCATGTATGCAACCAAGGGTGGCGGTCGCACCTCGCTGGCCGTGGTGTCTGTGGATGGACGAGTCAAGCAACGCTTGACGACCAAAGCGGGAAACATTCGGGAGCCCAGCTGGGGTCCCTTCATGAAGTAAGAAGTAAAACCTCACCATAACAGGAGAAAATCCATGCGCAACTTCAAGAGTGTAGCTTTCATCGTTTCCACCGCAGCCCTGCTGGCCGCTTGCTCGTCGCCAACCAAGCTGAACGAAACCCCGGTCGTCGAGAAATCGCCAACGCCAGCAGCGCCAGCTGCTGCCGATCCACGTGACATCAACCCGGTCCAGACCGGCAGCGTCGATCCACTGAACGACCCACAAGGCGTTCTGGCCAAGCGCAGCATCTACTTCGACTACGACAGCTTCGTCGTGCGTGCTGATGGCCAGCCAGTGGTCCAGAACCACTCGGGCTTCCTGACCAAGAACACGTCGCGTAAAGTCCTGATCCAGGGCAATACCGATGAACGCGGCGGCACCGAGTACAACCTGGCCCTGGGCCAGAAGCGTGCTGAAGCCGTCCGTCGTTCGATGGCGTCGCTGGGCGTGTCGGAAAGCCAGATCGAAGCCGTGTCGCTGGGCGAAGAAAAGCCAAAAGCCACCGGCAGCAACGAAGAATCGTGGGCTGAAAACCGCCGCGCAGACATCGTCTATCAATAATCGATTCGGCTGAATAAGCCGGACAGGTTCGATTGACAGGGGGCGGGACGCAGTGCAGACTGCTACCCGCCCCTTGTTTTATCTCAGCAACCGCCGAAGTCACCGGCTTAGTAGAAAGAACACAACGCTTATGCTCAAATTGTCCAAGTCCCGCCTCGCATGCCTCGTTCTCGCCCTGTCGATGCCGCTGCACGCCGTCGCCGGCCCGTTCGATGACGAAGAAGCGCGCAAGGCCATCCTGGACCTGCGCACCAAGGTCGACAACATCACGCGCGACCTGACCACACGCATCGATAGCAAATCGGACAAGACGGTGCAGATCGAGATGCTCAACCAGCACGAGCAGACGATGCAGGAAATCGCCCGCCTGCGTGGCCAGATCGAAGTGCTGGCCAATGAAGTCGCCAAGGCCCAGAACAGCCAGAAGCAGCTGTACGCCGACCTCGACGCGCGCCTGAAGAAGGTCGAGCCGCGCGCGGAAGTGATCGACGGCCAGGCCGCCGAAGTGCTGCCAACCGAAAAAACCGCCTACGAAGCCGCTACCGCCCAGTTCCAGGCGGGCGACTACAAGGGCGCCTCGGTCGCGCTGCAGGAATTCGTTCGCCAGTACCCGCAGTCGCCGTACGCCTCGAATGCGCAGTACTGGCTCGGCAACACCTTCTACGCACTGGGCGACTACAAGAAGGCCATCGCAGCGCAGCAGGTCGTCACCACCACCTACGCCACGAGCCCGAAGGTGCCGGACGCGATGCTCAATATCGCCAGCAGCTACGCCCTGCTCAAGGACAACAAGAACGCGAAGAAGTCGCTCCAGACGCTGGTGGCGAAGTACCCGGATTCGAGCGCCGCGCAGACTGCGCGCGATCGCCTGGCGTCGCTGAAGTAACGACCAAGGCATGCCACACACGGGGCGCGGCATTTGACAGCGCCCGTGTCGCCCCCTATAATCTTGCTTCTTCGGGTCGTTAGCTCAGCTGGTAGAGCAGCGGACTTTTAATCCGTTGGTCGCAGGTTCGAATCCCGCACGGCCTACCAAAGATTCAGCAAAAAAGCCAACCTTCGGGTTGGCTTTTTTGTGTTCCGCTCACATTAGGATGATCGCACCATGACTTATGAAGATTTTCTCGACGAGGTGACCACGCTCCTCACGGAGATGTATGACCTCACCGACGAAGCGGCGATCAAGCTGGTGGTCGACGCCCAAGCCAACGATTACTTCGTCGCGCACGATGACAAGGAAGAGCTGCGCACCGCCGAGCAGGCCAAGCTGGACGCCACCGCGCTCCACGAAGGCAAGCAGAACCGCAACCAGACGCAGCGCAAGCAGCAGCAGCGTCAGGTGCAGAAGAAAAAAGCCACGTAATCAGGCCGCCACGGCCGGATGCGCCTGCTTCCGATACAAGAACTCCAGCACCTGTCGGCGATGTTCGGTATAGCGCGCATCCTGCGCCAGCGCTACCCGGTCGCGGGGCCGCTCGAGTTCCACGGTGACGATCTCGCCGATCGTCGCTGCCGGGCCATTGGTCAGCATGACGATCCGGTCTGACAGCAGCACCGCCTCGTCCACATCGTGCGTCACCATCACCACCGTGGATTTCGTCGCCGCCACGATCTTGAGCAGCTCGTCCTGCAAGTGCGCGCGCGTGAGCGCGTCGAGTGCGCCGAACGGCTCGTCCATCAACAGCACCTTCGGCTGCATCGCCAGCGCCCGCGCGATGCCGACGCGCTGCTTCATGCCGCCCGAGATCTCATGCGGGCGCTTGGTTTCGGCGCTCGTTAAACCCACCAGCGCCAGCGCTTCCATCGTCCGCTCGCGCAACTGCGCGCGCGATTCAGTTGAACCGAACACCCGCTCGACACCCAGGTGGATGTTCTCGTAGCACGTCAGCCACGGCAGCAACGAGTGATTCTGGAACACCACCGCGCGCTCCGGTGACGGCCCGCCAATCTCGCGGCCAGCGCAGATCAGCAGCCCAGCAGTGGGCTTGAGCAGCCCGGCGACCAGGTTCAGCAGCGTCGACTTGCCGCAGCCCGAGTGGCCGATCAGCGTGATGAATTCGCCCTTGCTGACCGTCAGGTCGATCCCCTGCAACGCCGGGAACACGCCCTTCTTCGTATGAAACGCCATCTCCACGCCGGTGATGTCGATGAATTTCTTTTGCAGTTCGTCCATGATCGAAACCCTTTCAGTTAGCCACTTGTTCGTGGGTCAGTGCGCGCGCCAGCGATACCAGCGCCAGTTCGAGCAGCAGGCCGACCACGCCGATGATGGCAATCGCGATGATGATGTGCGCCACGTTCAGGTTGTTCCACTCGTCCCATACCCAGAAGCCGATGCCCACGCCGCCGGTCAGCATTTCGGCCGCGACGATGACGAGCCACGCGGTGCCGATCGCCAGACGCACGCCGGTCAGGATGTAGGGCAGCGCCGATGGCAGCAGGATCTTGGTGAGAATTTTCCACTCCGACAGGTTCAGCACGCGGGCCACGTTCATGTAATCCTGCGGCACGCGCTGCACGCCGACGGCCGTGTTGATGATCATTGGCCAGATCGAGCAGATGAAGATCGACCAGATCGCCGCCGGATCGGCCGACTTGAAGACCAGGAGGCCAATCGGCAACCAGGCCAGCGGCGAGACCGGCTTGAGCAGGCTGATGATCGGGCCGAACATGCGGCTGACAAACTGCACGCGCCCGATCACGAAGCCCAGCGGAATCCCGATCAGCGCCGCCAGGCCGAAGCCGATCGCCACGCGCTGCAGCGATGCCAGCACGTTCCAGCCGATGCCCTGGTCGTTGGGGCTGTTGCGGTAGAACGGATCGGCAAACAGTTCGAGCGCCGCTTGCCACGTGACCAGTGGCGATGGAAAGGCCTCGTTCTGCGCAGCGATCACTTGCCAGACCAGCAGCACGAGCGCGATGCCGGTCAGCGGCGGCGCGACGCGCCGGACCGCCGTGGCAAATGGCTGCGCGCGACGTGCAGCGAGGGCGGCGGCCGGCTTGCGCGGCGGGACCGTGCGCGCCGGGCCGCTGACGGCCACCGGCACTGGCGCCGGCTCGTTGGGAACGGATTTCAACAGGGCATTCATGACGGCTCCTCACAGTACGGGTGAATGGTCAAGCCTTGACCTTGAACGACGCGGCATACGCCTGGGGGTTCTTGCCATCCCACACGGTGCCATCCATCAGCTTCGATGTGCGCAGCAAGCCCGCCGGGACCGGGGTCTTGGTCATCGTTGCCGCGTCCTTGTACAGCTGGACCTGGTTGACCGCCGTGGCCACGGCCAGGTAATCCGGATCGGTCTTGAGCAAGCCCCAGCGGCGGTGCTGCGTCATGAACCACATGCCGTCGGACAGGTACGGGAAGTTGACCAGGCCATCGTTGTAGAACTTCATGTGGTTTGCGTCGTCCCAGGTCTTGCCCATGCCGTTCTGGTAGCGGCCCATGATGCGCTGGTCGATCGCATCCTTGCTGGTGTTGACGTACGACTTGGCAGCAATCACTTCGGCCATCTTGTTCTTGTTGGCCAGCGACGCGTCGATCCACTTGCCCGCCTCCAGAATGGCAGCCATCATCGCGCGGCACGTGTTCGGATTGGCTTTCGCAAACGCCAGCGTCGAGCCCAGCACTTTCTCCGGGTGATCGCGCCAGATGTCCTGGGTCGTCGTGGCCGTGATGCCGATGCCGTCCATGATGGCGCGGTGGCCCCATGGCTCGCCGACGCAGAAGCCGTCCATGTTCCCGATGCGCATATTCGCCACCATCTGCGGCGGCGGCACAGTGATCACCTTGGCATCCTTCATCGGATTGATACCGTTGGCGGCGAGCCAGTAGTACAGCCACATCGCGTGGGTGCCGGTCGGGAACGTTTGCGCGAACGTGTAGTCGCGCTTTTCGGTGCGCATCAGTTTGGCCAGCGAGGCGCCGTCGACGGCGCCCTTGGTGGCCAGTTGCTTGGACAGCGTGATGGCCTGGCCGTTGTTGTTCAGCCCCATCAGCACGGCCATGTCCTTCTTCTGGCCGCCAATACCCATCTGCACGCCGTACAGCAGGCCATACAGCACGTGGGCGGCGTCCAGGTCACCGTTGGCGAGCTTGTCGCGCACGCCGGCCCATGAGGCCTCTTTGCTCAGTACGAACTTGACGCCGTACTTCTTGTCAAAGCCCAGCACCGACGCCATCACGACCGATGCGCAGTCGGTCAGTGGAATGAAGCCGATCCTGATCTCGGTTTTTTCGGGCTTGTCCGACCCCGCTGCCCATGCCCCGCCCCCGGCCAGCCCCAAGAGGCCACCGGCCGCTGCCAGCGAGGCACCCTGAATGATGTTCCTGCGCGTCCCGTCGACGTTCGTGCCGGTGGACGAATTGCCCTGCGCTTGACGCTGTTGATTTTCCATCGCAAATCCCAAAAAGTGATCAGGCAAAAAAAAACGGCTACCCCACATGAACGTGTTCATGCATTGGTAGACGTCGTTGTCCGGGGAGGCGGGCCAGCGTTGGCATGCACCTCGTGCGCTCCGTTGCGCATGAATCGTTACGCAAGCTTCGTGCCAGTGGCTGCCTCAGAGTGAGCGTGGAAATGGCCATCGCTGCGGTGCACCGCAGCATGGCGCGCGCGGCGCACTACGATTGCGCAGCGCCTCTTTTTGGACGGCGTTGCAGGCCGGTGTGGTGGCTGTCCGTACGCGCGCACGGTTGACAACGCGGCCTTCCACAAGTGAATGCGTGCATGCTAGGATTGTTTATTGCCTCAAACACAAGCACGAGTACATTACTACCACTACTGACCTTGCACCGCCGGGGCCTGCAACTGGAGCCATTTATGCACACCGAACAAGTCCAGCGTCACCGCACGCCGATCCATACGGCGACCGCCGTCGACCGCAGCAATCCAAAAAAGCCACGCCGTCATATCGCGAAAGACATCGTCGCGAGCAGTCGCCGCCTGCGCCAGCGCATCGGCGTGGTTGCTGTTGTCTGCATCAGCCTGGCTACGCTGCTGGTGGCGTTCGAGTAAGCCGGGCTGGCGGCTTGCTCGCGCCGTGATGGCCGGGCTATACTGCGCCGTCACCCGTTCAATCAGGATTGCATGTCGCTGTTGCACACCTTACGCATCACCCACACCAGCACGGCCCTGCGCCGGTTGCTCCTGTGTGCGTGCGCGCTGATCCTGGCACTGCAACTCATCGGCAGCTCGTACCACGAGCATGACCTGGCCGAGCAACTGTCCGACTGCGTCAGCTGCCAGGTTGCCGCCCATGCCACGGCGGACTTGCCGGCCGTGTCGCCACAATTGCTGGCCGTCTTCCTGGCGGTCGCCTACCTTCTCGCGCGCCTGCCGCGCCCTTCGCCGTTCTACCGGCGCCAGTACCTGATCCCTTCCCCCCAGGCGCCACCACGCCACCAGTCCGTCCACTGATTCGTCCTTGCGCCGACGCGGCTACCTACGTGGCTTGACGGCGTAGCGGCGCGAGTCCTCTCCAGCCCGTTTGCCGGCGCCGCTTGTCCGCGTATGTCTGCATCGAGCGTGCACGCTGCATGCGTGCGCCGGCATAGCTTGTTTACTTTGAAAGAACACGATGACCATGACCACTCCCGCCATGGAGGCCACCGGCGTGACCGTCGCCTATGGCGCCACGACCGTCCTGCGCGACCTGAACCTGCGCGTCGCGCGCGGCGAAATCTATGCCCTGCTGGGCGGCAACGGCGCCGGCAAATCGACGACGCTCAATGCCTTTCTCGGCTTTCTCGCACCGCAGGCCGGCAGCGTGCGCGTGTGCGGCATCGACGTCGCCGCCGACCCGCTGGCCGCACGCGGCCAGCTTGCCTACGTGCCGGAAAACGTCGCCCTCTATGAACACTTGAGCGCCCGCGAAAACATCGACTACTTCCTGCGCCTGGCCGGCAGCGATCGGGCCAATGCAGCAATGGACGCCACCATCGACGATGCCTTGCGCGCGGTGCGGCTCGATCCGGCCGCATGGACGCGCCGCCTCGGCGGCTACTCGAAAGGCATGCGCCAGAAGGTCGCGATCGCGCTGGCCGTGGCGCGCCAGGTGCCGCTGTTGCTGCTCGACGAGCCCACCACGGGTCTGGATCCGCAAGCCACCAGCGAATTCAACACGTTGCTGCAGGACTTGCGCGGACGGGGCAGCGCCATCTTCATGGTCACGCACGATCTACTGGGCGCAGCTGAAGTGGCCGACCGCATTGGCTTTCTGGAGCGCGGCCACATCAGCCATGAAGTGGCCGCCAGCGGCGCCGAACACTATGACGTGCGCGACCTGTACCGGCGCTATGCCGGTGCCACTAATGCTGCCGCCAGACCGGAGGCCGCATGAGCGTTTCCCACGCACTGCCCGCGGTTGCCGTGGGCGAGTGGCGCGCCATGCTGCGCAACCAGGTGGCCGTCGCCGCTGGCATCCTGATGCTGGCGCTCACGCTCGTGGCCATCGTCGTCAGCCATGAGCGCGTGGGCGCCGTGAACGCCGAACGGGCGCGCTTCCAGAGCACGGTCGACGCCCAGTGGGCCAACCAGCCGGATCGTCACCCGCACCGCGTCGTCCACTACGGGCACTACGTGTTCCGGCCACTCAGTCCCCTCGCCTTCTTCGATTTCGGCGTCGATCCGTTCACCGGCAGCACGCTGTTCCTGGAGGGGCACCGCCAGAACAGCGCCAATTTCAGCGATGCCGCGCAGTCATCGGTGCTGCTGCGTTTCGGCCAGCTGACGCCGGCTTTTGTCCTGCAGGTGCTCACGCCGCTGCTGATCGTGTTTCTCGCTTTCGGCAGCGTCGCGCGCGAGCGTGAACGTGGGCAGTTGCGGCTGCAGATCGTGCAGGGTGTCCGCGGCGCGACGCTGTTGCTTGGCAAACTCGCGGCCCACGCGGGTGTGGCGCTGCTGCTGGGCGCGCCTGCCTTCATCGCCCTCGTGGCGATCGCCGTCGTGCACCCGGCCGTCGCCGCCGAGGCGATCGCGCTGCTGGCCGGGTATGCGCTATACCTGCTGGTATGGGTCGTGGCCGCCGTGCTGGTGTCGGCGTCGCTGCCCCGTGCGCGCGACGCGCTGCTGGCGCTGGTGGCCGGCTGGATCGTCACGGCGATTCTGCTGCCGCGCGTGATGCCCGATGTCGCGGCCGGCGACGTGGCCCGCCCGAGCCGCATTGAAACCGAGGTCACGATCCACGAGCGCCTTGCCGCGATCGGCGACAGTCACAATCCGGACGACCCGTACTTCAATGCGTTTCGGGCGCGCACGCTGCAACACTACGGCGTGACGCGCGTGGAAGACCTGCCGGTCAACTACAGCGGCCTGTTGATGGCCGAGGGCGAGCGCATGACGAGCGCCCTGTTCGATGAATTCATGCGCGCCGATCATGCGCGCCAGACCGAGGAAAGCGCGATCGTCCATTCGGCCAGCGTGGCCAGTCCGCTGATCGCGCTGCGCCGCATGTCGACCGCACTGTCCGGCACCAACCTCGACAGCCACGCACGCTTCCTGCTCGAAGGGGAACGCTACCGCTACGCGTTCGTCCAGCGCCTCAACGGGCTGCACGTCAACGTCGTCACGCCCACCGGCGCCGGCGACGAGCGCATCGACAAGCACCATTGGGAAGACACGCCCCGCTTCGGCTATGCCCCCGCACCGTTCGCCGAGGTCGCCGCGCGCCACGCCTGGCCTGCGTTCGCCCTGCTGGGCGGCTGGCTGCTTGCCTTGGCGGGCATCGGCGGCCGGGTCGCCAAACGCCTGGAAAGGAATCCGGCATGAAAACATACCTTCTTGAACTGCGCCAGATCGCGCATTCGCGCCTGGCCGTCGGCGCTGTCGTACTGCTGGCGCTGCTGTCCGCGCTGTCGGTCTGGACCGGCCTGCAGGCCGTGAACCAGCAGCGCGCCACGCTCGATCGCATCGCCGCGAGCCATGCCCATGACCATGCGGCCATCCTGGCCACGCAGTTACGCAGTAACAATGCCGAAGCCGGTGCGGTCGGCTACTACCTGCCGCACCTGACCGTCAATCCGCCGTCGCCGCTGGCATTCGCCGCCATCGGCGGGCGCGATCTGCAGCCGTCGGCGCTGCGCGTGCGCATCCTTGGTCTGCAGTCGCAGTTGTACGAATCCGAGTCGATCAATCCCGAACTGGCCATGCCGGGACGCTTCGATTTTGCGTTCGTGCTGGTGTACCTGACGCCGCTGTTCGTCATCGCGCTGATGCATGACCTGGTCTCGAGCGAGCGCGAAGCCGGCCGCCTGCGCCTGCTGGCATCCCTGCCGAAAGGCGCGGCCGACACCTGGCGCCGCCGCGTCGGTTTGCGCTACGGATTGCTGTGGCTGGCCGCGCTGCTGCCGCTGGCGGTGGGCACGTTTGTCGCCGGGGCTGGCGTGACTGGCTTCGCCCAGATTGCGCTGGTGGCGACGCTGTACCTGGCGTTCTGGTTCGGCCTCGCGGCCTGGGTGGCGGCGCGTGCGCGCACGTCGGCCGGCAGCGCTGCCATCCTGCTGGCAAGCCTGGTGGGACTGACGATGATCCTGCCGACGCTGGCCGATGCGGGCATCGCGCGCCTGTCGCCGGTGTCGAAGGGTGTCGAGCTGGCGCTGGCGCAACGCCAGGCCGTGCACTCGGCGTGGGACGTGCCCAAGCCCGAGACGTTCCAGAAATTCTTCCGCACGCATCCCGAATGGAAGGACACGGCGCCGGTCACCGGGCGCTTCCACTGGAAATGGTATTACGCGATGCACCAGGCGGGCGACGATGCGGTGGCGCCCAGCGTGGCGCAGTACCGCGCCAGCATGCAGGCGCGCGAAGACTGGACCGCGCGCGCCGGGCTGCTGCTGGCGTCGGTGAACGTGCAGGTGCTGCTGCACCGGCTGGCCGATACCGACCTGGCCTCGCAACTGGCGTATCACGACCGCATCGGGGCGTATCACACGCGGCTACGGCAGTTCTTCTATCCGTACATGTTTGATGAGCGCCCGTTCACGCCAAGCGATGCGGCGAAATTGCCCGTGTACGACGGCCGTGCGATGAAGGGGACGCTGGCGCCGGGGCAGTTGCTGGCACTGGCCGTGCTGGCCTTGCTGCTGCTGGCGGCGGGGCTGCGCACATTGCGCACGGTGCGGTAGGATTGGCGGCCGGGCCGCCAATCCTGTCGATCAGAACTCTTCCCAGCCGTCGCCGGTGCTGGCGTTGGCGGTTTCTGCCTTCGCTGCCTTCGCCGGCTTCACCGGCTTCGCGGCCGGCGCAGCATCGGTGCCAGTTTTCGTCACGACCGGTTTTACCGGCGCTTTGGCTACCGTCTTCAGCGCAGGTTTGGCCACCACAGGCGGCGCCGCTTTGGCCACCGCAGGCGGTGCTGCATTGCCCACCATCTTCGGCGCACTGGTCACCACGCGCGGCTTGGCCACGACTGCGCGCACACCAGGCGACGTCGCGAGCTTGAACTCGCCCACGGTCTGCGCCAGCTTGGCCGCTTCTTCCTGCAACGACGTTGCCGCCGCCGACGCCTGTTCGACCAGCGCCGCATTCTGCGTCGTCACCTGATCCATCTGCGCGATAGCGCCGTTGATCTGCTCGATACCGGCTGTCTGCTCCTGGCTGGCGGCGGTGATCTCGGACATGATGTCGGTCACGCGGTTCACGCTTTGCACGATCTCGGCCATCGTCGTGCCGGCGCGGTCCACCAGTTCCGAGCCGTGGTGCACCTTCTCGACCGAATCGTCGATCAGGACCTTGATTTCCTTGGCCGCCGCCGCGCTGCGCTGCGCCAGGCTGCGCACCTCGCCCGCCACCACCGCAAAACCGCGGCCCTGCTCGCCGGCGCGCGCTGCTTCGACGGCTGCGTTCAGCGCCAGGATATTGGTCTGGAACGCGATGCCGTCGATCACGGCGATGATATCGACGATGCGGGTGGCGGACGTATTGATCGCGCCCATCGTCTGCACCACCTCGGCCACCACGGCGCCGCCCTTGCCTGCCACTTCCGACGCCGACGTGGCCAGCGCATTGGCCTGGCGCGCGTTGTCGGCGTTCTGCTTGACCGTCGACGTCAGTTCTTCCATTGACGAGGCGGTTTCTTCCAGCGAGCCGGCCTGCTGCTCGGTGCGCGACGACAGATCCAGGTTGCCGGCCGCAATTTCGCTTGAGGCGGTGGCGATATTGTCAGTGCCGGTGCGGACCTGGCCGACGATGCGCACCAGTGAATCGTTCATGTCCTTGAGCGCCTGCAGCAGGCGCCCGGTTTCATCGGTCGAGGTGACCTCGATGGTCTGGGTCAGGTCGCCCTGGGCGACGGCGCCGGCGATCTTCACGGCCTGCTCGATCGGGCGCACGATCGCGCGCACCAGCAGGTACCCGACCAGCGCGGCCATGACGAGGCCAAAGGCCAGGCCGGCCAGGCATACCGCGCGCACCAGTTCGAAGGTCGCCTGCGAGGCCTGGTATTCGGCCAGTGCCGCAGCCTGCTGCTCGTTGATCAGCCGGATGCCCAGCGTATTGAGCGATGCATACAACTGCGTCATCGGCCCGTTCAGCAACTGGATCGCCTGTGCATTGTCATTGGCGCGGATCGCCGCCACTGCCGGCAACAGGCCGCCGTCGACAAACGCCTTGCGCGACGCAGTGATCTGCGCGACGAGCGTGCGCTCCTTCTCGCTCATCGGGATCTGCGTGTACTGGCCCCAGAGCTTGCTGATCGTTGCGATATTCGCGTCGACCGAGTCCATCGCGGCGCTGCGCTGACCGGCATTTTCCAGGTTGACCGCCTTGGCCACGGCCAGCTGGTTTGCCGTGATGAGCTGGGTGACTTCACCGGCCTGGCTCAAACCGACCAGGCGGCGGTCGTACATCTGCTTGAGCTCGGCATTGGCCATGCCAAGGTTATAGATGCCGATAACGGCGCCGGCGATGAGTTCGACCGCAAGGAACGCGATGACGAAAATGAGGCGCGACTTGATGCTGAGATGTTTGAACATGTTCGCTGGGCTGACGTGAAGAGGAATAAGGAGGTGCGTTATTGGATTATAGAAACTTTGTCTTCCCTGTGGGAAGTATTGAACGGGAGATTGACCGGTTCCCTATACAAGTCGGGACGGACGTCGTTGCGCCGCAACAGCCACGACCCGCCAGTGCAGGCTGCACATCCTGCATTAGCAAAAATGACAATCGCACTGTGAACAGGCAACTTTGTCGATAAAATGACATGATTGTCCACGCCGTCCCATCGAAGCCCCCATGACACTTCCCGTCCTGCTCAACCTGGCCATTGCCCTGGCCGTCTGCGTCTTCCTGTACCGGTTGCAGGCCAATCATGTTTCGTTCACGAAGCGCGTGTTCGCCGGCCTTGGCCTGGGCGTCGTGCTCGGCGCCGCGCTGCAGGTGATGTACAGCGTGGGTGAACCCGAGATCAAGGCCACCAATGAATGGCTCAACGTGATCGGCAGCGGCTACGTCCAGCTGCTGCAGATGATCATCATTCCATTGATCATGGTCTCGATCATCCAGGCGATCCTGAAGCTGCGCGACGCGTCGTCGCTCGGCAAGATCAGCACGCTGACCATCGGCATCCTGCTCATCACGACCATCGTGGCGGCCTCGATCGGCATCCTGATGGCCAAGCTGTTCGGCCTCACGGCGGTCGGCCTGACCTCCACCGCCGCCGAAGTCGCGCGCGGCGAGTACATGCAGGGCAATCTGGCGGCGGCCAAGGAACTGTCGCTGCCGTCGCTGCTGCTGTCCTTCATCCCGGCCAACCCGTTCCTCGACATGACCGGTGCGCGCAAGACCTCGACCATTGCGGTGGTGATATTCGCGATCTTCATCGGCGTTTCGGCCACCGGCATCGCCGGCAAGAAGCCGGAAGTGTTCACGTCGTTCAGCAGCTTCGTGCACGTCGCGCACGTGATCGTGATGCGCATGGTCACGCTCGTGCTGCGCCTGACCCCGTACGGCGTGTTCGCGCTGATGGCCAAGGTCGTATCGAGCTCGAGCTGGCAAGACATTCTTGGCCTGCTCAACTTCGTGGTTGCTTCGTATGCCGCGCTGGCGTTGATGTTCTGCGTCCACCTGGCGATGGTCGCAGCCAGTGGCCTGAAGCCTTGGCGCTACGTGAAGAAGATCTTCCCGGTGCTCGTCTTCGCGTTCACCTCGCGCACCAGTGCCGGCTCGATCCCGATGAGCGTGGCCACGCAGACCGCGCGCCTGGGCACCCCGGAAGGCACGGCCAACTTTGCCGCCTCGTTCGGTGCCACGATCGGCCAGAACGGCTGCGCCGGCATCTACCCGGCCATGCTGGCCGTGATGATCGCGCCGACGGTTGGCGTCGATCCGTTCACCGCCGCGTTCCTGCTGCCGCTGCTGGCGATCATCGCCTTTGGCTCGATCGGCGTGGCCGGCGTGGGCGGTGGCGCCACGTTCGCGGCGCTGATCGTGCTGTCGGCGATGGACCTGCCGGTGGCGCTTGCGGGCCTGTTGATCTCGGTCGAACCGTTGATCGACATGGGCCGCACGGCCCTGAACGTCAGCGGCTCGATCGCTGCCGGCACCGTGACCAGCCGGGTCATGGGACAGACCGACATGCGGGTGTTCGACGATAACGCCGACATCAACCTGGACAGCGAGGCGCGGGCCGTCTGATGCTGCCAGAAGCCGGCCGTGCACGGAACAATCGTGCGCTGAGGCCGTCGTGAAACCTTCTATGATGACGCCAAGATAACTTTTTGGCGGACTTCATGGAACAAAAATGGCCACAGCAAATCTGGGTTGTCCGGCACGGACAAAGCGCCGGCAACGTCGCGCGCGACCTGGCTGAAGCAGCCGCGGGGCACCGCATCGACATTGCCGAGCGCGACGTCGACGTGCCATTGTCCGAGCTGGGCGAACGCCAGTCCGACGCCCTCGGCGCCTGGTTCGCGTCGCTGCCCGAAGCGCAGCGCCCGACGGTCGTGCTGCATTCGCCCTATGTGCGCGCGACCGAAACCGCCAACTTCGTGATGCACCACCTGGACCGCGACGGCCTGTGTGTGCGCGAAGATGAGCGCCTGCGCGAAAAGGAATTCGGCGTGCTGGATCGCCTGACCACGCACGGCATCGCGCACGACTTCCCCGACCTGTACGAGCAGCGCAGCCACGTTGGCAAATTCTATTTTCGGCCTCCCGGCGGCGAGAGCTGGTGCGACGTGATCCTGCGCCTGCGCAGCGTGATGGATACGATCGAACGGGAATTTGCCGGCGAGCGCGTGCTGATCGTTGCGCACCAAGTCACCGTCAATTGCTTCCGCTACCTGTTCGAGCACCTCACCGAAGCGCAGATTCTGGAATTCGACCGCAATGGCGATGTCCCGAACTGCTCCGTGACATCCTACGAATTCGACCCCGAAGCCGGCAAGCGCGGCGACCTGTCGCTGCGCCTGGTCAATTTCGTCGCGCCACTGGAAGAGACTGGCACGCCGGTCACCGTGGCCAAGGACGTCGCATCCGCCCCCAACGCCTGAGGTCATCTGCCATGGATGCGAACCAGGTACACGACGTTGACGCCGCCATGCTGGCGGCCTGGCCGCTGCCGCAACCGGGCACCGGGGGCGACAAGGAACTGCGCGGCCACATCCTGATCATCGGCGGCTCGCGCGAAATGCCGGGCGCCATCATACTGGCGGCCACCGCCGCGCTACGCGTCGGGGCCGGCAAGCTCACGATCGCGACCGGCGCCAGCGTGGCCCAGCTGGTGGCGCTGGCGATGCCCGAGGCGCGCGTCATTGGCCTGACCGAGCACGATACCGACGGCTTTAGCCTGGATGCGGTGGCCAGCCTCGATCCGCTGGCCGATCGCGTCGATGCCGTGCTGGTCGGTCCCGGCATGCGCGACGAAGCGAGCACGGCGCGCCTGGTGCATGCACTGATGCCGCGCCTGGTCGAAGCCGACGTGGGCCTGGTGCTCGACGCCTGCGCGATGGACGTTCTGCTCCATCCGCCAGAGCACTGGCCGGAGGGCAAACAGATGCGCTTTGACCGCCCCGTGATCATGACCCCGCACTGCGGTGAAATGGCGCACCTGACCGGCATTGACAAGGATTGCATCGTCGGCCTGCCCGACGCGCCGGCTCTGGCTGCGGCGCGCGACTGGAACGCCGTGATCGCGCTCAAGGGTGCGCGCACCGTGATCGCCGCACCGGACGGCACGCTCTGGCAGCACGAAGGCGCCGGCAATATCGGCCTGGCCAGTTCCGGCTCGGGCGACGTGCTGGCTGGCCTCATCGGCGGTCTGCTGGCGCGCGGGGCGACCGAGACGCAGGCCGCCTGCTGGGGCGTGGCGCTGCATGCGCGCGCCGGTGACCGGCTCGCGCAGCGGCTGGGCACGCTGGGCTATCTGGCACGGGAAATCGCCGCCGAGGTACCAGCATTACTGGAGCAGATCGGTCGGCAGGGCGAGTCAGTGGGAGAGGCAGAAAAGCCGGTGTCGGGCGACGTGCACCTGGGCACCTAGGTCACTCGCGGTCACCGACACTGTGTAAATAATGTTACCAATTTCCGTAAGTGTGCGGTATCTAACGAACCAGCTGTCGGGCTTGCGGTCTAATCGACACAGATGCATTGGAACACATTGAAGTGGAACAAGATTTACTGAAGTACGCACTGGGGCCGCGTATTGCGTCGGTACCCTCACCGTTTCACCAGCGCCGATCGCGTGTCGGTGGAACCGACCTGGCGCCGCAATGTCCCGACATCGATCCGGACCCTGCGGCACACAAATAGACGTCAATCGAGGAGTAAAAAATGAATGCAATGACCAAGGCACCAAAAATTCTGCTGACCGCCGCCGTGCTGGCAACCCTGCTGGGCGCATGCAAGAAAGACGAAGCAGCGACCACCACGACCGTTCCAGCCGACACCTCGGCCACCATGCCTAGCGGCACCTCGGGCGCCACCGGCACCATGGGTGACACCGGCACCGGCGCGACCGGCACCGGCACCACGGGTACGGGCGACATGGGCACGGGCGCTGCTGCTGGCACCACCGGCACCACGACCGATACGTCGGGCGCAGCTGGCACCACCGGTACGACCGGCGCCACCGGCACCACGGGCATGACCGGCACCGCAGAAGGCGCCACCAGCCCACAGACCACCGATCCAACCAGCACCACCACGCCGCCAACCGGCACGACCGGCAAGTAATCGCGGTCAACCTGCCGAACAGCGCCCTGCAGACTGGGGCGGGTTCGGTGCAGCTTCGCAGCCCGGCTTCTCAGTCGGGCTGTTTGTTTTGGGCCGGCGCTTTCTCTGCCGCGTCGCGAATCAATTGCTCCACAACCAGAAAATCAGCCGGCTTGGTCAGGTGATGATCGAATCCTGCCTGGCTTGAGCGTTGCCGGTCCTGCTCGGCACCCCAGCCCGTCAGCGCGATCAGCGTCGCGCCTTCCATCCCGGGAATGCGGCGCAATGCTTCGGCCGCGTCATACCCGGTCATGTCGGGTAGCCCGATATCGAGGAAGACGATGTGTGGCAGCAACGCGGCTGCCTGCAGCAGCGCCGAGGCGCCATCGTGCACGGCCTTCACCGCATGCCCGTTCATCTCGAGCAGCGCCTGCAGCGTCTCGGCCGCATCGACGTTATCGTCCACCACGAGGATGCGCAGCACGCCTGGCTCGGTGCGCGCCGCTGGCAGCGCGGCCACGGCGGCTACCGGCGGCGGCATGGCGCTGTCGGCCGGCAGTGGCAGCCAGACCGTGAACTGGCTGCCCTGCCCGACCCCGGCGCTGGTAGCGGCAACCCGGCCGCCATGCAGCTTCACCAGGCGCTGCACCAGGTTCAGGCCGACGCCCAGGCCGCCCTGCGCCATCTCGGCGCCCGCGTGGGCCTGCGCGTACATGTCGAACACGCCCTCGAGTGCATCGGCGGCGATGCCGATGCCGTTGTCCAGTACCGAGATCGCCACGTCGTCGCCCTCGATCCGCGCGCGGATTTCCAGCGCGCCGCCGGGCGGCGTGTACTTGGCCGCGTTGTTGAGCAGGTTGCTCAGGATCTGGGCCACGCGATGGCGGTCGGCGTGCAGGCCAACGTGCCCGTCGGGCAGATGCACGGCCAGTGCGTGACGGCCGCGCTCGACCAGCGGCATGCTCATGTCGACGGCTTCGCGCACCGCGTCGGCCAGCAGCACGCGCTCGCAGCGCAGCGTGACCTTGCCTTCGGCCAGGCGCGCCATGTCGAGCAAGTCGTCCACCAGATGCACCATGTGATCGACCTGGCGCCGCATGATGGCCTGCACGTCGCCGCTGGCAGCGCCGATGCGCATCAGCTCCAGCCCCGAGCGGATCGGCGCCAGCGGATTGCGCAGTTCGTGCGCGAGCGTAAACAGGAAGTCGCTCTGCGCCCGGTTCTTGGCGCCCAGTTCGCGCGCCAGGCGGTGCAACTCCTGCTCGGCGTGCTTCTGGCTGTCGATGTCGAGCGTGACGCCGTCGAAGCGCTCGGGCTGGCCATTCTTGTCCAGGCCACACCAGCCGATGGCGCGCAACCAGCGCGGCGTACCATCGCCGCCGTCCGCTGCGGCAACACGGGTGCGGAATTCGAGGTCCAGCGGCGCACCGGCACGCACCGCGTGCTCGACGCTCTCGGCCAGCCGTTCGCGGTCTTCCGGCTCCACCGCCGCCAGCAGTTCGCTGACCGAAGCGGCGCGGCCCATGTCGACGCCGAAGTGCAGCGCCATCTCGGCATTGATCTGGAAATGCGTGAACGGCACGTCGGCATACCAGACGCCGATATCGCCCGCCTCGGACACACGTTCAAAGCGCTCCTGCAGCAGCTTGCGCGCATGGACGTCAATCACGGTGCCGACATAGCCATCCGGCTCCCCGGCGGCGTTCACGCGCGGCAGGCCGGCATCGATGAACCAGCGATAGCTGCCGTCATGGCTGCGCAGGCGGTAGTCGAACGAGAACGGCTGGCGCGCCGCACTGGCAGCCAGGAATATCTCGCCCGAGCGCGCGGCGTCGTCGGGGTGCACGTTCTCGAGCCAGCCCATGCCCAGGTCCTGCTCGGGCGTACGGCCCGTGTAGTCGTACCAGCGCCGGCTCAGGTAGGTGCACAGGCTGTCGTTGTCGGTGGTCCAGAGCATGGCGGGCGAAGCGTCGATCAGCGCCCGCACATGCGCTTCGCGCGCCTGGGCATCGCGCGCGTTCTGGCGCCGCTCGCGCCCCAGCGCCACCTGGGTGCCGATGCGCGCCAGCAGCTCGTTGGCCGAAAACGGCTTGACCAGGTAGTCGTCGGCGCCGGCCTGCAGGCCCTCGACCTTGGCTTCTTCGCCGGCGCGCGCCGACAGCAGCATCACCGGCAGATGGCGCAGCAGCTCGCTGGCGCGCACCTTGGCGATCAGGCCGAAGCCGTCCAGGCGCGGCATCATCACGTCCGACAGCAACAGGTCGGGCGGGTTCAGCAGCGCTATTTCGTAGGCAGCCTGGCCGTCGGCCACCGCGCACACGTCGGCATGCGGTTCGAGCAGCGACTTGAGATAGGCGCGCATGTCGTTGTTGTCGTCGGCGACCAGGATGCGCGGTCGTGCGTCATGCTGCACGTCAGACTGCACTTCATGCTGCACGGGCGCGATCGTGTCCGGATCGGGCGTCGGCGCAGCGCCTTCCTGCGTGTCGGGCAGCCAGCGCAGCGCTTCCTCGACGAACGCCGCGCCCATGCGCTGGCGGTCGGCCATCGCCTCCGGCGCCTGCACGATGCGGTCCGGCGGCAGGTGCGCATCGCCAAACGGCAGGTCGACGTCGAAGCGCGTGCCTTCGCCAAAGGTGCTCGAGACCGCGATCGTGCCGCCGTGCAGGCGCACCAGTTCCTGGATCAGCGCCAGGCCAATGCCGGTGCCTTCATAGGTCCGGCCCGGCGCGCCCTCGATGCGGTGGAAGCGCTCGAACATGCGCGGCAGTTCGTGCTCGGGAATCCCGGTGCCGGTGTCCTGTACCGACAGCCGTGCCATGCCGGCATGTTCGCGCAGGCTCACCGTCACGCCGCCGTGCAGCGTGAACTTGAAGGCATTCGACAGCAAATTGAAGACGATCTTTTCCCACATGTCCCGGTCGACGAACACCGGCTGGGTCAGTGGCTGCAGATCGACGGTGTAATCCAGGCCACCCTTGGCCATGGCCGACTCGAACACGCCGGCCAGGTCGACCGTCAGGCGCGCCAGGTCGACCGGCATGTAGCTGGCCTGCACGCGGCCGGCTTCGATCCGCGAAAAATCGAGCAGCGAATTGACCAGCTTGAGCAGGCGCAGCGAATTGCGGTGCGTGAGTTCGATGCGCTGGCGCTGGATCGCATTCATCGACTCAGGCGCATCGGCCAGCGCATCGTCGAGCGGGCCCAGGATCAGCGTCAGCGGCGTGCGGAATTCATGCGACACGTTCGAGAAAAACGCGGTCTTGGCGCGGTCGATCTGGGCCAGTTCTTCGGCGCGGCGCTGTTCCTGCTCGTAGGCGACGACGTTGCCCACGGCGGTATTGACGGCCGCGCCCAGCAACGCATAGAAGTTGCGGTACTCGGCGTCGAGCGCGCGGCGCACGCTGACCCCGGCCACGACAAAGCCGAACAGCTCCTGCTGCCCGGGCAAGGTCAGTGGCAGCACCAGCGCCGAGCGAGGCGCGTCCTCGTAAGGCCCGCAAGCGACATCACCCAGGCGCGCGGCCACGTCGTCGGTCTGCTCTACAGTATGCGAGGTGTTACTGCGCGCAAATGGCCAGATGCTGTCGTCGAAGGCGGCTGTCAGCGGCGCCAATGCACTGCCCGCCGCCAGGCCGGCGCTGCCGCGCAGCACCAGCATGCCGGTTTCAGCATCGATCTGGTAGAACAGCACGAACGGCACGTCCGCCGTCAACTGCGCGCAGTGGCTTGCCAGTTGCGTGCCGATGTCACCGATCGAGCGCACGCCCGCCAGGCTGGCGGTCAGGTTGCGCAAGCTCTTGCTGCGGCGGGCGCTCAGCACCTGGGCCGTGGTTTCGGTGATCGGGTGGAACACCCCACCGACCGCGCCGGACTCGTCGCGGATCGGCGAGAACGAGAACGTCATATTGGCTTCTTCGAGGTAGCCACTGCGGTCGAGGAACATCTGCTGGTCGCGGATGTACGCACCCGAGCCCTGGTGCGCCAGTTCAAAGGCCTCGCCCACGACCGGCAGGGCCGAGGCCCAGACCACCTTGAATGGCGCGCCCATGGCCGCCGGATGCAGGTCGCCACAGATCGGGCGGTAGGCGTCGTTGTAGATCTGGATGTCGTCCGGGCCCCAGCAGACCAGGATCGGGAACGTCGACGACAGGCACAGGCTGACCGACGTGCGCAGACTCTGCGGCCATCCGGACGGCGCGCCGAGCGGTGTGGCTGACCAGTCCATGCTGCGGATCAGTTCACCCATCTCGCCCCCACCGGCGAGCCAGTTCAGGTCGTCATTGGTGAACAAGGCGATGGGCTGGACGACGGGCATGGGGCTGGACCTTACGGGGGAAAAAGAACGACGGCGTGGTACTGCGCGAAGGCGCGCTATCTGTTGTACAAGCTGCTTGATAGCAGGACAACTCGCAAAACAGCCGCTATTAGACCATAACCCGTCGCCCGCTGGTTGCCGCCATGCTATTTTGCAACGCAAATCCGATCACCACAAGTCACCATGAATGAGAAACGGCCAGTACAAGACTGGCCATTTCTCATTCATGGGCAAGGTCGGCAGGGCGACGTGCGGCGCCCTGCCCTGATGGATCAGACCGGCGCCACCTTGGCGCGGCCGCGACCCGTCACCATCTGCACGAGACGCATGATCACCCGATAGACCAGGCGCACCAGCGTCAGCGCCAGAATGGCTTCGACAAACGTCATCAGGAACGCTACCAGCGCATTGCGGTGCTCGGCGCGGCGGCCGTACTTGGCCACCATGCGATCGCGGGCGATCTCGATGCTGTCATAGAACGTTGGCACCACCAGCAGCGTCAGGATGGTCGAGGTGATCGTGCCGCCGATGATTGCAATGGCCAGTGGCTGGTAGAACTCGCCCGAGTCGCCCAGGGCCAGCGCCACCGGCAGCATGCCGGCGATCAGCGCGAAGGTAGTCATCAGGATCGGCCGCAGGCGCTTGCGCCCGGCCGCCATCAGCGCTTCTTCGCGGTCCATGCCTTCGTCCTCGAGCGCCCTGGCCGCGTCGAGTAGCAGGATCGCGTTCTTGGCCACGAGTCCCATCAGCATCAGGATGCCGATCATGCTCATCAGGTTGAGCGTGTTGCCGGTCATGATCAGGGCCAGCACGACGCCGATCAGCGACAGCGGCAACGACAGCATCACGCCGATCGGCGCCGTGAACGACCCGAACTGCATCACCAGGATCAGGTACATCAGTGCGATGCCCGAGAACAGCGCAATGATCATCTGGGTGAACAGCTCCTGCTGGTCTTCACCCGAGCCACCCAGCGCCAGGCCATAACCCGGCGGGAAGTCGAAGGTACGTGCCAGTTTCATCGCGTCGGTCGTGACTTCACCGGCAGAACGGCCCTGGGCATTGGCCGACACGGTGATCATGCGCTCGCCGTTCTTGTGGCGGATCGCCGACGGGCCCTTGCCCATCGTGATCGACGCGATCTGTTCGAGCGGCACCATCATGCCGGTGCCGGTGACCGGAATCGGCAGGCGCTCGATGCTGTCGGTATTGACGCGGTCGTCCGGATGCAGACGCACGGCGACGTCGCGGGTTTCGCTGGTCGGATCGACCCAGTCGCCCACTTCGATGCCGGCGAACGCCACCCGCAGCGACTGCGCCGCATCGCCCACCGAAATACCCAGGGCATTGGCCAGACCCCGGTCGAGCACGATCTGCAGCTCGTTCTTCGGATCCTGCTCGGACAGCGCGACGTCGACCGCACCCGGCACTTCACGCAGTTTTTCCATATAGGCGGTGGTGAGCTCCATCAGTTTGCGCGAATCGGGACCGGTAAATTCCACCTGCACCGGCTTGCCGCCGCCGGACAGGTCATCGATGACCGTGTATTCGGCGCCCACCAGGCTGGCGATCTTGGCGCGCAATTCGACGGCGACTTCGGACGCAGTGCGCTTGCGCTCGCTGCGCTTGCCGATGTCGACGTAGATCGTGCCGCCGCTGGTCTTGACGTTGCTGTTCGTGTCCTTCGTTTCGGGCAAGGTGCGGGCCAGCACGGCCGCTGCTTCGAGCTTGCGGCGCGCATATTCGATCGACGACGAGGCTGGCGTACGCACCTCGATCTGCAGGTTGCCCGAGTCCTGCTTGGGCAGGAAGCTCGAACCGCCAAAATAATGGTGCATGGCCAGCGCGCCAATCAGGCTGAGAACTGCCAGGCACGCCATCGCGCGGCGGTGATGCAGCGCCCAGGCGATCACGCGGCCGTAGCGGTCGGCCTGGTGGTCGAACCAGTGATTGAAGCGATCCAGCACGGCGCCGATGCCGGTCTTCGGCCGGCTGTGGTGATCCGGCGGATCGCCCCAGAAGGCCGACATCATCGGGTCGAGCGTGAACGAGATGAACAGCGAGACGATCACCGAGCAGGTCACGGTCAGTGCAAACGGGCGGAACCACTCGCCGGACACGCCCGGCATGAACGCCACCGGCACGAACACGGCCATGATCGAGAACGTGGTCGCGGCCACGGCCATGCCGATTTCGGCGGTGCCTTCGAGGGCCGCCGTGCGGCGGTCCGACCCCATCTCCATATGGCGCACGATGTTTTCACGCACCACGATCGCATCGTCAATCAGTACGCCAATCGCCAGCGACAGGCCCAGCAGCGTCATGAAGTTCAGCGTGAAGCCGCACAGCCAGACCGCGATAAACGCGGCCAGCACCGACGTCGGCAGGGCCAGCGCGGTGATCAGCGTCGAGCGCCACGAATTGAGAAACGCGTAGACGACGAACACGGTCAGCACGGCGCCCAGCACCAGCGCTTCGATGACATTGTTCAGGCTTGACTGCGCATCCTTGCCGCCGTCGCGCACGACTTCGAGTTTGGTACCGGCCGGCAGCAGTTTGCTCTGCGCCGCCACCACTTCGTGGACGCGCTTGGCCAGCGACACAGTCGACGCGTCACGTGAACGCGAGATCTGCAGGCCCACATTCGGCTTGCCGCTGCGCACCGACAGCGTATTCACGTCGGCAAAGCCATCGCGGATCTCGGCCACCTGGTTCAGGCGCACGATCTGGTCGCCATTACGCTTGACGACGATCTGCGAAAAGTCTTCCGGCCGCTCGATGCGCCCGACCAGGCGGATGCCTTTTTCGTCGAGTTCGCTACGCAGCTTGCCCACCGGCGCGTTGGTATTGCCGTTACGCAGTGCATTGGTGACGTCGGACGCCGAGACATTGAATTCGCTCAGCTTCTCGGCGCGCAGCAGCACCGACAGCTCGCGGCGCAGCGCGCCGTTGACGACCACGGTCGAGACGCCATCGATGCCCCGGAATTCGTCGGCCAGCACGTCTTCGGCGTAGCGCGAGATTTCGGCGTGGCTCTGGGTGCTCGACGACAGCGCCAGCGACATGATCGGCTGGGCCGACGGATCGATCCGGCGCAGCACCGGCTCACGCATCTCGATCGGCAGCTTGTAGCGCACCGCGGCAATGGCGTTGCGCACGTCGTCCGATGCTTCGATCAGGTCGCGGTCGAAGTCGAATTCCATCCAGATCGAGGCGCCGCCTTCGTAGGAGTTGGAATTGACGTCCTTGACGCCCTGGATCGCCTGCATCTGCTTTTCGAGGCGGTTGGTGATCTCGCGCTCGGCGGTCTCGGGCGATGCGCCCGGATACGGGATGTCGACGACGATGATCGGAATCTCGACGTCGGGCTCCTGGTTGACCTTCAGCTTGGACAGGGCCAGCAGGCCGATGGCCATCATCGCGACGATGATGACAATCGTCGCGACCGGTTTCTTGACACTAAAATTGGACAGGAACATGGTGGGTTTTCCTTTGGTGTTCCTGGGTTTACTTGCCCTGGACTGCGCCGGCACCCGAAGCTGCGCCATTGGCGCTGGCCACACGGGCGTTCGGCATGTCGACTTTCTGGCCGTCCTTCAGGTTCGACGTCGGTGCACGCAGCACCACGTCGCCGGCCGCGAGGCCCTGCTTGATCTCGACATTGCCGGTACGGGCGTCGCGCGCGCCGACCACCAGCTTGACCTTCGACAGCGTCTTGTCCCTGATGCGCCAGGTGTGGCTGGCGTCGCCCACGCGCACCAGCGCGCTCTCGGGCAGCATCAGCGCGTCGCTCGCGGCGGCATCGACCCGCCCTTCGGCGTACAGGCCGGCCACGCGCGGCTGCGCATTGTCGACAAAGCCCACCAGCACCTCGACCTGGCGCGTGACCGGATTGGCGGCCGGGTCAATGCGTCTGACGACGCCGGCAAACGTCTGGTCCGCGTAGCCATTGACGCGGAAGTTGACCTTCTGGCCGATCTTGACGGTGCTGACCGAGTCGGCCGAGACTGCGCCCTCGAAGCGCATGCTGGTCGGGTCGATGACCTTGACGAGTTCCTTGCCGATGGTGGCGGTGTCGCCATTGGAGACCTTGCGCTCGGAAACGATGCCGTCGAACGGCGCGCGCACGGTGGTGCGGGCCAGTTGCTGGCGCGCGGTGGCCACGCGGCTGCGCGAGCTCGACAGTTCACTCATGGCGTTGTTGCGCGCCATTTCGGCGTCGTCGAGCGCCTTGGCCGACGTCATGCCCGACGCTGTCAGGGTTTTGAGGCGCTCGAGCTGGCGGTTGGCCTGGTCGACGGCCAGCGAGGCAGCGCGCTGCATGTCTTCGGCCGACATCAGGGTGTCGCGGATCGAGGTTTCGTCGAGGCGCACCAGCACGTCGCCGCGCTTGACCGGTTCGCCGTTTTCCTTGAGCACCTGCAGCACGATGGCCGAGACTTCGGCACGCAGGTCGGCGCGGCGCTCGGGCTCGATCGAGCCGGTAATCACCGGGCCCGACGACACCGACGCGCTCTGGATCGTCAGGACATCCTCCTGCGCCACAGTCAGCTGGGTCGGCTTGTTGTCCTTGCCCTCGGGGGCTTTGGCATCCTTGCCGCAAGCGACGAGGCTTGATGCGATGGCTAGAACGAGGAGTGTTTTGCGCAGCATGGTGGTTCTCCGGAAATGGACTCGGTGTTTTTATAAAAATAAGGTCAGATACATCCAGCGCGCAGTATTCAGGAGGTCTCCAGCAGCGTCAATTGACGAACCTGTGTAGTGCGGAATTGGATGGATGAAGTGCGGAATCTGGCGATGAGCTGCATTCCGTCCGGGATGAAATGCAGTAAAAAACGGACAACCAACAAATAACAGCGGACGCCCGGACGTCCGGCGGGATGCGCGGCGCACGCATCCCGTACATACATTAAAAACCGCCCAGCACGGTGTAGATCAGGAAGCCCATGCCGATGCCGGTCAGGATGCCGCCGGCGATCTCGACACGGGTGTGGCCCATGCGCTCGCGCAGGATCACATGGTCCTCTTTACCCTCGTGCAGGCGGTTCAATGTGACCGCGTGGCGACCGACGTGCTGGCGCAGGCTGTTGGCGTCGATCATGACGATAAAGGCGAGCGTGACGGCCACGCCGAACGCCGGATGGCCCATGCCTTCGCGCAGTGCGATCAGCGTGGCCATGCTGGAAACGACGGCGCTGTGGTTGCTGGGAAAGCCGCCATTGCCGACCAGGTCGAAGGCCCAGCGCCGGTAGCGGACGCTGGAAATAAAAAACTTGATCGGGCCGACCACCATCCAGGTCAGTACCGGTGTGACGAGATAAATGAGTTCCATGGTTTCTTAGAGTGAAAAATGCTGGGCAGAATTATCTCAGAAGCAAGGCTCGGCAGGCGACTTTCGGTACGGTCGATTTTGGCAAGGACACGGTAATATTGTCCCAACGGGTACCTGCACACAAGAGGCGCATATGCGGCATTTCCGGTGGTCCTTCGTGGTAACGGCAGTGCTGATGGTGCTGGCTGGCTGGTGGGGCTATGCGCATCGGGGCTGGCCCGGGCTGTTACAGGCCTTGTGGATCACCGCCATCCTCGGCGTGCTGGAAGTGTCGCTTTCTTTCGACAATGGGGTCGTCAACGCGTCGGTACTCAAGCACTGGAACGAATTCTGGCGCAAGTTGTTCCTCACGGTCGGCATCCTGGTGGCGGTATTCGGGATGCGCCTGCTGTTTCCACTCGTGATCGTGGCGGCCGCGACCGGCCTGGGGCTGCCCGATGTCTGGCATATGGCGCTCGACAATCCCGACGAGTATTCGCGCAACCTGACCGCGCACCACGCCGAGGTCGCAGCCTTCGGCGGCGCCTTCCTGATGCTGGTGTTCCTGAACTTTCTGTTCGACGAAGAAAAAGAGCTGCACTGGTTCGAGTGGTTCGAGGCGAAGGTCGGCAAGTACGGCACCGAAGGCCTGGCCGTGCTGCTCACACTGCTGTGCGTGGTCGCCGCCATGCGCCTGATGCCACAGGCGCGCAAGCTGGCGGTGCTGATCGCCGGCGTTACGGGTGTGCTGATCTATATAGCGGTGAAGTGGCTCAGCAACCTGCTCGAAGCGAAGGAGCACGATCCGTCGGTGGGCGCCATGATCTCGCAGGGCAGCATCGGGGGCTTCCTGTACCTCGAGGTGCTCGATGCGTCGTTCAGCTTCGACGGCGTGATCGGCGCATTTGCCATCACCAACGATGTCGTCATCATCATGCTGGGGCTGGCCATCGGCGCCATGTTCGTGCGCTCCATGACCGTGTTCCTGGTCTACAAGGGCACGCTGCAGGAATTCGTGTATCTGGAGCACGGCGCGCACTACGCCATCGGCATCCTGGCGCTGATCATGTTCGCCAGCGTCCACTATCACATCCCCGAATGGTTCACCGGGCTGTCGGGGCTGGCGTTCATTCTCGTTTCGTTGTGGTCGTCGATCCGGCATCGCCGGCGACTGGCGCACGCGGCGCTGAGTGGCCCTGAAACAGGCTGACCCGGCCAGTCGCCGGAATCCCGGTTTGCGATTGGGGCAAGGCGTGGCAGAATGGGCGCGCACCGCGTTTGCGCTGCACGTTTGACAACCCCGACCACTTTCCTGATCGACCAGCCCCAACCATGCCGACCACCATGCCAAAACGCACTTCCGCCATTCTGCTCATCCTCATCGCCGTCGTCGCTGTCCTGGCTGCAGGCTATACCTGGTTCACGCTGACCTGGTCGTACTCCGAGGGCGAACGTGCCGGCTACCTGCAGAAATTCTCCAAGCGCGGCTGGCTGTGCAAAACGTGGGAAGGCGAAATTCTGCTGTCGAGCATGCCGGGCGCGATTCCCGAGCGCTTCGTGTTCACCGTGCGCGATGAAACCGTGGTGCCGGCCCTGCTGGCCAGCATGGGCAAGCGCGTGCAGCTGACGTATGACCAGCACAAGGGTGTGCCAACCACGTGCTTTGGCGAGACCGAGTATTTCGTGTCGAAAGTGGCTGGCGGCCCGGACAATCCGCTGTCGCCAAGCCAGGCGCCGGCGCAGTAAGCACAGGGGGCGGACCGCCCGCCCCCGTTATGGTTTGCGATCCGGGTCCAGCTCGCGCTGGGTCGCAATCACTTCTGCCAGCCTGGCGGCCGCCTGCGCCGCCGATGTATCGCCGGCCCGCGCCTGCGACTGCTTGAAGCGCCCCAGCACCTCGCGCGTCAGGTCGGCCGAAACCGAGCGCTGCCCTGCTTCGACCTTGCGCTCGCCGATGGCGCGCTGTGTCGCCGCCAGTTCGACGGCGTCGTCGTCCTGACGCCGGCTTTCCAGATTGACCAGTTGCTTGCGCGCGTCAGCCATCTGCTGCGTCGCATGCGCTGCCTTGCGCTGCATTTCGGCGTGCTCTTGCGCGTGTTCAAGCAGCGCCCGCTGGGCTTCGCGCTTTTCGAGCGCTGCCTGTACCGCCGCCAGCTCGGCCAGCTCGCGCTGGCGCGCCAGTTCGGCCTGGGCCTGCTCGGCGTCGGCGCGCGATACGGCGGCCTGCGCCGCTGCCTGCTCGGACGCCAGGCGCGCCGCCTGTGCTTCGTTGGCACGGGTGTCTGCAGCGGCCTGTTCGCGCTGCGCGGCCAGCTTGCGCTCCACCAATAACAACGCTTCGCGCGCGGCCCGGGTCGCCTCGCGTTCGGCAGCAATGGCCGCCTCGGTCAAGGTCACCTGCTGCTGCTCGAGCTCGGCCCGTTCGGCCTGCGCTTGCGCCAGCTCGGCCGCGCGGCGCGCGTGCGCCTGCTGCGCGGTTGCGGCCGCCTCGGCCTGCGAGGCTTCTTCGATGGCCGCGTCGGCCTGCGCCTGCTGCGCTTCCCAGGCAGCGCGCTGCGCGTCTTCGATGCGTCGCTCGGCCTCGACCTTGGCCTGCAGGGCAGCGGCAGCGGCCGCTTCGGCCTCGCCCCGTGCCTGCGCCGCCAGCGTCAGTTCGTGCTCGGCCGCGATTTTCTGATCCAGGGCGGCCAGCGCTTGGGCCTCGGCCGCAGCGCGCTCCTGCTCGGCCTGCAAGAGGCGTTCGGCCTGCTCGCGCCGCTGGGCCGCCAGTTGCGCTGCCTCTTGCGACATCTGCACCTGCGATGCTTCGAGCGCCAGCGCCGCAGCCTCGTCGTCATTCATTGCAGCCTGCGCAGCGGCGGCCGCCTGCGCCAGTGCAGCGCGCTCGTCGGCCAGTGCGCTCTCGCGCCGGTGTTCTTCGGCCTCAACCTGCGCCGCGGCCGTAGCCGCCTCATCGGCCGCCATGCGCGCCCGCGCATCGAGCGCCGCCTGCGCTTCGGCTTCCAGGCGCGCTTGGACCTGCTCGCCCGCTTCTTCTTCGGCGCGGGCGCGGTCTTCGGCCACCAGGCGCAGCTTGCGGTCGGCCTCAATGCGCGCTTCGGTCGCGGCCAGGATGCGCGTTTCGGCGTCGCGCCGTGCGGCGGCGCTCGATGCCGCCATCTGTTCTTGCCGCTCGCGATGCACGGCGGCGTCGCGGATATCTTTCTCGGTCTGCAGGCGCATGCGCAGCGACTGGCCGGCCACCCGTTCGGACTCGGCCTGGGCCAGCGCGATCGCCTCGCGTTCCTGCTCGATATGGGCGTAGGCGCGCGCTTCTTCGAGTGCGCGCGCTTCGGCTGCGGCGCGGGCGAAGGCCGACGTCAGCGCGATCTGGTCGGCGCGCTCGCGCTGCTGGGTCAGTTCAAGGGCTTCGGCTTCAGCGTCGGCCAGTTTTTCGGCGGTCTGGCGCGCCGAGCGTTCGGCCCGCTCGCGCTCGCGCGCCAGGATGGCGATACGGGCGTCGGCGCTGGCGTTGTGCTGCACTTCTTCGCGCGCCGCCTCGACGGCGGCCATGCGTTCGACCGCCTGCAGGCGCGCCTGCTCGGTGTGCACGACCAGTTCGTCGGCCGCGCGGGCGGCCTTGGCAGCCAGTTCGGCTTCGGCTTCGATCTGGGCCGTCGCGCGGCGGCGCGCTTCTTCTTCGAGACGCGCACGGGCTTCGGTGGCGACCCGGACTTCGGTGTCGCTTTTCACGCGCGCACGCAGTTCGGCTGTTTCCTGGCGGATCGCGTCCAGGCGTTCGCTCGACGCCTGCGCGGCAGCGCGCAGCGAATCGAGGCGTTCGCGGTTGGCGGCAATGGCGTCTTCGGAGGCCTGCGAATTGGCTTGCGCTGCCGCAGCGGCAGCGGCATCGATCGAGGCGCGCTCATCGGCCAGCGAGCGGGCGCGCGCTTCGGCGTGGTGGCGGCTCTCGGCCGCCATATTGGCCTTGGCTTCGGCCTCGACGCGCGCGATCGCTTCCTGGATTTCGCGCATTTCGAGCGGTTTGCGACCTGGACCGGCAAATTCGGCCGGTTCCGCCCCGGCCGGCAGCACCGGCGTAACCGGCACCACCGGCTGCGCAAAAGCGGCAGCCGGCGTTGGCATTGGCACTGACATTGACACCGCATCGGCCGGCGCCAGCGCGCCGGCGGCCGGCGACAGGTCGATCGTGAAGTCGGTGTCGTCTTGTGGGGCTGGGTTCGGTTCCATGCGGAGTCTCTGTAGCGGCAGTCCTGTTGATTATCCGGCAAAACCGGTTCCCGTGCTATGCCGAACTGGGTGGCAATCGTGCGTCAGCTTGGCGCTTTGCCATGCCCTTCTACATCTGCCACAGCGGCGGCTCATCCATCAACGCGACCTGCTCGCGCAATTCAAGAATGCGATCCTGCCAGTAACGCTGCGTATTAAACCAGGGGAATGCGGCCGGAAACGCCGGATCGGTCCAGCGCATCGCCAGCCACGCCGAGTAATGGATCAGGCGCAGCGTACGCAGCGCTTCGACCAGGTACAGCTGGCGCGGGTGGAAATCGCAGAAATCCTCGTAGCCGGCCAGCACATCGGCCATCTGGCCCACCATCTCCTGCCGCTCGCCGGAGAGCAGCATCCACAGATCCTGCACCGCCGGGCCCATGCGGCTGTCGTCGAAGTCGACGAAGTGCGGCCCGTCGGGCGTCCACAGCACGTTGCCACCGTGGCAGTCGCCGTGCAGGCGCACGAGTGGCAGCTCGCCGGCGCGCTCGTAGCAGCGCGCCACGCCTTCCAGCGCCTGTTCCATCACGCTCGACCAGGCCGGCATCAGCTCGGGTGGCACGAAGTCGTGGCTGCGCAGCCAGTCGAACGGCTCGCGGCCGAACGTGACCGGGTCGAGCGCCGGACGCAGCAGGAACGGCTTGACGGCGCCTTGTGCATGGATGCGGCCAATGAAACGGCCAATCCATTCCAGCACGGCGGGGTCGCCCAGCTCCGGGGCGCGCCCGCCGCGGCTTTCGAACACCGAAAAACGGAAGCCGTCGAACGTGTGCAGGGTGCGCCCGTGGATGTCGATGGCCGGCACCACGGGGATCTCTTGCGCCACCAGCTCGGCCACGAAACCGTGTTCTTCCAGGATGGCCTCATCGCTCCAGCGCTCGGGCCGGTAAAACTTGACCACGACCGGCTCGCCCTCTTCACGGCCGACACGGTACACCCGGTTCTCGTAGCTGTTGAGCGCCAGCAGGCGCCCGTCACCGTGCAGGCCGACGCTGTCGAGCGCATCGAGCACGGTCGCTGGATCCAGCCGCGCGTAGGGATGGTCGGGCGTTTCGTTATCGAGGTTCAAATTATCCATGCCCCATTGTACGGCGGCGCACGTGCGCGTGGTGATTGTGAACAATTCGGTGCTGTTGTGTTCGTTCTCGCACAGAGTGTGACAATGTAACAAGGTTTCATGACATGTATGTATCCGCGCATCGTGCTGCGGACAAATAACCGCATAGGACTGACCATGAAAAAACTGACTTTGACCGTCGTCGCTCTCGCCGCTGGCCTGCTGGCCGGCACTGCCATCGCACAAACCGCTGCCCAGCCGGCAAAAGCCGAGCCGAACATGCAGAAAGTGCTGGACGCGATGGCGGCCCTGAAGCCAAAGCCGATCGAAACCCTGAGCCCGGAAGAAGCGCGCAAGCAGCCAACCCCGAGTGACGCTGTCAAGAAAGTGCTGACCGACGCCGGCAAGAGCACGGCACCGGAACCAGGCGTCACGATGAAGACGCAATCGATCCAGGGCAAGGGCGGCAGCTTCCCGATCCATATCTTCACGCCTGAAGGCAAGGGTCCGTTCCCGGTCGTCGTGTACTTCCACGGTGGCGGCTTCGTGATTGCCGACACCAAGGTGTATGAAGCGTCGGTGCGCGGCCTGGCCAAGAAGGCCAAGGCGATCGTGATCTCGGCCGACTACCGTCTGGCGCCAGAGCACAAGTTCCCGACCCAGACCGAAGACGCATTCGCGGCTTACCAGTGGGCGCTGGCCAATGCCAAGAGCATCAATGGCGACCCGATGCGCGTGGCAGTGGCGGGCGAATCGGCCGGTGGCAACCTGGCAACCGTCGTGTCGATGATGGCAATGGAAAAGAAAATCCAGATGCCGGTGCACCAGCTGCTGGTCTACCCTGTGGTCAACGACGACATGAACAACGAGTCGTACAAGAAGAACGCCAACGCCAAGCCACTGAACAAGGCGATGATGACGTGGTTCTTCAAGCACTACGGCGCCGATCCGAAGAGCCCGTACGCACTGCCAATGAAGGCTGCCTCGCTCAAGGGCCTGCCACCGGCAACCGTGATCACCGCAGAAATCGATCCGCTGATGACCGAGGGTAAGGCCTACGCCGACCGCCTCAAGAAGGAAGGCGTGACGGTCAACTATCGCCACTTCACCGGCGTGACCCACGAGTTCTTCGGCATGGACGCCGTGGTACCGAAGGCGAAAGAAGCCCAGCAGTTCGCAGCTGACGAGCTGACCAAGGCATTCAACGCCAAGCGTTGATCGTGCTGTACTACCGCCCTACCCTGAAGTAAACGTTGCAAGCAGCGCCTCGCCGGCAGGTTTTTCGTGCCCGGCGACGGCGCAGGCGTTACACTGGCGCCTTTGACGCAACAGGCGCGCTCGCGCCACAGACCACCTATCCCATGCACCTCGAACAGCCCCTCTCCGAAAAAGAATTCGACGAACTCGACCAGTTCCTGCTCTCCGACCGTTGTTCCGACGACGCGATGACGATGGACACCCTGCACGGCTACCTGACCGCCATCGCGATCGGCCCGGAATCGATCATGCCGGCCGAGTGGCTGCCGATGGTCTGGGGCGAAGACGAGGCCGCGGCGCCGAAATGGAAGAACAAGCGCGACGAAGAACGCATCGTCAACCTGATCATGCGCTTCATGAACGAAGTCCTGATCACGTTCGAGGTCGCGCCGAAGGATTTCGAGCCGCTGTTCTGCGAGCACGATGTCGACGGCAAGGTCCTGATCGATCCGGAAGCCTGGTGCTGGGGTTTCTGGGAAGGCGTTGAACTGCGCGCCGGCTCGTGGGATGCGATCTGGGACAGCGATGTCGCTGAACTGATCCGTCCGATCTACCTGCTGGGCGCTGACGAAATCGAAGAAGCCGAGCTGGCCGAGGTTGACGATCCGGTCAAGGTGCATGCCCTGGCGCTGCAGATCGAGGCCAATGTGCCGGCGATCTACCGCCACTGGTTGCCACTGCGCAAGCCGGCCGTGGAAACGATCGTGCGCGACGAGCCGAAAGTCGGCCGCAACGACGATTGCACCTGCGGCAGCGGCAAGAAGTTCAAGAAGTGCTGCGGCGCTGAATAAGCCCCCCGGGGATTGACGGCCCGGCCGTCAATCCTGCCCGACGTTCTCCCCGACCTGTTCGGCCGTCCTGGCCGGCACCCCGGCCAGCACCTCCAGTAACACCTCCACATCGAGCGGCTTGACCAGATGATGCGCAAAGCCTGCCGCCAGCGCCGCTTCGCGATCCTGCGGCTGTCCATAGCCCGTCACGGCAACCAGCACTGAACCGGCCATGCCGGGGTCCTGCTGCAGGCGCCGTGCCAGTTCGTGGCCGTCGATGTCGGGCAGGCCGATATCGAGCAGGCAGACATCGGGCTGCATGCTGCGCGAACGCGCCAGCGCCCCCAGCGCCCCGTGTTCGATCGCCACGTCATGCCCCTGCGCTGCCAGCAGCAGCCCGAGCATCTCGGCCGCATCGGTATTGTCATCGACCACCAGCACTTTCAGACGCGTGGTGGCGGCGGGCGCCGTGACCACGGGCGCCGGCTGCTCTGGCGCCTCGTCGACCAGCAGTGGCAACGTGATGACGAAGGTGCTGCCCTTGCCCAGTCCCGGACTCGAACAACCCACCGTGCCGCCGTGCAGCTCGACCAGATGCTTGACCAGCGCCAACCCGAGCCCCAGGCCGCCCTGGGCGCGGTCGGACGAGCGCTCGGCCTGCGTAAACAGGTCGAACACGCGCCCGGTGAGTTCGAGGTCCATGCCGATGCCCTCGTCGCGCACGCTCAGCACCAGGCGCGTGCCGTGCAGGTCGGCGCGCAGGTCGATGCAACGCCCGGGCGGCGTGTACTTGGCCGCATTGGCCAGCACGTTGGCCACCACCTGCACCAGGCGCGCCTTGTCGCCGCTGACGGCGACACCGTCGGGCGGCAGGCGTACGGTGAGCGTCTGCACGCGCGTGTCGATCGTCGGGCGCACCTGCTCGATCGCCTCTTCGATGACGGTGCGCGCCGTCACGCGCATCTGACCCAGCGTGATCAGGCCGCGCGTGACGCGCGAGACGTCCAGCAGATCGTCCACCAGCCGCGTCATGTGGCGCACCTGGCGGCTGATGATGGTGCTGCTCTGGTGCACCCGGCGCGCATCGACGTTGCCGAGCCGGAGCAATTCGGCCGCCGCGCTGATCGGCGCCAGCGGATTGCGCAGCTCGTGCGCGAGCATCGCCAGGAATTCGTCCTTGCGGCGGTCGCCCTCCACCAGCTTTTCTTCGGCCAGCTTGCGGTCGGTGATGTCGCGGAAGAACGTAGCGATGCCACCGTCCTGCGTCGGATAAGCGCGGATATCGATCCAGACGCGGCGGCCATCGGGAAACACGCGGCACTGTTCGGCGCTGCCGGCCTTGCGGGTCGCCATCACGCTGTGGTACATGCGGCCGGCCTCGCAATCGCTCATGGCCGGGAACACCGCCCAGTGATTGCGTCCGATGACCTCGTCGCTCGTGACGTCGCAGATGCGCAGGCCTTCGGCGTTCATGCGCTGCATTACCCAGTTACGGTCGAACAGCGCGAAGCCTTCGGAGATATTGGCGAAGATTTCGCGGCCCCGGTCGCGCTCCTCGCGCAGCAGGACGTGCGCACGCGCCGTGCCCGCCGCGGTCCAGGTGCGCTCGGTCACATCGCGCGCCAGCCGGATATCGTGTTCGGTCCACGAGCGCGGCGTCGGCGCATCCACACGCAGACACGCGACCAACCGGCCCGCCGACATCAACGGCACGACCAGCATGGCGCCCACGCGCTCGTGGAACGGCGACTGCAGCGCGAGCGGATCGTTGGCCGCATCGTGGATGCAGACGACGGCGCCCTGCTGCAGGGTTGCCATCAGGGCCGGACCGAGGCGATCCGCCTGTGCGCGCGACGCAGCGCCATCCTGCGGCCAGACGGATGGCGCGGCCAGCACCCCGCCAAGCGGATCGGCTTCGGCATACAGCACGCGCGCTGCGCCCAGTTTTGTCCCCAGCAGCGCACTGGCGGTGGCAATCACCTGCCCCGGATCGGTCAGCGGTGCGAGCGCGTCGGACAGCGTGAGCCGGAACGCCGCGCGGCGCTCGCCCAGCACGCGGGCCGTGGTTTCCATTGCGGTGCAGAACAGGCCGCCGACACTGCCGTCCGCAACATGCAGCGGCGCATACGAGAAGGTGAACCAGGTGCGCTCGGGATAACCGTTACGCAGCAGGCACAGCGGGTAATCTTCGAAAAAGACCGGTTTGCCGGCCATGACGTGCTCGACCTGCGGCTGCAGCTCGGGCCAGACCTCGGGCCACAGCGCCGCGAACGACTGGCCGAGCGCGCCGGCATGGCGTTCGCCCAGGATCGGGATATACGCGTCGTTGTACAGGATGATGTGCTGTGGCCCCCACGCAACAGACATCGGGAACGCGGAATGCAGCATCATGTCGACCGCCGTCCGGAGAGACGGCGGCCAGGTGTCGGGGACGCCCAGTGGAGAATGCTGCCAGTCGTGGCTGCGCATCTGCGCAGCCATCACACTGTCACCCGAAAAAACGGTAGCGGAAAGCGAGGCCATGGCCAGGATTGTCGCATACCTCGCTTGCCGGATTGCAGCTTTTTCGGGTTTGAGAGTGGTCCTTGCGCAACTTTACACCGTGCGCTTTACCGCTTGCGCATTACAGCTTACGCATCACAGCTTACGCATCACAGCTTAATGAAGTGCTCACGGTAGTAGCGCAGCTCTTCGATCGACTCGACGATGTCGGCCAGCGCCGTGTGCTTCTGGTGCTTCTTGAAGCCGGATGCCAGCTCGGGCTTCCAGCGGCGGCACAGTTCCTTCAGCGTCGACACGTCGAGATTACGGTAATGGAAGAACGCTTCGAGCTTCGGCATGCCACGGGCCATGAAACGGCGGTCCTGGCAGATCGAATTGCCACACATCGGCGACTTGTTCTTCGGCACGTATTGCTTGAGAAACTCGATCAGTTCGAGTTCGGCCTGGGCTTCGGTCACGGTCGACGCTTTCACGCGGTCGATCAGGCCCGACTTGCCGTGGGTGCCCTTGTTCCAGTTGTCCATCTTGTCCAGCGTCTCATCCGATTGGTGGATGGCGAACACCGGGCCTTCGGCGATGATGTTCAGGTCGGGATCGGTCACGACGACGGCGACCTCGATGATGCGGTCATTGTCCGGGTCGAGGCCCGTCATTTCCATGTCGAGCCAGACGAGGTTGAATTCATTGGGCCGCTGGGGCGTACCCGGCACTGCGGAAGGTGTCGCTTGTGACATAATTCTCTCTTTGCCTAATCAATCCTGCATTTTCTCACAGGCACAGAATGTCTTCATTCGCGTTTTCGGTTTTGTTCGTCGTTTTCCTGCTGCTCACCTTGTCGCTGCGCACCTGGCTGGCCGCGCGCCATATCCGGCATATCGGGCGCCATCGCGCCAGCGTGCCGGCCGAGTTTGCGCCGAAAGTGCCGCTCGCGGCGCACCAGAAAGCGGCCGACTACACCGTCGCCAAGACCCGGCTCGGCCTGATCGGCACGCTGTGGGGCGCCATCGTCCTGATCGGCTTCACGCTGATGGGTGGCCTGCAACTGCTGTCGCTGGCGATCCTGCCATTCACCGGCCCCGGTCTGATGCATCAGCTGGTGCTGGTCGTCGCGTTTGCCGTGATCGCCAGTGTGCTCGATCTGCCGCTCGACTGGTACCGCCAGTTCGTCCTGGAACAGCGCTTCGGCTTCAACAAGATGACGCCCGGCCTGTGGTGGGGCGACCTGGTCAAGAGCACGTTCGTGGGCGCGCTGATCGGCCTGCCGCTGCTGTGGGTCGTGCTCAAGCTGATGGAAGCCAGTGGCGCGCTGTGGTGGTTGTACACGTGGTTCGTCTGGAGCGGGTTCCAGCTCTTGATGATCGCGTTCTACCCGACCGTCATCGCGCCGCTGTTCAACAAATTCACGCCACTGGCCGATGTCAGCCTCAAACAGCGCATCGATGGCTTGATGACGCGCGTGGGCTTTGCGTCGCGCGGCCTGTTCGTCATGGACGGCAGCAAGCGCAGCGCCCACGGCAATGCGTATTTCTCGGGCTTCGGCCGTGCCAAGCGCATCGTGTTCTTCGACACGCTGCTGTCGCGCCTGGAGCCGCAGGAAATCGAAGCGGTGCTGGCGCACGAACTGGGCCACTTCAAGCTGCGCCATATCGTCAAGCGCGTGGCGACGATGTTTGCGATCTCGCTGGCCTTCCTCGCCCTGCTCGGCTACCTGAAAGGCCAGGCCTGGTTCTATACGGGCCTGGGCGTGCTGCCGTTCATGAATGCGTCGAACGACGGCATGGCGCTGATCCTGTTCATGCTCGTGCTGCCGGTGTTCACGTTCGTGCTCGCGCCGCTTGGCTCGATCACGTCGCGCAAGCATGAATTCGAGGCTGACGCTTTTGCTGCGCAGCACACCGACCACCGCGACCTGGTGTCGGCGCTGGTGAAGATGTACGAAGACAATGCATCGACGCTGACGCCCGATCCGCTGCACTCGGCGTTCTACGATTCGCACCCGCCGGCATCGGTGCGGGTCAAGCGCCTGACGATGGCGGCCGCATGAAACTAGAACAGCGCCATTGCACGCGCAAGGCGGCCGCGCTCGACGCGGCTGCCATCGCCACGCTGCTGCACGAAGTGCCCGGCTGGGAAGTTGCCGACAGCGTCCTCGCCCGCATCTTCACGCTGCCCGATTACCGCGCCACGATCGCATTCGTCAACGCGGTAGCAACGCTGGCCGAGCACGAAGACCATCACCCCGAGATGACGGTGGGCTACACCACCTGCCGCGTCAGCTGGACCACCCATTCCGCGGGCAGCGCGCTGTCCGACAACGACTTTATCTGCGCCGCGAAAGCCAATGCGCTGTACCTCAACCAGGAAAACGCATGAGCGCATCCCCCACTGAACTGACCGGTACCATCATCGCGGCCCATGGCCGCCACTACCTGGCCGACATCGACGGCGAAAAACTGCAGTGCGTCACGCGCGGCAAGAAGACCAATGTGGCCGTGGGCGACGTCGTCCATGTGGTCCGGACGTCCGAGAACCAGGCCGTGATCGAGCGCATCGCCGAGCGCACCACGCTGCTGTACCGCTCCGACCAGTACAAATCCAAGCTGCTGGCAGCGAACATCTCGCGCCTGTTCGTCGTGATCGCCACTGAGCCCGGCTTTGCCGACGACCTGGTATCGCGCTCGCTGGTGGCATGCGAGGCGGCCGGCATCGAAGCGCACCTGATCCTCAACAAGACCGACGTGACCGACCTGCTGCCCCGCGCACGCGAACGCGCCGCGCAGTATGCGCGCCTCGGCTACCCGGTGCACGAGGTCTCGGCCCAGGCGCATCCTGAAGAAACGGTGGAAATCCTCAAGCCACTGCTGGCCGGCCAGTCGTCGATCTTCATCGGCCAGTCGGGCATGGGAAAGTCGTCGCTGATCAACCTGTTGATCCCGGACGCCGACATCGCCGTGCGCGAAATCTCGGCCGCGCTGGATACCGGCAAGCACACGACCACCTTCACGCGCCTGTACTGGCTGCCGGAAGTCGATGGCAAGGCGGGCGCGATCATCGATTCGCCAGGCTTCCAGGAATTCGGCCTGTACCACCTGAGCGAAGGCATGCTCGAGCGCGCTTTTGTGGAGTTCAAGCCGTATCTGGGTGGCTGCAAGTACTATAACTGCCGCCACATGGCCGAGCCGTTCTGCGCCATTCTCGATGCGGTGGCAGAGGGCAAGATCTGGAAGCACCGCCATGAACTCTACGGGCAATTGCTGCACGAATCGGCGCAGACCCTGTACTAAGGCCCTGACTACTTTCCCTAACGGAAAGAAATTCCCCTTATAATTCAAGGGACAAACATCGCAGCAGACACGAGCAGACTTATGATGACGAGCACCCCACCGATCAAGCACTTCCTGCAGTTTTCCGACTTCACGCGCGACGAGTTCGAATACGTCATCAAGCGCGCGGCGATCATCAAACGCAAGTTCAAGGCCTACGAGGTGTACCACCCGCTGGTCGACCGCACGCTGGTGATGGTGTTCGAAAAAAGCTCGACGCGCACGCGCCTGTCGTTCGAAGCCGGCATGCACCAGCTGGGCGGCGCCGCCATCTACCTGAACACGCGCGACAGCCAGCTCGGCCGTGGCGAACCGGTGGAAGACGCCGGCCAGGTGATCAGCCGCATGTGC
>Ga0308159_1000704_pt1 | contig 66316 bp, 60 predicted proteins | sample PhyCR1_FD_201040 | JGI IMG/M metagenome (GOLD analysis project Ga0308159, IMG submission 201040) | Phyllosphere microbial communities from UC Gill Tract Community Farm, Albany, California, United States - DLSLC.R1 | ecosystem: Host-associated > Plants > Phyllosphere > Unclassified | place: USA...
GCGCGCAAGGCTTCCCGGTGCTGGACCTGACCGATAACGAACTGGCCAAGCTGCACCTGCGGCACATGGTCGGCGGGCATTCGGAGCGGGTCAGCGATGAGGTGGTGTTGCGCTTTGAATTCCCTGAACGGCCAGGCGCGCTGTTCAACTTCCTCAACAAGCTGGGCGGCAAGTGGAATATCTCGATGTTCCACTACCGCAATCATGGTGCGGCGGACGGGCGAGTGGTCGCGGGGCTGGTGGTGCCTGAGGAAGAGCGGCATCTGGTGCCGCAGGCGCTGGCGGAGATCGGTTACCCGTACTGGGACGAGACGAATAACCCGGCATACAGACTGTTTTTGGGCTGAGAACACGATATCGCCGGCAGCGCTGCGTACTTGTGGGAGGGAGCTTGCAGCGCGGTGGCGCCTTGGAAATAGCTACCGCCGGCGAGCCGGACTGCGACAGAGAGAGGGCGGCGCGGCGAGGTTTTCGGCCGTGCTGCTACGCTCAAACCAACTGCCTCAAAGGAATAAACCGCGATGGAACACTTCGCCGCACTGAAAATCCTGCACATGGTCACCACTGCGCTGCTGTTTATCTGCGGCATTGCACTGACGGTCTGGATCATCCGCGGACGCAGGGCGGGGGATCTGACCGTTCAGAATCGCGCCATGCAGCGGCCGTGGGTATTCGTCTGGTTGCTGATGGGGCTGTGCCTGCTGACGTTGCCTATCAGCGGCTGGTGGCTGGTTCATTACGCCGGCTGGCCGCTGGGGCAGATCTGGCTGCTGGGGGCGAGCATTCTCTATACCTTTGGCGCCCTGAGCTGGGCTTGGCTGGCCGTACGGGTCAACCGGCTCCGGAGGCCGGTGATTGTCGGCAATTCGAAATTTACCCTGGGATTGGCGATCTTCAGCGCCGTTTGCTTTGTCGCGATCGCCGGCCTCATGGGCGCCAAGCCTGTCTGATTCCGAAATTCTGACACGACGCCCAGCCTTGCTTCGGACGGGTACCCGCCGATGAGTGACTACCTGCTGCTCAAAACCCTGCACATCCTGTCTTCCACGGTCCTTTTCGGGTTGGGGGCAGGCTCTGCCTATTACTCGTTTCGTGCATGGCGCAGCGGCAAGGTCGAAGTCATTGCCGTGACCTTCAGGCATCTGGTGTTCGCAGATTGGGCATTCACCACCACCTCGGCGATCTTTCAGCCATTGAGCGGCCTGGCGTTGGCGTGGATGGCGGGATGGCCCATGTACCAAAGCTGGCTGCTGTGGACCTACGGGCTGTATGCGCTGGCGGGGCTATGCTGGGTGCCGGTGGTCTGGCTGCAGATCCGCGTGCGGGAAATGGCCGAGAGGGCCTTGCGAGAGAACACCCCGATGCCGATGACGGCCTCTACTTATATAGCCTGGTGGTTCTGTTCGGGGTCGGTGGCGTTTTCGGCGTTCGTGGTGATTTTCTTTTTGATGGTGTGGAAGCCTGCCTGACCCTGAGGTTTTACCCAGGCTTTTTTCTACTGGTGCAAGACACCTGCAGCAGTTCGGCTTGCCGGCGGTGACGTCATCAAAATCGTTACCGCCGGCAAGCCGGACTGCTACAGGGGCAGCGCTCTGGGTTCAATCCCGCAGGGTAATCACCGGCCAGCCACGGCGGGCGGCCTCTGCGCGCAGTTTTTCATCGGGATCAACCGCGACCGGATTGGCGACTTGCTCCAGCAGAGGCAGGTCGTTCATCGAGTCGCTATAGAAGTAGCTGTCTTCCAGGTTGAAGCCATTTTCTTCGATCCAGCGGTTCAGGCGGGTGACCTTGCCTTCACGGAAGCACGGCACGTCGGTGGTGCGGCCGGTATAGCGCCCGTCGACCAGCTCGCATTCGGTCGCCAGCAGCGTATCGATGCCCAGACGCGCAACGACTGGCGCCGTCACGAAGCGATTGGTGGCAGTGATCACGACCAGTTTGTCGCCGGCAGCGCGGTGCTTGTCGATCAACGCCATGGCTTTAGGCAGGATCAGCGGCTCGATGCAGTCGCGCATGAAGTCCAGATGCCACTCGTCGAGTTGAGCCATTTCAGTGCGACCGAGAATTTCCAGGCTGAAATTCAGGTAATCGGTCAGGTTCAGGGTGCCAGCCAGGTAGTCCTGATAGAAGGCGTCGTTGCGCGCTTTATAGGCAGCACCATCAAGGATGCCGCGTTCGCACAGGTAATCACCCCAGGCGTGATCGCTGTCACCGCCCAAAAGGGTGTTGTCGAGGTCGAATAATGCCAGGCGCATGCGGTTACTCGCTGAAATAACTGGAAAAAGAGCACAAGAATACGAGGTTTTTCCAAGAGACCGCATCTATTAATGCGGTTGTCGCGATAAGCTGTCGACGCCTCGTTGCTGCCTTCACGATCTTTGTGGAACAATGCGGCGACATGCGTTTGCGAGGTTGTAGCCGTGATCGACCCCGATGGTTTCCGCCCTAATGTCGGGATAATTCTGACAAATGATGCTGGCCAGGTCTTATGGGCTCGCCGTATCAATCAAGATGCCTGGCAGTTTCCGCAAGGGGGAATCAACCCTCAGGAAACGCCGGAAGACGCGCTCTACCGTGAATTGAACGAAGAAGTCGGGCTGGAACGGCACGATGTTGAAATTCTTGCCTGCACCCGTGGTTGGTTGCGCTATCGTCTGCCGCAACGTTTGGTTCGTACCCACAGCCAGCCGCTGTGCATCGGCCAGAAGCAAAAATGGTTTCTCCTGCGCCTGATCTCCAACGAGCAGCGGGTGAGGATGGATTTGACCGGTAAACCGGAGTTCGATGGCTGGCGCTGGGTCAGCTATTGGTATCCGTTGGGCCAGGTGGTGACATTCAAGCGCGAGGTGTATCGACGCGCACTCAAAGAGCTTGCCCCGCGCCTGTTGGCGCGCGACTGACACGGAGTTCGACCCCGAGCCATGCTCAATACGCTGCGCAAGATCGTCCAGGAAGTTAACTCCGCCAAGGATCTCAAGGCGGCGTTGGGGATTATTGTGTTACGCGTCAAAGAGGCAATGAGCAGCCAGGTCTGCTCGGTCTATTTGCTCGATCCCGAATCCAACCGGTTCGTGTTGATGGCCACAGAGGGCTTGAACAAGCGCTCTATCGGCAAGGTCAGCATGGCCCCCAATGAAGGTCTGGTCGGCCTGGTCGGTACTCGCGAAGAGCCGCTGAACCTGGAAAACGCTGCCGATCACCCACGTTACCGCTACTTCGCCGAAACCGGCGAAGAACGTTATGCCTCCTTCCTCGGCGCGCCGATCATTCACCATCGGCGTGTGGTCGGGGTGTTGGTGATCCAGCAAAAGGAGCGGCGTCAGTTCGACGAGGGCGAAGAAGCCTTCCTCGTGACCATGAGTGCCCAGCTCGCCGGTGTAATCGCCCACGCTGAGGCCACGGGCTCGATTCGTGGCCTGGGGCGTCAGGGCAAGGGCATCCAGGAAGCGAAGTTCGTCGGCGTGCCGGGTTCTCCAGGTGCTGCGGTCGGTACGGCGCTGGTCATGCTCCCGCCGGCAGACCTCGAAGTGGTGCCGGACAAGACCGTCACCGATATCGACGCCGAACTCAAGCTTTTCCAGACCGCCCTTGAGGGCGTTCGTAGCGACATGCGTACGCTTTCGGCGAAGTTGGCCACTCAGTTGCGTCCTGAAGAGCGCGCGTTGTTCGATGTCTACCTGATGATGCTCGACGATGCTTCGCTGGGCAGTGAAGTCACCAATGTCATCAAGACCGGCCAGTGGGCTCAGGGCGCGCTGCGTTCGGTGGTCAACGAGCACGTCAAACGTTTCGAGCTGATGGACGACGCTTACCTGCGCGAGCGTGCATCGGACGTCAAAGACTTGGGTCGCCGTCTGCTTGCGTACCTGCAGGAGGCGCGTCAACAGGCGCTGGTCTACCCCGATAACACCATTCTGGTCAGTGAAGAACTGTCGCCGGCCATGCTCGGCGAAGTGCCGGAAGGCAAGCTGGTCGGTCTGGTGTCGGTCTTGGGTTCCGGCAACTCTCACGTCGCGATTCTTGCTCGGGCCATGGGCATTCCGACGGTCATGGGCGCAGTCGATTTGCCGTACTCCAAGGTCGACGGCATCGAACTGATTGTCGACGGCTACCACGGCGAGGTTTACACCAACCCCAGCGAAGTTCTGCGCAAGCAGTATTCGGTGGTGGTCGAGGAAGAACGTCAGCTGTCTCAGGGCCTCGACGCATTGCGCGAGTTGCCGTGCGTGACGCTGGACGGTCACCGCATGCCGCTGTGGGTCAACACTGGCCTGCTGGCTGACGTGGCGCGCGCTCAACAGCGCGGTGCCGAAGGCGTCGGCCTGTACCGCACCGAAGTCCCGTTCATGATCAACCAGCGCTTCCCGAGCGAGAAGGAGCAACTGGCGATCTATCGCGAGCAACTTGCAGCGTTCCATCCACTGCCGGTGACCATGCGCACGCTGGACATCGGCGGCGACAAGGCGCTGTCGTACTTCCCGATCAAGGAAGACAACCCGTTTCTGGGCTGGCGCGGTATTCGGGTGACTCTCGACCATCCGGAAATCTTCTTGGTGCAGACCCGCGCCATGCTCAAGGCCAGCGAAGGCCTGAACAACCTGCGGATTCTGCTGCCGATGATTTCTGGCACGCACGAAACCGAAGAAGCGCTGCACCTGATCCACCGTGCCTGGGGCGAGGTGCGCGACGAAGGCACCGACGTGCCGATGCCGCCTGTGGGCGTAATGATTGAAGTGCCAGCGGCGGTCTACCAGACCCGTGAACTGGCGCGTCAGGTGGATTTCCTGTCGGTCGGCTCCAATGACTTGACTCAGTACCTGCTGGCGGTCGACCGCAACAACCCGCGCGTGGCTGATCTGTACGACTACCTGCATCCTGCCGTGTTGCAAGCGCTGCAGAGTGTCGTGCGCGACGCACACGCCGAGGGCAAGCCGGTGAGTATCTGCGGCGAGATGGCGGGTGATCCGGCGGCTGCGGTGCTGTTGATGGCGATGGGTTTCGATAGCCTGTCGATGAACGCCACCAACTTGCCGAAAGTGAAGTGGATGCTGCGCCAGATCAACCTCAGCAAGGCCAAGGAACTGCTGGCTCAGCTGATGAAGAACGACAACCCGCAGGTCATCAGCAGCTCCTTGCAGCTTGCGCTGAGAAACCTCGGGCTGTCGCGGATGATTAATCCGGGTTCAGTGAAGGGTCATTGATTTAAAGTCTTCAGCGTAGACATTTCTCTGGAGCAGTCCGGCTTACAGGCGGTGCGATCTCAAGGATGCCACCGCCGGCAAGCCGGACTGCTGAAGATGATCAGCGCGTTTCAAATCTTCAGTTCAACCTCACCCAATCTCCCGCCATACGGCCCGAAGCTGTGTTCGATCATGCGTCGGCTGCCGTCGGCATTGACGATCAATACCGTGCTGGCGCGGGTCCCGTAATTGGGGCTGGCGATAAACACACTGGAGAGTAACTTTTCGGTGGCAAGGCCGACGCCTGTGTCGGGCAGTTCTGCGTCGTGTGCGGCTTGCGGATCGGCAAGAAACCGCAGCAGCGCTTCGGGTTGCGGGTCGTGCAGATGCTCGGACAGCGCCGTTTTGGCTTTCGTCAGCTTGGGCCAGGGCGTGTCGAGACCCGCGTTGGACACGCCGTAGACGCCCGCGTCCAGGCGCCGAGGCGTCGGGTCGGTAGCGTTGAGAAAGTGCAGCTGCTGACGGTCACCCACCAACAGATTGAAACCGCCGTATTCCGCCGAGCGTCCCGCTACTTCGCGCAAATACTCGTCGATCGACAGCGAGCTGTTCAGAAAACGCGCAACCAGCTCGCCCCGCGAGCGACGACCCGGCGGCTTGCCTGGATCGCGAATATTGGTCAACGCCGCAAAACGGCCGTCTGCGCTGACTCCCAGCCAAGTGCCACCGGCCTCCAGGTCGCGCCCGGCATACACGCTTGGGGCTTCCTCCCACTGCGCGAGTGGCAGGGTGGGACGGGCGTAGAATTCATCACGATTGGCCGCCAGGATCAGCGGCTGCGAATGATCAGGGCGCCAGGCGAAGACGATCAGGCACATGCAGGCCTCCTTTTTTTCGTCACTCTACGCACAGAACCGGCGGACATCCATCGCGCGCTGCTAGAGGTCAATTGCCGGGTCCGGTACCATGCCGCACTGATTTTGGGAGACTCCCATGGAATTTCTGCTCTATCTGGCCTTGGGCGCTTGTGCCGGAGTGCTGGCCGGCCTGTTCGGCGTGGGAGGTGGCATCATCATCGTTCCGGTGCTGGTGTTCAGTTTCACGCTGCAAGGTTTCGATACGTCGGTGCTCACGCATCTGGCCGTCGGCACTTCGCTGGCGACCATCGTCTTCACCTCGATCCAGTCGGTGCGTGCCCATCATCGCGTTGGCGCGGTCCAATGGCGGGTGGTTGGCTGGATGACCCTCGGGATTCTGGTCGGCGCGGGGCTGGGTGCGCTGACCGCCAGTTACATCGCCGGGCCGTACCTGCAAAAAATCATCGGTGTGTTCGCGATTCTGGTGGCCTTGCAGATGTTTCTGGACCTGCGGCCCAAAGCCAGTGGGCAACCCCATGGAAAACCAGGCCTTACGATTGCGGGAGTGGTAATCGGCTGGGCCTCGGCGATTTTCGGTATCGGCGGCGGTTCGCTGACCGTGCCGTTTCTGACCTGGCGCAGCCTGACCATGCAGCAGGCGGTGGCGACGTCATCGGCCTGTGGTTTCCCGATTGCGGTGGCCAGTGCCATAAGTTTCATGATTCTTGGGTGGCACGACCCCTTATTGCCACCGCATAGTCTCGGTTTCGTATACCTGCCCGCTCTGATCGGCATTGCGGTGACCAGCATGTTTTTCGCCCGGTTCGGCGCCAGACTGGCGCATAAACTGTCGCCCAGGGTGCTGAAACGACTGTTCGCGCTGTTGCTGGTAGTCGTGGGTACGAGTTTTCTGATCTAGTTTTGCTTTGTCGCTCAACGAGCGTTTCTATCTTAAGGAGTCGCAATGCTGCCTTACCCGCAGATTGACCCGGTAGCCGTGGCCATCGGTCCGCTGCAAATTCACTGGTACGGCCTGATGTATCTGGTCGGTATCGGCAGTGCCTGGTTCCTGGCTTCACGCCGCCTGAACAAGTTCGACCCGACGTGGACCAAGGAAAAGCTCTCGGACATGATCTTCTGGGTCGCGATGGGGGTTATCGTCGGCGGCCGCTTGGGTTACGTGCTGTTCTATGATTTGCCGAACTATATCGCCAACCCGTTGCTGATCTTCGAAGTATGGAAAGGTGGCATGGCATTCCACGGTGGGTTCATCGGGGTAATGATCGCCACGTACTGGTTCGGCAAGCGCAACGGCAAGTCGTTCTTCCAGTTAATGGACTTCATTGCGCCGATGGTGCCGATCGGTCTGGGCGCCGGTCGCATCGGCAACTTCATCAACGGCGAGTTGTGGGGCAAGCCGACCGACCTGCCCTGGGCGATGGTTTTCCCGCCATTCAGCGACCCTGCTCAGCTGCCACGCCATCCGTCGCAGCTGTACCAGTTCGCTCTGGAAGGTGTGGCACTGTTCGTCATTCTCTATTTTTTCTCGCGCAAACCGCGCCCGACCATGGCCGTTTCCGGCATGTTCGCGCTGTTCTACGGGATCTTCCGTTTCGTCGTGGAGTTTGTCCGCGTGCCGGACGCCCAACTGGGTTATCTGGCCTGGGGCTGGGTCACCATGGGGCAGATTCTCAGCCTGCCGATGATCATCGGCGGTCTGGTGCTGATCTGGCTGGCCTACCACCGCGCGCCTGCTGCCAACAAAGCAGCTGTTTGATTCGAATCGCCGAGCCTCAGGGCTTGGCGGGTTCACCGATACAGAGGGCCTTTGGGCATGAAGCAATACCTTGAGCTGTTACAGGACGTCATCGCGAACGGAACGCGCAAGGGCGACCGCACCGGCACTGGCACCACTGCTGTGTTCGGTCGTCAGATTCGCCACAACCTGGCAGACGGTTTTCCACTGCTGACCACCAAGAAGCTGCACTTCAAGAGCATCGCCAACGAGTTGATCTGGATGCTCAGTGGCAACACCAACACCAAATGGCTCAATGAAAACGGCGTGACCATCTGGGACGAGTGGGCCACCGAGGAGGGCGATCTGGGACCGGTCTACGGCGCGCAATGGACCGGCTGGCCCACGAAGGATGGCGGCAAGATCAACCAGATCGACTACATGGTCGACTGCCTGAAGCACAATCCCAACAGTCGTCGCATTCTTTTCCACGGCTGGAACACCGAGTACCTGCCGGACGAGAAACTTTCGCCGCAGGAAAACGTGAAGGCGGGGCGTCAGGCTCTGGCGGTCTGTCACCTGCTCTATCAAGCGTTCGTCGCGGACGGCAAGCTGTCGATGCAGCTGTACATCCGCAGCTCCGACGTATTCCTCGGCCTGCCGTACAACATCGCTGCGCTGGCGCTGCTGACCCACATGCTGGCTCAGCAATGCGACCTGATTCCTCACGAGATCATCGTCAGCCTGGGTGACACCCACGCCTATTCGAACCACGAAGAACAGATCGCCACGCAGTTGACCCGCACGCCGAAAAAGCTCCCTCAGCTGAAGATCAACCGTCGTCCGGAGAGTATCTACGACTACCGTTTCGAAGATTTCGAAATCGTGGGTTATGACGCAGACCCAAGCATCAAGGCGCCTGTGGCCGTCTGAATCCTGTAGCAGCGCGGCTTGCCGGCGGTCTCGATCCGTTGGCAGGCCGGCCTGCAATGTAGCGCCTGCCTTGTCGCCCCCTCTCTAAAGTTGTGCGCACTTGAAAACCGCACAAACCTTCTATGTTCTAACTGGTCCATCCCTAAGTTGTCGCATTCTTAAAAGTTGATAAAACTTCTGATTGTTGCAGTTGTGTAATAAGTGTTTTGCAAGCCAGTAAACAAAATTGTCTTGATAGATATTTTCAATCTGAAGATTGAATATAACGAGTTTAAATTGCTTGAATGTTTGTTCTATAGTCGGGGCTTACCGATAAGTCTTTAGCCTGACACGCGTTTGGAAATAACCATCCATGACCACGACGAACTTCAGCACTGACACCTTCTCCGACACTACCTCCGGTCTTTACCGCACCGCCGCACGGATACTCAACGAAGCCGGCATTCAGATTAACGGGTCTGCCCCGTCGGATATCCGCTTCAACGGTCCTGGGGTCATTGAGCGGGCGTTTGCGCAAGGTAATCTGGGGCTCGGCGAGGCCTACATGGATGGGCAGTGGGACAGCGAGCATCTGGATGAGTTTTTCCACAGGCTGCTTAAAACCGGCATGACCGACGATGTGAAGCCTGTGCGGCTGGTGTTCTACGCGCTGATGGCCAGGCTCATGAATCGGCAGAACATCAAGCGTTCCAAGACCGTGGGTGAGGTGCATTACGACCTCGGCAACGAGTTCTACTCGAAGATGCTCGATTCGCGCATGACCTACACCTGCGGCTATTGGGAGAACGCGAGCAATCTCGAGGAGGCGCAAGCTGCCAAGCTGGATCTGATCTGCCGCAAACTGCAGCTCAAACCCGGCATGCGCGTGCTGGATATCGGCTGTGGCTGGGGCAGTTTCATGTCTTATGCCGCCGAGCACTATGGTGTCGAGGCGGTGGGTGTGAGCATTTCCAAGGAGCAGATTGCCTGGGCCCAGGAGCGTTACAAGGGGCTGCCGCTGGAGTTTCGTTTTCAGGACTACCGCGAACTGGATGAGTCATTCGACGCCATCGCCAGCGTTGGAATGTTTGAACATGTGGGCCGCAAGAACCATCGCGAGTATATGGAACTGGCCCATCGCTGTTTGAAACCCGGCGGTTTATTCCTGTTGCACACCATCGGCAAGAACCAGCGCAGCTCTTATCCTGACCCGTGGATCGACAAATATATATTTCCCAATGGCGACCTGCCGTCGATTGGCCAGATGGGCGATGCCATGGACGGGTTGTTTGTCGTCGAAGACTTGCACAACTTCGGTGCTGACTATGACAAAACGCTGATGGCCTGGCATGACAACTTCATGAATGCCTGGCCGCAGTTCGAATCGCAGTTGGGTGAGCGCTTCTACCGTATGTGGCGTTATTACCTGTTGTCCTGCGCGGGCGCATTCCGCGCCCGGGATATCCAGTTGTGGCAGTGGGTGCTGTCCAAAGGTGGTGTACCCCACGGATATCATCGCAGCCAGATCTGAACACCCCCAATCCTGTAGCAGCCCGGCTTGCCGGCGGTAGCGTTTTCAGGAGCGTTCCCGCCGGTAAATTGGACTACAACTGGATGGTCGTTATTTTTAGTGTTCACTCCTCGCTATCGATCAATTGGTAACCGATTGAATTCCTCTATTCACCCAGTGCGGACTCACAATGAGCTAACGCGCCGGGTTTTCAATATCGTTCTCCACATCGAACAGACAAAGGCCGGCTTCGACAGAGGCCGCCCAAGAAAGTGACCCTTTTGGAGATAAGCGCATGAGCAACAAACTGACGACCGCATTCGGCGCCCCCGTAGTCGACAACCAGAACATTCAGACGGCAGGCCCCAATGGCCCCGCATTGCTGCAGGACGTCTGGTTCCTGGAGAAGCTGGCTCACTTCGATCGTGAAGTCATCCCGGAGCGCCGCATGCACGCCAAAGGCTCGGGCGCATTCGGCACCTTCACCGTAACCCACGACATCACTCAATTCACCCGCGCCAAACTGTTCTCGCAGATCGGCAAGCAGACCGAAATGTTCGCTCGCTTCTCCACTGTCGCCGGTGAGCGCGGTGCAGCGGACGCCGAGCGCGATATTCGTGGTTTTGCCCTGAAGTTCTACACCGAAGAAGGCAACTGGGACTTGGTCGGCAACAACACGCCGGTGTTCTTCCTGCGTGATCCGTTGAAATTCCCTGACCTGAACCATGCCGTGAAACGCGACCCGCGGACCGGCATGCGCAGCGCCGAGAACAACTGGGACTTCTGGACTCAACTGCCTGAGTCGTTCCACCAGGTCACTGTGGTCATGAGTGAGCGTGGCATTCCGCGCAGCTACCGCGAGATGCATGGTTTCGGCAGTCACACCTACAGCTTCCTCAACGCGCAGCATGAGCGTTTCTGGGTCAAGTTCCACTTCGTCTCGCAGCAAGGCATCGCCAATCTGAGCGACGCCGAGGCGCAGGATCTGGTTGGCCGTGACCGTGAGTCGCATCACCGTGACCTCTACGAGAACATCGAGAACGGTAACTTCCCGCGCTGGAAACTGTTCGTGCAGATCATGCCGGAGAAAGAGGCCGGCTCATATCACATCAACCCGTTCGACCTGACCAAGGTCTGGCCGAAGAGTGACTACCCGCTGATCGAAGTGGGCGTGTTCGAACTGAACCGCAACCCGGAGAACAACTTTGCCGATGTGGAGCAGGCCGCCTTCGCGCCTTCCAGCGTGGTGCCCGGCATCAGCTTCTCGCCAGACAAGATGCTTCAAGGTCGGTTGTTCTCCTACGGTGATGCGCAGCGCTACCGCCTGACCGTCAACTTCCATCAGATCCCGGTGAACTCGCCACGCGCCGCGCTGCACGTGAACAGCTACCACCGCGACGGCGTGATGCGCATCGATGGCAACCGTGGCGGCATGACCTCTTACGAGCCCAACACCAGGGGCGCGTTTCAGGAGCAGCCGGATTTCAGAGAGCCGCCGCTGTCCATCGAGGGCGCTGCGGGCCACTGGAACCACCGTGTGGATGACGATTATTTCTCCCAGCCGGGCAACCTGTTCCGCAACATGACCCCGACAGAGAAACAGTCGCTGTTCGATAACACCGCTCGTGCCTTGCGCGGCGTGTCGGCGCCCGTCATCCAGTTGCATATCAAGCACTGCACCCTGGCCGATCCCGAGTACGGTGCGGGTGTGACAGAAGCGGTGGAGCGCATTCACCACGGTTGATAACCGTTAAACAAAAGCCCCCGACCTGGCTGACAGGTCGGGGGCTTTTTTGTGCGCGGCTTGACGGCTTTCGCTGACACGCTTCAATCCATCGAACGGCGCGAAACAACCGGGCCTTATTGATTTCGAGATCGGTGCCGGCGCGGGTAATCAATGCCCGTGGCTACGGCCCACATGGGAATGCTCGACCTCGGGCGTCATCACACTGCCACTGACTTCCAGTCGATCCAGAATCCCACAGTGATCTGGCGCGCCTTCGCTGCAGCGCTGGCGCAGGTCGATGAGCTGTTCCTGCAACGCCTGCAGGCTGGCGATGCGGGCGCTGACGTGCTGGATGTGTTCGTCGATCAAGGCGTTCACGCTCTGGCATTGATCCTGAGGACTGTCGCGCAAAGCGAGCAGGCTGCGGATCTCATCGAGCGTCATGTCCAGGCTGCGGCAATTGCGGATGAAGGTCAGGCGCTCGACGTGCTCCTGGGTGTACAGCCGGTAGTTACCTTCGCTGCGCGCGGGTTCGGCCAACAGGCCCTCGCGCTCGTAATAGCGGATGGTTTCGACAGGGCAGTCAGTGAGTTTTGCCAGCTCGCCGATCTTGAAAGACGCATTCATGGTCACCGATCTCATTTTGTGGCTTGACCCTATAGTGGCTACAGGGTGTTCACTTGGCAACAAGCACACCAAGAGACTCAACCGATGAGTGACTCTATACACAGACATTCGCCTCACGAGCATGCCGGGCACGACCATTCGGGCCACGGCCATGATCATTCAGGCACGGTCAAATTCACGCCCGTTGGCAAGCACGAGCCTCAGGCGCACTCCTGCTGCTCTCATGAGCCTGCCCCAGCCGTCGTAAGCGTGGGCAGCGGTCCTACGGACAATGCGCGGCTGAGCAGCTTCCGGATCGAAGCGATGGACTGCCCCACCGAGCAAACGCTGATTCAGAACAAACTGGGCAAGATGTCCGGCATTCAGAAGCTCGAATTCAATCTGATCAACCGCGTGCTGGGCGTCTGGCATGAGTTGCCCTCCACCGATCCGATCCGTGAGGCGATTGGCGCATTGGGCATGCAGGCGGACGTGATCGAAGAGGGCGCCGACAAGGAGACGGCATCGCTACCCGCGCCGAAAAAGCCCTGGTGGCCACTGGGGTTGTCCGGGGTCATGGCTGTCGCCGCCGAGGTCATCCACTTCACCGATGCTGCATCCACATGGGTCGTGGCGCTGATTGCCTTGGTGGCGATTTTCAGCGGCGGTTTGACCACCTACAAAAAGGGCTGGATCGCGCTCAAGAACTTCAACCTCAACATCAATGCGCTGATGAGCATTGCGGTAACCGGCGCGATATTGATCGGGCAATGGCCGGAAGCGGCGATGGTGATGTTCCTGTTCACCGTGGCCGAATTGATCGAGGCCAAATCGCTGGACCGCGCGCGCAATGCCATTGGCGGTTTGATGCAGCTGACGCCGGAAACCGCGACTGTGCAGCAGGACGGCCAGTGGATTGAGGTCGAGGTCAAACAGATCGCGCTGGGCAATGTAGTTCGGGTCAAACCGGGCGAGCGGATCGGGCTGGATGGCGAGGTCGTCGCGGGTCATTCCACCATTGATCAGGCGCCGATCACTGGCGAAAGTCTGCCGGTCGAGAAGACCATTGGCGACAAGGTGTTCGCCGGGACCATCAATCAGGCTGGCTCGCTGGAATACAAGGTGACTGCTGCGGCGAATAATTCGACGCTGGCGCGGATCATTCACGCGGTCGAAGCCGCTCAAGGCGCGCGCGCGCCGACCCAGCGTTTCGTCGACAGTTTCTCGAAGATCTACACCCCTGCGGTGTTCGCGCTGGCCGTTGCAGTGGCGGTTATTCCACCGCTGTTCATGGGCGCGGCATGGTTCGACTGGATCTATCGCGCGTTGGTATTGCTCGTGGTGGCGTGTCCTTGTGCGCTGGTGATTTCGACTCCGGTGAGCATCGTCAGCGGCCTGGCTGCGGCGGCGCGCAAAGGCATTCTGGTCAAGGGTGGCGTGTATCTGGAGATGGGGCACAAGCTCGATTATCTGGCGCTGGACAAGACCGGCACGATCACTCATGGCAAACCGGTGCAGACCGATTACGTGCTGCTCGACGACGCCGTCGGCGAACGGGCCGTGGCGATTTCCGCAAGTCTGGCCGGACGTTCCGATCATCCGGTTTCGCAGGCGATCGCCACCGCGTTCGGCAAGGACGGCCACTTGTCAGTCGAGGCATTCGAAGCCCTCGGCGGACGTGGCGTAAAAGGCGAAGTCGAGGGGCGCGTCTACCACTTGGGCAATCACCGTCTGGTGCATGAATCCGGGCTGTGTTCGCCAGCGTTGGAGGCCAGACTGGAAGCGCTGGAAACCCAAGGCAAAACGGTGGTGCTGCTGTTCGACGAGACCGGACCGTTGGCGTTGTTTGCGGTTGCCGATACCGTCAAGGACAGCAGCCGGGAAGCCATCGTCCAGCTGCATGCATTGGATGTGAAAACCGTGATGCTGACCGGCGATAACCCTCACACCGCCAAGGCCATTGCGGCTCAGGTCGGGATCGATCAGGCCCGGGGCAATCTGTTGCCGACGGACAAGTTACAGGCCATTGAAGACTTGTATGCGAAGAACCATCGCGTCGGCATGGTCGGCGACGGGATCAACGACGCCCCGGCGCTGGCCCGCGCCGAGATCGGTTTTGCGATGGCCGCGGCGGGGACTGATACGGCCATCGAAACAGCCGACGTTGCACTGATGGATGACGACTTGCGCAAGATACCGGCGTTCATTCGCCTCTCTCGCGACACCTCGGCGATCCTCAAGCAGAACATCGCCTTGGCGCTGGTGATCAAAGCGATCTTCCTGATCGTGACCTTCGCAGGCATGGCGACCATGTGGATGGCAGTGTTCGCCGATATGGGCGTGAGCTTGCTGGTGGTGTTCAACGGGTTGCGGTTGTTGAGGAAGTGATTACCAGATCCTCAGCCGGACACAGAACTGTGGGAGGGAGCTTGCTCGCGAAACAATCTTCCAGACACCGCGATAGTGACTGATCAATGGCCTTCGCGAGCAAGCTCCCTCTCACAGGCATGATCGGGCCCACGCGGAGCGCGGGAACGATCATCTTCGCTTGAAGGAACGCGGGGCTTGCGAGGCACTACTTCCCGTACTTCTCCCGCCCCCAGGTGATCATCCCTTGCAGCAGTTCCTTCAGCACGCCACGGGTCGGCTCGGCCAGATCCTTGCGGTAATGGAACGGCACGAACTCTTCCATGTAGGTGCTTTGCGCCAGCTCCAGCTGCACGGCGTGGATGTTTTCGGCCGGGTTGCCGTAGTGGCGGGTGATGTGGCCGCCCTTGAAGCGCCCGTTGAGCACATGGCTGTAGTTCTTGGCGCTTGCGCAGACCGCTTCGACGCGCTTCTCCAGTCCCGGGTCGCAGCTGGCGCCGTTGAAGGTGCCGAGGTTGAAGTCCGGCAAGCGGCCTTCGAACAGATGCGGAATGTGACCACGAATCGAGTGAGCGTCGAACAGCAGGGCGTAGCCGAACTCGTCACGCAGGCGTTCCAGCTCATTGCGCAGGGTGTCGTGGTACGGCGTCCAGATCTGCTCCAGATAGCGCGCTCGCTCTTCCTTGCCCGGCACCTGGCCTTCCTTGAACAAAGGATCGCCTTCGAACAGCGTCGAGGGATACAGGCCGGTGGTTGCACCCGCGTAGAGCGGTTTGTCGTCGGACGGGCGATTGAGGTCGATGACGAAACGCGAGTACTCGGCAGCCAGCACGCTGGCGCCCAGATCGTGAGCGAAGTCGTAGAGGCGCGGGATGTGCCAATCGGTGTCCGGCAGACTCACGGCCTCGTCGACCAATCCCTCACGCACGACCGGCGTCAGATTCAAGCCGGGGTGCGGCATGCTGATCAGCAGCGGTACACGACCGCGAGTGAAACTCAGAACCTTGTCCACAGTAGTCTCCCGATTAGAAGGTGCTCTCTACGCCGTGACGCACGACGCGTTTTTCCAGATCGCCGCCGAGCCAGTAAGCGAGGTCGGCCGGCCGCTCGATGCTCCAGGCGACGAAATCCGCGATCTTGCCAGCTTCCAGCGAGCCATGGGTATCGGCCATGCCCAATGCCTTGGCGGCATGGATGGTCGCACCCGCCAGCGCTTCTTCCGGCGTCATGCGAAACAGCGTGCAGGCCATGTTCAGCATCAGTCGCAGCGACAGGCCCGGCGACGTGCCCGGGTTGAGGTCGGTGGCGATGGCAATTTTCACGCCGTGTTTGCGCAGGGCGTCCATCGGGGGCAGTTGGGTTTCCCGCAGGAAGTAGAACGCGCCCGGCAACAGCACGGCAACGGTCCCTGAAGCGGCCATGGCAATGGCGTCTTCCTCGGTCATGAACTCAAGATGGTCAGCCGACAATGCCTGATACCGAGCGGCCAGGCTCGAGCCATGCAATGACGACAGTTGTTCGGCGTGCAGCTTCACCGGCAGGCCCAGTTGACCCGCCGTGATGAACACCTGCTCGACCTGATCGGTGGAAAACGCCAGGTATTCGCAGAACGCATCGACGGCGTCCACCAGATTTTCCGCGGCCAACGCCGGCAGCATCTCGCCACAGATGTGGGCGATGTAATCGTCGGCGCGGTCTTTGTACTCCGGGGGCAGCGCATGAGCGGCAAGGCAGGTGCTGCGCACGGTGACGGGCAGTTTCTCGCCAAGTTGACGGGCCACGCGAAGCATCTTGCGCTCGTTTGCCAGGTCCAGTCCGTAGCCGGACTTGATCTCGACCGTAGTCACGCCATCCTTCAACAATTGCTGCAAACGACGCTCGGCGCTGGCGAACAACTCATCTTCACTGGCGGCCCGCGTGGCGCGAACGGTACTGGCGATACCACCACCGGCTGCGGCGATTTCGGCGTAGCTGACCCCTTGCAGGCGCTGCTCGAATTCACCGCTGCGATTGCCGCCGAAGACCGTGTGGGTGTGGCAGTCGATCAGCCCCGGGGTAACCCAGGTGCCGTTCAGGTCCACGGCCTTGATGTCGCCCTGATCCGGCAGTTCGCTAAGCGGACCGATCCAGGCAATATGGGCGCCTTCGGTCACGATGGCGGCGTTCTCGATGATCGAGTAAGTGCCATTCGCCATGCTTGCCGCATGACAGTTATGCCAGAGCGTTTTCATCGTTGGCCTCCAAGGTTAACGGGAAGTAAGAGAAGCTTTGGGGTCAGGCTTGACCCACAGCCGGTAGGCGATCACCAGCAGTACGATCCACACCGCGCCAACCACCAGCGCAGCCTGTGTATCCGGGAAATAGCCCAGCACCACGAATACGAAGACCATGAACGCCGTGGCGGCAATGGGTGCCACAGGCCAGAGTGGGACCGGGAATTTCAATTGCGCGACTTCATCGGCGCTCATAGAGCGGCGCATGGCGATCTGCGTGACCAGAATCATCAGCCACACCCACACGGTCGCGAAGGTGGCAATGGAGGCGATCAGCAGGAACACGTTTTCCGGTATCAGATAATTCAGCACCACACCGCAGAGCAGTGCTGCGCCCATCACCAGAACGGTCATCCACGGCACGCCGTTGGCGGATAACTGCGCGAACCCCTTCGGCGCCTGACCTTGAACTGCCAGGCCATACATCATGCGTCCGGCACCGAAGATGTCGCTGTTGATCGCCGACACGGCGGCCGAGATCACTACGATGTTGAGGATGATCGCTGCCGAGGAAATCCCCAGATGATCGAAGATCTGGACGAACGGGCTGCCTTGATCACCGATCTGCTGCCACGGGTACAGCGACATCAGCACGAACAACGTCAGCACGTAGAACAGCAGAATCCGCAGCGGCACCGCATTGATTGCGCGGGGAATGACCCGCTCGGGGTTGCGCGCTTCGCCGGCAGCGACGCCAATGATTTCGATGCCACCGAAGGCGAACATCACCACTGCCAGCGCAGCGACCAGACCGCTGACGCCGTTGGGCATGAAACCACCCTGTGTCCACAGGTTGCTGACGTGGCTGATGCTGTCACCCGAGGTCGACCCCAGGCCGAACAAGAGAATGCCGAAGCCTGCCAGGATCATCGCGATGATCGCGCCGACCTTGAGCAGCGACAGCCAGAATTCGGTCTCACCAAACACTTTGACGCTGCACAGGTTGAGCGCGCCAATGACAAATACGATGCCGAGCACCCAGATCCAGCGCGGTACGTCGGGGAACCAGAAGCCCATGTAGATACCGAACGCCGTGACGTCGGCCAGGCAGACGATGATCATCTCGAAGGCATAGGTCCAACCCAGGACGAAGCCTGCCATGGGCCCGAGATACGTGCTGGCGTACTCGCTGAACGAGCCTGCCACGGGATTGCGCACGGCCATTTCGCCCAGTGCGCGCATCACCATGTACACCGCGGCGCCCGCGATGAGATACACCAGCAGGACTGCAGGCCCCGCGAGTTTGATGGCCGAAGCCGAGCCGTAGAACAGCCCGGTCCCGATCGCCGAACCCAGCGCCATGAAGCGAATGTGGCGAGCGCTGAGCCCACGTTTTAAATCTGTTGCGGTTTGCGATTTCATTTCACACTTTCCTAGTCTTGCTTTTGCTGTGAAATGAGCGTGGAAACGGTGTTTGCTTTCCTGTGGGAGGGAGCTTGCTCGCGAAAGCGTTTTATCAGAGACGCACTTGTCATCTGACACTCCGACTTCGCGAGCAAGCTCCCTCCCACACTGGATTGGCGTCATGCCAGCAATCAGCTTTCCACCCTCATTCCAACGACAGGCCCTCCTGGCCTGTCCCGATTCAGAAGCTCGGCAGCAGGTCAGCAGAAACCAGTTCACTCAGACAGTTCGAGGCCAGCAGCTCGGTGGCGGCTTCGATGTCTGGAGCGAAGAAGCGGTCTTTTTCGTAGAACGGTACTTTGCCGCGCAGGGTAGTGCGGGCGATCTCCAGCTTTTCGGAGGTTTTCAGGCCATTACGCAGATCCAGGCCCTGACACGCAGCCAGCCATTCTACAGCCAGCACGCCGCGAGTGTTCTCGGCCATTTCCCAAAGACGCTTGCCCGCAGCCGGAGCCATCGACACGTGGTCTTCCTGGTTGGCCGAGGTTGGCAGGCTGTCGACGCTGTGCGGGTGGGCCAGCGCCTTGTTCTCGCTGGCCAGTGCGGCAGCGGTCACCTGGGCGATCATGAAGCCGGAGTTCACGCCACCGTTGGCCACCAGGAACGGCGGCAACTGGGACATGTGCTTGTCCATCATCAGCGAGATACGGCGTTCGCTCAGCGAGCCGATTTCGGCGATGGCCAGTGCGATGTTGTCAGCGGCCATGGCCACAGGCTCGGCGTGGAAGTTCCCGCCCGAGATGACTTCGCCTTCGGCTGCGAACACCAGCGGGTTATCGGAAACGGCGTTGGATTCGATCGCCAGCACTTCAGCGGCCTGACGCAGCTGAGTCAGGCACGCACCCATGACTTGCGGCTGACAGCGCAGGGAGTAGGGGTCTTGAACCTTGTCGCAGTCGCGATGGGACTCAGAAACCTGGCTGCCGTCGCCCAACAGATCGCGATAGGCGGCAGCAGAGTCGATCTGCCCACGCTGGCCACGAGCGGCGTGAATGCGTGGGTCGAACGGGGCGCGCGAGCCAAGCACGGCTTCGACAGTCAGCGCGCCGCAGCTCAGGGCACTAGCGAACAGATCTTCGGCCTCGAACAGGCCACGCAGCGCGTAAGCGGTCGATACCTGAGTGCCGTTGAGCAGCGCCAGACCTTCCTTGGCCGCAAGCGTCAGCGGGGTGAGGCCGGCGATTGCCAACGCTTCCACGGCGTTCAGCCACTGGCCTTTGTAACGCGCCTTGCCTTCACCCAGCAGCACCAGCGACATGTGCGCCAGAGGCGCCAGGTCACCGGAAGCACCGACCGAACCTTTGAGCGGGATGTGCGGGTACACCTGGGCATTGATCAGAGCGATCAGCGCGTCGATGACCTGACGGCGAATACCGGAGAAACCACGGCTCAGGCTGTTGACCTTGAGCACCATGATCAAGCGCACCAGCTCATCTGTGATCGGCTGACCGACGCCGGCAGCGTGGGATAGCACCAACGAGCGCTGGAGGTTTTCCAGGTCGGCGCTGGCGATGCGCGTGGAAGCCAGCAGGCCGAAGCCGGTATTGATGCCGTAGGCCGTACGGTTCTCGGCAAGGATCTGCTCGACGCAGGCCACGCTGTTGTCGATCTGCTGATTGGCGCTGGCGTCCAGGCTCAGGCTCACGGGTTGCCGATAGATCGCGCGCAATTGCGCCAGGGTCAACTGGCCGGGGATCAGGTTCAGCGGGGTCGCCTTTTGGGTGTCGGTCACGATGCTGCTACTCCTTCGTTGATGTCGGTCGCGTGCCTTGAACTGGCTCCTGCCTGCCCCGCGCTTGTGGCGCTCGAACTGCGACTGTTGCTGATGCTGTTGTGGTTGGGCGCTGCCGCATGATCGCGGCAGACCTGGAATACGGTTTCCAATGACTCTTCGTTCTTGAGCAGCGTCACGCTGCTGGCGATGTCCGGGGCCAGCCAGCGGTCTTCGTCATAGGCCGGAACACGCTCGCGTAACAGGCGCCACGCCGCCTCGGTGCCGACGCCGAAGCGCGGGCCCTTGAAGAATTCGAACGCTTGCGCAGCCAGCAGGTACTCGATGGCGAGGATCTGCGTGACATTCTCCAGCACCTTGTGCAGCTTCAGTGCGGCGCTGGTGCCCATGCTCAGATGATCTTCCTGCAGGCCCGAGGTGACGTAGTTGTCGATGACCGCCGGTTGCGCCATCTGGCGATTTTCCGCGCACAGCGAGGCGGCGACGTACTGCACGATCATCATCCCGGAGTTGACCCCCGGCTGGCTGACCAGAAACGCCGGCAGCCCGCTGACGGTGGGGTTGATCAGACGATCCAGACGTCGCTCGGCAATCGAACCCAGTTCAGCCATGGCGATTGCCAACAGGTCGGCGGCCATCGCCACCGACTGACCATGGGGGTTGGCCTGTGACACAACGCGGTAAGCCTCGGGCGTGCCCAGCAGCAGCGGGTTGTCGGTGGCGGAATTGAGTTCGGTTTCGATCTGCCGCGTGGCGTGGGTGAGCTGGTCGCGAGTCGCCCCGTGGACCTGCGGAATCGAACGGATACTCAGGGCGTCCTGAGTACGAATGCCCTTGCTGTTGGCCAGCACTTCACTGCCCGCCAGCAAACCGCGCAGGTTCTTGCCCACTTGCTGCATGCCAGGATGCGGCTTGAGCGCAATGATGGTTTCGTCGAACGCGTCCAGTTGGCCGCGCAGCGCTTCGAAGGTCATGGCACCGATCACGTCGGCCCACTGCATCAGGCGGTTGACGTCGGCGATGGCCAGGCAACTGAGGCCGGTCATGCATGGCGTACCGTTGACCAGACACAAACCGTCTTTGGCGCCCAGCTCAACGGGCGACAGTCCTTCTTCGTTCAGGGCGTGCAGGGCGGAAATCACCTGGTCGCGATAGCTCACCTGCCCGACGCCCAGCAACGCCACGCCGATGTGCGCCATGTGGGTCAGATACCCCACCGAACCCTGGGAGGGCACCTGGGGCGTGATGCGATGGTTGAGCAAGGCCAGCAACGCCTCGACCACCTGCCGATGAATCCCGGATTTGCCCTGGCTGTAGTTGATGATCGCGGCGCAGATGATCGCACGGGTCTGCTCGTCGGGCAGCGCAGGACCGACACCGCAGGCATGGCTGAGCAGGGTATTGCGCGACAGGCGACTCAGCTGCTCGCGCTCCAGCGAAACATTGCACAGCGCACCCAGCCCGGTGTTCACGCCATAGGCGCGCTCACCGCTGGCGACGATGCTCTGCACGATGGCCTGCGCATTGTCGATGCGCGCCCAGGCATTTGCCGACAGGACAAGCGTGGCGCCGTGACGAGCCACGGCGGTCACGTCCTGCCAGGTGAGCTGGGCATCGCCGATGATGATCTGTTCTGCTCGCGACATTTCTACAGCCGTCCTTAAAGGGTCGCCACGCGCCGCTGGACGAAACGATCAACGTATTCGTCGGCTGGCGAGTAGAGGATTTCTTTCGGTGTTCCGACCTGAATCAACCGGCCGTCCTTGAGGATGGCGATGCGGTTGCCAATGCGCACGGCTTCGTCTAGGTCGTGGGTGATGAAGACGATGGTCTTCTTCAGGGTCGATTGCAGCTCCAGCAACTGGTCCTGCATTTCGGCACGGATCAGCGGATCGAGGGCGCTGAAAGCTTCGTCCATGAGGATGATGTCAGTGTCGGCCGCCAGTGCGCGAGCCAGGCCCACACGTTGACGCATGCCGCCGGAGAGCTGGTGAGGGTATTTTTTCTCGTAGCCTTTCAGGCCCACCCTGGTGATCCAGTGCTGCGCACGCTCGGCGCATTGCGCCTTGCTCTCTCCACGAACGGTCAGGCCGTAAGCGACGTTTTCCATCACGGTCTTGTGCGGCAGCAGACCGAAGCTCTGGAACACCATACTGATCTTGTGCCGTCGGAAGTTGCGCAGCGCTTCCATGTCGTAAGTCAGGATGTTCTCGCCATCGACCAGGATTTCGCCACTGGTAGGATCGATCAGACGGTTGAAGTGCCGCACCAGCGTTGATTTGCCGGAGCCCGACAGGCCCATGATCACGAAGATCTCGCCGCTGCCGATGGACAGCGACAGGTCGTTCACGCCGACCACGCAACCCGTCTGCGCCAGCACCTGATCCTTGCTCTGGTTCTGCTGAACCATGGCCAGGGCTTCTTTCGCGCGGCCGCCGAAGATCTTGTACACGTTCTTGACGACGATTTTGTTCGGTTCAACGCTCATCATTTGCTCGCCTCATGCCGTGGCCGGCCATAGGCCTGCGTGATGCGGTCGATCACGACCGCCAGGATGACGATGGCCAGACCCGCTTCCAGGCCGCGACCGACGTTGAGGGTCTGAATCCCTACCAATACGTCTTCGCCCAGGCCGCGGGCGCCGATCATCGAGGCGATCACCACCATCGACAGGGCCATCATGGTCGTCTGGTTGATCCCGGCCATGATGCTCGGCAGGGCAAGCGGCAGTTGCACGCCGAACAGCTGCTGCCAGCGGTTGGCGCCGAATGCGTTGATCGCCTCCATGACCTCGCCGTCGACCTGACGAATGCCCAGATCGGTCAGACGGATCAGCGGAGGCGCGGCATAGATCACGGTCGCGAAGATCGCCGGAACCTTGCCCAGGCCGAACAGCATCAGCACCGGAATCAGGTAAACGAAGCTGGGCATGGTCTGCATGATGTCGAGCAGCGGCATCAGCACCGAACGCAGGCGATTGCTGCGTGCCGAGAGAATGCCCAGCGGCACGCCGATCAGCACCGAGATGAAGGTCGCGACCAGCATCAGCGCCAGGGTCTGCATCAGCTTGTCCCACAGGCCCACGGCACCGACCAGAAACAGCAGCCCGACGATCACGGCCGTGGTCGTGACTTTACGGGTGGCGTGCCAGGCGATGAGGCCGACGATGGCCAGCAGCACCCACCATGGCGCGACGCGCAGCAGACCTTCAAGTTTGACGATGGCCCACAGCAACGTGTCGGAGATGTGCCGGAACACGTCGCCGTAGTTGGTGACCAGTTTGTCGACCCAGTCGTTGACCCAGTCGGCGATGGAGAACGTGAAGCTTTCGGGGAACATAGGCGTGTCTCGATCAAGTAAGTTGGAGCCGATCTCTTGTGGCAGTCCGGCTCGCCGGCGGTGACATTCTCGGTATCGCTACCGCCGGCATGCCGGACTGCAAAAGGGATCTGTGTGCGATTGCCCGCAAGCCTTACAACGAAGCATCCACCTTCCTGGCGGCGTCTTCGCTGACCCACTGATGCCAGACTTCAGGATGTTCCTTGAGGAAGATCTTCGCCAGCTTCGGCGACTCGATGCGGTCCTTGGTCATGCGCGCAAGGTTCTGGTTCAGCAGGTCGATGGGGATATTGACCTTTTCCATCACGGCCACCAGCTCAGGCGCCTGTTCGTGAAATGCCTTGGACAGGCCGACCTTGATATCGATGGTCTTGTTCACGCCCGCTTTTTCTTCCAGACGCACCATGTCCACCTGGCCCATCAAAGGCGTTGGCGACCAGTAGTAGGCCAGGATCGGCTCGCCACGCTTGTAGCTGGAGAGGATCGCGGCATCCAGCGCAGGGCCGGTGCCTGGACGGAAGTTGGTGTACTTGCTTTCCAGGCCGTAGCTTTTGAGCATTTCGCTGTTTTCCAGCTCGCAGGTCCAGCCAGCCGGGCAGTTATAGAAGCGGCCTTTTTCCGGCTCTTCGGCGTCCTTGAACAGCGCAGAGTATTTGCCCAGGTCTGCAATTGATTTCAGATCCGGCGCCTTGGCTTCCAGCTTGCGCTTGGCGTCGCCTTCGATCACGTAACGAGGCACGTACCAGCCCTCCACTGCGCCTTTGACCGGTGCGCCGACGCCCACGACTTTGCCAGCTGCTTCAGCCTTGTTCCACACCTCGCTGCGGCCTACCCACTCCTCGGCGAAGACTTGAATATCGTTGGTGCCCAGGGCGTTTTCCATGGTGATGGAGTTGCCCGGCAGACTATCGGTTTCGCAGCCATAACCCTTGTTCAGGACCACTTGCAGCACGTCGGTCAGAAGCATTGCGCTTTCCCAGTTCAAGCCGGCGAATTTCACCGGTTTGCCGGACTCACACCATCCCGCTGCCTGGCTGGCACCACTGGCGAGTACGCCGACTGTCAGCAACGTGGATAGCAGGGTCTTTTTCGTTTTCATTGTGTGACGCTCCTGGTCTTGAGTTGGATGAGGCAGGGCAGTAACGAAAGCGGTTGGCATCCAGCCTATGGGAAGGGCACTTGTTGCGCCCCGTCCCGCTTCACTCCAGCTTTAACAGACGTGCATGCCGCGGCTCAGTTCAACGCCGCTCTCGCCGGCACAGGGTTATGGCTCGTCGTTGGAACGTCCTGCTCTGTCGGCAGGATCAAACGGTCGGCAATCTTGCCGGGCCACTTCTTCGCGGCGATGTAATACAGCGCGGCAGGCACGACCAGGCCGATGATCCACGAGATGTCGGTATCGTCCAGGCTGGCCACCAGAGGCCCAGTGTAGAAGTGGGTTGAGATGAACGGCATTTGAATCAGCACGCCGATCACGTAAATGCCGATGCCGATCCAGTTCCAGCGGCCATAGCGACCGTCAGGATTGGACAGTGCAGGGATGTCGTAGCGTTCTTTGGTGATGCAGTAGAAATCCACCAGGTTGATCGCGCTCCATGGCGTGAAGAACGCCAGCAGGAACAGGATGAACGCCGAGAAGTCCTTGAGGAACGAATCCTTGCCCAGCAGCGCCAATGCAGTGGAGAGGCCGACCATGGCGAAGATGTAGGTCAGGCGCAGGCCTCTGGAAATATGGCGGTTGCCACGGAAGCCACTGACAATCGTGGCAATCGACATGAAGCTGCCGTAGGCGTTGAGCGTGGTCACGGTGACCTTGCCGAAGGCGATGCTGAAATACAGCGCTGCTGCGACGGCTCCCGTGCCGCCCAGACCGACGATGAACGAGACCTCGTGATGCGCGAAGTTCTTGCCTGCCAGTGCGGCGGCGAATACACCGAACACCATCGACACTTGTGCGCCGATCACGGCGCCCAGACCGACGGCCCAGAAGGTTTTGCCTGCCGACGTGCTGCGCGGCAGATAGCGCGAGTAGTCCGCGACGTAAGGACCGAACGCGATCTGCCAGGACGCCGACAGGGAAATCGCCAGCAGGAAGCTGCTCAGCGAGAAATGCTTGTTGCCCAGCAGCGCGCCGACATCGTTACCCGCCAAAAGCGCACCGAACAGGTAGATAAAGGCGATCACGCCGATGATGCTGGCGACCCGGCCGATCATGTGGATGACCCGGTAGCCGAAGATGGTCAGGGCCACGATGGCAGCGGCAAAAATCACGATGCCTTGCCAGTCCGGAACCTGAATCAGTTGAGCGACCGCTTGCCCGGCCAGCAACGAGCCGCTGGCGGAAAAGCCGATGTACATCAGGCACACCAGCACCAGCGGGATGACAGCCCCGAAAACGCCGAACTGCACCCGACTGGAAATCATCTGCGGCAGACCCAGTTTCGGACCTTGCGCCGCGTGCAGCGCCATGACGCCACCGCCCAGCAACTGGCCGACGAACAGCCCGATCAGCGACCAGAACACATCCCCGCCCAGCACCACGGCCAGAGCCCCGGTGACGATTGCAGTGATCTGCAGGTTGGCACCCAGCCACAGGGTGAATTGACTGAACAGACGGCCATGTCTTTCCCCGTCAGGGATGTAGTCGATCGAACGCTTTTCGATCACGGACGAACTTGCAGCACGATCATCTTGAACAGCCATCTCAAACATTCCCCTGAAGCGAGTGTTGGTACGCGTACTGCGTGACTGACGAATCTCTATCGCAGGCCCGGGCAGACAATTCATCCGAGCCTGGACTCTCTATCAGTTACCGATCATCGGCAGGTTCAGACCCTGCTCTTTGGCGCAGTCGATCGCGATCTGGTAACCGGCGTCGGCGTGACGCATGACGCCAGTCGCCGGGTCGTTATGCAGAACGCGGGCGATGCGCTCGGCGGCTTCGTCCGAACCGTCACAGACGATGACCATGCCCGAGTGCTGCGAAAAGCCCATGCCGACGCCGCCACCGTGGTGCAGGGAGACCCAGGTCGCGCCGCTGGCGGTGTTGAGCAGGGCGTTGAGCAGTGGCCAGTCGGACACAGCGTCGGAGCCGTCCTGCATCGATTCGGTTTCGCGGTTCGGGCTTGCGACCGAGCCGGAGTCCAGGTGGTCACGACCGATCACGACCGGTGCCGACAGCTCACCGCGACGGACCATTTCGTTGAACGCCAGACCCAGCTTGGCGCGCTGACCCAGACCGACCCAGCAGATACGTGCCGGCAGGCCCTGGAAGCTGATGCGCTCGCGCGCCATGTCCAGCCAGTTGTGCAGGTGCGCGTCGTCCGGGATCAGCTCCTTGACCTTGGCGTCTGTCTTGTAGATGTCTTCCGGGTTGCCCGACAGCGCAGCCCAGCGGAATGGGCCGATGCCACGGCAGAACAGCGGACGGATGTAGGCCGGTACGAAGCCTGGGAAATCGAACGCGTTGCTCACGCCTTCTTCCTTGGCCATCTGACGGATGTTGTTGCCGTAGTCGAAGGTAGGAATGCCTTGTTTCTGGAACGCCAGCATCGCTTCGACGTGCTCGGCCATCGACTGCTTGGCGGCCTTGACCACGGCGGCCGGCTCGGTGAGAGCGCGGTCACGGTACTGCTCCCAGGTCCAGCCTTTTGGCAGGTAACCGTTGAGCGGGTCGTGGGCGCTGGTCTGGTCGGTGACCATGTCAGGGCGCACGCCGCGCTTGACCAGTTCCGGGAGGATTTCAGCGGCGTTGCCCAGCAGTGCAATGGAGATCGCTTTGCCTTCGGCGGTGTACTGGGCGATGCGCGCCAGAGCATCGTCCAGATCGGTGGCTTGTTCGTCGACGTAACGGCTTTTCAGGCGGAAATCGATACGGCTCTGCTGGCATTCAATGTTCAGCGAGCAAGCGCCGGCCAAGGTCGCAGCCAGAGGTTGCGCGCCGCCCATGCCGCCCAGGCCTGCAGTCAGAACCCAACGGCCTGTCAGGTTGCCATCGTAGTGTTGGCGACCGGCCTCGACGAAGGTTTCGTAGGTACCTTGAACGATGCCCTGACTGCCGATGTAGATCCAGCTGCCAGCGGTCATCTGGCCATACATCGCCAGGCCCTTGGCATCGAGTTCGTTGAAGTGTTCCCAACTCGCCCAGTGCGGCACCAGGTTGGAGTTGGCGATCAGCACACGCGGGGCATTGCTGTGGGTCTTGAATACGCCGACGGGCTTGCCGGATTGCACCAGCAGGGTCTCGTCGTCATTCAGGTTGGTCAGGCTTTCGACGATCTTGTCGTAGCATTCCCAGTTGCGTGCTGCGCGACCGATACCTCCGTAGACCACCAGCTCGTTCGGATTCTCGGCGACTTCCGGGTCGAGGTTGTTCATCAACATCCGCAGCGGCGCTTCGGTCAGCCAGCTCTTGGCGGTCAGTTGAGTGCCACGGGCCGCGCGGATTTCCACATCGCGGCGTTTGGTCCATTGCTGGGCTGGGGTTTTGTTGTCAGTAGTCACGTAACAATCCTCGATGATCAATCCGGCCCAGGCACTGGGCTAACGTGCCTGTGTCGAACAGGCGGAATATGGGTTTAGCAGGTCAGACGCCGCTGGCTGTGAATCCAGGCGGGGCACTGACAGTACTCTTGCATACTCATATTTACTTGTACATACAAGCATATGCAACCAAGGGGCCAACTCATCCAGAGGGCTGTTCAAAAAGCTGCCAAGCCGCGCCGAATAAGGTCTGAGCTACATTGACCGATGTATGAGGTGGTAAGGAGGAGCATCACAGGAAACAGGAAATTGTTACTTTTGGGTGCGTGCGCCCCATGACAGGGCAATCGGTAACAGAAAGTTGAATTGTTTGACGGCTGAGTTCGGCATCTACTGCGCAACTACCGCTGCCCCTGTGGCAGTCCGGCTGGCCGGTGGCAGCGATTCTTCGAGCGCCATCGTCGGCCAGCAGGGCTGCTACAGCGGCGGTCGATAAAAATTTTCCCGATGGTGTAACCAGGGCGAGCGATGGACCGAACTACTGATCACGCGGCGCACAATGCGGCTTTACGTAACCGGGAGATGCACCTGCAATCGCTGTTTCTGGCGGGGCAAGAAGGCAACGAGCGCGCATACCGGACATTCCTTGGCGAGCTGAGCGGGCATTTGCGTGGCTTCTTGCGGGCGCGTTTGCAACGCCAGCCCGGCGAGATCGAGGATCTGCTTCAGGAAGTGTTACTGGGGGTGCATAACGGGCGCCACACGTATCACGCCGATCAGCCGCTCACCGCGTGGGTATTCGCCATTGCCCGCTATAAACTCGCCGACTTTTTCCGCGCCCGTTCGCGTGGCGATGTGTTCAACGATTCTCTGGACGATACTGCCGAGCTGTTCGCCGAGCCTGAGCTGGAGCCTGCCCAGGCCAGTCGGGATCTGAGCAAACTGTTGCACGAATTGCCTGATCGTCAGCGTTTGCCGATCATGCACGTCAAGCTCGAAGGCATGTCGGTAACCGAAACAGCGAAGATGACGGGGCTTTCCGAGTCCGCCGTCAAGATTGGCGTGCATCGCGGCCTGAAGGCGCTGGCGGCGCGCATACGAGGTACACGATGAAAACCGATGACCTGATTTCCATGCTCGCAGGGGGCGTCGCGCCGGTAGATCGCGGGCTGTTGGCCAAGCGTTTCAGCCTGGCGGTGGTCGTCGCGTCGCTGGGTTCGCTGTTGATGATGCTGGTGCTTTTCGGAGCGCGTCCTGATTTGGCAACCATGGCCAGAACCCCGCTGTTCTGGGGCAAAGTCGCGTTGCCGTTGTGTCTGGCGATAGGTTCGCTGTGGATGGTCACGCGACTGGCCCGTCCGGGCATGAGCGCGGGCTCCGGCCGCTGGGTGGTGAGTGCCGGAGTGCTGATCGTCTGGCTCGCCGGTCTGTATGCCCTGTCGCAGGCCGAGCCGGGTACACGGGTCGCGATGATCTTCGGCAAGACTTGGCGCACCTGTGCGTTCAACATCACGCTACTGGCAATCCCCGGTTTCATCTCTATCTTCTGGGCCCTGCGCGGCATGGCGCCAACCCGTCTGCGTCTGGCAGGTGCCTGCGGTGGGCTGCTCGCGGGCTCGTTGGCGACGATCGCCTACTGCCTGCATTGCCCCGAGATGGAGATCCCTTTCTGGGGCGTTTGGTATCTGCTGGGGTTGTTGCTGTCCACCGTGATCGGCGCGCTGATCGGGCCCCGGGTTTTGCGCTGGTAGCGACGCCGCTGGACTGCTCCAGGCTGATCCCTGGCATGATCAGATCACCTTCACAGCCCGCCCGATGAACTGAATCGGGCCGGTCGGTTTGTTGATCGGTGAGCCTGTGGACTTCTCGAGTGTCAGCTCGAACAGCTGATTGGGTTGCAGCGGTGGCAACTTGCCGAGGGGCACTCGGAAGACCTCTCCCGGTTTGACCAGCCCTAGCGAAACCGGCCCTTGCCAATCATCGGCCTTGGTCCAGAATTGCAGCGCCTTGTCTTCAGGCACCTCTGTTTCGCTCAGCGGGATCAGCTGGATTTCTCTTGCGTCGTTGGCCTGCATCACCCAGCCTGGCGCCTTGTCTTGCGGGGCCACGAGGACAACCAGATAAGTTGGCGTGGCCTCAGGCGAAACCTGGGTCAACAGTGAAGTCCCCAATATCATCGATGCCGCCAGACCCAGCCCGGCAAGCGTACGCCAGACATTGAGACTGTCCCACCATCGAACGGACTTCATGCGGCCTCTGCGTGCCGCAGCCCTTGGCGCTGTCGACAGCTCGTCCAGACTGCGTTCGATCCGGTTCCAGAGTCGTGAAGAGGGAAGTTGCGGTTCAGCCATTTCGGTCAAGGTGAACAGGCGTGCCTCCCACCCATCTACGGCCCGGCGCAGTGCAGGGTCATGATTCAGTCGCTCTTGAACCTCGGCGCGTTGCTCGGCCGAAAGCGTCCCCAATACATACTCACCCGCCAGAATCTGTACGTCATGATCGGGTGTTGTGTCTGATTTTTCGCTCATCCAATGCACTCCCGCAACGCAACGAGGCTGCGCTTGATCCAGGCTTTTACCGTGCCCAGCGGCGCACCCGTTTTTTGTGCGATTTGCTGATGAGAATAGCCGTCGACGTAGGCGTAAAAAACACAGTTGCGACGCACGGGGTCCAATTGTTCGAGACAAGAATCGATGCGGCCCGGATTGACCCTCCAATCGAATGCGTCGGTCACGTCCTGCCAGCCTTCTAACGTGGCCTGGGCGTGGCTGTCTTCATCATTGTCGTCATCCATCGCCACTTCCCGGGCACTGTTGCGCACGCTGTTCAGCGCCAGATGGCGCGCAACAGTGAACATCCAGCCGCGTGCGGTGCCACGGCTGACGTCGAAGCTCGCGGCAGCGTTCCAGATCTTGATGAAAGCGTCGTGGACGATGTCTTCCGCCAGTGCCCGGTCAACAACGATGCGTTGCACCACGCCAAGCAGGCGTGGGCTTTCCTGTTCATAAAGCCGTTGCAGCGCCCGCCTTTCGCCACGGGCGCAGGCATGCAACGCTGCTTCGTAATCAAAGGGAGTCTGAGGTGCGGACAAATCGATCAGCCATGAAAAAGGTAATGCCGCCGCGGCCGGTAGCCGAGGCCCCCGCGCAGGAGCATAGTCCACTTCCCACGCAGGACCTCCTAACCTTTGTTGTCAGTTGCTGGCCCAGAAGATGTAGTCGGCCTGGTACTTGACCACTTCTTTGGCGCCTTTGTTATCCGTTGAGCAGGAGCTTGACGGGGCAACGCCGCCTTTAAGGGCAACCCGCTGGATGTAAGCCACGCCGGTCATGGCCCCTTTGCCTTCGGCAGGATTGGCCTTGACCAGTTGGTACGGCAGATTTCCCGCACTGGAGGGCGCCACGGCCAGCTGTGTCCCGGTCACTTTCGATCCGTCTTTGGCTTCCCACGTGGCAGGAGGGCCGAAGTAAGTGCCCACTTGCTTGCCGCTGCGGTCATTGAGCACTGCCTTGGGGCCGACGAACGTCCACTCCATCTCCGTTGCGCTATTGGCTTTGGCTTTGCATTCGTAGGTGATTTCGCCTATGCCGGTGGTTTCCATGCTGACCTTGTGACCGGTAGGGACTTTGATACTGTCGGGCAGATCGGCTTGGGCGAAAACGGTTGAGGCACAGGTCAGGGCCAGAGTGCTGGCGGCCAGCGAAAAGTAGTGTTTAGCGTTCATCGCAGTTACTCCTGAAGGGTATTGCGTTCGGCAGCAAAGGGCTGCTGTCTGTACTACCCGGCAGGAGACGATCTGGATGCACTGGCCTGAAAATAATTTTTTTGGTCTCGGACCGCGAGACGAGTCAATGCCGACTCAACCGACTGCGCAGCAGCAGTACCCCGACAATCGCCGACAGAATGGAACCCATCAAGACGCCCACCTTAACCTCATCGATCAAATGCGGCGCGCCGGGAAAGGCAAGGTTGCCGATGAACAGGCTCATGGTGAAACCGATCCCGCAGAGCAGCGCGACGCCGTACATCTGCATCCAGTTGCTGCCTTCCGGCAGGTTCGCCAAGCCTGAGCGAATGGCAAGCGTTGCGGCGAGGAACACGCCGATCTGCTTGCCGAAGAACAACCCCAGCGCTACCCCCAGCGGTACGGGGTCGACGAGGTTGCCAAGGCTGATCCCGGACAGCGACACACCCGCGTTGGCAAAGCCGAACACCGGCACCACGGCGAAGGCGACCCAGTAGTGCATTTTTTCTTCGAGAAACAGCAGGGGCGAGCGGGCTTCTTCCTGACGCGTACCCAGCGGAATGCACAAGGCGAGTGCCACACCGGCCAGCGTTGCATGCACGCCTGACTGAAGAACGAAGAACCACAGCAGCAGGCCGAGCAGCAGGTATGGCAACAGACGCTGCACACCCATGCGATTCATGATCACCAGAACGGCAAGGGTGGCGAAGGATGCGCCCAACATCGGCAGGTTGAGGCCAGTGCTGTAGAACAGCGCGATGATGGTGACCGCGCCGAGGTCGTCAAGAATCGCCAGTGCAGCCAGAAAGACTTTCAGCGACGTCGGAACCCGTTTGCCGAGCAACGACAGCACGCCCAGGGCAAAGGCGATGTCGGTGGCCGCCGGAATCGCCCAGCCGCTCAGGGTTTCGGGGTTGCCCATATTTATGCCGACGTAGATCAGCGCGGGCACCAGCATGCCGCCAGCAGCAGCAAAACCGGGCAGGGCGCGCTGGCCCCAACTGGCGAGCCCGCCCGCCAGTACTTCACGTTTGATTTCCAGCCCGACCATTAGAAAGAAGATCGCCATCAGGCCGTCGTTGATCCACAACTCGACCGATAAGCCGCCCCAGACGCTGTGCAACGCGGCGAAGTAGAGCGAGGCCATCGGGGAGTTGGCGACGATGATCGCAGCCAGCGCGGCGCCCATCAGCACGAGGCCGCCAGCGGATTCCGACGCGAGGAAGCTGGCAAAAATGGCGAGTGCTCGTGGGCTTTCTTTTTGAGTGTTGAGCTTCGTCATCGGCGTCCCTGTGTACGTGCAAAAAGAACGCAAATTAACACAGGTGGGCGGCGCTTAGATCGCCGTCAGCTCGATCACGCAGCAGCGGCTGGCACGCGGGGCATACAGCACAACTTCCTGCAACGACCCTTCGGCGTTGTCCAGTTGCAGGCAATCGTGGCGCTCCAGCAGTTGTGGCGGATGCTCGGCGACGTTGGCAGCCATCTGCTGCGCTGCACTGAATACCAGAAATGCATGGGCGGAGCTGAAGAAACGCTGGGGTTGCAGCACGTCGATCCATTGCAGGCGCGCGCGATAGCGGGCAGGCGCGTAGATGAGGTTGAAGTCGCGGATCGGACCGTCCAGCAAGGTGCAGGACACCTGACTGTCCCCACTGAACGCGAACGGATCGGAAGGCAGCAACGGCTCGCTGTCCTTGCCGTCGATATTTAACGTCATGCCTGCGCCTTGCAGCACGGTGATGATCCGCAGATAACCGGCGAACACCGAAAAGCCGCCCGACTCACCAATGTCGGCGATCGACAGACGCCAGCCGAAACCGTCCAGACCTTCGCCCGCGTCGCGAGTGATTTCCTCGGTGCTGCCGCCACCGTTTTTCCAGGGCATGCGGGGGTAATCGGCGGCGCGCAGAACAGTCAGTCGGGTCATTTGCTGAAGCGTCCTTCCAGGCGGTGGCGAGAGCCGGGGTGAATCAGGCGGGCGGCGGTCACAGGCTGGCGACCGGACCAGGTGCGACGACGTACCAACAGGCACGGCTCGCCTTTTTCGATTTGCAGAAGCTTGCACTCGTCAGGCTCGGCCAGAATCGCCTCGACCACGTGCTCGCCTTCGGTCAAAGGGGCGACTTGGTTGAGGTAGGCGTAAGGCGTTTGCTTGGTGAAGTCCTGCTGCAAATAGTCGGGGGCGACCAGCGCGTTGACGAAGCGGTCTTCGATTTGCACAGGAATGTCGTTTTCGAAGTGCACGATCAACGAATGAAACACCCGCTGGCCTTCACGCATGTCCAGCGCCAGCGCGCGCTCGGAGCCGGCAGCCTCTTCGCAGAGGATGATCACCTGACAGGTATGGGTGTGGCCGCGGGAAGCGATTTCATCGGCGATGTTGTGCACTTCGAAGAGTGCGGACTGGGTCTTGGGCTCGGCGACAAACGTGCCCACGCCTTGCATGCGCACGAGCATGCCTTCAGCGGTCATCTCGCGCAGAGCGCGGTTGATGGTCATCCGGCTGAAACCCAGTTGGGTCACCAGCTCGCTCTCGGACGGCACGCGATGATGCGGCGGCCAGGTTCCGTTCTGGATCTGCTGGGTGATCATTTGCTTCACCCGGGCATAGAGAGGCGCCGGACTGTCACCCATCTGGGCGGCCAGCGGAGAGTTGGCAGGCGGAGTCGGCACAGAAAAGTCCTTGTTATGGCGTAAAAGTCGGAGGCAAATGGCGTGTTATGGCGCTCAAACTAACCATTTACTCGGTCAACGACAAGCTTGCCGCAGTTTACCGGGCAGGCAAACGTCTGTATATGTATAGACAATTTCACGCGAGGGGTGCGAAGCAATGTCCGTTTTCTTTGCCGAACGAGTGTTATTGCCTGCTGGCTGGGCCAATAACGTGCGTTTCGAGGTCAGCGCCGATGGCTTTCTGACCAAGGTCCAGGCCGATTCAGAGCGTCAGGGCGCCGAGCTGATCAACGGTCCTGTGTTGCCGGGCATGCCGAATCTGCACTCCCACGCGTTTCAGCGCGCAATGGCAGGGCTGGCGGAAGTGGCGGGCAATCCCAACGACAGCTTCTGGACCTGGCGCGATCTTATGTATCGCCTCGTCGGGCAGATCAGTCCTCAGCAATTGGGCGTCATCGCCCGTCAGCTCTACATCGAGATGCTCAAGGGTGGCTTCACCTCCGTTGCCGAGTTTCATTACGTCCATCAAGACACCGATGGCAAGCCCTACGCGGACCCGGCTGAGCTTGCGCTGCAGGTGAGTCAGGCGGCGAGTTCGGTTGGCATCGGCATGACCCTGCTACCGGTGCTTTATACCCATTCCGGTTTTGGCGGGCTGGCGCCGAACGAAGGGCAGGGCCGCTTCATCAACAGCACCCACAGCTATCTGGACCTGCAATCGCGCCTTAAGCCGATCATCGAGTCGCAACCGGCGCAGGCCCTGGGGTTGTGTTTCCACTCGCTGCGCGCCGTGACACCACAGCAGATCCGCGAGGTGATGGCGGCCAGCGACAAACAGTGCCCGGTTCACATCCACATTGCCGAACAGCAAAAAGAAGTCGACGACTGCCTCACTTGGAGCGGCCGCCGTCCGCTGCAATGGCTGTATGAAAACGTCGATGTCGATGAGCGTTGGTGTCTGGTGCACGCGACCCATGCCGAGGCCGACGAAGTGGCATCGATGGCGAAAAGCCGTGCGGTGGCGGGGTTGTGTCTGACCACTGAAGCGAACCTTGGTGACGGGATTTTCCCGGCAGTGGATTACATCGCTCAAGGCGGTCGCTGGGGGATTGGTTCGGACAGCCATGTCTCGCTCAGCGTCGTCGAAGAGTTGCGTTGGCTGGAATATGGTCAACGTCTGCGCGACCAGCGCCGCAATCGTCTGTATCGCCCGGATCAACCGATGGTCGGCCGTACCTTGTATGACGCTGCGCTGGTCGGTGGCGCGCAGGCAATGGGGCAGCCGATTGGTGCGCTGGAGGTCGGCAAACGCGCGGACTGGCTGGTGCTCGACGGTAACGATCCGTACCTGGCGACGGCGTCGGGCGATGCAATTCTCAATCGTTGGTTATTTGCCGGGGGCGATCGCCAGATTCGTGAGGTGATGGTCGGCGGTCGCTGGGTGATTCGCGACGGTCGGCATGCTGAAGAAGAAGAAAGCAGCCGGGCTTTTGCACAGGTGTTGAGGGAGTTGTTGGGGTAAGTCCGGTTAACGCCGCTCTCACTGTGAAACGCCATCCCTTGCAGCAGTCCGGCTTGTCGGCGGTAGCGATTTTAATGCGCCACTGCGGCAAGCCGGGCTGCTTCAGGATGGAGCGCGACAGCTCAGTCTGCTGGCTTGGCGATCTTCGAATCCTCCACCCGCCAGATCAGCCGGGTGGTGTCATAACCCTGCTGTTGGGCTTTCATCAGCAACTCATTGCGTGTCGTCTCGTCGACATGGGCTGTGCGCGACAGGAGCCACAAGTACTTGCGATTCGGGTTGCCGACGATCGCCAGCTTGTAATCGTCGCTGACGTCGAGCACCCAATAATTACCCTTGGCGACCCCGGGCAGCAGACGCGAGAACCAGTTGTCGAACACTACCCAGAGCTTGTCAGTCTTGCCTTCGACCTGCGGCGACGCGGTGCCTGTCGCCTCTTCCCATTTGCCATCCATGGTCCGGCAGCGGTTGGTGACTGCGATGTTGCCGTCATCCTTGAGCTTGTAGTGGGCTTCGGACTGCGCGCAATTGCGCTGGAAGAACATCGGCAACCGCGCCAGCTCGTACCAGGTGCCCTGATAGCGCTTCAGGTCCACATGATCTTCGGTTCTGGGTGCCATGGATTCCCCTTGCGGGGACTGTGCACAGGCAGTCAGCCACAGGGTCGCTAACAGCACGGCAGCAAAACGCATCACCTGGCTGATCCTCATTTGAGCCCCTGACCCGAATACAGCACGACCTTGTCGGCGGCGTATTGAACGCTGATGAAAGTCTTCTGATCGCCCCAGGTGCAGCTCGACATCCCCAGCGCGCCCGAACACTCAGTCGGGCTGCCAAGCAACTGTTCGATCTGTGCCTTGGACATCCCCGCCGAAATTTTCGAATAGTTTTCCTGATTGATCTTGCTGCACGCCGCCAGCAGCACGCAGAACGACAGCAACGCGAGAGAACGCAAAGACATGGGTGAAGCTCCTGAACCGAGAGGGGGCGACGTCGCAGCGCCTGCGCTCGTGCGCAAATGCTGGCGTGATGCCGAGAGCTTAGAAGAGAAAAAGGTGGGTCTGGTTCCGTTGAGGCAGTAACTATGCCCATGAGAGGGTCATTCCCGATTCATATGCGAATCTGGAATTGGCTGGGTTGACCAAATTAAGACTAAAATCGGTCCTTCTTCTGTTGGGAGCAGCCGCCATGAGGTTTTCGTCGCAAATCAAACCCATCAGCTACCTGAAAAGTCATACCGCCGAAATCGTGAAGACCCTTTCAGATAGCAGGGAGCCTATGTTGATTACCCAAAACGGCGAGGCGAAACTCGTCGTGATGGATGTGAAAACGTATGAGGAACAGATGGAAACGTTCGCGCTGTTGAAGATACTGGCGTTGGGTCGCAGGGAGATCGAACGTGGTGAGTTCGAGAGCGTTGAGGACGTATTTGAAGAGCTGGACGGGACAGCCGAGCGATGAGCTTCAAAGTCGTGATTCTGAATTCAGCAAAACTGGATTTGAAAGAACTCCGTGACTACGTAATCGCCAGGTTTTCTCGTTCGGTCTGGTTGGAAACATCTGAGGGTCTGAAGAAAAGCATGCTGATGCTGGCAGCCTCTCCGCAGGCCGGGTCTGTTCCTGGTGAGATCGAAATGCTTGACCTCAACGAGTATCGACAGGTGGTGTCCGGCATGAACCGCATCATTTACGAGGTTCGACAGGATGCGGTATTTATTCACGCGGTCGTCGATGTGCGCCGGGATATGGTTTCGCTGCTGACAAAGCGTCTTCTGCGCGTTCACCGATAGCCTCAAAACCGCGAGCCACGCTCCTTCAGAAACTCCACTTCCTCAGTCGTAGACTCACGCCCCACCACCTCATTGCGATGCGGGTACCTGCCGAAACGTTCGATCACTGCCCGATGCTTCTTCGCGTAGTCGAGGGTCCGGGTGAAGTAAGCACGTTCGGTGGAGGGCAGCACAGCCAGCAAGTCGGTGAAGCGGCGAATGGCGTCGTCTTGAGCGGCGAGGTTTTCGGTGTGTTCGAGCACCAGATAAATGAAAGTACGTTGTAGCGGGGTCAGCGCCAGGTCGCGTTCAAGCTTCAAGCCGTGATTGACCAGGGCCTGTGCGCGTTTGTCGCCAGCGTAAGACCTGGGTGTATCGCGGAAAATCATGCGTGGCAGTTGATCGAGTAGCAGCACCAACGCCAGCCAGCCTTGCGGTGTTTCGGTCCATTCGGACAGTTCGCCCTTGAGCGCCTGTTCGACCAGACCACCGAAGCGGTTTAGCGCATCGGTGTCCTGGGTCTTCTTCTTGCCAAACCAGAGCTTGTTTTTCTCCTTGGCAACCTCGTCCGGCGATTCGGCAGAACCGAACCACCAATCCAGCAGAGGCCGCCAAGGCGCGCTCATGATCCTTACTCTTTGTGGTACGAAGTCGCGCGTTCCACTTCTTCTTTCGAGCCCAGGAACACCGCCACACGCTGGTGCAGGCCTTCAGGCTGAATGTCGAGGATGCGCTGATGGCCGTCGGTGGACGCGCCGCCAGCCTGTTCGACCAGGAATGACATCGGGTTGGCTTCGTACATCAGACGCAGTTTGCCTGGCTTGGACGGCTCGCGAGAGTCGCGTGGGTACATGAACAGGCCGCCACGGGTCAGGATGCGGTGTACGTCGGCCACCATCGCCGCGACCCAGCGCATGTTGTAGTTCTTCTTCAGCGGGCCTTCTTCACCGGCCAGCAGTTCTTCGACGTAGCGCTTGACCGGCGCTTCCCAGTGACGCTGGTTGGACATGTTGACCGCGAACTCCTGAGTGGACTCAGGGATGCGGATGTCTTCGTGGCTGAGTACGAAACTGCCCATTTCACGGTCCAGGGTGAAGCCTTTGACGCCGTCGCCCAGCGTCAGGACCAGCATGGTCTGTGGGCCGTAGATCGCATAACCGGCGGCGACCTGCTGGGTGCCTGGCTGCAGGAAGGCTTTTTCGTTCAGCGCTTCGTTCTGGCTCAGGTACTCGTTAGGGCAACGCAGAACCGAGAAGATGGTGCCGACCGGGGCGTTGATGTCGATGTTGGACGAGCCGTCCAGTGGGTCGAATACCAGCAGGTACGCGCCCTTCGGGTATTTGCCCGGGATCTGGTAGGCGTTGTCCATTTCTTCCGACGCCATGCCGGCCAGGTGACCGCCCCATTCGTTGGCCTCAAGCAGGATCTCGTTGGACATCACGTCCAGTTTCTTCTGCACTTCACCTTGCACGTTTTCAGTACCCATGCTGCCCAGCACGCCACCCAGGGCGCCTTTGGATACTGCGTGGCTGATTTCCTTGCACGCACGCGCCACCACTTCGATAAGGAAGCGCAGATCGGCAGGAGTGTTATTGCTGCGGGTCTGCTCAATCAAATAGCGACTCAGGGTAACGCGGGACATGGAGAGCTCCGAAGAAGGGGGGGGGATAAAAAACGCGCACAGTTTAACGCGTGTAAGGACTTATTACTGCCTGTCAGACCGACTTGGTAGTGATTGAGTTCACGGGCTACATGAGCGTAGACGTTGATCAGTGACAAGTTGGTGTACATCCTCCGGGTTTTTTCACCTGCGGGATCGGTTCAGCGCAGGCGACAGTGCCGCCTGTTTATTTATGGCGGGATGCGCGTAGCGTGCCAATCGCCATCCAGCCGAGAAATAACACCCCTAGAACCAGAACGCTCCACAGACCGATGCGCTTCCAGTCCAGACCTGCTGCGACCGGCGCCGCAGCGGATGGGACCTCCACAGGCGTTACCGTCAGTTTCGCGCTGCCAAGAGACGCCAGCTTTTCCTGAGTCACGCCAGGCACCAGCGTCGACAGCGGCAGGTTGGCGCCTTTGATGGTCGCGTTGCCGATGGCGACGCTGTACGGCGGGGCGCCGCGCCCAAGAAACACCACTTGTGTGGCGCGCACCGCGAAGCTCAGCTTTGGCGCATCATTGCCCAGGCCGCCGCCGCGATCATCGACTTCCAGCTTGAGTTGCTGCACCACATTGCCGGGTAACTCCATTTCGTCCTGCACCACATCCTGCCCGTTCTGGGTCAGGCGATACAGCAAACCGCTGTCGATGAGCTGCCACGGTGCATTGCTGTCGCGACGGCCATATAACGTGGCGGGCGCCAGGCTGTTGGGTTGGGTGATCGCGACTTTCATTCGTTCGAGCGGCAGGGCGACCGGCAGTTGCCAGACATAAACGCCCGGCTTCTCGACGCTGCCATTGATGGTCGGCGACCAGCTCAGCGGCAGTGCGCCTGGACGCGTGTTGACGACTTGCGCGGACGCCAGCGTCGGCGCCGTTTGTGGCGTGGTCCAGAGGATTCGCAGATAGCGGGCACTGCGCCCGGGAAGGGTGACGACGCGCTGCTCGACAAGCTCATCGGCAAACGACAACCGCGCCACCTGGCCTTCGCCCCAACGCTTCCAATGCTGCAAATCGTCGCTGGCTTCGATGCTGAAACGCTGGAAGCCTTCGCGTTCGGTGCTCCAGTCGAGAATCAACTGGTCCAGCGGTGCGTTGATCGCGCTGGTGTCCAGCAGCCAGCCACGGAGAATTTCTTCGCCCGCCTCGATCTCGCCTTGAGGCAGCACTTCGACCAGCGTGCCATTGGTCGAGCGTTCGACGCGGATTTTCGGTTCGGCGTCCCTGGCATCGTCGCTGTTGTAGAGCGGGAACCACTTCACCGCGACCGGGGTTTGATCTTCCGCCCGCTGAGGTTCGCCGAGAGTGATTGCGTAGGGCTGCGCCTGACCGTCCGCATTGAATACGCGCACGTCGTTGAGGTTGCTCTGGCGCGCACTCAACTGCAGCGCTAGCGGCAATTCGAGGCGATACCACGGGCCTTCGCCGCTGACCGTCAGCGGGGTGTGACTGGCAAAGTCATCTGGCAGATCTTCAGCCTGAACCAACAACGCTGCGCACAGCATGACGCCGAACACAGCGGCCTTGACGATGGACGGACGACTCACCAACTGACTCCTGCACTTCATTGCGGTGCCGAATCCTCGGTCGCAGAGTCGGCTGATTGCTGACTACGTGTAGGATTTTTCGGCGGTAATGGTGCGAAATATCCCACTACGAGCAGCAGAATGCCAACGCCAATGAAGGAAACGATCCGCTCCAGCCCACCGCGATTGCTCAGTTCGACAAAGAACAGCTTGGCGACCACGATGCCGATCAGTACCGCGCCGACGATCCACAGATCACGCCGCGCGCGCAGATGACCGCCGATCATCAAAGCCAGTGCCATCAAGGTCCAGACAATGGAAAGCCCTGCCTGTACGCGCATGGATTCGAACAGCGCATCCGTGTGCCACGCCACGCCTGCCCAATGGTGAGCACTGCGCATTACCATCGCCGTCACCAGTGCGAACAGAGAGGCGCCCGCAATGACCAGCGCGACCTTGCTTGAGTGTTCGGCTTTTATTCCCGACTGCGGCAGTTGCCTGTTCGTCCAGCTGACAATACCCGCCAGGGTAATCAGCAAGCCCAACTCCAACGGGTTGATCAGCGGGATATAAGGCAGCGGATCGGCGGCTCCTTCGCTGAACCAGTTGGCCAGCCAGAACCACGCCAGCATCAGCACTGCCAGCGGCGCTGCGGCCCACAGACGATATTCGCGGGGATACGCACTGATCGGCCATGGCCAGTGGCGCGACGAGCTCATCGCCAGCAAATACAGGCTTGGCAGCAGTGCCCAGCCGAGCCAGCGCCAGGCGTTGTATGACTCGGACAGCACCAGCAGTCCATAACGCAACTCCAGCGACAGCACACCGATGATCAGCCAACAGCCGAGCACATGGGCGCCACTGCGCAAGCGAGGAAGAAGCTGCGCGTCGAGCCGTCGCAGCGACAGGACGTGAACAGCGAACACGGCCAGCCAACCCAGCCAGCCCCAATCTGCAGCAGGGTTGTAATAGGGATTGAACAGCATAAGGCCGAGCAACAGGGCGCTGGCGGGTGTGAGTAGCACACACAGTTGCGCCAGCCCCGACCATTTCAAGCGCAGAGAGGCAATGGTCCAGAGTCCAACGCTGATGGCGCCAAGGAGCAACAGCGTCGGCACCTCTCGAACGCCCGGTACGTAATGCGTGCTGACGCAGAGCGCAATCGACCACCACAACGCACCCCAGATCAGCAACGAAGGCTGCAACACCCGTTCGCTCAGCGCCAGACGCAAGGTGCCGATGCGCTCCACGGTGTAGGCGCTGATCAGGCCGGCGAGAGAGATGATCAGTGGCGTCCAGAAATCGCATTGGTCGAACGAGGGCGAATACCAGCGGCCGATGATGCCGAGAAACGCGAAGCCTGCGCCGAGTTGCAGGAGTACGCCGAAGAAACGCGCCAGCAAGCGGTTCTGTCGCATGCCGAGCCAGAACACCGCCGACCCTTCGACAGCCCAGGCGACGGTCGTCCACTGCGCGCTCAGCCCCAGCGGAATCGCCAGCGTGGCGAACATCACGCCCAGTGACAGGCAGGTTTCTACCAAGAGCAATGCCCGGCCTGGTGCACGCCCGGCGAGCATTCGAGCGATGCCCATATAAAGGAGGCCCATCACCAATGCGCTAAGGGCGGCGCCGAACTCGATGTGTTGGACGATGGCGTATTGCAGGCCGAACCCTGCGATGGGCGTGCCGAACAGCAGGCTGCCATCGACGTAGTGACTCTGTCTGGCCGACCAGCGCAGCACCGCTTCGCGGCTATCGTTTTCAGGGCCTGTGGCGTGCTGCTGCAACTTGCGACGGGCGAACAGCAGCCCGATGGCCAGATACATCAGGAAGAACAGAACCAGGAAAGGCTCGGTGCTCCAGAACAGATCCGGGGTATAGGATTTCAGTCCCCAGGCGCAGCCGATGCCGAAGGTGCCGACGAAGCCGATCAGGTTCAGCGGGCGCCATGCCTTGAACCAGGCGATGGCAAAGATGCCCGCGTTGAGCAGCGCGAAATAGCTGAACAGTGCAATGTGGCTGCCTTCGCCGCTGGAGGTCAGCAAAGGTGCCGCGAACCCACCAAGCGCCGCCACGCAGGCCAAGGCCAGCGAGTTCTGGGTGAGCGCCAGGATCGCTGAAAAAACGGTAACCGCCACCAGCAGGCTGAAGGCCATTCCAGGCGCCAGCAGTGTGTGCACCTTCATCGCGGCAAACACGGTCAGGTACAACACCGCGACACCGGTGCCTTGCAGCATGAGTGCAAAGGATTCGTTGCGTTGTCGCAGCCACCAGCCCAGTCCCAGCAACAGTAACGCGGCAAACGCAACCCCGGCGTAACGCGCTTCTATCGGAACGACCATGCCTTCGGTGGCGTAACGCAGCAGGAAGGCCAGGCCCAGGAACAGAAGCACGACACCTATTCGCAGTACCGTGTTGCCGCCCAGAAGCCATTCTTTGGCGCGTAAAAGAGCGCTGTCCAAGGCATTGGGGCCCGAAGGCGTGGCAACGGGGCGTGCGGGTTTTGGGGCGTCTGGCGGACGACGCCATTCGGCGTCTGTCGCGGTTTCGCTGGCAGCAGGCTCCAGATCCGGAAGATCGAAAAGCAGTTCCGGACCGGTATCGTCGACAGGCTGGATGTTCAGAGGGGCGGGGGCGGGCGCATCCGGCATTTGCGCGGCGGCGGAATCCAGGTGGCTCAGACGTTCCTGAATCGCTTGCAAAGCCTGTTGGGTTTTCGCCAGTTCGGCTTTCTGTACAGCGGCCTCGCGACTGATGGAAGACAGACGGAAACTCAGGCCCAACGCAAGCCCGATCACCGCGCCCACGGCACCACCGATCAGCGACTCATCGAGCACCGCGCCGATAAACAGGCCAGCCAGCAAAAGAATCCATTGCACGCGTCGACATCCCTTCTCGGCCGGTGATCGGCGATGGCAAGGAGTATATCGGGCGGGAGAGGACAGGAAACAAATTGTGTCGGGGACTGAAGACTCGGTCACCGAAGAAGAGGGAATGGCACGCTCCCCATGTAGCAGTCCGGCTTGCCGGCGGTGACGATTTGCATAATGTCACCGCTGGCAAGCCGGACTGATACAAGGATGTTGGCAGGCAGCGCAATCGCGCTTATCCGCCTTTTTATGCGCTACCTCAATCCAGCGCCTTCCAGATCTCGTTGGCGTACTCGCGAATGGTCCGGTCCGAGGAGAACCAGCCCATGCGCGCGGTGTTGAGCACTGCCGAGCGCCACCATTCCTTGGTGTCGTGCCAGCGCGCTTCGACCCGGGCCTGTGCCGCCCAGTAGGACTCGAAGTCAGCGCATACGAAGAAGCGGTCGTAGTTGATCAATTGATCGATCAGCCCGGCATAGCGATATGGATCATCCGGCGAGAATACCCCACCACGGATCGCCTGTAGCACATCGTTCAAGCGTGACGACGCCGTAATGTCGTTGTGCGCATTGAACTCTCCCGTATGTTTGCGCGCTTCGACTTCCTGCGCGGTCATGCCAAAGATGAACATGTGTTCAAGCCCGACCTGCTCGCTCATTTCCACGTTGGCGCCGTCCAGCGTGCCGATGGTCAACGCACCGTTGAGCCCGAACTTCATGTTACTGGTGCCCGAGGCTTCCAGACCCGCCGTGGAAATCTGCTCCGACAAGTCAGCGGCAGGGATGATGCTTTCCGCCAGGCTCACGTTGTAGTTGGGGATGAACACCACTTTCAGGCGACCGCGCAGGGTAGGGTCGTTATTGACCGTCCGCGCGATGTCGTTCGCCAGTTTGATGATCAGCTTGGCCGAGTGATAACTGGCCGCCGCCTTGCCCGCGAAGATCTTCACGCGCGGCACCCAGTTGGTGCTCGGGTCGGCCCGCATGGCCTGATAGAGCGCCACGGTGTGGAACAGATTGAGCAACTGGCGTTTGTACTCGTGAATCCGTTTGACCTGCACATCGAACATCGCTTCAGGGTTGAGGGTAATACCCATGCGCTCCTGAATGATCGATGCCAGCGCCTGTTTGCTGTGCAGGCGTTGCGCTGCGAATTCCTTCTGGAAGGCCGGTTTGTCAGCCAGAGGTTCCAGTTTGAGCAGCGCGGTTTCGTGATTGTCGAGCACCTGCTCGCCCAGTTCCTGGACCAACATTGCGGTGAGCTGCGGGTTGGACTGGAACAGCCAGCGGCGGAAGGTGATGCCGTTGGTCTTGTTGTTGATCCGGTCGGGGTAAAGCTTGTGCAACTGCGCGAACACGGTCTTGCGCATCAGTTGGGTGTGCAGTGCCGACACGCCGTTGATGCTGTGCGAGCCGATGAACGCCAGGTTACCCATGCGCACACGGCGGCCATTGTCTTCCTCGATCAGCGACACCGCGCGCAGCAGGCCGAACAAATCCGGGTCGTCCTTGTGCTCGAGGCGTACGTTGTCGATGTGCTGGGCGTTGATCATGTAGATGATTTGCATATGGCGCGGCAACATCCGCTCCATCAGACCCACCGACCAGGTTTCCAGTGCTTCGGGCAACAGCGTGTGGTTGGTGTAGGCGAGGGTGCCGACCGTGATGCGCCAGGCTTCGTCCCACTCCACGTCGTGCAGGTCGATAAGGATGCGCATCAGCTCCGCCACCGCGATGGACGGGTGCGTGTCGTTCATCTGGATTGCCGCGTGTTCCGGCAGGCTGTTGATGGTGTAGCCCATGTTCTTGTGGCGACGCAGCAAGTCCTGCAGCGATGCCGAGACGAAGAAGTATTCTTGGCGCAGGCGCAGTTCCTGGCCGGCTTCGGTGCTGTCGTTCGGATACAGAACGCGGGAAATACTTTCTGCCCGCACGACCTCCGCCACGGCGCCGACGTGGTCACCGGCGTTGAAACGTTCCAGGTGCAGGTCCTCCACGGCGCGTGCGCGCCACAGTCGTAAGGTGTTCACGGCCTTGCCGCGCCAGCCGACGACGGGCGTGTCATAGGCAATAGCCCGCACGGTTTCTCCAGCGTGCCAGACCTGCCGGGTTTCGCCCGCCGCGTCCAGCACCGGTGCACCTGTGACGTCGAGCACTGGCTGCACGCTACCGCCAAAGCCGATCTGGTAGATCACTTCCGGCCGTTCGAACTCCCATGGGTTACCGAAGTCCAGCCAGTTCTCGGTCTGCTCCTGCTGCCAGCCGTCGACAATGGCCTGACGGAACAGCCCGTGCTCGTAGCGAATGCCATAGCCATGGCCGGCAATGCCCAAGGTCGACATGCTTTCCATGAAGCAGGCAGCCAGACGGCCCAGACCGCCGTTGCCCAGCGCGGCATCGGGCTCCAGCGTGCGGATTTTTTCCAGGTCGACGTTCAGTCCCTTGAGCGCTTCGCGAGCGACTTCCATGATCCCCAGGTTGCTCAGGCTGTCGAACATCAAACGCCCGATCAGGAACTCCAGGGACAGGTAATAGACGCGCTTTCTTTCCTGCCTGTAGATGTAGCGCGTGTGATTCATCCAGCGCTCGGCCATCTTGTCGCGGGTCGCCAAGGCAATGGCCATGAACCAGTCATGGTCGAACGCATGGTCGGCGTCTTTGCCGACGGCATACTCGAGTTTGGTGAGCACAGCTTCACGAAAGGCTGCCACTTCAGCGTCACGAACGTTGGGTTCCGGAGACATCGGGTACGACCTCAAGTTGGTTGGACGATTGAAAGGGGTTGTTTGACTGTAGGGCGTGTCGTTGGTTATTTCCTGCCAATTGGATGAAATTTCCGCTTGCACGACCCTCGGTTCGACTCAGGTAAAGCGCTCTGGTTCGCCTGCATCTGAACTTGAACCGCGTGGGTAAAAACGCTTGCATTGATCGTTCCAACCTTCGTGTCTGCCACAGACTCTCCGGCTCATGGAGATCTTTGGTTCACCGTTTTTCGTGTAGCAGTCCGGCTTGCCGGCGGTGGTGTCTTGGCAATCGCTGCCGCCGGCAAGCCGGACTGCTACAGATTGGTCTTGACTCCCAGACACCCAGAGAACACAGGTGACAGCCGCGCAGAAACAGGCAAGCATGATGATTCATCGATTCGGGTTTATGATGCCCAACGGCAGATAGATAGAAGCCCCTGAATTGGACTTATGGAGCACCTATGCAGACTTTGTACCCGCAGATCAAACCTTACGCCCGGCACGATCTGGCAGTGGAAGAGCCTCATGTGCTGTATGTCGATGAAAGCGGCTCGCCGGAAGGCTTGCCGGTGGTGTTCATCCACGGTGGGCCGGGTGCGGGATGCGACGCGCAGAGCCGTCGCTACTTCGATCCCAACCTGTACCGCATCATCACCTTCGACCAGCGCGGTTGCGGCCGTTCCACTCCCCACGCCAATCTCGAAAACAACACCACCTGGCATCTGGTCGAAGACCTTGAGCGAATTCGCAAGCATCTGGGCATCGACAAATGGGTGCTGTTCGGCGGTTCGTGGGGCTCGACCCTTGCGCTGGCCTACGCCCAGAGCCACCCGGATCGTGTGCATGCAATGATTCTGCGCGGCATCTTTCTATGCCGTCCGCAGGAAATCAAATGGTTCTACCAGGAAGGCGCGAGCCGTCTGTTCCCGGATTACTGGCAGGATTACCTGGCGCCGATCCCACTCGACGAGCGCGGCGACCTGTTGAACGCGTTCCATAAACGCCTGATCGGCAATGACCAGATCGCCCAGATGCACGCCGCCAAAGCCTGGTCGACCTGGGAAGGGCGCACCGCCACCCTGCGCCCGAACCCGCTGGTGGTCGACCGCTTCTCCGAGCCTCAGCGCGCGCTGTCCATCGCCCGCATCGAGTGCCACTACTTCACCAACAATGCATTTCTTGAAGAGAACCAGTTGATCCGCGACATGCCCAAGATCGCGCATTTGCCGGGGATTATCGTGCATGGCCGTTATGACGTGATCTGCCCGCTGGACAACGCCTGGGAGCTGCATCAGGCCTGGCCGAACAGCGAGCTGCAAGTGATCCGCGATGCCGGTCACGCCGCGTCCGAGCCTGGGATTACGGATGCGCTGGTGCGTGCCGCATCGCAAGTGGCTCGGCGTTTGCTGGATCTGCCGCCAGAAGAGGCGTGATAGCAATACGCTGAATATCACTGTGGGAGAGAGCGAAGTATTCAGTTATCTGAGGATCGCATAGCAGACTTCGGCGATCACAATGGGAAACAGGGTTAGTAAATGAAAGGTTTGCTGCAACGCGTGCGCGGTGCTCGCGTCGATGTCGCTGGTGAAACCGTCGGCGCGATTGATCAGGGTTTATTGGTGTTGGTAGGTGTGGAGCCGCAAGACACGCGAGCCAGTGCCGACAAAATGCTGCACAAGCTGCTTAACTACCGGGTGTTCAGCGACGCCGACGGCAAGATGAATCTTTCGCTGACTGATGGTGGCGGCGGCCTGTTGCTGGTTTCGCAGTTCACGCTGGCAGCCGATACGCGCAGCGGCATGCGGCCAAGCTTCTCGAAAGCGGCGCCGCCGGCACTCGGCGCTGAATTGTTTGACTATTTGCTGGAAAAGGCTAAAACCTCGCACGGGACGGTCGCTGCGGGCCAATTTGGTGCGGATATGCAGGTACATCTGGTGAATGATGGCCCTGTGACATTTTTACTGGAGACGTAAAGCCGGGATTTTGTCTGACATACCCGAATTTATTAGGCAAAAAGCCATAAATACTTCGTTTCCCCTGATGCGTTGTAACGCGAGCTACTAGATAATCGCGCGCTACAAAGACAGGCGATTGCCCGTCAAATTAGTAAAAACGCAGACTGGTCCGAAATCGTTTGGGGAATCATTGGCCCCTTTCGGAGTCGGAACAATGCTCGCCAACCCGGCATTTGATAGCTGGCCGTTGGTTTCTTCATCTGTTTTCGGCGAGGGTTGCTCGTGATTGTTAGTCCATGTAATGCACCAAAGACCCCTGGCAAGCGCCTGCGCAGCGCCTTGTTGGCCGGGTCGGCTTTGTTTTGTCTTTTCGGCGCCGGTCAGCTCTGGGCGTTCGATCTTGACGACGTGGCGACAAGGGCCAAAGAACTGGCCGGACAGAAGTTTGTAGCGCCAAAGAGCAATCTTCCTGCGGAATTCCGCGATATGAAGTTTGCCGACTATCAGAAAATTCGCTTCCTGCAGGACAAGGCTGAATGGGCCAATGACAAAACCCCGTTCAAGATCTCGTTCTACCATCAGGGCATGCACTTCGACACGCCGGTGAAAATCAACGAAGTGACGGCAACGGCTGTCAATGAGATCAAGTACGACCCGAGTCGTTTCGATTTCGGCGATGTGAAGTTCGATCCCAAGTCGACCGAGAATCTGGGCTACGCCGGTTTCCGCGTGATGTACCCGATCAACAAGGATGACAAGCAAGACGAAATCATGACCATGCTGGGCGCGAGCTATTTCCGCGTGATCGGCAAAGGTCAGGTTTACGGCCTGTCGGCACGTGGCATGGCCATCGATACCGCGATGCCGTCGGGTGAAGAGTTTCCGCGTTTCACCGAATTCTGGATCGAGAAGCCAGGCACCGACGACAACCATCTGGTGATCTTCGCGCTGCTGGATTCCCCGCGTGCCACTGGCGCCTACAAGTTGACCCTGCGTCCCGGCACCAACACCCTGGTCGACGTTCAGTCGCGCATGTTCCTGCGTGAGAAAGTCGGCAAACTGGGCGTTGCACCACTGACCAGCATGTACCTGTTCGGCGCCAACCAGCCGTCGAAGGTCCTCAACTACCGCCGCGAGCTGCACGATTCCAGCGGTCTGTCGATTCAGGCAGCCAATGGCGAGTGGATCTGGCGTCCGCTGAACAACCCTAAACATCTGGCTGTCAGCAGCTTCTCGGTCGAAAACCCGCGCGGTTTCGGCCTGCTGCAGCGTGGTCGCAACTTCAGTCACTACGAAGACCTGGATGACCGCTACGACAAGCGTCCAAGCGCCTGGATCGAGCCTAAGGGCGACTGGGGCAAGGGTACCGTCGATCTGGTAGAGATCCCGACTGCCGACGAAACCAACGACAACGTCGTTGCCTTCTGGAAGCCGGAAACCCAGCCTGAGCCGGGTCAGCCGATCGACTTCAACTACCGTCTGCACTGGACCATGGATGAAGATTCCATTCACTCGCCTGATCTGGGCTGGGTCAAGCAGACCCTGCGCTCCACTGGCGACGTGAAGCAGTCCAACCTGATCCGTCAGCCGGATGGCAGCGTTGCCTATCTGGTCGACTTCGTCGGTCCGACTCTCGCCAAGCTGGGTGAAGACCCGGCAATCCGTAGCCAGGTCACCACTGACGACAACACTGATCTGGTGGAAAACAATCTGCGCTACAACCCGGTGACCAAGGGCTGGCGCTTGACTTTGCGTCTGAAGGTCAAGGACACCAACAAGTCGGTGGAAATGCGCGCCTATCTGCTGCGTGAGACCCCGGTCGAACCTGGTAAGGAACCTGCGATCATCACTGCTGACAAATCAGACAAGAAGCCTGAGAAAAAAGCAGACGCCAAGGCCGCTGTAGTCGCGGCGGCGCCGAAGGATGACAAGGCCGAAATCGTTAAGACCGACGCTGTGAAAGCCGGTGATGCGAAAGACGCCAAAGTTGCCAAGGCCGACGCGAAAGCCGATGGCAAAGACGCTGCCAAAGGTGACAAGGCTGACGCCGCGAAACCTGCCGATGCTGCCAAGGTCGCAGAGGCGAAGTCCGACGAGGCCTCCCGGCCTGAAGCCGCTCTGGGCGACGCAGCGAAGGCCAACAAAGGAAGTAAAGAAACCACGCAGCCAGCGGTAGAGGCTGCATCCACCCAGCAGGGCCCGGCCATGAATCAACAGGTTCTGACCGAGACCTGGAGCTACCAGTTGCCAGCCGATGAGTAATTCACAAGCCGTGCCAGAGTCTCTGTCCGAGTACCTCGCACATTTGCCAATGACCGATGAGCAGCGGGCAGAACTTGCCAGCTGCACCTCGTTCGCTGAGCTGCATGAACGCCTTTCGGCGCAAACCGTCACCGACTCCGCCGAGGCCGCCCAGGCTTCGGTGGGCCGTCGTCTGACACTGACGACCGCTGACGAACTGCAAGACGCAGAAATGCTGAGCGTGGATGCCAGTGGCCGTGTGGTTTTGAAGGCGACGCCGCCGATTCGTCGGACCAAAGTCGTACCCGAGCCATGGCGGACCAACATCCTGCACCGTGGCTGGCGTCGTCTCACCGGCAAGACCAACCCCCCGAAGCCGAGCAAGGATGACTTGCCGCGCGATTTACCCAAATCCCGCTGGCGTACTGTCGGTTCGATCCGTCGCTACATCTTGCTGATCTTGATGCTGGGCCAGACTATCGTTGCCGGCTTCTACATGAAAGGCATCCTGCCGTATCAAGGCTGGTCGCTGGTGTCGTTCGACGAAATCAGCCACCAGACGCTTTGGCAAACCGCTGTTCAAGTGATGCCTTATGCGCTGCAGACCAGCATCCTGTTGCTGTTCGGGATCCTGTTCTGCTGGGTGTCCGCCGGTTTCTGGACCGCTTTGATGGGCTTCCTCGAGTTGCTCACCGGGCGCGACAAATACCGCATCTCGGGCGCCAGCGCTGGCAACGAGCCTATCGAAGCCGGTGCCCGCACTGCGCTGGTCATGCCGATCTGCAACGAAGACGTGCCTCGCGTCTTCGCCGGTCTGCGCGCCACGTTCGAGTCAGTTGCCGCTACCGGTGACCTGGATCGCTTTGATTTCTTCGTGCTGAGCGACACCAACGAAACCGACATCGCCGTTGCCGAGCAGCAGGCTTGGCTGGACGTTTGCCGCGAAACCGGCGGCTTCGGCAGGATCTTCTATCGTCGCCGTCGTCGTCGCGTAAAACGCAAAAGCGGCAACCTTGATGACTTCTGCCGTCGTTGGGGCGGTGACTACCGGTACATGGTCGTCCTCGACGCCGACTCGGTCATGAGCGGTGAGTGCCTGACCAGTCTGGTGCGTCTGATGGAAGCCACGCCGGACGCCGGGATCATCCAGACCGCGCCGCGTGCCTCGGGCATGGACACGCTGTATGCGCGCATGCAGCAGTTCGCCACTCGCGTGTACGGCCCGTTGTTCACCGCGGGTCTGCACTTCTGGCAGTTGGGCGAATCCCACTATTGGGGTCACAACGCGATCATCCGCATGAAGCCGTTCATCGAGCACTGCGCGCTGGCGCCGTTGCCCGGGAAAGGTGCTTTTGCCGGTGCGATTCTGTCTCACGACTTCGTTGAAGCCGCGCTGATGCGCCGTGCCGGTTGGGGCGTGTGGATTGCTTACGACCTGCCGGGCAGCTATGAAGAACTGCCGCCGAACCTGCTGGACGAACTCAAGCGTGACCGTCGCTGGTGCCACGGCAACCTGATGAACTTCCGGCTGTTCCTGGTAAAAGGCATGCACCCGGTGCACCGTGCGGTGTTCCTGACGGGTGTGATGTCGTATCTATCGGCGCCGTTGTGGTTCTTCTTCCTGGTGTTGTCCACGGCGCTGCTGGCCGTGAACACGCTGATGGAGCCCACATACTTCATGGAGCCGCGTCAGCTGTATCCGCTGTGGCCACAATGGCACCCGGAAAAAGCCGTCGCGTTGTTCTCGACCACCATCGTGCTGCTCTTTCTGCCGAAATTGCTCAGTATCGTGCTGATCTGGGCCAAGGGCGCTGTCGGTTACGGCGGTCGGATCAAGGTCACCCTGTCGATGCTGCTGGAGATGCTGTTCTCCATGTTGCTGGCGCCAGTGCGCATGATCTTCCACACCCGTTTCGTACTGGCTGCGTTTTTGGGCTGGGCCGCGACCTGGAACTCGCCGCAGCGTGATGATGACTCGACGCCGTGGAGCGAAGCGGTCAAGCGCCACGGTCCGCAGACGTTGCTGGGCTTTGGCTGGGCGCTGCTGGTGGCTTGGCTGAACCCGAGCTTCCTGTGGTGGCTGGTGCCCATCGTCGGCTCGTTGATCCTGTCGATTCCGGTGTCGGTGATCTCCAGCCGGACCAATCTGGGTCTGAAAGCGCGTGATGAAAGCCTGTTCCTGATTCCCGAGGAACACACGCCGCCTCAGGAACTGGTCTCCACCGATCAGTACACCCACGAGAATCGCTGGCACGCGCTGAATGATGGTTTCGTTCGTGCTGTCGTCGATCCACAGCAGAACGCTCTGGCGTGTGCGCTGGCAACGTCCCGTCACCGTCATGCCGAGCCAATCGAGTGGATGCGTGTGGAGCGCGTGCGTCACGCCATCAAGGGCGGTCCTGAGCACCTCAACAACAACGAGCGCCTGCAATTGCTGAGCGATCCTGTTGCACTGGCGCGGTTGCACGAGGCGGTCTGGGCCGAAGGCAATGAGGCATGGCTTGAAGCCTGGCGCGCATCGGTCAAGGCCGACCCCCATGCACCGCTGCTGCCACTGCAGCCTGCTAGCCACGTTAACGAGCATTCGCTTGTAAACGCCTGAGTGACTGGCTGAAACGAAACGCCGCCGAAGAGCAATCTTCGGCGGCGTTTTTGTCAGGGGTACTTTAAACCCGAAACTTGCCCACCATTGCCTGCAACTGCTCACCCAGCCGCGCCAGCTCAAGACTGGATGCAGCCGTTTCCTCGCTGGCAGCGGCGGTTTGTTCCGAAACGTCGCGCACCGTCTGCACGCTGCGGTTGATCTGCTCGGCGACCACGCTTTGCTCTTCACTGGCAGTGGCGATCTGCTGATTCATGCCTTGAATGGTCGAGACGGTCCGCGTGATGCTTTCCAGAGCACTCCCGGCGCGCCGACTCAGCTCGACGCCTTTGTCCGTCATGCTGCGACTGGCATCCAGCGTACTGACCACTTGCTGCGTACCGTTCTGCAGCGCGGCGATCAGGATTTCGATTTCTTCGGTGGACTCCTGAGTGCGTTGCGCCAAGCTGCGCACTTCGTCGGCGACCACCGCAAAGCCGCGACCTGCGGCGCCTGCCCGCGCGGCTTCGATGGCGGCATTGAGCGCCAGCAGGTTGGTCTGTTGCGAAACCGACTTGATGACATCCAGCACGCTGCCGATCTTGTCGCTCTCGCTTTTCAGCTGGCCCATGGCCTGGGTGGAGTTGTTCACCTCGCTCGCCAGGCGCTCGATCTGACAAATGGCGTCGGCCACCACCTGGTCGCCTTCCCGCGCTTGCCTGTCAGCCTGTTGAGCGGCTTCGCTGGCTTCTTCGGCATTGCGCGCGACTTCCATCACGGTCGAGGTCATCTGGTTCATGGCGGTGGCGAGCTGATCGGTCTCGCCTTTCTGATTGTTCACGCCGACGCTGGTCTGTTCGGTCACCGCCGACAGTTGCACCGCAGCGCTGGCAAGCTGTGCGATCCCGTCACTGATACCGCTGATCAGCGTGCGCAGCCTCAAGGTCATCTCCTGCATGCTCTGTTGCAGGTTGCCCATTTCGTCCTGACGCTCAACGTCCAGATCGACGCTCAGATCGCCGCTGGCGATCCTTTGCGCCGCATTCAGGGTCTGACGCAATGGCCCGATGATTTGTTGCGTGATAAGCCAGGCCGCCAGCAGCCCCAGCAAAATCGCCAGCCCGGCGACACCGCTCAAGGTTCTGCGTGACAAAGCAGCTTCGTCATCGCGGCGCTGGCTCTGAAGCGTGGTGATCTCCTCGGTCGACGTCAGCAGCGTCTCGCCCATCGCTTCCATGGATTCCTGAGCGGCTTCTGCTTTGGTCTGAACATCCTTCAGGCCGACCAGTTGCGCGCGGTAGTCAATCAATGCCTGTCGAGCGCTGGACAGTTCGTCGGCGTTCGCGGCGGTCTGATCTGCGGCGAGCTGATCGACTTCCTTGAGCGCTTCATCGATGGCGGCGACGGCGGCCAGTTCGAAGCTGTCCTGACCGCTATAAACGTAGGCCTGCACTTCGTAGCGTGCGTTCTGGATCTGCCTGCGCAGTTGCAGCAGGTTGGTGAACTCGTCCATCCGCTCACTGCTGTCCTGCTCCTGACTGACGGCCTTCAGCACTTCGCTTTCTACCAGGCCGACTGAGCTGATCGCCGCGTCCGACAGCGCTTTCAGCTTCAGCCGCGAGGCCTCGCGGACCTGCAATAGCTCACCCAGGTCGGTGAAGGTTTTCTCCAGAGTGACCAGCGTTTCACTTTGCTTGTTGAGGAGTTTGAGGATGTCGTCGGGGAAGTCTTCGCTGCGCAGTGCGACCAGATGGGCTTCGATCTCGTTAACGCGGTCCACCACTCGGCGAGCGCTGTCGGGCGTGTTCTCCTCCCGAAAGGTGATCCGCTCGGCGCGCAGGTCTTTGGTCATCGCGTTGAGCCGCGCGATGGCGGTCAGCGACTCCGACCGCTCGATCATGGTGTCCAGGCCGTGCCAGCCAGTGAGGGTAATGACCAGCGTCAGCAACAGTACCAGCCCGAAACCCAGTGAGAGCCTGAGTTTGACGCTGGTATTGGCCAATGCCCGATTGATTCCTTGCCACATGATGCCTCTCCTTTGGATGAGCGATAATCGCGCATCGGCAGGTGAGGCTCGGTCATGACCTGAAGCAGGTGTAGGAGATTTCTGAAGGGGGCGGCAGGGTGAATCAGGTCACAGAAACACAGAGTGTTGCGGGCTCATTTTGGGGCTCTGGAGACCTCGGCTGGCATCCGCACAACCCTTCGGGAGCATCGGCTGGCAACCGAACCCTGTGGCAGCTGCAGGAGGTTACGACGGTGGCGAAACGGTCCACCTGACACACCGCTTCGCCATCGTCGTTACCTCCGGCAGCTCCTACAGGTACTGCATCGTTTTTGAGATCCGGGTTAAACCCTGAACCGCCCCACCAGCCCCTGCAAATGGGTTCCCAGCCTTGCCAGTTCCACGCTCGACGCTGCCGTTTCTTCACTGGCGGCCGACGTCTGCTCCGAGACGTCACGCACATTGAGCACGCTGCGGTTGATCTCTTCGGCGGTCGCACTCTGCTGCTCGGCAGCGGCTGCGATCTGCTGGTTCATGGCCTGAATCGCAGACACGGTTCGGGTAATGCTTTCCAGCGAGCCGCCAGCCCGACGAGTGAGTTCGACGCTGCTGACCGTCAATTCGCGACTGTTGTCCATGATCGTTGCCACTTGCTGAGTGCCGTTCTGCAACCCCGCAATCAGCCCCTCGATCTCTTCGGTGGACTTCTGCGTGCGCTGAGCCAGGCTGCGCACCTCGTCGGCGACCACGGCGAACCCGCGGCCCGCTTCACCGGCCCGTGCTGCCTCGATAGCGGCGTTGAGAGCCAGCAGGTTGGTTTGCTGAGCAACTGACTTGATGACATCCAGCACGCTGCCGATCTTGTCACTCTCGCGTTTGAGTTCACCCATGGCCTCGGTGGAATGCCCCACTTCGCTGGCCAGACGCTCAATCTGGGCGATGGCTTCGTTGACCACCCTGTCGCCCTCGCGGGCCTGCTGATCGGCGGCCACAGCGGCTTCTGAGGCTTCCTCGGCGTTGCGCGCAACTTCTTGCACGGTCGCGGTCATCTGGTGCATCGCAGTGGCGACCTGATCGGTTTCGACTTTCTGACTGTTGACCCCCGCGCTGGTCTGCTCGGTGACGGCGGACAGCTCCTCGGCCGCGCTGGCGATCTGGGTGACGCTGTCGCTGATGCCACCGATCAACTCGCGCAGGCTCAAGGTCATGCGCTGGATGCCGCCTTGCAGCTGGCCCAGTTCGTCACGGCGTTCGATATTCAGGTTGTGAGTGAGGTCTCCGGACGCGACACGGTCTACGGCGATCAGCGTCTGCTTCAACGGCAAGGTGATCTGGCGGGTAATCGCCCACGCGGCGAGCACGCCGAAGATCAGTGCCAGAAGTGTCGCCAGACCTAGAGTCGACTGCGCCTGACGGCTGTCAGCATCGCGCTTGGCATTTTGCGAGGCGGTCAGTTTGTCGCTGAGGTCAAGCAAGTGCTGGCCCAGATTGGTCATCTTCTCCAGCGCCTGGCGGCTGACCAGTTGGGCGTCCCGATACTGCGCGACGGCGGCGCGGTAACCCTTGAGCGCCAGATTGGCCCTCTGCAATTGCGGGATGTACTGCGACGAGACGTCACCGGCCAGGCTATTTACACCGACGATCGCTTCGTCGATGGCGGCGGTGGCGTTCTTCTCGAAATCGGGGTTACCGCTGAAGGTGTAGCCGCGCACCTGGAAGCGCGCTTGCTGAATCTGTTTGCTGACGCCGACGGCGCTGTTGAATTGCAGGATGTTGTCGTGCTGGATCAGCGCTTCTTCGATCTTGTTCACCTCGTCCACCGCTGCATCGGCAGTAGCGCCCAGGTTCACGCGGCTGGCCTCGCGGACCTGAATGGCTTTGGTCATATCGTCGAAGGCACGACGGTAGTCGGCCGCGGACTGAGTCTGGCTGTCCAGAAGCTTCAGATCGTCGACGCCGGCGATCTTGGTGCGGGCGCTTTTCAGGTCGACATCGAGCTTGTCCAGCGCGGTCATGACTGCCGTCGCAGTGTCCGCGCTGGATTGAGTTTCATAGCGCATGCGCGCAGTGCGCAGCTCCATGGTCTGCTCGCTGATCTGTGAAATGCTCGCCAGCTTGTCACCTCGTTCGATCAACGACGACACACTCGACCAGCCTGTGGCAGTGATGACCAGCGTCAGCAATAGCACCAAGCCAAAGCCGATACCAAGCTTGCGACTGACACTCACGTTTCCGAGACGTTGGGCAGACCAGCGATACATGATGATTCCTTGCACATTGTTTTTATGGACGTCTGTGCATCGGCTGTGGGTCTTTGAACTGAAGCGCAACCCGACGGAGTGGCACGGTTGCCATCGATTTTGTCCGTGGGAGTCCGGCTTGCCGGCGCTAGCGATCTTACGGACGTCGCCGCCGGCAAGCTGTGCTGGTACAGGTCACGGTATCGCTGGAGGAGTCAGAACAATCGCGCGAGCAAGGCAGTGACGGCGGTTTCGACGCGCAGGATTCGCTCGCCCAGTTGCACCGGGTTCATTCCCGAGGCGCGCAGCAGATCGATTTCATAGGGAATCCAGCCGCCTTCGGGGCCGATCGCCAGCGTCACCGGCTGTTCAACTCCACGCGGGCAGGCGGGGAAATCGCCGGGATGGCCGACCAGCCCCAGAGTACCGTCGACGATGGCCGGCAGGCGGTCTTCGACGAAAGGTTTGAAGCGTTTCTCGATGACGATTTCCGGCAATACGCTGTCCCGAGCCTGTTCCAGTCCCAGAATCAATTGCTCGCGAATCGCGGCGGGCTCCAGAAACGGCGTCTGCCAGAAGCTTTTTTCGACGCGATAACTGTTTACCAGAATGACTTTCGGCACGCCCATGGTGGCGACGGTCTGAAACACCCGACGCAGCATCTTCGGGCGGGGCAGGGCGAGGATCAGGGTCAGCGGCAGTTTGGCGGGCGGTTCTCGGTCGAAGACCACTGAGAGTTCAGCCTCGCGAGGCTCCAGCCGCAGCAGCTCGGCATTGCCCAGCAGCCCGCCTACGCGGCCGACCCGCAAGCTGTCACCGACTTCCGAGCGATGCACCTCTTGCATGTGCTTGAGGCGGCGGTCGCGCAGAACGACGCGATCCGACGCTATGAAGTCAGCGTCTTCCAGAAGCAGCAGGTTCACGGCTGGGTCGCTGGCGGCTGGTCCTGCTCGTCTTCGGCCTTTTCGTCGTCCTCGTGATCGCCGCGCTTGGTGACCATCGAACTGCACAACACGCCGATTTCGAACAGCAGCCACATCGGCACTGCCAACAGCGTCTGCGAGAAGATGTCCGGCGGGGTGAGAATCATGCCGACCACGAAGCAGCCAATGACCACGTAGGGGCGGATCTTCTTCAGGTATTTGACGTCGACGATGCCGATCCAGACGAGCAGCACGACCGCCACGGGGATTTCAAACGCTACGCCAAACGCCAGGAACAGTGTCATGACGAAATCCAGATAACTGGCAATGTCCGTCATCATCGACACCCCTTCGGGCGTCACGCTGGCGAAGAAGTGGAAAATCAGCGGGAACACCAGGAAGTAGGCAAAGGCCATCCCGGCGTAGAACAGAATGATGCTGGAGATCAGCAGCGGCACGGCCACGCGTTTCTCGTGCTTGTACAGGCCAGGCGCAATGAAACCCCAGATCTGATACAGGATCACCGGCATTGCCAGAAACAGCGCGACCATCATGGTCAGCTTGAACGGCGTCAGGAACGGCGAGGCCACATCGGTGGCGATCATCGTCGCGCCTTCCGGGAGGAATTTGCGCAGGGGGGCCGAAACGAAGGTGTAGATCTTCTGCGTGAAGTAGAACAGCGCGCCGAAGATCACGAAGATCGCCAGTACACAACGCAGCAGACGCGAGCGCAGCTCAGTGAGGTGCGAGACCAGCGGCATTTGCTGGTCGTTTTCCGGGATTTCGCTCATGGGGCTCGTGGTGGCTGTGTCGAATCGTTGGCGGAAGGCGCGCTCTGCACAGCTGTGGCCGAAGCGGTGACCGGTGCTGGCGCAGGTGTCGAGGCAGGTTGAGCAGGCTCGGCGTGAACCGGTGGCGGGCTGACCGACGCACTTTCAGCGGGAGCGGCCGGGCCGATGTCCGCGCTGGGTGCAGGCGAAGGTGCGGCGCCCATCACAGGCTCGCTGGCGGGCGGGGTCTCGGGCTGCACGATTGGCTGCACGACAGGCGGAGCCGGCGGCTGCTGAGGCTGCATGATTTTGCGTGCTTCTTCTTCCAGCGAAAGAATGTGCTCGTTATGCAATTGGCGACGGATTTCATCTGCGCCGATTTCGCGCTCAACTTCCTGTTTGATCGCGTTGAAGCTGCGTTTCAGACGCCCGACCCAGAGCCCGGCGGTACGCGCGGCTCCCGGCAGGCGCTCGGGGCCCAGCACCAGCAGGGCAACGAGGCCGACCAGCAGCAGTTCAGAGAAGCTGATACCAAACATGCGTCACGACCTAGTCTTTGCGGATGGGCTCTTCGACCTTGTGTGCTTGGCCGTCGATGGTGTGCGGCTGATTCAGCGGCTGGGTCGGCGGGGTTGGCTGCGCGGTCGACTGCGGTTGCACCGGTGGCTGCTCGGACGGCTTTTCGTCGTCATTCATGGCTTTGCGAAAGCCTTTGATCGACTCACCGACATCGGTGCCCAGGTTCTTGAGTTTCTTGGTGCCGAAGACCAGCACGACGACCACAAGAATGACGATCCAGTGTTTCCAGTCAAAAATGCCCATGTCACGTTCCTCACAAGAAATTCAGAGCCCGCAGGCCAAGTGTTTATTCCGCCGAGCGAGCTGCTTTTTCGGCGTGCCCGGACAGCCCGAAACGGCGGTCCAGTTCATCGAGTACGGCTTGTGGATGCTGACCCAGCGCTGCAAGCATGACCAGGCTATGGAACCACAAATCGGCGGTTTCGTAGATCACATCGCTGCAGTCGCCGCTGATGGCGGCATCCTTGGCTGCAATGATGGTTTCGACCGACTCTTCGCCGACCTTCTCCAGAATCTTGTTCAATCCCTTGTGATAGAGACTGGCGACGTAGGAGGAGTCGGCAGCCGCGCCCTTGCGCTCTTCGAGCACCTGCGCAAGGCGAGACAAGGTATCAGTCATGTTCAGTGTCCTGCTTGATAAATGGCTTCGGGATCCTTTAGCACCGGATCCACGGTCTTCCAGCCGGCGTCGTCGTAGACGCGGTAGAAGCAGCTTTCGCGGCCCGTGTGACAGGCGATACCGCCGATCTGCTCGACCATGAGAATGATCACGTCGGCATCGCAGTCCAGACGCAGCTCATGCAGTTTCTGCACGTGGCCCGATTCTTCACCTTTGCGCCACAACTTGCCACGGGAACGCGACCAGTAGATGGCGCGATTCTCGGCAGCGGTCAGGCTCAGTGCTTCACGGTTCATCCAGGCCATCATCAGGACGCGCCCGGTCTTGTGATCCTGTGCGATTGCCGGGACCAAACCGTCGTTGTCCCATTTAATCTCGTCCAGCCAGTCTTTCATCGTCGGCTCCGGCCGCTCTGTGGATGGGTTAGTGTGCCAGTGGTGTTCGTCAATGGCTATCGGCGCACAACCAGATAAAGCCCCGCCACCAGCATCAGGAGTGCGGGCCAGGCGCTCAGCGCCATGAGCTCGTCACCCGATTGAGTGTGCGCGGTGGCGAGAACGACGCCACCGGCAAGCAGCCCGGCGCCGATCAGGCGCAGTGCCCAATGATCGCCTTTGTTTGCGTAAGGCGGTGGCGGGTCGGAAAGATGCGGCTGCGACAGGCGTTCCAGCAAGTCGCGGGTCATGTTGGCCAGATGTGGAATCTGCTCGACTTGGGATTGCAGGTTGCCGATCAGTGTCTTGGGGCTGACGCGTTCGCGCATCCAGCGCTCCAGAAATGGCTGAGCGGTGCTCCACAGGTCCAGCTCCGGGTACAGCTGACGCCCCAGCCCCTCGATGTTCAGCAGGGTTTTCTGCAACAGCACCAGTTGCGGCTGCACTTCCATGTTGAAGCGGCGGGCGGTCTGGAACAGGCGCATCAGCACCTGGCCGAAGGAAATGTCTTTCAGGGGCTTTTCGAAGATCGGCTCGCACACGGTTCGAATGGCGGCCTCGAATTCGTTGAGCTTGGTCTCGGCGGGTACCCAGCCGGAATCGATGTGCAACTGGGCGACCCGGCGATAGTCGCGCTTGAAGAAGGCGAACAGGTTGCGTGCCAGATAGTCCTGGTCTTCGGGGGTCAGGCTGCCGACGATGCCGCAGTCAATGGCGATGTACTGCGGGTCCCACGGCGAAACGGTGCTGACAAAGATATTTCCTGGGTGCATGTCCGCATGGAAAAAGCTGTCGCGGAAGACCTGGGTGAAGAACAGCTCAACACCGCGCTCGGCGAGTTTTTTCATGTCGGTGCGCTGGTCGGCCAGGGTCGCTAGATCGGTGACCTGAACCCCGTAGATGCGCTCCATCACCAGCACTTTCGGCCGGCACCAGTCCCAGTAGACTTGCGGCACGTAGAGCATGGTCGAGCCTTCGAAGTTGCGGCGCAGCTGGCTGGAGTTCGCCGCTTCGCGCAACAGGTCGAGTTCGTCGTAGATGGTTTTTTCGTAGTCGGCGACCACGTCTACGGGGTGCAGCAGGCGCGCGTCGGCAGACAGTCGTTCTGCGATTTTGGCGAGAATGAACAACCATGCCAGATCCGAACCGATGATCGGCTTGAGGCCCGGACGTACGACCTTGACCACCACTTCTTCGCCGGTTTTCAGCTGCGCGGCGTGAACCTGCGCGACCGACGCGGACGCCAGCGGTGCGACGTCAAAACGTGCGAACACCTGGCTGATCTTCGCACCCAGTTGGGATTCGATCAGGGCGATGGCTTTTTCGGATTCGAACGGCGGCACGCGATCCTGCAGCAGCATCAGCTCATCGGCGATGTCTTCGGGCAGCAGGTCGCGGCGGGTCGAGAGCAACTGGCCGAACTTGATGAAGATCGGCCCCAGGTCCTGCAATGCCAGGCGCAATCGCGCGCCGCGCGTGAGCTCGTTCTTGCGTCGCGGAATCCAGCGCCAGGGCAATACGAAACGCACGGCCAGCAGCCACCAGGGGAGCGGCAAGGCGAACAGCAGGTCATCGAGGCGGTAACGAATTACGACACGCTGGATGCGAAACAGGCGGCGGACGGCAAGCAGGCTCATGCGTTATCGCTGGATTTGAGGGATTGGGCCAGACGCTCGAAGCGGGCTTCGAGGCGTTCCAGGTCTTGTTTGGTCTGATCCAGTTCGGCGAAGCGGGCTTCAGCCTCGCGTTTGCCGACCAGCGTGCGGGATTCTTCAGCCAGATACTCAGCCAGGTTGTGGCTCAGGCTGGCGATGCTGTCAGTGGTCCAGCGTGCGCTGTTGCGCAGGTGGCCGCCAATCAGCGGCGTGGCAACCGGGCCGAGCCAGCGTTGCAGCTCGTATTCCCAGTCCAGATCCAGATCCTGCAACACGCCCACCAGCTCCAGCAATACAGCGCTTTCGCCATCCAGCTCGACTTCCGGGCTGTGCAGCACCGCGTTCTTGTCTTTGCTCAGGGCCAGACGCATGAGGCTCGCTGCAGGCGCACGCAGGGTCACATCGGCACCGCCTTCCCAGTTCGCGGCCAGCATCAAGCCTTCGTCGCTGGGCAGAATGTGCAGATGAAACGCCGGGCTGGTGCACTGCACGGCGATCACCTTGCCGCTCAGCCGATCAAGGCGTGGCAGGGCGGTGCTGTCCATTTGCAGCACACGATTGATGCCGTGCTCGGCGCTGGCGAGCAAGCCGCTGATCAGCATCAGGGCTTGATACCACGGTGCAGGGCCACGATGCCCGAGGTCATGTTGTGATAGGTCACGCGGTCGAAACCGGCTTCTACCATCATCGACTTCAGGGTTTCCTGATCCGGGTGCATGCGGATCGATTCGGCCAGGTACCGGTAGCTTTCCGAATCGTTGGTGATCAACTTGCCCGCCAGCGGCATGAAGGCGAACGAATAGGCATCGTAGACCTTGGACATGACCTTGTTGGTCGGCTTGGAGAATTCCAGCACCAGCAGACGGCCGCCCGGCTTGAGCACGCGCAGCATGGAGCGGATGGCATCGTCCTTGTGGGTCACATTGCGCAGACCGAAAGCGATGGTCACGCAATCGAAGTAGTTGTCCGGGAAGGGCAGCTTTTCAGCGTCCGCTTGAACGAACTTGATGTTGCCTGCCACGCCGCGGTCGAGCAGACGGTCGCGACCGACCTTGAGCATCGAGGCGTTGATGTCGGCCAGTACGACTTCGCCGGTCGGACCGACCAGATGGGAGAATTTCTTTGCCAGGTCGCCAGTGCCGCCCGCGATGTCGAGCACGCGGTTGCCGGTGCGCACACCGGAAAGCTCGATGGTGAAGCGCTTCCAGAGGCGATGCATGCCCCCGGACAGGACGTCGTTCATCAGGTCGTACTTGGCTGCAACGGAGTGGAAAACCTCGGCGACTTTCTCGGCCTTCTGGCTTTCAGCAACGGTTTTGTAACCGAAATGGGTGGTGGGTTCGGCATCGCTGCCTTTGCGCGGATCGTTCATATCGCTGTCACCGGAATAAAGTGCGGCCATTCTAATCGCCGGGGCTGGCTTTGTCTTGACAAGGCGCACGGTGAACAGTTTCTTCGCGGATCGCCGCTGGTATAGTGGCCCGACGATTTACCTCGATGAAGGAGCCTGCCGATGGCCCGAATTACCGTAGAACGCCCGCATGCACTGGGTAAAGACAAGGCTCGAGAAAAGGCTGAGTTGCTGGCCGAGAAGCTGGGCGACAAATATGGCATCGAGCACACCTGGAACGGCGACATCGTGTCGCTGGAAGGCAAGGGCGCCAAAGGCACGGTTCAGGTCGAAGATGCTCTGGTGCGGGTCAACATCGAATTGAATTTCTTTCTCTCGGCGATGAGCAGCACGATTCAGTCCGAGATCGAGCGTCAGCTGGATAAAGCGCTGACGGCCTGATAGTCATCGCAGTAAGCCTGCGCGCATTGCCTCACCCAGCCCGGCTTGCCGGCGGTAGCGATTCAAAGGACGCCACCTCCGGCAACCCGTGCTGCTACAGGATGTAGCGCCAAACCCGTTTCCCCCTACAGCCACCGAACCTAGGGTGAGCTTTCTAATTTTTCTCTCTACTTTGTGCCCATGCCCCGACTTTCAGCGGGCGGTTCGTCCTATCCCTTTCGAGCGTGAGGTGCGACATGGTCAAAGTTACCCTGAAGAAGAAAATCGAGGCCGAAGAAGCGAAGACTTTTTCGGAGGTTCGTCTTTACGCGCGCAAGATCTGGCTCGCAGGCCTGGGCGCTTATGTGAAGGCCGGGCAGGAAGGCGCCGATTACGTCAAAGAGCTGATCAAGACCGGCGAACAGACTGAGAAGAAGGCGAAGAAGGTCATCGACGAAAAGGTCGAGGCCGCCAACAGCGAGATCGATTCGGCCAAGGGCGAGTTCAAGGGTGAAATCACCAAAGCCAAGGGGCGCGTAGAGGTACAACTCGACAAAATCGAGAGTGCGTTCGACCGCCGCGTGGCCAGCGCCTTGAATCGCATTGGCATTCCGTCTAAACATGATGTTGAGACACTCTCTGCTAAGCTCGATGAGCTGACGGCATTGCTCGAACGTGTCGCGCGTAAACAATAAGGAGAGCGGGATGGCTGGCAAAAAGAAAACCGAAAAAGAAGGCAGCTCCTGGATTGGCGAGGTTGAAAAATACTCCCGTCAAATCTGGCTGGCTGGTTTAGGCGCTTACTCGAAGATCAGCAATGACGGCAGTAAGCTTTTCGAAACGCTGGTGAAGGACGGCGAGAAGGCCGAAAAAGAAACCAAGGCGACTGTTGGCAAGTCTGTCGACACCGCCAAGGCTTCGACCAAATCCCGCGTCGGTGACGTGAAGGATCTGGCGCTGGGCAAATGGGGCGAGCTGGAAGGGGCTTTCGACAAGCGCCTGAACAGCGCGATCTCCCGCCTCGGCGTTCCAAGCCGCAATGAAGTCAAAGCCCTGCACAGCAAGGTCGATCTGTTGACCCGGCAAATCGAGAAGTTGACCGGCGCGTCGGTTACGCCAATCTCGAAAACCGCAGCGGCCAAACCTGCAGCCAAGCCGGCCACCAAAACCACTGCCAAGCCTTTGGCCAAAGCAGCGGCCAAACCGGTCGCCAAAGCCGCAAGCACTGTAGCCAAGAAAACCGCAGCGGCTAAACCCGCCGTGGCGAAGGCCGCAGCCAAACCGGTAGCAGCAGCCTCCAAGGCAGCAGCTTCCACTGCAGCCAAGGCGAAAACCGTTGCCGCAAAACCGGCCGCCAAGCCTGCTCCGAAGGCCGCAGCGAAACCAGCTGCAAAGCCTGCCGCGAAACCGGCATCGGCGGCCAAACCTGCAGCGAAACCAGCAGCAGCGAAACCTGCCGCCAAACCCGCAGCAGCGAAAAAACCGGCAGCAGCGAAGAAGCCTGCAGCTGCGAAGCCAGCCGCCGCTGCGAAACCGGCCACGGCACCGGCTTCGGCTCCAACGGCCAGTGCTGCACCGGCTGCCTCCGCATCACCAGCACCGGCTTCTACCCCGTCGACCAGCTCTACCGCGTCGACACCTTCCAGCCAATCCTGATTCACGGCTGGCAACACCGAAACCCGATCTGTGAAAACAGGTCGGGTTTTTTGTCTGGCTGAGAAAGACCGTGTCCGGTCGGGCGTTCGATAGTGGCCGAACCACCGCTTCGCTGCCGTCGTGACCTCCGGCGTCTCCCACAGGTTTAGCGGTGTGCCTGATATCTCTGACACGCCTCGGGCTCTGTGGGAGACGTGACCTGCGGCGTCTCCCACAGGTTTAGCGGTGTGCCTGATATCTCTGACACGCCT
>Ga0308159_1000705_pt1 | contig 66290 bp, 50 predicted proteins | sample PhyCR1_FD_201040 | JGI IMG/M metagenome (GOLD analysis project Ga0308159, IMG submission 201040) | Phyllosphere microbial communities from UC Gill Tract Community Farm, Albany, California, United States - DLSLC.R1 | ecosystem: Host-associated > Plants > Phyllosphere > Unclassified | place: USA...
CGGCGACATGACTTATGCGCGTCTGGGCTTTAAAGGCGAAACTCAAATTAACGACACACTGACCGGTTATGGCCAGTGGGAATATAACATTCAGGCTAACCACGCAGAATCTCAGGGCGACCTGGGCAATAAAACCCGTCTGGGCTTTGCGGGTCTGAAAGTGAAAGATTTCGGTTCTATCGATTTCGGTCGTAACTACGGTGTGGTTTACGACGCACTGGGCTTCACCGATATGCTGCCTGAGTTTGGTGGTGATACTGCTAACAATGACAACTTCATGGTGGGTCGTTCAAGTGGTCTGGCAACTTACCGTAACCAGGACTTCTTCGGTCTGGTTACCGGCCTGAACATCGCCCTGCAATACCAGGGTAAAAACGAAAACGACGGTCGTTCAGCGTCTAAAGGCAACGGCGACGGTTACGGCGCATCCATCGATTATGAAGATATCGCAGGTTCCGGCATCGGTGCAGTTATTGCAGGTTCTTCTTCTGACCGTACTAACGCACAAACCAACGCCACAATCGGTGCTGGCGACAAAGCTTCTGCATGGGCAACTGGCCTGAAATATGACGCTCACCAGATTTATCTGGCAGCGATGTACAACGAAACCCGTAACCAGGCGCCAGTCACCGTGGGCTCCACGAGCGGCTACGCTAACAAAACTCAGGGTTATGAGTTAGTTGCGCAGTATCAGTTCGAAAACGGTCTGCGTCCTTCAATCGGTTACGTGCAGTCTAAAGCGAAAGATGTTGAAGGTGTGGGTGATGCGGACCTGGTTAAATACTTCGAAATCGGTGCGACTTACTACTTCAACAAAAACATGTACACCTATGTTGACTACATGATCAACCAGATCGATGACAACAACAAACTGGGCGTAAGCTCTGACGACATCGTTGCTGTAGCACTGACTTACCGCTTCTAAGTTAGTGAACTAAATTATTACCCCATTCTGTGTCTGAAAAAGGTAATCGCAAAGGCAGAGTTCATTGGCTCTGCCTTTTTTTATACCTGTGATTTCGTGTAATGCCTCCCAGGCCGCCCCCGTTTCTCTTCTCAAATAACCACAATAAATTCATATATCTAACTCTATAGCCTAAGGGTATACCCCAGACCCAAACAAGTATTCGTCAGCCGCTTTCTCCCGTGGAATATTCTCTGCAGTCTGATTAAAACCTCATTCAAAAAAATAGATCCCGGAGAAACTGACATGCAGCAAATTCCAAAGCCGTATCTTTTATTTCTTGGTGATGTGATGGATCCGCTGGCGGCGAAAACAGCGCGCGGTATTCACGTCTGGCGTCCTGAAGCTTGCGTCGGACAAATTCGTCTGGCAACGGATTCTGTGTCCTTAGGGTTGCCGGATCTGGATATCGCCACGGCGAAAGCGCAGGGCGCGAAAACCATGGTGCTTGGCACCGCAAATTCAGGCGGTAAATTACCAGCACACTGGATTGATTCGATCAAAGCGGCCATCAGCGCCGGTCTGAATGTGGCGAACGGTCTGCATCAGGGGCTGAACGACATTCCTGAGCTGGTTGCGCTGGCGGCTGAAAATAATGTGCAACTGTTCGATGTGCGCCACATGCAACCGGCGCTGGATACCGGCACCGGCATGAAACGTAGCGGCAAACGCATTCTGACTGTCGGCACAGATTGCTCGGTCGGCAAAATGTACACCTCGCTGGCGCTTGAAGCGGCCATGCGTGAGCTGGATTTGAACGCTGATTTCCGCGCTACCGGTCAGACCGGCGTACTGGTGGCCGGTGCCGGTATTGCCATTGATGCGGTGATTGCCGACTTCATTTCCGGTGCTGTCGAAGCGCTTTCCCCGGCGAACGATGACGATCACTGGGACATCATTGAAGGTCAGGGCTCGCTGTATCATCCGTCTTTTGCCGGTGTCAGCATGGGATTGATTCATGGCGCACAGGCACATTTATTAGTGATGTGTCACGAGCTTGGTCGTCCGCACATGCGCCATCTGCCACATCAGTTTATGCCCACGCTGCGTCAGTGTCTCGATACCAATCTGGCGGCAGCCAGCCTGACCAGTCCTGGCGTAAGACTCGCCGGTTTCTCGCTTAACACCTCCTCCGTCAGTGAAGAAGAAGCCAAAATCGCGCTGGCGGAAATCAGCGAAGAATTCGGCGTCCCGGCCACCGATCCGGTGCGTTTCGGTATCAAAAATATCGCGCAATGGATCAAGGAAAACGCCTGATGATCCAGATGACTTTCCAGTCCGTCGAACTGCCGCTGGCAAAACCATTTGCGATTTCCCGTGGTATCCGCACCGCCGTCACGGTGGTACGTGTTTACCTGACGGACGGTGAATTTACCGCCGTCGGGGAATGCACACCGACCGCGCATTATCAGGAATCCCCGCACAGCGTTTGCGAGCAACTGGAACTTATCCGTCCGCAGGTTGAACAGGGACTGAGCCGCGAGGCGCTGCAACAGGCGTTGCCGGTTGGCTCAGCGCGCAATGCCCTCGATTGTGCAATGTGGCGTCTCGATGCGGCAAAACAGGGCAAAGACCTGTGGCAACTGCTTGATATGCCTAAGCCTGTTTCGGTGATTACCGCCGAAACCCTGAGTCTGGATTCGCTGGAAAATATGGCCAATGCCGCCGCCGTGGCAGTTGCCGGTGGCGCGAAGTTGCTGAAAATCAAACTCGACCGCGAGCAGATTATCGAGAAAGTGGCCGCCATCCGCGCCACGGCACCGCAGGCTACGCTGGTGGTGGACGCTAACGAATCCTGGCTGGGTTTGGATCTCGGCAGCCTGTTTCAGGCGCTGCATGAATTCAACGTGGCGATGATCGAACAACCCCTTCCTGCCGGTAATGACAAAGATCTGGTGCGTTGTTTGCATCCTGTTCCTGTCTGCGCCGACGAAAGCTGTCATGAGCGTGCGGATATTGCAGGGCTGCGCGACCGTTACGAGATGATCAATATCAAGCTCGACAAATGTGGTGGCCTGACAGAAGCGCTGGCCATGACCGATGTGGCTCGGCAGTTCAATCTGCGCATTATGGTCGGTTGCATGCTGGGCTCATCCATTGCGATGGAGGCGGCGCTGCCGGTAGCGGTGCAGGCGGAACGTGTCGATCTTGATGGCCCGATCTGGCTGGCGCAGGACGCTGAACCGGCATTGCGCTATGAAAACGGTGAAGTCTGGCTTTAACAGTTCAACTTATAAAGGAGGCGTTTATTGATGACAGTGCCCATTTTGCAGATTAACGATTTGTCGGTGACATTTTCCGGCCGGCAAGGCAAAACGCAGGCGCTGAAAGGCGTTTCCTTCTCTATTAATAAAGGTGAAGTGGTGGCGGTGGTGGGCGAAAGCGGATCCGGTAAGTCCGTCACTTCACTGAGTGTCATGGGTTTGCTGCCGGATTCGGCGCACGTCGATGCGGGAAGTATCGAGTTTTTTGGCCGCAACGGCGAATGTCATACCCTGACGTCGCTGTCGGCAGAATCGCGCCGCAAACTGCGCGGGCAGGAAATGTCGATGATTTTTCAGGAGCCGATGACCTCGCTCAATCCGGTGCTGCGTGTAGGCGATCAGCTTACGGAAGGGCTGCTGGATCACGGCATGGCGAATAAAGCCACGGCGCTGAACAAAGCCCGCGAGCTGCTGAAACAGGTTCGTATTCCTGACGTTGAACGTATCCTTAAATGTTACCCGCATGAACTTTCCGGCGGCATGCGTCAGCGCGTGATGATTGCGCAGGCGCTGGCCTGCGATCCGGCGCTGCTGATTGCCGACGAACCCACGACGGCGCTGGATGTCACGGTACAGGCGCGTATCCTGCAAATTCTGCGCGACCTGCAACAGGGCACCGATATGTCGGTTCTGTTTATCACCCATGACATGGGCGTGGTGGCGGAAATTGCCGATCGGGTGGTGGTGATGTATCAGGGCCAGGTGGTGGAGCAGGGCAGTGTGACGGAAATTTTCGCCAACGCACAGCATCCTTATACCCGCGCCTTGCTGGCCGCCGTACCGAAACTGGGCGACATGCAGGGGCTGAAATGGCCGCGCCGCTTCCTGCTGTTAAGAGATAAAACCGGCCAAAATATTTCGCCAGAAAAGCAATCGGTTGCAGGTGATCATCCTCACATTTCAGCGGGTGATGGCGATCAGAAAACCGCCAACTACGATGCGCCGCCGTTGCTCGATGTGCGCGGGTTGCGTGTCTGTTACCCGATCCGCTCCGGCGTGTTGTCACGCGTGACCAAAGAAGTTCACGCCGTGGAACAAATCGACTTCTCTATCTGGCCGGGCGAAACGCTGGCACTGGTAGGCGAGAGCGGTTGCGGCAAATCCACTACCGGTCGCGCGATTTTGCGGCTGGTGGGCAGCGAATCCGAAAGCATTCACCTCGAAGGTAAAGAAATTACCCTGATGCGCGACACCCCGTTTCAGGCTGTCCGTCGTCAGATCCAGATGGTGTTTCAGGATCCCTACGCCTCGCTCAATCCGCGTCTGACCGTCGGGTTTTCCATTGCCGAACCTTTATTACTGCATGGCCTGAAAAAGTCTCTGGCTGATGCCACGCCGGTGGTCAATCAGTTGCTGAAAAGTGTCGGACTTGAACCTTTCCATGCGCGGCGCTATCCGCACGAATTCTCCGGCGGGCAACGTCAGCGTATTGCCATCGCGCGTGCCATGGCATTGCAGCCACAGGTGATTATTGCCGACGAGGCCGTGTCTGCGCTGGATGTATCGATTCAGGCGCAGGTGGTCAATCTGATGATGGATCTTCAGCGTGATACCGGCGTTGCCTGGCTGTTTATTTCACATGACATGGCGGTGGTGGAGCGGATCGCCAACCGGGTGGCGGTGATGTACAGCGGACAGATTGTCGAGATTGGCCCGCGTGATGCCGTGTTTAGTAATCCTAAACACCCATATACCCAACGCCTGCTCAGTTCGGTACCGGTGGCGGATCCGACGCAACGTGTTTTACGCAATTTTGATGATGTGGAAGTGAAATCGCCGGTGCATCCGGCGGGTGTACAGATAGAAAAACTCAAATATTCCCGCGTCAGTGAACATCACTGGGTTGCACAGGGATAACTCAACATTCTTTTTTGGGACACACAGGAGAACACCATGCATTCGACCTTAGTGCGTAAAAGCCTGCTTGCCGCCGGACTGGCGCTTTGTTTTGCGGCGTCGGCTCAGGCCAAAGATCTGCGTATTTCCATGTATGCCGACGTGACCGGTTTTGACCCGCACGACACCACAGATACGCTGAGCTATTCCATTCAGAGCGGTATTTTTGAACGCCTGTTCCAGTTCGACAGCAAAATGGCCGTTGTGCCGGTGCTGGCGACGGATTACACCAGTAACAGCGATGCGACCGAATTCACCGTTAATCTTCGCCACGATGTGACTTTCCAGGACGGCACGCCGTTCAATGCTGATGCGGTAAAAGCCAACCTGGATCGGCTGGCCAATCCGGCCAATCATCTGAAACGTAACTCGCTGTTCAGCATGATCAAATCCGTTGATGTGGTCAGTCCGTATCAGGTAAAAATCACCCTCAACAAACCGTTTGGCGCGATGATCAACACCCTGGCGCACCCGTCGGCGGTGATGCACAGCCCGGCTTCGTTAAAGCAATACCCGAACGAACAGGATCTGAGTGTGCATCCGGTCGGCACCGGTCCGTTTAAGTTTGTGGAATGGCAGCAGGGTAAAGACGTCAAACTGGTGAAATACGACAACTACTGGCAGAAAGGCTGGCCGAAAGTAGATTCCGTCACGCTGTATCCGACGCCGGAAGATTCCACGCAGGTGGCGAAACTGAAGTCCGGCGGCGTGGACGCGGTGTATCCGTTGCCGTCCGATCTGGTGGATACCGTGAAGAGCGATCCGAAGCTGGATATTGCGCAGGATCCGGGCATCTATCTGTATTACATCGCCTTCAATACGCAGAAAAAAGAGTTCTCTGACGTGCGTGTCCGTCAGGCGATTAACTACGCTATTGACCGTAATCTGTGGCTGAAAGTCGGTTTCGCCGGTCTGGGTTCGCCGTCCACCTCGCCGCTGCCGAAAAACGTTCAGTTCTATCAGAAACAAACCACGCCGGATTACAGCTATAACATCGCTAAAGCCAAAGCGCTGATGAAAGAAGCCGGTTATGAGAAGGGCTTCGACGTTGAAATGTGGAGCTCGAACAAAACCGACCGTATCCGCAGTGCGCAGTTCCTGAAACAACAACTTTCACTGATCGGCGTGCGCGTGAAACTGGTGCCGATGGATTCCGGTTCGCTTAACCAGCGTCTGTGGAGCACACCGAAACCGGCGGATGCCAAAGTGGAAATGTACTACGGCGCATGGTCGGCCTCTACCGGCGATGCAGACTGGGCGTTGCGTCCGCTGTTTGCCACCGAATCCTGGATCCCTTCTGCCTATAACGTCTCTTATTACAGCAACAAGCAGGTTGATGCGGCGATCACCGCCGGTCTGCAAACGGCTGATGTGGAAAAACGTAAAGCCGCCTATGCCGATGCGCAAAAACTGCTGTGGGCAGATGCGCCGGTGGCCTATCTCGGCGTGCCGGACAACCTGGTCGGTAAGAGCAAAGACCTTTCCGGCGTCTACATGCTGGCCGACGGCTCACTGATTTTTAATCAGGCACAGTTTAAGTAATTTTTTTTGCTCCTCCCCCTGCGAAGGGGGAGGCTGGGAGGGGGTTTAGCAGGCAACTTCAGATTCAGAGTTGCCATTAATACCCCACCCCAACCCTCCCCTTCGCAGGGGAGGGAGTTTACGGAATTCTGGGAATCACTTTTATGCTGACCTATTTTATCCGCCGGATACTGGAAATGATCCCCGTTTTACTGGTGGTGTCATTACTGGTTTTCGGCTTTATCAAGCTGCTGCCGGGTGACCCTGCGCGTATTTACGCCGGTCAGGATGCGCCGGTTGAGGCGGTTGAGTCAGCACGGCAACTGCTTGGTCTGAATGATCCGCTGCCTGCGCAGTACTGGCACTGGCTGGACGGCATGATTCACGGCGATCTGGGCACCACTTACCGCACGCGTCAGCCGGTGTTAAGTGTGATTGAAAGCGGGTTTATGCCGACATTGCTGCTGGCGCTGGCGGGCTTTGCCTGGTCAGTGGTGCTGGGGCTGGTGATTGGCGTGGTGTCTGCGCTCAAACGTGGAAAATGGCAGGACTGGACGCTGATGAGCATGGCGGTCGGCGGCATTTCCATGCCGCCATTCTGGCTCGGATTGTTGCTTATCCAGTTTGTCGCCATGCCGTTCGGGATATTTGCCGTCAGCGGATTTAATCAGCCCGCTGACATTATCTTACCGGCGATCACTCTGGGTTCCTCGGTGGCGGCAGTCATGGCGCGTTTCACCCGCTCAGCATTTCTCGACGTGGCGCAGGAAGATTATGTGCGCACCGCCAACGCCAAAGGATTACGCGCGCGTCTGGTGACGTGGAAACACATCATGCGTAATGCGCTGATCCCGATTATCACCATGCTTGGCCTGCAATTTGGCTTCCTGCTCGGTGGCTCGATCATTGTCGAAAGCGTGTTCAGCTGGCCGGGGCTGGGCTGGTTACTGATCGAATCCATCAAAACGCAGGATCAGCCGGTGATTCAGGCACTGGTCATGCTGTTCGTGTTTGAATTTATTCTGATAAACCTGCTGGTTGATCTGCTGTACGCGGTGGTCAATCCTGCTATCCGTCTGCGTTAGGAGCTGCTCATGACCGATCCTGTCTCTCCTCCGGGAGATATCCAACCGGCTGCGGTAGCCTCGCAAAACGATGATATCCGCTCGCCGTGGTACGACTTTTTTCACACCTTTATCCGTCATCCGATGGCGCTGGTCTCCGGCGGATTTATCCTGCTGCTGGTGCTTGTTGCGGTGTTCGCGCCGTGGCTGGCACCTTTTGACCCGATGACACCAGACTGGATGGCGCTCGGTGTCGGTCCGACGCCGGAACACTGGTTCGGCACCGACGACTTGGGAAGAGATGTCCTCAGCCGCATCATTTATGGTGCGCGTATCTCCCTTTATGTCGGTATTTTTTCGGTCACGCTCGGCATGATTGCCGGTGTGTTACTCGGGCTGCTGGCCGGATATTACGGCCGCTGGCTGGATATGCTGATCATGCGTGGCTCCGACGTGCTGTTCGCTTTTCCGGGCATGTTGCTGGCCATTGCAGTCGTGGCTATTCTCGGTCCGGGGCTGAACAACGTGATCATCGCGGTCGCGGTATTCAGCGTGCCGGTGTTTGCCCGCATCGTGCGCGCTGCTACGTTATCGATTAAACAAAGCGCCTATGTCGAAGCAGTTCGCTGCGTCGGCGCGCCGGACAGGGTGGTGATTTTGCGTCATATCCTGCCGGGCACGCTCTCAAACGTCATCGTCTATTTCACCATGCGTATTGGCACCAGTATCCTGACCGCAGCCAGCCTGAGTTTTATCGGTCTGGGGCCGGAACCGGATGTGCCGGAGTGGGGCAATATTCTGGCGATGAGCCGTAATATGATGATGGCGGGCAAATGGAACGTCAGCGTGTTCCCGGGGCTGGCGATATTCCTCACGGTTCTGGCATTTAATCTGCTCGGCGACGCGCTGCGTGACACGCTGGATCCTAAACTGAAAAAGTAATAGTCACCGAACAGCTGAAACGGAAAACTGATGCATCCGCAACAACATGAAGATGAATTTCAGCAGCAGGCGTTGTCCGCCTTGCTGCAACGCTGGCGCAGGTCGCGCCAGATTTTCCGCCCGCGCTTCCCGTGCGGTGCCACCAATTCACTGACTGATGTGACCGGCGTGACTGTCGGACACAGCACGCTGGCCGCCGGAGATGTGCAGACCGGCGTCACCGCCATCGTGTCGCCGGGCGACGATCTGTATGAAAAGCCGTTGCCCTGTGGCGTGGCGGTGTTAAACGGTTTCGGCAAACCGATGGGGCTGATTCAGGTGATGGAGTTGGGCGAGCTGCAAACGCCGGTACTGCTCAGCAATACCTTCGCCACCGGCACGTTATTTAATGCGCTGGTGAAACGCAGTTGTCAGCAATTTCCGCAGATTGGCCGTCCTGATGCCACCATTAATCCGGTTATCCTCGAGTGCAATGATTTCTATCTTAATGATATTCAGGCGATGGCGGTGAGTGAAGACGACGCGCTGACCGCACTCGACAGCGCGACAAAAACCTTCGCCCGTGGCAGCGTGGGTGCCGGACGTGGCATGAGCAGCTTTGGCTTAAAAGGCGGCATCGGCACCGCCTCGCGCTGGTGCGAAACGCTAAACGCGACATTAGGCGTACTGGTGCTGGCGAACTTCGGCAAACTCTCTGACCTGACGCTTGACGGCGTGCGTGCCGGCGAAGCCATCGCCCAAATCCTGCCGCAACTGGCGCCGCAGGTGGACGCCGGTTCGGTGATTATTGTGATGGCCTGCGATTGCTATCTTGACAGCCGCCAGCTCGGACGCATTGCCAAACGCGCCGGTGCCGGGTTAGGGCGTCTGGGCAGTTACTGGGGGCATGGATCAGGGGATATCGCGCTGGCATTTTCGACGCAACGTGACGGTGTCACATTACCGGATGCCGAACTTGAGCCTTTACTGGCACTGGCGGCAGACGCCACAGAACACGCTATTATTGATGCCTTACTGAGTGCTGAAACCGTTTGCGGATTCGACGGACATTACCGGCTGGGGTTGTCTGAAGTCCTGGACGCTCTGGCAAACCAAAAAGGGAACGACTGATGAAAGTGTTTATCTCTGCGGACATTGAAGGTATTGCGGGTGTCATGCGTCCTGAGCAGTGCAGCCCGGGGAATTCAGATTACGAGGCCGCCCGTGCACTGATGGAAGGCGAAGTTAACGCCGCCATCGACGGCGCTTTTGCTGGTGGCGCGATGGAAGTGACGGTGGCTGACAGCCACGCGATGATGCAAAACCTGCGCGCCGATAAAATCGACCCGCGAGCCAGGCTGGTACAGGGTAAACCGCGTGGTTTATCGATGGTCGAAGGGCTGCAACAACAGCAATACGACGGCCTGATGTTTGTCGGCTATCACACTGCCGCAGGCGAAAACGGTGTACTGGCGCACACCATCAATGGCCGCGCTTTTTACCGCGTTAAACTCAACGGCAACGTGGTCGGCGAAAGCGACTTATACGCCGCTGCCGGTGCGGAACTCAACGTGCCGTTATGGCTGGTGACCGGCGACGATCACCTCGAAACCTGGATCCGCCGCTATTACCCTGAATCGCAATATGTCTGCGTCAAACGGGCGATTTCCGCCAATGCCGCCGAATCCGACAGCCCGTCGATTGCCTGTGCCAAAATCCGTAAACAGGCGACCATTGCCGTCAGCAAACCTGCGCCGCTCACTGCCGGAAGATTCAGCGCGCCTTATCATCTTGAGCTGATGACCGCCAAACCGGTCCTGGCAGATTTATTTTGTCTGATCCCCGGCGTTGAACGTCTCGATGCCGTCACCGTCGGTTATCACAGCCCGACCGTTGCTAATATTATCAGCCTGTTAAGTGCTTTCTCGTACTTAGCCATCACGCAGAAATAGGGCAGCAATGCGCTTACGCCACATCGAAGTGTTTCAGGCCGTGTTACAGGCGGGCAGCGTCAGCGGCGCGGCGCGCCTGCTCAACGTGTCGCAGCCGAATGTCAGCCGCGTGCTGAATCACGCTGAGCAGCAACTGGGTTTCACGCTGTTTGACCGTACACCGCAGGGGCTGATTGTGACGCCGGAAGGGCGGCGGTTAATGCCGGAAGTCGAAGCGTTATTCAGCCATATTCAGGCCATCGGTGAGCTGGCGGAACAGTTACGTCAGGGCGAAGGCCAGCATGTGCGCATTGGTTCGGCACACGCCCTCGGACACAGCGTGATGGCGCCGGTGCTGGTGGATTTCCGCCGTCAGACGCCCGGCGGCAGCGTCGAACTGGTGACCGGACATTTCAACACGCTGAGTCAGGACTTGCTGCAATACAAAATGGATTTCGCGCTGGCATTTGGCGAGCAGGCCACGCAGGAACTGGTTGCTGAGTCGATCTATCAGGCCAATATGGTCGCGCTCCTGCCCAAAGATTCCCCGGTCGAAGGGCCGGTAACGCTGGCGTGGCTGTGTGAAAACGATCTGCTGATGTTGCAGCAGCAGGATCCGCTGGGGCAGGTGCTCAACCGCGTCCTGCGCGAAAACGGTCTGATGCCGCATTCTGCGTTGTTCATCAAAACCTACTCGGTGATCGCCGACATGGTGCTGGCAGGCGGCGGTGTCGGCGTGGTCGATACGTTTACCGCCCGGCGGTATGTTGATCAACTGAAGATCGTGGCGGTAGTGGAACCCCTGCCATTTGAGGTGATTTTGCTGAGCCGCCGGGATCAACCGGCGTCGCAGGCGGCGCTCAGGCTCAGACAACTGATTAAGCGGAAAGTGGGGGAGTTGAAAGGAGTGCCTTTCGATCCCGTTTAGTTTTTAATTTCAAATTCAAATTCAAATTCAAATTCAAATTCAAATTCAAATTCAAGGTCGTGGGCGTCGGCCCACACCGACTTGGGGGACGGCTTATCGCCGCCGCCCCCCAAGACCCCCCCGGCTCTTTCACTGCGCGCTCCGCTCGCTGACTATGTTTCATCAGCCGCAGTGATAGCCGCAAAATCCCGCCGCTGCGCGGTTCCCTCCCATCGGGTTACAACCCGCGCAAAAAGATGCGCGGTTTTCCACCTCTCGTCCGGCGGTATTTTGGAACCGGCCTCAGGCTCTTAATTCACAACCTGACTGATGTTGAAATCTTAAAACTGTCTGCCCTTGAATTTAAGATCGTACGGGCGATTCAGAAATCTTGCTGAACGGAGCGGCCTGGAGACCCAAGGCTCCAGGACCGAGAGAAGGTACCGCGCAGCGGCAAGATTTCCAGCCTGTCGCGGTGATACCTGAAACATAGCCAGCCAGCGAAGCGCGCAGTGAAAAAGCGCGGGAGTCCAGAGGGCGCGCGCTTACGCGTCCTCTGGGCCAGTGTGGGCGGCGAGCCCACGACCTTGAAGTTGAAGTTGATTTTAAAGCGCCCCCGTTGCCACCGCCCCCAGCCACTACCGGATCTCATTCACATACATAAAGTGATCGGTGCTGAACCTGTGGTGCGCCATGATCACCGGCACGGCGCTTTGATCAAACGACACTTCGTCGATCACCATCACCGCGTGCGGGGCCTCGAGTTCCAGCCATTTCAGGTCGTCGGCATCGGCCATTTCGGCGATTAACTGCTCGCGCACGGCCGCCACGCGGACCCCGTATTTTTCCAGCAGAAAACGGTAAAGCAGCGGCGGTAAATCATCCGCTGCGGGGAAGTCCGGCAGGCGTTCGGCCGGTAATACCAGCCGTTCATGCATGGCGGGAATGCCTTTAACCCGGCGTAAACGGCGGATGCGGATAACCGGTGCGCCGTCGTCGATTTGCAGCTTTTCGGCTTCACGGGCGCTGGCCTGGCCGGTCTGATGATCGAGCAAAATCGTCTCGGAATTCAGTAACGCACCGTCGCGGCCATGCAGGCGGAAATACTGAAAGAAATAACTGAGATTGTGCAGCGGTGCCCAGCCAGTGACCACGGTGCCGGTCTTGCGACGCCGCATCAGCATGCCTTCTGTCGTTAGCGCCGAAAGCGCTTTGCGTACCGTTCCCACCGAAACCCCGAAGTCTGCCGCCAGCGCATTTTCGCTCGGCAAAACCGTACCCGGCGGCAGCTCGCCAATCAGAATGGATTCGCTGATGTGACGTTTCACCACTTCATATAACGGCGCGGATTCCCTTTCGCTTAACCGGCCAAAAGGGGAAGCGTCCTGCTCTGCTTTATTTTGTTGTGTCATACCTGATTACCTATTGACCTGAACGGGCATCTGCTTTATCTATAAACTATATAGAAATAGAATAAAGCGAGTATAGCATGTCGTGCGAAGGAAGTTTGCAAATTGCGCTGGACTCCATCCGGCAGGACGAAACCGCCATTTTACAGGATCTCAGCCAGATGCTGGCAGTAGATACCTGCTTCCCGCCGGGCACCGGTTATCCGGCATTTGCCAGCCTGATGGAATCTCTGCTGGAGCCGATGGGGTTTGTCTGTGAGCGCGTCAGCGTGCCGGAAAACTTGTGGCAAACGCCGGACGGCAGTGCGCAGGGCGAACGGGTGAATGTGATTGCTACCTTGCCGGGCAGCGCCGCCGAAGCCTGTAATCTCTATTTTCACGTCGATACTGTTCCGGCGGGCGATGGCTGGAATTACCCGCCACTGACGCTGACGCAGGCTGATGGCAAACTGATCGGTCGCGGCGCGGCAGACATGAAAGGCACGATTGTGGCGGCGCTCGCGGCAATTCGCGCTGCGCAACGTCACGGGCTGGCGCTGAAATTCAATCCGGTTCTGCTGTTGTGTACCGATGAAGAAGGCGGTCTGTACCCCGGTGTGCGCTATCTGGCGGAGCAAAAATTATTCTCCGGCCACATGCTCAGCTTTAACGGCGGGGCGGTACCGCGTATCTGGGGCGGCTGTTTCGGCAGCATCGACCTCAAAATTTGTATCACCGGCCGGTCGGCGCACTCCGGCGATCCGGTCGGGGGCATCAATGCCATTGAAGAAAGCCTGCCGCTGATGAATGCGCTGCACACGCTCAAACGTGACGTTGAACAGCGCGCTTCCGCCATGCCTGCACCCCCTCATTTCGAAGGATGTCCGCTCACATCACGTCTCACGCTGGCTGCCGCGCAAGGGGGTGGCAAAGGTTCAACCCTGCCCGCACGCTTTGAACTGCTGGTTAACCGCCGCTATTCGCCGGAAGAACCGTTCGAAACCGTCTTTAAAGAACTCACGGATTGTATCGGGCAGGCGATGAAAGATTCTGCGGCGCTGGCGGTGGAATATCACCTGATCGGCCATCTGGCTCCGGTCAGCGATCCGACCGGTCCGCACTGGCCGCGCTGGCTTGCGGCGCTCAGTCAGGGTTTTGGCTTCCACGCAAACGATTTCGCTGTCTGGGGTTCTTCCACCAGTTCCGACATGGGCTGGGTTCAGCAGGCAGGCATTCAGGAAATTTTACTCGGCGGGCTCGCCCGGCCGGAAAACCGTATCCATGCATCGGACGAATACACAACGATGCAGGACGTCGTCGCGTTATCGCAGTCAATTCTTGCTTATTTAGCTTCTGATTTTACTCCGACAGAAAATTCGCCAACCCAGGGCTTTTCGAATTCAGCAGAGAGGGTTTAATAATGTGTGCAATGAAAGGCGTTAACCGCCGTCAGTTTATCGCAGGATCCACCATTCTCACCGGCGCGGCGATGTTGCCGTGGTCGGGCAATGTCGCCGCTGCCGTTTCCAGCGCCACGGACGCCAGCGGTTCACCGCGCAAGGGCGGGGTGCTGCGCATCAGCGTAGATCAGGCCGCCGGTATGCTTAATCCGCAGCAGGCGCGCGTCAATCCGGAATATCTGCTGGCTGAGTTGCTGTACAGCGGGCTGACCCGTCTGACGCAGGACATGAAAGCTGAAGCGGATCTGGCCGAATCCTGGAAAGCCAGCGACGACCTGACGCAGTGGACCTTTACCCTGCGTAAAAACCTCAGCTTTCACGACGGTTCTGCCTGTACCTCCGCCGATGTGGTGGCCAGCCTGAATGCCATTCTCGACCCGAAAAATGCTTCACCGGGGCAACACAATATTGGCCCGATCAAAACCGTCACCGCGCCGGATGCCGATACGGTAGTGATTGGCACCGACGGTCCGTACGCCGATCTGCCGGTGATGCTGGCGTATCCCGATGCCAAAATTATTCCCGCAGCGATTGCGGGCGGCCAGCCAGAACGCCTGAGCAAAGAGGCCATCGGCACCGGACCGTTTAAACTGGTGTCGTTTGAGCCTGAACGCCTGATTGTTGTTGAGCGCAATCCGCATTATTACGATCCGTCCCGTCCGCATCTGGACCGCGTTGAAGTGGTGGTCTATCCGGATGCCATTGCAGAAGGCTCGGCGCTGATTGCCGGTGACACCGATCTGATGCTTTCCGCCGCCTCTACTGAATTTGCCCGCCTGTCAAAATCCTCCGGCATCGTGCCGCTGCGCGTGTCGTCCGGTCAGTTCCTCAACGTGAATATGGGGTGTGACACCAAACCGTTTAACGATGTGCGCGTCCGTCAGGCGCTGGCGCTGTGTGTGGATCGCAAAGCTACTGTGGATTTTGTTGCCGAAGGCTACGGCACGGCAGGTAATGATACGCCGCTCAACACGGCCTATCCGTATTACCTGAACGAACCCCTCAAAGAACCGGATTACGCCAAAGCCAAAGCGTTGCTGAAAGATGCCGGTTATCCCGACGGATTAGATCTGACGCTGATCGCTTCCGACAAACCGTCCACCCGCACCCAGCTTGGAATTGCGTTGCGCGAAATGGCCAAACCGGGTGGTTTTCGCATTAATGTGCAGACGATGGCACACAGCACTTATCTCGATCAGGTGTGGAAAAAAGGCAATTTTTACGTCGGCTTCTACAACATGCAGCCCACGCCGGATGCCGTTTTCTCCCTGCTTTACACCTCGACGGCCTCCTGGAACGAAACCCGCTGGAATAACACTGAATTTGATACCGCAGTGAAAGCCGCGCGTGAAACAGCGGATCCGGCAAAACGCACCGAACTGTACGGCAAGGCGCAAAAACTGATGCACGATCAAGTGCCGTCACTCATTCCGGCGTTCTTCGATTTGCTGGCGGCAGGGCGCGATTACGTTGCCGGTTATCAGCTGCATCCGCGTGGTGCGGTGTTCCGTCTTGATCATGTGTGGCTGACGGCGAAAGCCCCAACCCGAAAATAACAGGGGGCATTGACAGTGACGGCGAGTTATTTGTTCAAACGTTTCATGCTGGTGATTTACACCCTGCTGGTGGTGTCGCTGCTGGTTTTTGGCATTACGCAATTGTTACCGGCGGATGCCGCCGTCACCCTGCTGGGGCAGAACGCCACGCCGCAAGCGCTGGCCGCCGTGCGTGCGCGTCTCGGGCTAAATGATCCGGCCTGGCTGCAATACTGGCACTGGCTGCGCGGCGTGCTGCACGGTGATTTCGGTGTGTCGATGCGTAACGGTTTGCCGGTGGCACCCACCATTATGGCGGCACTGGGGCGCTCCCTGCTGCTGGCCGTGTGCGCGCTGTTGCTGATGCTGGTTGTCGCGATTCCACTCGGGATCTGGGCGGCGGTCCGGCGCGGGAAACTGGCCGATATGCTGGTCAGCGTGTTGTCGTATGTCGGCATTTCATTTCCGGAATTTGTGACCGCCACACTGTTATTGCTGCTGTTTGCCGATGTCTGGCAAATCCTGCCCGCCACCGGGTATGTACCGCTGACGGAGGATTTCCGGGGAGGCATCAGCCATCTGATCCTGCCGTCGGTGACGGTGGCAATGATACTGGTGGCGCACGTTTCACGCATGGTGCGCTCGGAGATGGTCGATGTATTGCAGACCGATTATATCCGCGCGGCACATCTCAAAGGGTTGTCGCGCCGCAGGATTTTGTGGCGGCACGCGTTACGTAACGGCCTGCTGCCGACCATCACCATTGTGGCGCTTGATGTCGGTTATCTGCTCGGCGGTATCGTGGTGGTGGAAGAGATTTTCGCCATTCCGGGGATTGGCCGTGAACTGATCGTCGCCGTCCAGGCGCGGGATTTACCGACCATTCAGGCCGGGGTGCTGATCCTTGCCGCGACCTATTCCATCGTCAATTTCCTGGCCGATCTGGCCTATGTTTTCCTCGATAAACGGATCAGTTATGCGTGATGTGATGAAGCATTTAATCCGTTCGCCGCAGGGCGCTGTCGGGTTATTTATCTTAGTAGTGGCTGCGCTGATGGTGTGCGGCGGGGCGCATATCGCGCCTTATGATCCGGAATCGATTTCGATTCTGGCGCGGTACAAAGCCCCCTCGGCAGAACACTGGTTCGGTACCGATCAGCTCGGACGCGATATTTTCAGCCGCGTGATGGTCGGTGCGCGCGCCACGATAGTGCTGTCACTGCTGGCGACATTAATGTCGATGGTCACTGGCGCGGTGATTGGCACCGCCAGCGCCTATCTGGGCGGCAAAACGGACGAAGCGATTATGCGTACCATGGATGCGGTAATGTCGATCCCGAGCCTGTTGTTCGCGCTGCTGATTGTCAGCACTCTCGGTCAGAGCAGCTTCAATGCTGTACTGGCGATCACTATCGCATTTGTGCCCGGCATGGTGCGCATCGCCCGCAGCGTCTCGCTGGCAGCGCGTCAGCAGGATTACGTCAGCGCGGCGATTGCCCGTGGTGAAGCAACGCACTACATCATTTTGCGTGAAATGCTGCCCAATATTGTCGCGCCAATCATCGTGGAAGCCACTATCCGCGTGGCCTTCGCCATCATGTTATTTGCCACACTGAGTTTCCTCGGCCTCGGCGCACAACCGCCTGAGCCGGAATGGGGACTGATGGTGTCGGAAGCCCGTGCATATTTCTTTAACGCGCCATGGATGATGCTGATCCCGGGGGTGGCGATCGCGCTGGTGGCGATTGGTTTTAACCTGCTGGGCGATGGCCTGCGCGATGCGCTTAACCCGAGGAGCCACTGATGAGCGACGCCGTATTAGCCATAGAAAATTACAGCCTCGACTACCTGCTGCCTCAGTCAGAGCCGTTGCAGGTTTTGCAGGACATTTCACTCAGTGTGCAGCGCGGTGAAGTGGTCGGGCTGGTCGGGGAATCCGGTTCGGGTAAAACCACGCTGGGCTGGTCGGTTATGCGCTACATGGCTGCCAATGCGCGGGAACGCAGCGGGCGCATTCTGCTGGCGGGTGAGGATTTATGCCAGATGTCTGCGCCACAACTTGAAAACCTGCGCGGCGGCAAGCTGGGCATGATTTTTCAGGATCCGGGAGCTTCGCTGAATCCGACACTGACCCTCGGCGAACAGATCACCGAAGTGCTGATCCGCCATCGCGGGCTGGATGCCAGGCAGGCGCTGGAGCTGGGCATTCAGTTGCTCAGCCACGTCGAGCTGAAAAATCCGGCGGCAATGATGAAGCGTTATCCGCATCAGGTGTCCGGTGGTGAAAAACAACGTGTACTGATCGCCACGGCCTTTGCCTGCGAGCCGCAATGTCTGATTTTCGATGAACCGACCACGGCACTTGATGTCATCAGTTCGGCACAAATTCTGGCGTTATTCGCCCGTCTGCGTGAGGAAACCGGCGTTGCCTCGCTGTACATCTCGCACGATCTGGCGCTGGTGTCAGCGGTGGCAGACCGCGTCTGTGTGCTGGAAAAAGGTCACATTGTTGAACAGGCCACCGCGCGCACGCTGTTCCTTTCGCCACAACATGCTTACACACAAAAGCTGGTAGCCGCAGTGCCGGATCCCGCGCATCGTCTGACAGATGCCACTCCGGTGTCAGCGCAGCCGCTGCTTAGCCTGCAAAACATCAATATTGATTATGGTCGTCACGGTTTGCTGGATCGACTTCTGCGCCGTGAAAACGGTAAAACCCGTGCTGCGTCGGATGTCAGCCTGACAGTGCATCGCGGGGAAATCGTCGGCGTGGTGGGGGAGTCCGGCTCCGGTAAATCGTCGCTGGCAAAAGCACTGACCGGTCTGGTGCCGTTCAGCGGCAAAGTGGATTTTAACGGTTACAACCTGTCTGGCCGCGCCGAAATGGATAAAGACTATCGCCGCCGTGTGCAGATGATTTTCCAGCATCCTGACGCCTCACTCAATCCGCGTCAGCGTATCGGTGAGATCATCGCCCGTCCGTTGCGGCTGTACGGTTTGCCAGAGGGTGAAAACGAAGCGCAGGCGGTAGCGCGCTTGCTGGAGGATGTCCGGTTGCCTGCCAGTTTCGCCCGGCGTTTTCCGCATGAACTTTCCGGTGGACAGAAGCAGCGCGTGGCGATTGCCCGTGCGTTTGCGCATCCGCCTGAACTGGTGATTTGCGATGAAATCACTGCCGCACTCGATGTCTCGGTGCAGGCGACGGTGATTGAGTTATTGCTGGAACTGCGCCGTCGCTACGGCACCGCTTATCTGTTTATTACCCACGATCTGAACCTGGTCCGCCAGATTGCACACCGCGTGGCGGTGATGTATCGCGGGGATTTGCTGGAAGTGCTGCCGGGCGAGGCTATGGCGCAACATGCCAGTCACGATTATACGAAGGCATTGCTGGCAGCGGTGCATACGCCTGAAAAGGCCATCACAGAACATCTTTGATACTGAAAGGGTTACACATGAATTCTCAACAATTACTGGCCGCAGTTGATGATGACTATTGCCTGAATTTTCTGGCGCGTATGGTGCAGCACAAAAGTTACAGCCAGACAGACGGCGAGCGCAAACTGGCAGAATATATGGCCAGCCAGATGCAGATGCTCGGGCTGGAAACGCAACTGCAACCGGTGCCGGGCGAGCGTCTGAACGCTATCGGCACGCTTCGCGGAGAGGGCGGCGGCCACAGTTTGCTGTTCAACGGTCATCTCGATACCAACCCGGTGACCGAAGGCTGGACGGTCGATCCGTGGGAAGGAAAAATCGATGATGAATTCATTTACGGCATCGGTGTTTCCAACATGAAAGCAGGTGACGCGGCCTATTTCTGTGCGCTGAAAACGCTGATCGACAACGGTGTGAAACTTAAAGGCGACGTTATCCTGACGTATGTGGTCGGTGAATTGCAGGGCGGGATCGGCACCATTGCGGCCATCGAACAGGGCATCAAAGCCGATTATTTTATCAACTCAGAACCGACCGATGTGCAGGCGATGACCATGCATGCCGGGTCGCTGATGTTCACCATCGAACTGACCGGCGATACGCGCCATCTTTCGAAGCGCGAAGAAGCGGTCGATGCGATTCAGGCGGCCATCAGGTTAATCCCGCAAATCAATAACATCACTTTTACCGGCGCGGAAACGGACGATCACCGCAAAATTAACCGTGGCCATATCGGCACCATCCACGGCGCGCTGGGACGTGATTTAGAGGAATGGCGTCCGCCACAGGTCGCTGACTTCGTGCGCCTCAGCGGATCTGCGCGTTTTGCGCCGGGGCAAACGGTTGATACCGTGCTGGCCGATTTACAGGCGCTGCTCGATGACCTGTGCAGCGAATTTCCCGGCTTGCAGGCAGAACTGTTTGATGACGGTAAACGCCATCGCCCGACCATGCTGCCGTTCGAAGTATCGCCGGAATCCCCCATCGTTAAAGCGGTGAACCGTGCCTATCAGACGGTACGCGGTGAACAACAGCCCACCGGCGTTATTACGCCACCGGCTTTTTATGGCACTGATGCCGCGCATTTCTACCAGATGCTGGGCATGGAAGGCGTGGTCTGCGGGCCGGGTGGCAAGTTCAACACCATGCCGGACGAGCGTGTTCACATTAAAGATTTCCTCGATACCGTGCGGGTTTACCTGCTGGCAATCCTCGAAATCTGTCAGCCGGTTGAAGCCTGATTGAAGAGGGGCAACAGATGTCGATGGCTGTGAATCTGGCGGCATTGAGCCGCCTGCGTGACGCCATGCGCATGGCGGATGCCGACGTTATGCTGGTCGACAGCGGTGAACTGCTGGCGTGGCTGACCGGTTTTACCGTATCGGAAACGATGTACCGCGCCTGTCTGGTGCCGCTGAGCGGCGAGCCGTGGATGGTGCTGCGCAAGCTTGATGAAGCGCCGTGTCGTCAGTTGAGCTGGCTGCGTGACATTGTCACTTATGATGACGCTGAGAACCCCTGGAAGTGTGTGGCGCAAAGCCTGATTTCACGCGGTTATCGCGACTGCCGTCTTGGCGCAGACACCCGTTCTTACGGCATGACGGCAGATACCTGGCAGCAGCTTTCCGAACATTTACCCGAAGCCGTCTGGCGGCCTGTGCCGGGTGTCAGCGACAGTCTGCGGCAGGTGAAATTTCCTTATGAGCTGGACATCCTTCAGCAGGCGGCGCATATCGCGGATACCGCGTTTCTGACGCTGAAAGAGCAGGTGAACGCGGGCTGGCGTGTGCGGGACGTTGCCGCGCTGGCGGCACAGATTTTTCTTTCTGAAGGTGCTGATACCGGTGAAACCGGTCCGGTTGTCCGTTCCGCCGGAGACAGCGGTTTTCTGCATGCGCAGACGCATGAGGATATTATCCAGAACGGCGACATTCTGCATGTGGAACTGATCCCCAAGGTAAAACACTACAGCGCCCGCCTGATGCGCCCGTTTATCCCCGGCGGAATCAGTCCGGAGCAACACCACATCGCCCGCCAGCTTATCGCCCTGCAGGATGCGCAGATCGCCGCCATGAAACCGGGCGCGAAAGCCCGTGACGTCGATGCGATTTTACGCAACGCCGTGCTCGCCGCCGGGTTACGCGCTGATTACGGTAACGTCACTGGTTACGCGCTCGGGCTTTACACCCGTACGCCACGCCCGAGTGATTTTTCGCATTGCTTTACGCCAGCAGCAGACTGGAGGCTGGAGGAAAACATGGTGTTCCATATGTACACTTCGGCAGCCGGACTGGCGTTCAGCGAGACAGTCGTGGTGAGGCCGGAAGGCGGAATGAGGATGAGTCGTTTACCGAGGGAGGTGATTTTGATTTAAAAAGGGAGGGGGCGACCTAATTGCAAATTCAAGGTCAAGGTCGTGGGCTCGCCGCCCACACTGGCCCAGAGGACGCGTAAGCGCGCGCCCTCTGGACTCCCGCGCTTTTTCACTGCGCGCTCCGCTCGCTGACTATGTTTCATCAGCCGCAGTGATAGCCGCAAAATCCCGCCGCTGCGCGGTTCCCTCCCATCGGGTTACAACCCGCGCAAAAACATGCGCGGTTTTCCACCTCTCGTCCGGCGGTATTTTGGAACCGGCCTTAGGCTCTTAATTCACAACCTGACTGATGTTGAAATCTAAAAACTGTCTGCCTTTGAATTTAAGATCGTGCGGGCGATTCAGAAATCTTGCTGAACGGAGCGGCCTGGAGACCCAAGGCTCCAGGACCGAGAGAAGGTACCGCGCAGCGGCAAGATTTCCAGCCGGTCTCCGTGGTAACTGAAACATAGTGTCTAGCGATAGCGCGCAGTTAAAAAAACGCAGGATTCCAAAGGGTTTCGTTTAAAACCCTTTGGGCCAGTGTGGGCGGCGAGCCCACGACCTTGACCTTAAGGCCAGTTTGGGTGGCACCCCAAGGTGTTGACCTGAAGGCCAGTTTGCACAGCATGCGCAAAAAACTAATTAATTTTTGCCCCAAGCCTCTCCACTCTTTCTACCGCACCCCTGACATCTTCAAAGGTAATATCCATTGGCATGTTCGCCATATCCGGCGTGCTCAGACTGCGGTCAATAATCACGGCCAGATCCTGCTCCGTCAGCCCTGTCGCGATATGCGCTAACTGTGTTGGTATGGCACTGTCGCGGGCCAGGGCGATGGCGGTCAGCAACTCATCGTCGCTGCGGTTTTCCAGTGCCAGCAGGCACAGGTTGCTGTAACCGACCAGTAAACCATGAGGGATATGTCGGGTTTTCGGGCAGGCGGTGAAACCTTCGTATAACGCATGGGAAGCGCCGGTGTGTGCGCCGTTGCTCATGACTGAGGTCAGTCCGGCGTAGAGGAAAATGGCATCGAGCACCTGTTCGAGGGCGTTGTTGGCTTTGCCGTCATGCACCGCAAAACAGGCGTCGGCGGCGAAATGTTCGATCAGGGTGTAACACAATTCACTGTTGGTTCTGGCGACACCTGCCAGGCCGGTAAGCTGATTCAGGTCGCTGATGGCACGATATTCATACCATTTTGCCAGCGTATCGCCGATGCCCGCTGAGAGCCATTGCAGCGGGGCGGTGGCCAGTAAATCAGCGTCGATCACCACCGCAGCGGGGCCACAGGGTAACGGCATCATGTCACGGAATTCACCATCCTGATGATAACGGAACGCCAGCGAGGTCACCGCCGAACAGGTGCCCGCAATGCCCGGCAGTGTCACCACCGGAATATTGCACGCCACGCCTGCCGCTTTGGCGGTATCCAGCGCTTTTCCGCCACCGGTGGCGATAATCACTTCCACCCCTTGCGTGCGGAACACGTCTGCCAGCCGGTTGATTTCCTCCTGACAACACACGCCGTTGAAGATTTCACTGCCAAGATAGCTGACCATCTGCTGCTCGAGCTGATCCGCGACTTTCTCCTCGACGCTGGCAATGGCGCGTTTACCGCCCACTAACATTGCCCGCTGGCCTAAGCGTCCGCACATCGCGCCCAGATGCTTAATGGCGCCGCGCCCGCGCAGTACGCTGGCAGGAAATACCAAACGATGGGTGAACATGCATGCCCTCATAAACTCAGGTGTTTTATGAAGTATAGAAGGCGCGCAGCAGAGCGTAAGAATATCAGCGGCGGCGCTGACGCACGACGTCGTGGGTTTTGCGCAAGGCGTCGCGCGCACCCGGCAGACGCTGCGCGACACCGATAAACAGACAGTCGATGATCAACAACTGGCTGGTCCGGCTGGCCATCGCCGCGGCACGAAAACCCATTTCGCGGCTGCTGGTTCGTAACACGATATCGGCCTTGCGGGCGAGGGCGGCACGGCCATTGGCGGTGATCGCCAGCGTTGTTGCCCCCGCGGCTTTAGCCTGTGTAAGCGCTTCAATGACATCTGCCGTCTGGCCGGAGTGGGAAATCGCCAGCGCTGCATCTGCATTCGTTAACTGACAGGCGCTCACCAGACTTTCGTCTGTGCTGCCAAAAGTCTGGGCGACAACGCCGATGCGCCGCAGTTTCTGGCAGAAGTCCTGAGCAACCAGCGCTGAGGCACCGGTGCCGTAAATATCAATCCGGCGTGCCTGTGAAAGGATGCTGACCGCCTGTTCCAGCGTTGCTGCGCTGAGGAGCTGCGTGGTCTCGGTCGCGCCTTTGACCTCGAATTCCAGCAGCTTTTGCAGGATCTGCTTGGGCGAATCATTGTCGCCGATATCCGCCGCCAGGGGCATCTCGATGGGCATCGGACTGGAGGTTTCTGCGGCCAACGCCAGCCGCAGCGCCGGATAGCCGGTAAACCCCAGCCGTTTGCTGGTGCGTACCACCGTGGCGGTGCTGGTTTCAGCGTATTTTGCCAGTTCCGTCACGCCCATTTTCGCCACACCCAGCGGATTGAGCCTGATAATGGTGATGATGCGTTTTTCCGCCGGAGAAAAACTGCCCTGTAATGCGTTCAGACGTGACTGCAGGTCACTGCCATTCATGCTTATTCCTCCAGTTCACGTAAATGATCGTCTTTTCTTAACGTCATCAGCGCAAACAGGCTGACCACGCAGGTGGCGACCACGTAATACGCCGGAATATCCAGATTGCCGGTCTCTTTAATCAGACCGGTTATGATCAAACCGGCACAGCCGGAGAACACGGCGTTCGACAATGAATAGGATAATCCCAGACCGGTATAACGCACGTGGGTCGGGAACATTTCCGCCAGCATCGCCGGGCCGGGACCGGCAATCATGCCAATTGTTGCCCCGGCAATCAGCACTGCAATGCCTTTCACCAGCAGACTGCTTTCAGGGTTTTGCAGCAAATGCAGCAACGGAAAACTCAGCACGATGACGGCAAATACGGCAATCATCATGACCTTTTTACGGCCGATTTTATCGCTCAGCCAGCCGGAAGGCAGAATAGCCAGCGCGAAACCGACGTTCGCCAGCACGGTGGCCACCAGTGCCTGTAAAAACGTGGCGTGCAGGGAGGTTTGCAGATAAGACGGCATCACCACCAGGAAGGTATAACCGCCCGCCGACCAGCCCATCATGCGGCCAATCCCCAGCGCAATAGCTTTGGCAGTGGCGACAGCAGAGGCTTTTTCAGCGGCTGTTTTTTGCGCTTTCGGTTCGGCCTTTTTACTGGCAACAAAGTTGGGTGTTTCATCGAGTTTCAGGCGCAGATACAACGCCACCAGCCCCATCGGCAGCGCCAGCAGGAACGGAATACGCCATCCCCAGTCTTTCATTTGTGCTTCGGGAAGGGTCTGAACCAGCAACGCGACCAGCGCCACGCCGGTCAGCAAACCCAGCGAAACGGTAAACGACTGCCACGCGCCGTAAATACCGCGTTTGCCTTTCGGTGCGAATTCGGTCATCAGGGAGACCGCGCCACCGAATTCACCACCCGCAAACAAGCCCTGGAACATGCGCATCAGTGTCAGTAACAGCGGCGCGGCTACACCAATCTGCGCATACGTCGGCAGTAAACCAATGATCGCTGTGGCGAGTGTCATCAGCAGAACGACGGCGATCAGTGTCGGCTTGCGGCCAATGCGGTCGCCGATGCGACCAAAAATGATCGCACCAATGGGACGACAGAAAAACGCCAGCGCGAACGACGCATACGTCAGAAGTAACCCGGTCAGGCCGGTCTGGCCTTCCAGCGTGAAAAAGTTACCGGCGATCAGCGTCGCCAGATAACCGTAAACGCCGAATTCATACCATTCAATAAAATTACCGACCGAACCGGCGACGAGCGCGCGGCGTGACTGGCTGGCGGTAGCAGGGGAAATCTGTCCGGTGCGGGTCATCATTAACCTCTTCAGGAAAAGAACATTGTTATAAGAATAGGATGTAAATAATTTTCTAAATTCTGGTGATTATTATGTCAATAATTTTCATGTATTGAACAAAATTAAAGCGGGAAGTGTGGGGTCAGGCAGGTTTTTTGGCATAAAAAAGGCTGCGCCTCGAAAGGAGCAGCCTGTTTAAAAGCGGGGCAGTTACAGCGTGTGGATGTCGATACCGTCGCCGATATTGCTTTTCTGGTAGTAAGCCCGCGGGACTTCTACCTGATACTGTTTGTCAGCGTAAGCGACTTCCAGAATAAAACGTTCGTTTTCGTAAGATTCCACCGGAATAAACCCGAAGAATCCTTCCGTGACGCTGATCGTCCGGGAAGACGGAATAGCGTAACGATGAACAATCCTTGCTCTGAGCGGTTCTTGCTTGCCAGTTAACGTATTCCATACGCGGTTAACGGGTTGCGCCAGAGAATCAATCACCTCTGAGGCCAGCGAGTTAAGAGCGGAGGGCCAGCTCTTCGGTGTTTTCATAGTCATGATAAATACCTCGTTGGTCTATATAACCCAATTCTTATAATTATCCGCGGCTAAGATCCAATCATTTTTTACGCTAAGTTTATTCAGGTTTTGTAAGTGTTTGATTTATCCGGCGACGGTTTTGCGTCTTTTGCCGGATTTACGTTCTGCTAGCAATAACGGGCAGGAAGGGCACATGGCGTGATCGGCCAGATCGTAGCGCAGACAGCATTGCTTGCGGTATTGCGGACTGTCGGGGTCTGAGGGATCTTCCGCGCGCAGCGGCTGAAATAACGGGTTTTTGCCGCCATAACGCAGCTCGCGCGATTCCATCAGCCGCATACCGTCCGAGATATCGGCATTGACCAGCTCTGCCTGTTTGACGCCCCAGCCGACGCGGATTGCCGCGTTGCTCCAGTAAATGCCCGGCTTTAAACCGGAGAATTCTGCCAGCGCTTCGCAAACCGGACGCAATTGCTGTTCGATCATCACATCGAAACGCGCCATTGGTTCAGCGGATGTCAGCGCTCCGCCTTCGCCGTCGAGATAAATTTGCGCAGGTAAGCCTTCTTCCTGCATGCACAGATAGACATTTTCAGCGGCGATAGGCAGTTGCCAGCCGTGACGCAGAGAGACGATCACCCAGCTCGGCAGCAGGGTGGCGAAATACCATTGTGACCACATCGAGATCCGCGCACGGCGTGTGTCGCACTTTGCGGCATCGGCGGCATTGGCATCCAGATAGCGTTTGAGCACGCTGGCGCAACCTTCGGCAGTGGTCAGCAGTGACATCGGCACCGCATTGGTCACCAGCGGTGTCATCGGTTTGAAAGTCTCTGCAACCCAGCTGACCGGCGTTTCGCGGAAACTGTCGAGGAGTGTTTGCATCATCAGGTTATGAAAGTCATTCGGCTTGGTAAATCATGGGAATAGAGTAACGAATATTAAAGCGGAATAGTAATGATTTCGATTTAGATTGAGGGTTTTTGCCTCCCGCAGTGAAGGGGAGGCGCAGAGGAAACGTTAGCCGACGACACTGACGCCCGCTTGTTTCAAAATATCACGCACAATCTTTTGTTTGTCATTGCTCAGCGGCAGCGCCGGTTTGAGTGAATACACCGGCATTTCACTGATGACTTGTGAAATGGCGTATTTGATGACGTTGTAGATCGGCGTATCCAGCGTGTAGAGCGGAGGCAGGAAGGATAACCGTTGTTGCAGTTCTACTGCAGTGGCGAAATCTTTCTCTTTAAAGGCGCGGTAAATTCCGCAGGTGAGTTGCGGGGCGAAGTTGGCGCTGGCGGGGATCGCGCCGTCGCCGCCGAGGATCAGCGTGCCGAACAGATATTCGTCATAACCGGAGAACACGGCGAAATCAGGGCGCTCAGGTTTCACGGCCTGTATCGTTTCGCGAATGTGATTGAGGCTGTCCACGGTATCTTTCAGGCCGACAATGTTCGGGCATTCCAGCGCCAGACGTTTGATCAGGCTGACGGGCAACGGCTGACCCGTCAGTCCCGGATAGTTGTACATGATCACCGGCAAACCCGCGCCTTCAGCAATCGTGCGGTAATGCAGATACAGCGCTTCTTCAGTTATCGGGTTGTAATAAGGATTCACCACCACCACGCCGTCCGCTCCGATACTTTTAGCGTGTTGCGCGAAGGCCAGCGTTTCTGCCGTACCCGGATGCGCTGCGCCGATCAAAACGGGCACGCGCCCGGCAACATGCCTGGTGCAAAACTCAGCCACTTCATGACGCAGCGCCTGAGACATATGCGCGAATTCCCCTGCACTGCCGAGGAAAAACAGGCCGTTCACGCCGCCTTCAATCGTAAAATCAATCAGACGCGCCATCCCCTGACGGTCAAGCTGCTCATTCTCATTCAGGATCGTTGCGACAGGGGGGATCACGCCATGAAACAGTGGACGGCTCATACATTCGTTCTCCATATGAAAGTGGAAAGTACTCAACACCCCATTTATAGAACGCTGTTTCAAATTTTTATAGCGATGGGATCGAATTACATGGATTTAGCGAAGATTTGGAAGGGAAGTCACAAAGGCGGGGGTAACTCCCTCCCCTGCGAAGGGGAGGGTTGGGGTGGGGTATTAAGGTCAAAAACTGATGTTAAGGTTTGTTTAAACAGGGTGTTAGCCCTTAAAACCCCCTCCCGGCCTCCCCCTTCGCAGGGGGAGGTGCAGGGCAAAACCCGCTCGCGGTGCAGAGTGAAACCCGACCTACATCACCAGTGCCTGACCGTCTTTGCGGGATTCAGTGCCCGCCAGATAGCCGCCTGCCGGATTGGTGACAATCACCTGCGCGCCACCGAACGAATGGCCGCCGAGCGGGTCTTCGACGATCAGCTCATGACCCATCGCGCGCAGTGCAGCCAGCGTGTTGTGATTGAAGGTGGATTCGATGGCCACCTGACGGCCGCCGTTGATCCGCCAGCGTGGCGCATCGATGGCCGCCTGCGGATTTTGTTTATAAAGCATCACGCGCAACGCCAGTTGCAGATGTCCCTGTGCCTGCATCGGACCGCCCATCAGGCCGAACGACATCAGCGGTTTGCCTTCGGCGTCCTGTGCAAAGGCGGGAATGATCGTATGTAGCGTGCGCTTGTTTGGTGCGACACAGTTGGCGTGCGCCGTGTCGAGCGTAAATCCGCAGCCACGGTTTTGCATACTCAGACCGGTACCAGGCACCACGACGCCGGAACCGAAGCCCATGTAGTTCGACTGAATGAAAGAGACCATCATGCCGCTGGAATCTGCCGTCGTCAGATACACGGTGCCGCCCGGACGCGGTGCGCCGTAAGTCACGTCGCTGGCTTTGCTGCGGTCAATGAGTTTTGCCCGCTCTGCCAGATAATCATCGTTCAGGAACAGTTGCGGATCGAAGAACATATGGTCGCTGTCGGTGACGTGCTGGTCCAGATCCGCCAGTGCCAGTTTCATCGCTTCAATACATAAATGCGTGGTTTCCACCGAATCCACCGGCTGGCTGCCGATATTCAGCTTGTCGAGAATGCCCAGTGCAATCAGCGTGGCGATGCCCTGACCGTTCGGCGGCAACTCATGAACCGAGCCACCGGCAAACGACTGCTGCAGGGTTTCCACCCAGTCGGCCTGGTGATTCGCCAGGTCATCCAGCGTCATTGCGCCGCCGTGGGCCTGACTGTGTGCCACTATTTTTTCCGCCAGTTCGCCGCGATAAAATGCTTCGCCTTCGGTTCTGGCGATCAGTTCTAATGAGTCTGCCAGCGCAGGATTACGGAAGATTTCCCCGATTTTCGGCGCACGACCTTCGGGCGCGAAACACTCCATGAAGCCCGGCTGGTTATGCAGTTTTTTCACCGCGATTTCCCACAGGCGACCAATCAGCGGCGATACCGGAAATCCGTTGCGGGCATAATCAATCGCCGGTTGCGCCAGCGTGGTCAGCGGCAGGGTGCCGAAGCGTTTTGCCAGCGCCACCCAGCCGGAGACTGCACCCGGCACGGTAACCGCATCCCAGCCGTAGGTCGGTACGGCATCTAACCCTTTGTCCGCGAAATACTCCGGCGTCCACGCTGCCGGTGAACGGCCTGAAGCGTTGAGTCCGTGGGCTTTTTTGCCGTCCCAGACGATCGCGAATGCGTCACTGCCTGCACCGTTGCCGCTCGGCTCAAGGACGGTGAGTGCGATGGCAGTGGCGATGGCGGCATCGGCAGCATTACCGCCCAACATCAGCATTTTCATGCCTGCCTGAGCCGCCAGCGGCTGCGAGGCGCAGACCGCATTGGCACCCATCATGGTCGGACGCAGGGTCGGATAAGCCACATTAAAATCGTAATTCTCAGACATGTATTCTTCCTTAAAAAGCTGCAAACGGTTTATTCAGAACGCGGGTCGAGCGCATCACGCAGCCCGTCACCCAGCAAATTGAAACCCTGTACGGTGAGGAAAATCGCCAGACCGGGGAAAATTGACATCCACGGCGACTGCTCAAGGAAGCTGCGCGCAGTGTTAAGCATCGCGCCCCACGAGGCGTCCGGCGGTTGCTGGCCGAGGCCGAGAAACGACAGGCTGGCTTCGGTGATGATCGCCGAGGCAATCGCCAGCGTCGCCTGCACCAGAATGGGCGACAGCACATTCGGCAGCACATAACGCCAGAGGATCCAGCGGTCGGGCAGACCAATCGCCCGCGCCCCTTCAATGTATTCCTCGTTGCGGATACTCATCACCTGCGCGCGCGTCAGGCGGGCGAAAATCGGCATGGCGGAAAGCCCGATGGCGATCATCGCATTGCCCAGACTCGGGCCGAGAAAAGCACCCAGCGCAATCGCCAGCACCAGAAACGGACACGACAGCAGCGCTTCGACCACGCGGGAGATAATGCTGTCCATCCAGCCCTGCCAGAAACCGGCGATAAGCCCCAGCGGAACGCCGATCACAATGGCGATAATTACCGACACGCAACCGGCCATCAGCGAGGTACGTGCACCCCAGAACAGGCGGGACAAAATGTCACGACCCAGTTCATCGGTGCCCAGCCAGTGCAGGGCGGAAGGCGCTTTGCGTACCGCCATGAAATCGGCTTTGATCGGATCAAACGGCGAAATCCACGGGGCGAGCAACGCCAGCAAGGCGAAGGTGATGACCAGCACTGCGCCAGTCACTGCGCTTTTATTGCGCAGAAATTTGCTGAGTACGCGGTTTGGCTCGCGGGCAGGGAGTGACGTTGTCACGGAAATCACAGAAACGCTCATCTCAGGCTCTCCGCATGCGTGGGTTGACCAGAACGTACAGCACGTCGGCCAGCAGGTTCATCAGCAGAAAACCGACGGCGACCACCATCACCACGCCCTGAACTACGGCGTAATCGCGGTTAAACACCGAGTCGACAATCATTTTGCCAAAGCCCGGAATGGTGAACACCTGTTCGCTGAGCACCGCGCCGCCCAGCAGTTCGCCGAACAGTAACGTGGTGAGCGTGATAATCGGCACCAGCGCATTGCGCAGCGCGTGTTTCATGATCACCTTTTTCGGCAGTAACCCTTTGGCGCGGGCGGTGCGGATGTAATCGGCTTTCAGCACCGCAATCATCGCCGCACGGGTATGGCGCATCAGCGTGGCAGAAAGGCCGGTACCGAGCACCGCCGCAGGCAGCAGCATGGTTTTCAGGTTTTGCAGCGGATCTTCTGAAAATGGCACGTAACCTGACGCAGGAAGCCAGTGGAGTTTCACGGAGAACAACATAATCAGCAGCACACCCAGCCAGAAATGGGGGATCGAAATCCCCGACAGCGCCAGAAAATTGGTGCCGTTATCTATCCAGGTGCCTTTGTTAACGGCCGCCAGCACGCCCATGGTGATGCCGATAATCAGCGCCACAATCATCGCCAGCAGCGACAGTTCCAGCGTCACCGGCAGTTTGCTGGCGATCAGTTGTAATACCGGTTCCTGCGTGCGCAGCGACGTACCGAAATCGCCGCGCAGCGCGTTGCCGACCCAGTGGAAATACTGGCTGGGGATCGGGTCATTCAGATGATATTGCTCGCGTAACTGCGCAATCACTGCCGGATCCCGCTCCTCGCCCGCCATCGCGGTGATCGGGTCGCCCGGCAGTAATTTCTGCAACGAGAACACCATCAGCGTGACCAGAAACAACGTCGGTATGGCTGAAATCAGCCGTTTCACCACCAGTTCTAACATTGTCTTTCCTCAGGCAATTACTTGTTCAGCGCCAGACCCTGCAGCCGGATCAGCCCGTCGGCGTAAGGTACGAAACCGGTCACTTTTTTACTCATGCCGAAAATGCGCGGTTCGAAGTACAGATACACCAGCGGATCGTCGAGGTTTTCCTGCACGACGACCTGTTTGTAGAGGGCTTTACGCTTCTCCACATCGCTGGTCAGACGCGCTTCCTGTAGCCACTGATCGACCTGCGGATTGCTGTATTTGCCGTCGTTCAGGCCGCCTTTGGTATTGAGGAACGAGAAGATATTGCCGTCCGGATCCGGGCGCCCTGACCAGCCGGACATGCTCATTTTGAATTCGCCGCGTTGCTGGCGATCGAGCAGCGTGGCGTATTCGGTCATTTGCAGATTCAGGTTGATGCCCGCTTCGCTGACCATCGCCTGCAATACCTGCGCAACCTGCTGAGAAGTCGGGTTATTGGCGACCAGGAAATCAATGGTCATCGGTGTTTTCACCCCGGCGGCAGCCAGCAGCGCTTTGGCTTTCCCGATGTCACGTTTTGGCACCGGAATGTCGGCGTGATACGGGCTGGCAGGAGAGAACGCCTGATTCGCCGGAGTATATTGCCCCTGAAATACCACCTGATTCAGGGCGTCACGGTCAATCGCCAGCGACAGCGCCTGACGCACGCGGGCATCTTTCGCCAGCGGCGTATTGGTATTGGCGGTGCCATTGGCGATATTGATCGTCAGCCCCATGTAACCGAGGCCGGTGGTACTGGCCAGTTGCAGATTACTGTCGGCTTTCACCGTTGCGGTGTCGCTGGCGGCAATGCCTTCGGTGATGTCTAAATCGCCCGCACGCAGGTTGGCAAGGCGAACCGACGCATCCGGAATAGGCAGGAACACCACTTTATCGAAGTGATACGCACCTTTGTTCCAGTAATTTTCAAAACGCTTAAGCACGATGCGGTCCTGCTGAACGCGGCTGACAAACTCGTACGGGCCGGAACAGACCGGATGCGCCGCCACATTGCCTTTGGCCGTCGCTTCCGGCGCCATCATGGTGCCCGCGCGGTCAGTCAGTTGCATCAGCAACGCGGCGTCTGCGGTTTTCAGATGGAAAACCACGGTGTACGGCGCGGTGACTTCCACGGATTCAATGGAAGAGAGCTCACTTTTGCGCAAAGAACCCGGCAGCGTCAGGTAACGTTCGATATTGTATTTCACCGACTGCGCATCAAATTTCTCGCCATCATGGAAGGTCACGCCTTCGCGCAGATGCAGGGTCAGCGTTTTGCCCTCGTCGCTGTACGCCCAGTCTTTCGCCAGACCCGGCACGATTTTAAGATGCTGATCGACATCCACCAGACGCTCACACATGGCGCTGAACACGAAACGCCCGTAATAGGTGCGCGCCGTGGCCGGATCCAGCATGTCAGGATCGCTGCCAAGGCCGATGCGCAGGGTGCTTTCCGCATGGGCGAGGCCCGCAGACGTCAGCAACATTAAGGCGGGAATGCAGGCAGTTAAGCGGGGTGCAAATCTCATGGTCGGGTTCCCTGGGTTGAGGTTGGAGTGGAAAGTGAAAGCCGGGACTGGCTCGCTTGTTCAAACAGCGCACGCCGTAAGGTAAAAGCGGCGGACGGCGGCGGAACCAGCACCGAGGTGCGGTCCCGTTGCAGTTCGCTCCAGCGGTGGCAGGCCACCATGCGGTTGTCACTGACGGTTTCAAGTGGCGGTTCCACCAGACGACATTCGTCGGTGGCGAACGCGCAGCGGGTATGGAAACGGCAGCCGGTGGGCATATTGGCCGGATTGGGCATATCGCCCTGTAACATCGGCACCGGACGTTTTACACCGGGTGTGAGCAGCGGCGCGGAGGCAATCAGCGCCTGGGTATACGGATGCAGCGGCTGATCAAAAATGTCATCGGTGCGGGCCAGTTCAACGATTTGCCCGAGGTACATCACCGCCACACGGTCGCTCATATGGCGGATCACCGCCAGACCGTGCGCGACGACAATCATCGTCAGACCAAACTGTTGTTTCAGGCTTTCCAGCAGATTCACCACCTGCGCCTGCACTGACACATCCAGCGCCGACACCGGTTCATCCCCCAGCAGCAGTTTCGGCGAGGACGCCAGTGCGCGGGCGATACCGATGCGCTGGCGCTGACCGCCGGAAAACTCATGCGGATAGCGGTTGCTGAATGCGGCGGGCAGGCCGACCGTGGTCAGCAGTTCGCGCACTTTTGCCTGTCTGTCGGCTTTACCACTGACAATGTTGTGCAGCCACAGCGGTTCGCCGACGATTTCTTCCACGGTCATGCGCGGGTTGAGTGAGGCAAACGGATCCTGAAAGATGATTTGCAGGTCGCGGCGCAGCTTTTTCATCTGTTCAGCCGAAAACTGTTTCAGGTTTTCGCCTTCATAAAACACGTCACCGTCGGAGGCGCTGAGCAACTGCAATAACAGGCGACCCAGGGTTGACTTCCCTGAGCCGGATTCGCCGACAATCGCCAGCGTTTCGCCATGCCAGACGCGCAAAGACACACGATCTACCGCCTGCACGATTTTCGGTTTGCTGAATAGTGACGACGGCCCTTTAAAAACTTTGCTCAGCGCGGCGGCTTCCAGAATGGGGCGGGGAGTAAGGCTCATGCGCAGGCTCCTTCGGCGGATAACACGAAATAGTTTTCCAGCGGCGCAAAGAAACAGGCGACGTGGTGCGGCGACTGATTCAGGGCGCGCAATGGCGGACGCTCCTGGTGGCAGCGTTCGGTGGCGAACGGGCAGCGTGTCGAGAAGCGGCAGCCCTGCGGCATGTCTTTCGGTAACGGCACGGCACCGGGAATGGTGGACAGTGCGCCCTGACGCGGAGCCAGCGACGGCATCGACCCCATCAGCCCGATGGTGTAAGGATGCTGCGGATTATTGAAAATATCGGTCACCAGACCCTGTTCGACGATCTGCCCGGCGTACATCACCGCCACACTGTCGGCGACTTCCGCCACCACACCCAGGTCGTGGGTGATCAGCAACAATGCGCTGCCGGTTTCCTGCTGAATACGGTTGAGCAGGGCGAGGATTTGCGCCTGAATGGTGACGTCCAGCGCGGTGGTCGGTTCGTCGGCAATCAGCAACTGCGGACGGTTGATCAGCGCCATGGCAATCATCACCCGCTGGCGCATACCGCCGGAAAGCTGGTGCGGATAAGCCTCCATCCGCAGTTCCGGCGCAGGAATTTGCACCTTTTTCAGGATTTCCAGCGCCTGTTCGCGGGCCGGTTTTTTCCCCATTCCCTGATGACGCATGACCGCTTCGGCAAGCTGATCGCCCAGTGTCAGCGCCGGATTGAGCGAGGTCATTGGCTCCTGAAAAATCATCGCCAGTTCCTGACCGCGCAGGTCGGCGTACTGACGCTCAGACAGCCCGAGCAGCGAGGTATCATTGAGCCGGATATCGCCCTCCAACACTTTGGCGCTGGCGGGCAATAACCCCATCAGCGCCAGCGACGTCACGCTTTTGCCGCAACCAGATTCGCCCACCAGCGCCAGCGTTTTTCCGGCTTCCAGTTGTAAGGAAATACCGTCGAGCACGGTCGCGGGAGAACCGGAAAATTGCACCCTCAGGTCGTTAATGTGTAACAGCGGCCTGACGGGTCCGGCGGGGTCAGTCATCAGTAAAATCCTCGTCATCATCATGCAGGGTGGAAAGAAATGCCTGTTGCAGCGCCAGAAGGTGCTCGCGCATGACTTTCGCGGCTTCTTTCGGCTGGCGTGCGGCGATGTGTTCTACGATACGTTCATGGTGATCGTCGTAACGGTTCAGGCGCTCCTGATTGCGTGCCGCGTTGCGCACCGCCAGCCAGCTCGGGTCACGGCGGATGGCGTCGACGGCATCAAACAATCCGAGCAACAACCGGTTACCCGCGGCATCGGCAATAGCGCGGTGAAAGGCGCTGTCCCACAGCTCAATCTGATCCGGATCACCGCGCGACATCGTTTTCACTTTGTCCAGTAAACGGCGCATCAGCTGGATTTGTTCCGGCGTAGCGCGCAGTGCGGCGTATTTCGCCAGCCCCGGTTCGATTTGCAGACGGGCTTCCATCACTTCCTGCAAGTTGGATTGTTTCGGTAACGCCTGCAGGCTCAGCGGCTGGGCAGGACCATTCGGCCCGATAAACGTGCCTTTCCCCTGCTTGCGCCACACGCGACCTTCTTCTTCCAGCACATCCAGCGCCCGGCGGATTTCACGGCGGCCGACATCAAACATTTGCATCAGATCACGCTCCGCAGGCAGTGGCTGCGTCTGATCCGGATGCTGTTGTATCAGCTGGCGTAGCTGTTCCAGCGCTGAATTCGATGTGCCGTTAGAAGGGGGTAGCGCCCCGGAGTGCGTTGTCATATGTCAGTTTCCCGCTGGGAATTAAATCGTTAATCAGTCCTTTGCATTTTCTGAACCAATTTTGTAATGGTTCGTGAAAAAGTTTTGCAAACAGGAGCATTTGTTTTTAATTTCAAAAGACTAAAATTTACGCACTTTAGTCAGAGGATCGTTTTAATTTTTTATAAGATATTGATATTCATCTTATATGCACAAGTGTAGTGCGTTAAATTAATGTTAACGGATCGTAATGGTGCGTGATTTTGCGGGATGAGAAGCCGATCAAATAAATGGTATAAGTTGGCTAATGGTTCGCTATTTCGTTGCTTTACCAAAGAAGGAAAGGGTCGGGCGGGGTATTAAGGAATAATTCGCAAGCCGGAGCGGACACGGGCAGTGGTTTCGTCTGCAAGTTTGTGAGTAATGGTGAAGTTTTCGCAGGGGAGCCAGAGAATTCAGTTCAGCTCCCTCCCCTGCGAAGGGGAGGGTTGGGGTGGGGTATTAATGCAAAATCAGATAGTTAAAGTGTACTTTGACCGGGTGTTAACCCTTAAAACCCCCTCCCAGCCTCCCCCTTCGCAGGGGGAGGAGCTAAAACAATCGTCAGAAATAACAGGCTTATATGCCGCTGTTCCCCCGATCACTCCCGGCACAAACCGTGTTTAATACCTATCATCAGAGAGGTGCGAACCCGGTTAGTCGTGACTCTGAGGGTTGAGGGCGCCCGAAGAAATACCCCTGGAACAACGTACAACCTTCTTCTTTCAGACGCCGGAACTGCTCGTCGGTTTCCACACCTTCTGCCGTGGTCTGAATGTCCAGACTGCGGCTCATGCCGGTGATGGCACGGATAATTGCCAGCGCTTCGCGGCTGTCGTGCATGTCGTTAATGAATGACCGGTCTATTTTGATTTTGTCGAACGGGAAAGAGCGCAGATAACTCAGCGACGAATACCCGGTGCCGAAATCGTCCAGCGCAATCCGCACACCCAGCGATTTCAGTTTCCGCAATGTGCTGATATTGCCAAGCGTGTTATCGAGCAATACCGATTCCGTGATTTCCACTTCCAGACGTGACGGATCCAGCCCTGAGGCTTCCAGCGCTGATTCCACCACCGACAGCAGCCCGCTGTTTTTGAACTGAATCGGTGAAAGGTTAACGGCAACCGTCTGACTGCCTTTCCAGCTTGCGGCTTCGCGGCAGGCTTCGTGCAACGCAAATGAGCCAAGACTGTGGATCAGCCCCGTTTCTTCGGCAATCGGAATGAAATCGACCGGCATGATCAGCCCGTTTTCCGGATGATGCCAGCGCATGAGCGCCTCGTAACCCATTACGGCATCGTGGCGGGCATCGGTGATCGGCTGGTAGTAAAGACGCAACTGATTACAGGTAATGGCGTCGCGTAAGTCCATTTCGACCACCCGGCGTTTGCGCGCGGCGGCATCCATCTCAAGGCGGAAATCTTCATAACGGTTGCGGCCGTTACGTTTGGCTTCATACAGCGCCATGTCCGCACAACGCAGCAATTGATCGGGGGTGTTTTCCGTCGAACCGGCGAGCGCAATACCGATGCTCAGGCCGACGGATAACGAATGGCCATCGATAATGACTGGCGGACGTACTGATTCAATCAGGCGTTTGGAAATCTGGTGCGCGGCAGAAATGTCTTTCAGCCCCGGCAGCACCACGGCAAATTCGTCACCGCCGATGCGTGCCAGCGTGTCGTCATCGCGCAGCGTCATGCGCAGACGTTTGGCTATCGCGCGCAGCAGTTCGTCACCAACCTGATGGCCGAGCGCGTCATTGACGTTCTTGAAGTTATCGAGATCCAGACACAGCGTGGCGGTGTGGCTGTGAGTATAGCTGTCGCGCTGCAAGGCTTCACTGAGACGCTGGCTGAACAGAATGCGGTTCGGCAGACTGGTGAGGTTGTCGTGATGCGCCATGTGGTGAATACGGGCGTGGGCGGCCTGTTGGTCCGTCACGTCATCAGCAATCATCATCACGTAGCTGGTCTGAGGATCGTGCCCGCGGATCACCGAACTGGTGGTCTGTAACGTCCGGTCGCCAATAGCCGTCAGTAATTGCTGCTCGCTGCGGTGCAGGCCTTCTGCGCGCAAACATTCATCCGATTGCTTATTAATAAAGGTGCTCAGTCCGATGCCCATACAATCCTGCGGGCGTTTACCGAGCATTTTGTCGCGGGGAATCCCCAGCAGACGCTCTGCCTGGCGGTTGACCAGCAGAATTTCGCGCGAGACGGCATTCTCGACAATCACCGAGGACGGGATATTGGCGATCACAGTATTGAGGAAATGTGACAGGGACGAGAGCTGCTCGCTGTTGGATTCGGCCAGTTCTTTGGCCTGCAACAGGGCCTTTTCCGTTTCACGACGCTCCGTGACATCACGGGTGATTTTGGCAAATCCGATGATTTCTCCGGCTTCGCGTAAGGCTTCAATAATAATGTGCGCCCAGAAGCGCGAGCCGTCTTTACGCTGTCGCCAGCCTTCGGATTCGTAACGGCCAGTGGAACGCGCCGTTTCCAGCCCGCGTTGCGGCCAGCCGTTTTGTCTGTCTTCTTCGGTGTAAAAACAGGAAAAGTGCTTACCGACAACTTCTTCAGGGGTATAACCTTTCGCCCGCTGCGCACCGGCATTCCAGTTCGCAATATGGCCATCGGGAGTCAGCATATAAATCGCATAGTCTTCTACGCGCTGAACCAGCAATCGATAAAGTACATCAGAATCTTCACTCATATTTTTTGCCTGATAGCTGGCCGTCTCTGCACGGGGTCCGTCCAAATCAGAGTCCGGCTAAATAGTGCGCCTGTTCCCGACGCATTTTTGCTGTGATGTGCCCGTGAAACGTTAGCATAAGAAAATTCTTACTTCGCCAAATTTTGCTTCTAACGTGCTTAAATTTAAGCGTATTTAGCAAAAAGATCGGCCTTAAGTGAAATCCGTTATTTGGGTTTTAACTAACGGGAGTGTTATCGGCAGGGAAATGCGGGGCTTTAATAAAAAGGCACATAATGTTCATGCGTTACAAGCAGTTAATCAGCATGTAAAAAAGCCGCAACAATGTGCGGCTGAGTCTTTGGCGCTTAAAGGCGCTCAGGATTGAAACAACAATCAGGATAAAGCTTAATCCGCTGTGTTTAACGGATAATTTAAACCGCGTTTAGGGAAAGCTGATGGAGGCGCAGGGCCCGTTAATCACCGAATCCCGCAAAATAAGTTCAGACACAAACTTATTCTGTTGGGATAAATAACCGCCATCGAGCATGGAAATAATCTGACTGATGACTTCACTGACCATATCGCTGACCGGATCTTTCACGCTTGATAATGCCGGAATAAGAAACGGCGCGGTCGGGATATTATCAAACCCGATCACCGAAACCTGTGCGGGTACGGCAATACCGGCTTCGTTCAGTTTTTTCATCGCGCCGATCGCCATTTCATCGTTACTGGCGAGAATTGCGCTGAAAGTCTGACCGGTCATCAGCAGGGTTTCCACGGCGGCAGCACCGCTGGCTGGCGACCATTTTCCCTGCGCAATCAGCGATTCCCTGACCGGCAATCCGGCTGCGGCGAGCGCCTCTTTATAACCCGAAAGACGTTCTATTGCCGTCGGGGAATCCAGGGAACCGGTGATAAACGCAATATTATGGTGACCGTGTTCAATCAGGGTCTGCGTGGCATTAAAACCGGAACCTTTGTGGTCGCAGTAAATACAATGGCTCTGATGTTTGCGCAATTTACGGTTAACCACCATCACCGGTTTTTTATATTTATCGATGATCTCATCCATTTCATCAACGGATAAAAAGCGCGGATAAATAATAATGCCGTCGCAGCGTAAATCATGCAGAAACTGAATGGCTTCCCGCTCTTCTTCGGCGCTGTGTTTGCCATCGACCAGGATCAACTGACGGCCATTGGCGTCGAGTTTTTTTGCCGCCTGAGAAATTAACTCACTGAAATAATTGCCGTTGTACAGCGTGTTGGTCACCACCAGGCCAATGCACATCGACTTGCTGGTCGCCAGATTGCGTGCCAGTAAATTTGGCCGGTATCCCGCTTCCTCAATGGCTTTAAATACCTGATCTTTCGTTTCCTGGCTCACATAACCTTTACCGGAAAGTACACGGGAAACGGTGGCTTTGGAGACGCCCGCTTTATTAGCCACTTCCTGCATTGTCGACATCAGGGCTTCCTGAAAGTGAAAAATGATGCGTCATTCTACACATTTCAGCCGTTTTACGATGTTTTTGGCATAACAGAACGACAGTGAGAGATCGTCATCACAAAAATAAAACAACGTTGCATTTTTTTATTGAAGTTACAGAAGGAACTGCACATTCTCGTATGAAACCGGTTACCTATCGTTTCACAGCCTTTCATAAAAAAAGCATAACGTTCATAAAAAGTGGTTTCACAGGAGCCAGGGCTTCTGAAAAACATTCATAACCCTATGAATCTGAGAGAGTTGTACACATGTCTAAAAATTTTGCAGCAATATCACAATCGATTGTGGATGCCATCGGCGGCGCACAGAACGTTGCGGCAGTGACACACTGCATGACGCGCCTGCGCTTTGTGCTGAATGACGAATCTGTTGTTGATGCCGCCACACTGAAAGCCATTACCGGCGTGATGGGCGTGGTGCGCAACGAAAAACAGTGCCAGGTGATCATCGGTAATAACGTTTCTCAGGCGTACGCTGAAGTGCTGAAACTGCTGCCGGAAGGCTTCTCAGCCAGTGACGACAGCGCTGCACCGGCGAAAAATAAAATCACCCTGAAACGTATCGGCTCCGGCATTCTTGATGCGCTGATCGGCACCATGTCGCCGCTGATCCCGGCCATTATCGGTGGTTCAATGGTGAAACTGCTGGCGATGATCCTGGATATGACCGGCGTGTTCGACAAGGGCGCTTCCACGCTGGTGATCCTCAATACCATCGGCGACGGTGCGTTCTTCTTCCTGCCGGTGATGGTGGCGGCGTCGGCAGCGGTGAAATTTAAAACCAATATGTCGCTGGCGATTGCGATTGCCGGGATCCTTGTCCATCCGGCATTTATCGATTTAATGGCGAAAGCGGCACAGGGGCAGAAAGTCGAATTTATTGGCATTTCCGTCACGGCGGTGAAATACACCTACACCGTTATTCCGGCGCTATGCATGACCTGGCTGCTGTCTTACATTGAAAAATGGGTCGATCGCATTACACCGGTTGTCACTAAAAACTTCCTCAAACCGATGCTGATTATGCTGATTGCCGCACCGATCGCCATCATGCTGATTGGTCCGCTGGGCATCTGGATCGGTACCGGGATTTCAGCGGTGGTGTATACCGTTCACAGTTATCTGGGCTGGCTTTCTGTCGCCATTATGGGCGCGGCCTGGCCGCTGCTGGTGATGACCGGCATGCACCGCGTGTTCACGCCAACCATTATTCAGACCATCGCGGAAACCGGCAAAGAGGGCATGGTGATGCCGTCGGAAATTGGCGCGAACCTGTCACTGGGCGGTTCTTCACTGGCGGTCGCGTGGCGTACCAAAAACCCGGAACTGCGTCAGACTGCGCTGGCCGCAGCGGCTTCAGCGATTGTCGCCGGGATTTCCGAACCCGCCTTGTACGGCGTGGCGCTGCGGCTGAAACGTCCGCTGATCGCCTGCTTAATCAGCGGCTTTATTTGCGGTGGCGTGGCGGGATTAGGCGGACTCGCCAGCCATTCGATGGCGTCGCCGGGGCTGTTTACCAGCGTGCAGTTCTTCGACCCGTCGAATCCGATGAGCATTGTCTGGGTGGTGGGCGTGATGGTCCTCGCGGTGGTGATCTCCTTCTTCACTACCTTGCTGCTCGGATTTGAAGATATTCCGGTGGAAACCGTGGCGCCAAAAAATACAGCGCCGGAATCAACGGCTTCCGCCGCCTTTGCGGTTTCGCAAAGCGCAGTTAAATAAATTAAAGGAGAGGATTTTACATGTCAGCATCAGCATTTCCTGAAGGTTTTTTATGGGGCGGCGCGATTGCCGCAAACCAGGCCGAAGGCGGCAGTTTCGAAGGAGGCAAAGGGCTGACCACGGTAGATATGATCCCGCATGGCGCGCACCGTCTGGCGGTAAAAACCGGTCAGGAAAAACGTTTCTCCCTGAAAGACGACGAGTTTTATCCGGCGCATCAGGCGATTGATTTCTACCATCGGTACAAAGAAGACATCGCGCTGATGGCAGAAATGGGCTTTACCGTGTTCCGTACCTCAATTGCCTGGAGCCGTCTTTATCCGAACGGTGATGAGCAGGTGCCGAACGAGGAAGGTATCGCGTTTTACCGCGACGTATTTGCAGAATGCAAAAAGTACGGCATCGAACCGCTGGTGACGCTGTGCCATTTTGATGTGCCGATGCATCTGGTCATCGAATACGGCTCGTGGCGTAACCGCAAAATGGTGGAGTTTTTCGCCCGCTATGCGCGTACCTGTTTTGAAGCGTTCGACGGGCTGGTGAAATACTGGCTGACCTTCAACGAAATTAACATCCTGCTGCACAGCCCGTTCTCCGGTGCCGGTTTAGTCTTTGAAGAGGGCGAAAATCAGGAGCAGGTGAAATATCAGGCGGCGCACCATGAGCTGGTGGCCAGTGCTTTAGCGACAAAAATTGCCCATGAAGTGAACCCGGAGAATCAGGTCGGCTGTATGCTGGCTGGCGGGAATTTCTATCCGCAAACCTGTAAACCGGCTGATGTCTGGGCGGCCCTGCAAAAAGACCGCGAGAACCTGTTCTTCATCGATGTGCAGGCGCGTGGCGAATATCCGTCATATACCCGCCGCGTCTTTGCCGAAAAGGGCGTTAACGTCGTGACTGAGCCGGGCGATGACGACATCCTGAAAAACACCGTCGATTTTGTCTCGTTCAGTTACTACGCGTCGCGTTGTGCGTCAGCAGACATGAACGACAACAACAGCAGCGCGGCGAATATTGTTAAATCGCTGAAAAACCCGTACATCGAGGCCAGCGAATGGGGCTGGGGCATCGATCCGCTCGGTCTGCGCATCACCATGAACATGATGTACGACCGCTATCAGAAGCCGTTATTTCTGGTCGAAAACGGCCTCGGCGCGAAAGATGAAATCAACGCGCAGGGCGAAATCAACGACGATTACCGCATCAGCTATCTGCGCGAGCATATCCGTGCGATGGGCGAAGCGATCACCGATGGCGTACCGCTGATCGGCTACACCTCATGGGGGTGTATCGATCTGGTCTCCGCCTCGACCGGTGAAATGAGCAAGCGTTATGGCTTCGTTTATGTTGACCGCGACGATGCCGGTAATGGCACGCTGGAAAGAAAGAGAAAGAAATCGTTCTGGTGGTACAAGAAAGTGATAGCCAGTAACGGGGGGGATCTGGACTGATGCCGCAACGGGGAATATCCGCAGACCGGGTATTCCCCGTTACCGGAAGGTATTAATTAATCATTTCATTTACTGAAGTTATTTTCGTCATTATTTATTATAGTTTTAACGTTATTATTTCCTGTAACAAACATGCAATATAATTATCCCATTGCATCCACTCTGCTATTTTTTTCTCCTTCTCCATTAATTCTATTTTAATTTCACCCTCTGTCACGCGGGGAAATTTGCCTGTTGGCTCAGCAAATTAGGTAAAAAGAGTGTGATCTTAATTGCAGAACCTGAGCATGCAAATTGCAGCTATTGTTCGCAGGTAATAAAAAGCAGCGAATAATATGAGTTAATGCATTTTAACATCAGGAGTGATGAATGAAAAAGCAATGGAGCAGGGAACAGGCGGCTGCGTGGAGTGAGCAACAGGGCTGGATTTGCGGATTTAATTATCTGCCGCGCACGGCGGTTAACTGGACCGAACTGTGGCAGCGTGAAACTTTTGATGCGCCGGTGATTGATCAGGAACTCGGCTGGGCACAGGAAGCGGGCTATAACCAGTTGCGTATCAATCTGCCGTTTATCGTCTGGCAGGCCGATCGCGACGGTTTGCTGGCGCGCATCGATCAGTTTCTCAGTATTGCCCGTCGTCATGACATCAGGGTCATGCTCACGCTGATGGACGATTGCGGATTCTCCGGCGATGAGCCGTTCCTCGGGCCGCAAAAAGCACCGGAACCGGGCAAACATAACAGTCAGGCGGCTGCCAGTCCGGGGCGGGATGTGATCTGCAACCGCGATATGTGGCCGGAGGTGGAGCGTTATGTGCGCGACATCATCCGTCATTTCCGCACCGACGACCGTATTGCCATCTGGGATTTATACAACGAACCGGGTAACCGTGGCACGTTCGCCACCGGACTGGAAGAAACGATGTATGACGAAAAACTGGAAGGATTTGCGCTGGAACTGATACATAAGGCGTTTGTCTGGGCGCGCGGGGAAGATCCCGTCCAGCCGCTGACCGTCGGTGCCTGGCATTGTTCACAGGATCCGGACCAGCCGGAAAGCGAGTTTTTCACTCATCCCATCGATGTGGCGGCGGCTGAACTTTCTGACGTCATCAGTTTCCACGCGTATGTCGCCACGCCGAAACTTTTACAGACACTGCGTTTCTGGCAGAAATTCAACCGCCCGATGTTATGTACCGAATGGCTGGCGCGCCATGTCGGCAGCGTGTTTGAGGAGCAACTGCCGCTGTTCAGCGCGTTCAATGCGGGCTGTTATCAGTGGGGATTAGTGCGCGGTAAAACCCAGACCACGCTGCCGTGGCCCTCGGTGCGCAAGGGCAATCACGATTATGCCCATTTATGGTTTCACGATGTGCTCGACGAATACGGCATTCCGTTCCGGCGCGCCGAAATGGAGCTGGTCCGCCGTTTAACGCGCATTAAGAGTACAGGTTGATTATTCAGGTTTTGACATGCTGAATTATTATGCTGCTGAAACAGCATTATGTTTCCACGTTACAGGCCGAAATTTGAAAGAAAAGGCGTCCGTTGGCATCCGGGAAACTGCGTGCTGACGGACTTTTTTTTACTTCATTAAGTTGTTCATATTTTTTCGTGATGAATTCCCCTAAAAATTTAAGTTTTGTCAAAAACGGGCGATAAAAGAGAAGTACCGAATGGGTGACTGACAAACCCTGTCAGTGAGTTATGGATAATCACCACATCACCTCACTGTAGCTTTAGGATTAAACGATGGCGCGTCGCGTAAAATGCCGCTCGGCGGAGCGGCTGGTTGATATATTAACGGAGCTACACCTGAATGGCGTTGTTAAACGCAATTCGCTGATGGAGAAATTCTCAATCACTGAACGGACGGTCTATCGTGATTTGAATGCACTGTCGACGGTCATTGAGCACTGTGGCGAAGGTGAATACCGGCTTTCATCCGCCCTGCAATCGACACAAACGGAAAATTTGCATCATTCGCTGGCAAAATTTTTGCAGGCTGACAGTTACTTCCCCGAACGTGGAAGTGATTTTTGGCAGTATCTCGATGCCCGATTGAACGAAAAACATATCAGCATTCAGAATGCCAGCCCTGAACATACGTTAAAGGCCGATCTTCGTCGTCATTTCCCGGCCATCGAGAAAGCCATCAGACAGCGGAATCTCTGTAAACTGACCTATAAAGGTAAAGACCGGGAACTCCACCCGTACCGGCTTATCAATCAGCACAATATCTGGTATTTACAGGCGACAGATAAAGGGAAGCTGAAATCTTTTTCACTGAGTCAGATCGAGTGGCTGGATATTAAAAAAGAAACCTTTATTCCCGATATTACGGTAATGGCTTTACTGGAAAGCAGTCAGGATCCCTGGATTAGCCGGGAAGGCTTTGACGTGAAACTTCATGTGAAAGGACGCCATGCTCATTATTTCAAAAGACGTGACTTACTGCCTGAACAGAAAATGCTTCAGGATGACGGAAATGGTGTTGTCGTGAGTTGCCGGGCTGCGCATGAAAATCAAATATTACCGCTGATACTTTTCTGGTTGCCGGAGATAGAAATTCTTGAACCTTTCTGGCTCAGGGATGCGCTTTTCCGTTTATTAAAAGGCTACCTGTCCTCAGCTGAAAAATCCTTACTGCCCGCAGAGGCAAAATAATTTAAATAACAATGGAGATGTATTATGGCAATTCCTCTAATCATTTTAGGTGCCGCAGCAATTGCAACTGCCGTCGGCGGTAAAAAAGCGTACAAAGGCTATCAGGACAAATCTGAAGCCAATGAGATCCTTGAGGGGGCTAAAAATCGCTATGACAGTCGCAAGAAAGCCTTCGATATCGTCAATGATGACGCTTCCCGCAAACTTGAACGCCTGGGTAAAAAAGAATTAAGAATTGGCGAGGAATTCCGCGAGTTTGACACCATAGCTAAAGAACTTTTGGCAAAAATGGAGCAAGACGGCCATACCCAGTTGCGTCTGGAAATACCACAGCATCGTTTAAACAAGATTGAGAAGCTGGCTATTTCGGCGACCGAATATCTCGGAACTGTTGTGGGGGCCGGAACATCAGGTGCAGCGGCCGGATTCGCTGTTTACAGTGGTGTCGTGGCGTTTGCGGCGGCCTCCACCGGCACACCTATCGCAGCACTCTCAGGTGCAGCAGCCTATAATGCCACGATGGCTGCCATTGGCGGAGGCTCGCTGGCGGCAGGCGGTTGGGGTATGGCCGGTGGGGCGATGGTATTGGGCGGCGCGGTGGTTGCACCCATCCTGATGATAGCCGGCTGGGCTTATGCGGCACATGCGGAGAAAGCACTGGAAAATGCACAGGATGTCGCCCGTCAGGTGAGATCTGCCGTAGATAAAATGAATCTGGCCGAGTCGCATCTTAAAGTGGTGAATAAATATGTTGATTCTATTTATACTTCCTTGTCTCAGCTTCACACCCTTTTTGCGACCTATTTCACCCCGCTGAAAGAAATGCATCAGAAAATTCTCGAGCGTCGTAATAACAATATTCAGGATGCTATTGAAGACTCTGAAGAATGTCTGCGTATGATTGAGAATGGTTACATGCTGGCGGCTATTATGACCGATGTCATTACCACGCCGTTATTTAAACCAGTGACCAATGAAAAAAATGAAGCTGTTATTGAGAACGGTGTCGTGCAATTGCAGACCGATACGGATGGGATCAACGTGCTGAATAAACACGCACTGGATAAGGCGTTGGCTAAATCCGAAGTGGATAGCGCGAAATATACCTTAAAAGCTTAAAACTGACCGGGCCTGCGTGCCCGGTATTTTTCAGAGTGGCTATTTATACAACAGGTGGCATTATCCTATGGCGACGCAGGAAATAGATTGGGGAAAGGAATTACATGAGACTGTGGTGAAAAGTCTCGCAACATCATTTGGCCTTGATTTTCTGCTGCTTAAAGATCAGGACGGCGGTGATGTTAATACGATTCAAAATGTCCGAAAGGGGATTTACGCTACTGAAGAAGAACGCACGCGGTATGAAAACCGTGCAGCCTATGATCCTGATGTCTACCATCAACATGCAAACTATAAAAAAAACAACGCCAGCGTCAGTGCACAGCGCAAAGCCGGGACATTAACGGACAGCTACACGGGCGAAACGCTAAAGCCCAATGACAAGGTGCATCTTGACCATATTATTGCCGCCAACGAAATTCATCATGATGCGGGTCGGATCTTGTCAGAACTGAACGGAGCCGATCTGGCCAATGATGACAGCAATCTGACGCCGACCGGAGCAACGCTAAACACCTCTAAAAAAGCACTGCCGATGTCGGATTTCGTGAAAAAATTGCAAAAGGAATATCAGGTTAATCAGCAGGAAATCGCGACCTTAAAAAGTCAGCCGGTGCTGACGGAGAAACAGCAGAAGCGCCTGCAAAGTCTGGAAAACAAGTCTAAAGCAGATTTTGAACGGATGCAGAAAGCAGATGAAAAAGCACGGGGGCGTTATGAATCAGAAGTCAACCTCAGCTATTACACCAGCAGCAAATTTGCCCTGAATGTCGCCAGTGCGTCGTTATCAACCGGATTGCGGATGGGAAGCCGTCAGATGCTGGGGCTTATCCTCGCAGAGGTCTGGTTTGAAGTTCACGAACGCATCCCTTCCCTCTATGCCCGCCAGCGTAAACGCTTTGATGCCAGAGAATTCCTGGGTGATATCGGTGAAACATTGGTCGCCGCATGGGAACGGGTAAAAGCAAAATTTCGTGATTTTCTCACGGCCTTTAAAGACGGCGTATTGGGTGGCGTGCTGTCGGCTATCACCACGACGTTGTTTAACATTGTTTTCACTACGAAAAAGATGCTGGTCAGATTGATCCGCGAGATGTGGAATAATCTGGTTCAGGCATTCAAAATCATGGTGTTCAATCCGGATAATCTGCCGCCAGGCCAGCAGGCCAAAGCAGCGAGTCGCGTGATAGCCGCGGGAATTGCCGTCGTAACGGGTGTGCTGATTAATGAATATCTGGCGAGCGTATTTCTGTTCCCGTTCGGCCCTGAACTTGCTGCATTTTGCAGCGCACTGGCGACGGGGATCCTCACGCTGACCATGAATTATTTTCTGGAAAGCAGTGCTCTGATGCAAAAACTATGGGCATTCCTCGACAGATTCAAGGATAAGTATCAGAAAGCGGTAGACTATTTCCAGAATGTGAATGCGGAGCTTGATCGTTATATTCTGGAATTAACCCGGATTGAGTTTGCTATGGATGCGGATGAACTTGCCGCATTTACCGGACATTTAGGGTTGATCAATGATGAAATTTGCCGCGGATTGCTGCTGAAAGCAGAGGCGGAGAAACGCAATATCAGCCTGCCTTTTGAGGCCGGAAATGCACAATCCACCCGAAGCTGGCTGAGTTCTTTATGAGTCTGACGCCATCTTTTCCCTGTAATCAGTGCGGTGCCTGTTGCCGCCATGTTCATCGGGCAGAGGAAACGCGCTATCTCGATCGCGGTGACGGTGCCTGCCGTCACTACGATGATACCCGCCGCCAATGTAAGGTTTATGACCAGCGCCCGCTGATATGTCAGGTCGAAAAACAGTTTTTACTGAATTATCAGCAGCAATATAGCTGGCCTGAATTTATCGAACTCAACCAGATAGCCTGCCGCGTACTTGAGACGTTGTAATCATCAATACGCGCGGGGACAGGCTACCTGCACCGGTATTTCATCTCCGGCACACTTCTTGCTTAACCTGATCAACCTCTGTCTGATATCAGGTTCCTCTATGTCCCTTTCTGCCCTTAGTTTCGTACTGGCATCGAAAAAAAGTGAAATCATCTGCCTGCAACAACTGCTGGAGATGGGCAAGCTGGTCGGCGCGGTCAGCCAGCTGATCCATGTGCTGCAACGTGAGCGGGGCACGGCGAACATCTATTTATGTTCGCACGGCGAACTGTGGGCGGAACAACTGAGTGAGCGGGCGTTACAGGTTCAGATGGCGGAACAGGCGGTGGACCAGCAGTTGCTTGCGCGGGATCTTAACGGACAGAGCATGGGCAATGCGCCGCGTCTGTTCAGCCGTATCGCTGCCGTCTTACACAGCCTCAGCACATTGCCGGTGCTGCGCCGTCAGGTGCGGGCGCTGGATATCAGCCAGCCGGAAGCCATGCGTCAGTACAGCGAGGTTATCCGCACGCATCTGGCGCTGGTGTTTGAAGCTGCCGATATTTCGGGTGACCCGTCCATTTCACGGGCGTTACTGGCGATGTTTAGCTTTATGCAGGGTAAGGAACTGGCCGGGCAGGAGCGTGCATCAGGCGCTGCAGGGTTTGCCGCGCGGCACTTCGATGACGTGACGCATCAGTTGCTTTTAGATCTGATCGAAGGTCAGGAGCGGTGTTTTCAAACCTTCAGGGAATTTGCCGATGTCCGCTGTCTGGCGCTGTGGCAACAACAACTGAGCGCCGACAGCAGCGAGTTCGAGCGCCTGCGCAGGATTGCCTGCACCCGAACCACCCCGGCAGATGACGGCCCGGATGCTGCGCTGCGCTGGTTTGAGGTGACCACCGTGCGTATTGACGGCATGAAAGTGGTGGAAGATTTACTGGAAGACATTCTGATGGAGTGCTGCCGTGAGCGGATCCGCGAAGCGCAGGCGTCGCTTGCCCTTCAGCAGCAAGATATCGGAGAAATGCCGCAGCAGGAGTCGCATTATTCGGCGCTGATGCCGCCGCAGCTCAGCCGTTGCGTACTGGAGCTGGTCGAGCAGCAATCCCGTCAGTTACAGGCGCTCGATGCCGAACTGGCCGGGCTTCGCGCCACGCTGGCTGAGCGAAAACTGGTGGAACGCGCCAAAGGGTTGCTTATGCAACACCACGGCCTGACCGAACCGCAGGCGCATAAAACTCTGCGTGATATGGCGATGAACCAGAACAAGAAGCTGTCGGAGATTGCCGAAGCGATGCTTGCGGTATCGGCTGTATTAGGGAAGAAAGGCGACTAATCCCTAAGGAGTATCTGCACTGTCCGTGTGCCATTGTGATGTGCACTGCGTGCTGTGGCGGTGCACCAGGCGGTCAGGCGAGTGCGGGAAATGCGCTAACCGGCTGATTTTATTGCGATGCGCGAAGTTGGCATACAAGCTGCATTGTTTTACAACATAAGGACTAAACCAATGGCGGTTTAGTCAGGATTACGGATAAAGGCGTCCGTCAGCGTTCAGGAAACTGAGCGCTGACTGGACGCTTTTTTTTTGCTCATTTTTCAACATTACAGGAAGCCGCAATGACGCAAGACGATAAAAAAACTCCGGGGCAATTCTCCCGCCGCCGCTTTATTGCCGGCAGTGCGGTGCTGGGCGGCAGCATGATGATGCCGGGCTTTATGAACAGCGTCTGGGCGGCCGGTTCAGATGCGCCCGAGAAAAAAGAAATCCGCGTCGGGTTTATTCCGCTGACCGATTGTTCGTCCGTGGTGATGGCGGCAGTGAAAAAGTTTGATGAGAAGTACGGCATCAAAATTATCCCCAGCAAGGAATCAAGCTGGGCGTCGGTACGCGACAAACTGGTGTCCGGTGAACTCGATGCCGCGCATGTGCTTTACGGGCTGGTGTATGGCCTGCAACTGGGTGTGTCCGGCCCGCAGCATGACATGGCGATGTTGATGTCGCTCAACAATAACGGGCAGGCGATCACGCTTTCAAATCAGCTGAAACAGGCCGGTGTCACCGATGCGGCTTCGCTGAAAAAAATGGTCGATGCCAGCGCCAAAGGCACCTACACCTTTGCGCAGACATTCCCCACCGGCACGCATGCCATGTGGCTGTATTACTGGCTGGCGAACGCCGGTATTCACCCGTTTAACGATGTGCGCAACGTGGTTGTGCCGCCACCGCAAATGGTGGTGAACATGAAAATCGGCAACATGAGCGGTTACTGCGTCGGTGAACCCTGGAACCAGCGCGCCATACAGGACGATATCGGTTTCACCGCCGCCACGTCACAGGAGATCTGGCCGGATCATCCGGAAAAAATTCTCGGAACGACGTCAGCCTGGGTCGCAGCCAATCCGAATGCCGCCCGTGCGCTGACCGCTGCCGTGCTTGATGCCTCACGCTGGATTGACACCTCCGATGCCAACCGTACCGAAACCGCGCAGGTCGTCGCCGCACGCGCCTACATCAATACGCCGGTGGCAACGATTCAGGGGCGGATGCTCGGTGATTACGAAAACGGACTGGGCAAAAAGTGGAAAGATGCCCACAGCATGCGCTTCTTCAACGACGGCGCAGTCAACTACCCGTATCTCTCCGACGGCATGTGGTTCCTGACCCAGCACAAACGCTGGGGATTGCTGGACAAGGATCCGGACTATCTGGCGGTGGCCAAAAAAATCAACCGCATTGACGTCTACAAACAGGCGGCGACGGCGGTCGGCGGCATCAACCTGCCGTCCGGGGATATGCGCAGCAGCACGCTGATGGACGGGAAAGTCTGGGACGGCAGTAACCCTGCTGAATACGCCAACAGTTTTGCCATGAAACGCTAAGTGAGGTCGCCGATGTCCATGAATTCAAAACCTAATGTTATCGCGCTGACCGAACCGGTGAGTGCAGAAATTGTACCGATCGCCCCGGTAACGCAGAACGCCGCGCTGCCGGTCCGCGCCGCCAAAACGGCTTATCTCGCCCGGTTGCGCGTGGTGATGCACCGCGTGTTGCAAAAAGCTATTCCGGCATTGCTGGGCGCCATCGTCGTGATCGCACTGTGGCAGATTGCCGCGCTCAGCAGTAAAGGGTTTCCGACGCCGCTGAAAACCTGGGAAGCGGCCAAAGTGATTTTCGCCGATCCGTTTTACATCGCCGGACCGAACGACATGGGCATTGGCTGGAACGTACTGGCATCGCTCAAACGTGTGGCGATGGGCTTCGGGCTGGCGGCACTGATCGGCATTCCTGCCGGATTCCTGATCGGGCGTTTCAGTTTTATCGCCAGCATGCTCAATCCGATCATTTCATTGCTGCGGCCGGTCAGTCCGCTGGCGTGGTTACCCATCGGTTTACTGCTGTTCCAGCGCGCGGAACCCGCCTCGGCGTGGACCATTTTTATCTGCTCGATCTGGCCGATGATCCTCAATACGGCTGAGGGCGTAATGCGTATTCCGCAGGACTATCTCAACGTCGCGCGGGTGCTGAAACTCAGCGAATTCACTGTAATGCGTAAGATCCTGTTTCCGGCGGTACTGCCTTACATCCTCACCGGTGTGCGTCTGTCGATTGGTATCGCCTGGCTGGTGATTGTTGCCGCCGAAATGCTCACCGGCGGTGTCGGGATTGGTTTCTGGATCTGGAACGAATGGAACAACCTCAACGTGGAAAACATCATTATCGCCATCCTGCTGATTGGCGTGGTGGGCATGGTGCTGGAGCAGGGGCTGATGGCCATTGCCCGCCGATTCAGTTACGACAACCGTTAGGAGCCTGAGATGAAAAACGACAAAGCCATTATCCGCGTGCAGAACGTCAGCCAGAGTTTCCCGACCGCGAAAGGGCAGTTTCTGGCGCTCGACAACGTCAGCTTTGATATTGCGCAGGGCGAAACGGTCAGCCTGATTGGTCATTCAGGTTGCGGAAAATCCACCTTACTGAATCTGATTGCCGGGCTGAGTCGCCCGACGGAAGGCGTGTTGCTGTGTGATAACCAGGAAATCACCGGCCCCGGCCCGGAACGCGGCGTGGTGTTTCAGAACCATTCACTGCTGCCGTGGCTGACCACTTTTGAGAACGTGGCGCTGGCGGTGAATCAGGTATTTAAAGGGGTGATGAGTAAAAGTGAAATGCGTGACTGGATTTCGCACAACCTCGACCTGGTGCACATGGGGCATGCGGCTGACAAACGTCCGGGTGAGATTTCCGGCGGAATGAAACAGCGGGTGGGCATCGCCCGTGCGCTGGCGATGAAACCGAAAGTGTTGCTGATGGATGAACCTTTCGGCGCGCTCGATGCGTTAACCCGTGCACATTTGCAGGATGCGGTGATGGAGATTCAGTCGCGCCTGAAAACCACGATTTTGCTGATCACACACGACGTGGACGAAGCGGTATTGCTTTCAGATCGCGTAATGATGATGACCAACGGCCCGGCAGCGAAAGTCGGCGACGTGTTGCAGGTAGAACTGGCGCGTCCGCGCTCACGGCTGGCGCTGGCGAACGATCACCTGTTCCACCAGTACCGTCAGCAGGTGCTGCAGTTCCTGTATGAAAAACACCGGTCAGTTGCCTGATTCAGCAGGCGGGATAAGCACAATGGATAAACCCACTCTGATAGTGATTGGCAACGGAATGGCGGGCGTGCGGCTGGTGGAACGGCTGTGCGAGCGTGCGCCGGAGCGTTACCGCATTGTGATCATCGGCGAAGAAAAACAGCCTGCGTATAACCGCATTCTGCTCACGCCGGTGCTCGCCGGTGAAAAACAGTTCGATGACATCGTGACTCATGATGCGCAGTGGTACAAACGTCACAACGTCACGTTTATCGCCGGTGCGGCGGCGACAGAAATTGACCGCACTGCCCGCAGGGTGCGGGCTGGCGGGCAGATGTTTGACTATCACCATCTGGTGCTCGCCACCGGTTCGCGGCCTTTTATGCTGCCGGTGCCGGGCGCACAACTGCGCGGTATTCACGGTTTCCGTCAGCAGCAGGATGTGGAAAACATCCTCAGCGGAGATTACGCCGGACAGCCGGCCGTGGTGGTGGGCGGCGGCGTATTAGGCGTGGAAGCCGCTGCCGCACTGGCGCTGCGGGGCATGCAGGTCAGCCTGTTGCATCGCGGCAACCATCTGATGGACAGCCAGCTCGATGAACATAGTGCAGAACTGCTTCGCGCCAGCCTCGCCACGCGCGGCATTACGACCCTTTTACAGGCGCAGACCGTGGCCTATGCCGGTGACCCCGCCGGGAATGTACGGGCAGTGAGGCTCAGCGACGGGCGTGAAATTCCCGCGCAACGCGTGGTGGTAGCCGCCGGTGTCCGGCCCGAGATTGCCCTGGCGCAGTCCGCCGGACTGGACTGTGATCGCGGCATTCTGGTCAGCGACATGCTGCAAACCTCCGACCCGGCTATTTCGGCCATCGGCGAATGTTGTCAGCAGGGGGAACTGACCGCCGGTCTGGTCGCGCCGTGCTGGCAACAGGCTGAGGCGCTGGCGGCCCGTCTGGCCGGTGCACCGGTGGTTTCTCCGGTGATGCACAGGGTGCCGCTGCGCCTGAAAGTGACCGGTATTGACGTGTTCTGTGCCGGTGAACTGCACGGCGGCGACGGCGCACAAATTCACACGGTATCTGACCCGGTTGACGGTCATTACCGCCGCCTGTTGCTGCGTGATAACCGGCTCACCGGCGTGTTGCTGTGGGGTGATATCAGCGACGGACCGGAATATTTCGCCCGCATCAGCTATCCCGCCAACTGCCAGACGCCATTGAGCATATTCAGCCCCGGCGATGAACCGGCCATTAAATCAGAACAGTTACCCGCCGAGGTAACGAGGAGCACTGCAATGTCGAAACCCGTATTAGTCATGGCCGGACACGGCATGGTTGGCCACCATTTTCTGCAACAACTGGTCGAGCGTGAACTGCATCTGCAATATCAGGTAATTGTGTTTGCGGAAGAAAAATCACCGGCCTACGACCGGGTGCATTTGTCCGAGTTTTTCTCCGGTCGCAGCGCGGAGTCGCTGTCGGTCGTAGAAGAGGGTTTCTTTGCGTCGACCGGCATTGAACTGCGCCTCGGGCACAGCATCGGTCATATCGATACCCGTCACCGTTTTGTGGTCGATCATCAGGGGCGGCAGACGGCTTACGATTTGCTGGTGCTGGCGACCGGTTCTTATCCGTTTGTCCCGCCAATTCCGGGCAACGATGCGCCGGGCTGCCTGGTTTACCGCACGCTGGACGATCTGGCGGCGATTCAGGCCTGCGCTGCCACCGGCAAAACCGGTGTGGTGGTGGGGGGCGGTTTGCTGGGGCTGGAAGCCGCAAACGCGCTGAAACATCTCGGGCTGCAAACGCATGTGGTGGAATTCGCGCCACGGCTGATGGGCGTTCAGCTTGATGAAGGCGGTGCGGCGATGCTGCGCCGTAAAATTGAAGCGCTGGATGTGCAGGTCCATACCGGCAAAGAAACCCGCGCTATCGTGGCCGGAGAAGCCAGTCGTTATCGCATGGAGTTTGCCGACGGCGGTCATCTCGAGACCGATCTGGTGCTGTTCTCCGCCGGTATCCGTCCGCGGGATCAGCTGGCAAAAGAGTGCGGGCTGGAGGTCGGGCCGCGTGGCGGTATCGTGATTAACGATCAGTGTCGTACCTCTGATCCGGCCATTTTTGCTATCGGTGAATGTGCCTTGTGGAACGGGCAGATTTTCGGTCTGGTCGCCCCCGGCTATCAGATGGCGCGCACGCTGGCCGATACGCTTTCCGGCAGCGAGGTGGCGTTTAAAGGCGCGGACATGAGCACCAAACTGAAACTGCTGGGCGTAGAAGTGGCCTCAGTCGGCGATGCGCATGGCCGCACGCCGGGCAGTCAGAGTTATAGCTGGGTCGACGGTCCGGCGGAAGTGTACAAAAAAATTGTGGTCTCGCAGGACGGCAAACGCCTGCTCGGCGCGGTGCTGATCGGCGACAGCAACGAATACAGCACGCTTTTGCAGATGATGCTTAACGATATGCCGCTGCCCGCCAGTCCGGAAAACCTGATCCTGCCCGCCAGCGCCGGTGCAGCGCCACAAACGCTGGGCGTCGCGGCATTGCCGGACGGTGCGCAAATCTGTTCCTGCCATAACGTCAGCAAATCAGATATCTGTGACGCGGTGAAGGGCGGTTGCGGCGATATGGCGGCGGTCAAAGCCTGCACTAAGGCGGCGACAGGCTGCGGCGGCTGTGCAGCGCTGACCAAACAGGTGATGGAATTCGCACTCACCGAAATGGGCGTTGAAGTGAAAAAAGACGTCTGCGAGCACTTTGCTTATTCCCGTCAGGAAATTTATCACCTGGTGCGCATGGGCAATATCCGCAGCTTTGCCGAACTGATTCAGAAACACGGTCACGGCAGCGGCTGTGAAATCTGCAAGCCGCTGGCGGGATCCATTCTGGCGTCCTGCTGGAACGATTACCTGCTCAAACCGCAGCATTTGCCGTTGCAGGACACCAACGATCGTTATTTCGCCAATATTCAAAAAGACGGTACCTATTCCGTGGTGCCGCGCATTCCGGCCGGTGAAATCACGCCTGACGGGCTGATCGCCATCGGTCTGGTCGCCAAACGCTACAACCTCTACACCAAAATTACCGGCGGGCAGCGGGTGGATTTATTCGGCGCCCGCCTCGAACACCTGCCGGAAATCTGGCAGCAACTGGTGGACGCCGGTTTTGAAACCGGTCACGCCTACGGCAAATCGCTGCGCACGGTGAAATCCTGTGTCGGCTCAAGCTGGTGCCGCTACGGTGTACAGGATTCCACCGGCCTGGCGCTGCAACTGGAGAACCGCTACAAGGGGCTGCGCTCCCCGCACAAAATCAAAATGGCGGTCTCGGGTTGTACCCGTGAATGCGCCGAAGCACAAAGCAAAGACGTGGGCGTGATTGCCACCGAAAAGGGCTGGAACCTGTACGTGTGCGGCAACGGCGGCATGAAACCGCGCCACGCTGATTTACTGGCGCAGGACATGAGCACGGAAGATCTGATCCGCACCGTAGACCGCTTTCTGATGTTTTACATCCGTACCGCTGACCGCCTGCAACGTACCAGCACCTGGATGGATAATCTCGAGGGCGGCATGGATTACCTGCGTCAGGTGGTGCTGGAAGACAGTCTGCACATCGGCGCAGAACTGGAAAGTGAGATGAACGCGGTGGTCGGCACGTACCAGTGCGAATGGCAAACCACGCTGGCAGATCCGGACCGGCTGGCGCTGTTCCGTCCGTTCGTCAACAGCAGCGAGCCGGATGAAGCGGTGGTGATGGTGACGGAGCGACAGCAGGTTCGCCCCGCGACGTCGCAGGAACGCGCCGGTATTTCCGTCAGCGCCGTTTCTCAGCCGGTGATGGCGGTGCAGGGCTGGGTGGAGCTGTGCGATCTCAGCGCCATTCCGGCCAATGCCGGTATGGCGGCGCGGCTGGCTAACCGGCAGATTGCGCTGTTCCATTTGCCGGAGCATCCGCAGCAGGTTTTCGCGCTGAGTAATCATGAGCCGGACAGCGACGCCAATGTGCTGGCACGCGGGCTGGTGGGCGATGTGAAAGGCGAGCCGGTGGTGATTTCGCCGCTGTACAAACAGCGTTTCCGTTTACACGACGGGCGCAGCGTGGACGACGCGCAACTGGCGCTGAGCGTCTGGCCGGTGAAAGTCGAAAATGGCCGTGTCTGGGTGCAGGAACAGCCGGGGGTGAAAACCGCTGAAACCATTGCGACGGTCAGCGTATGAAAAGACCTCCGGCAACAGCACCGGCGCTGACCACTTGTGCTTACTGCGGCGTGGGATGTGGCGTCAGCATGGAACCGCAGACCGGGGGTTTCAGCGCCCGTGGTGATAAAACGCATCCGGCTAATCACGGACGACTGTGCGTAAAAGGCAGCGCGCTGGGAGAAACGCTGGGGTTGCAGGGGCGGTTGTTACAGCCGGAAATCGACCGCCAGCCGGTAAGCTGGACGCGAGCGCTTGATACGGTCGCGCAGCGGTTACAGGCGGTGATCGACGAACAGGGGCCGCAGGCTGTGGCGTTTTACGGTTCCGGCCAGTTGCTGACTGAAGATTATTATGTCGCCAATAAACTGATGAAAGGCTTTATCGGCGCGGGAAATATGGATACCAATTCGCGGCTGTGCATGGCCTCTGCCGTGGTGGGTTACAAACGCGCGTTCGGCGCCGACGCGGTGCCGTGCAGTTATCAGGATCTGGAACGGGCCGACTGCGTCTTGCTGACCGGTTCGAATACGGCATGGGCACATCCGGTGGTGTATCAGCGGCTGGCGCAGGCCAAAAAGGACCGGCCGGAGATGCGCATTATTGTTATCGATCCGCGCCAGACCGCCACCTGTGATATCGCCGATTTGCACCTGGCGTTACGCCCCGGCAGTGATGCGGCGCTGTTCTGTGGTGCGCTGAACGCGATGGCGGAGAGCGGAAAACTCGACACCGCTTTCCTGCAACGCCATACACAGGGTGCTGAAGACGCATTGCGGGCGGCACGGGACTGGACAGTGGCGCGTACCGCCGCGTATTGCGGATTGCCTGTGGATCAGTTGCTGGCGTTTTATCAGATGTTGGGCGACAGCCAGCGGCTGGTGACGCTGTATTCGATGGGGATCAATCAGTCCGGTTCCGGCGTGGATAAATGCAACGCCATTATTAACCTGCATCTGGCGACCGGCCATATCGGGCGCGAGGGGTGCGGACCGTTTTCAATCACCGGTCAGCCGAACGCGATGGGCGGACGGGAAGTCGGCGGACTGGCGAATCAGCTGGCGTCGCACATGGGCTTTACGCTGGAAGATATCAGCCGCGTGGGGCGGTTCTGGCAGAGTGACAACGTCACACAATCAGCCGGGCTGAACGCCGTGGAGTTGTTCCGCGCGGTGGAAGAAGGCCGGATAAAAGCGGTGTGGATCATGGGCACCAATCCGCTGGTGTCGCTGCCGGATGCCGACCGGGTACAGGCCGGACTGGCGCGCTGCCCGCTGGTGATCGTCTCCGACATTATGCGCGACACCGATACCACCCGTGCCGCGCATATCTGCCTGCCCGCGCTGGGCTGGGGCGAGAAAAACGGTACCGTGACCAATTCTGAACGTTGTATTTCACGCCAGCGGGCGTTTCTGCCTGCACCGGGTGAGGCGAAACCAGACTGGTGGATCCTCAGTCAGGTCGCGCAGCGTTTAGGGTTTGCAGAGGCATTTTCGTATCAGCATCCGGCAGAAATTTTCCGCGAACATGCTGCGCTTTCCGGTTTTGAAAATCACGGTTCGCGGGCGTTTGATATCAGCGGGCTGGCGCAGCTTTCGGATGAGGAGTGGGACACCCTGCAGCCTGTGCAGTGGCCGGTGAATGCCGCCAATCCGCAGGGCACGGCGCGGCTGTTTACGGATAACCGGTTCTTTCACCCTGACGGCAAAGCGAAACTGATCGCCATCACGCCAAGGCTGCCGGTAAATTCGCCGAATGCGGCGTATCCGCTGATCATGAATACCGGCAGGGTCCGCGACCAGTGGCACACGATGACGCGCACCGGTAAGTCAGCGCGTCTGATGCAGCACATCAGCGAGCCGTTTTGTCAGTTTCATCCTGATGACGCGCCGCATATCCAGCCCGGTGATCTGGTACGCGTTGCCTCCTCGCACGGCTGGTTGTTGCTGCGCGCCCAACCCGACAATCTGCAACCGCGCGGCAGCGTGTTTGTGCCGATGCACTGGAACAGCCAGTTCAGCCAGCAGGCGCGGGTCGATGCACTGATTGAAGCGCATGTTGATCCGCTGTCGGGACAGCCGGAAAGCAAACATATGCCGGTCAGCCTGAGCCGCTGGCCTGCCGCGTGGCAGGCCGAACTGTTTGTGCGTGGTGAAAATATTACGCCACCGGTGACCACTTACTGGAGCCTGATCACCCAGCCGGGTGTGACCCACTTTACACTGGCCGACTCTTCGCTACCGGCAGACTGGATGGCGTGGCTGAAGGAGTCTTACGCCACGGACAACCTGCTCTGCCAGACCGCGCAACTGGGCGATGACGGTTTCAGCCTGCTGGCCTGGTCTGACGGCGCGTTACAACTGGCGTTCTATGCCCGCCGCAGGCCGCCGTCACCCGACCGGCAGGCGGTGCTGGCGGCATTCACCACACCGCCGCACACGGCGCAACAGCGTCTGGCGTTGCTGGCAGGCCGTGCAGGCAGTGATAAAGCGCCCGCCGGTGCCATCATTTGTAGCTGTTATTCCGTGGGGGAAATCCCGATCACTGAAGCCGTCCGCCAGGGATGTCACAGCGTGCAACAGCTTGGCGAAAAACTCAAATGCGGCACAAATTGCGGCTCATGCATTCCTGAACTCAAAAAAATCATTGCCGGTCAGCTCGCCACGCTGACGGCGGGAGACAGCCAATGAACAACATTCCCGAAAGAACATTACAGATGCAGCAGATCGCGCAAATTCTGGCGGGTGCCCACCGGCGTAATCCGGTGTGTCGCGGTGAAGTCTGGCTGGTCGGCGCGGGGCCGGGGGATGTCGAGCTGCTGACCCTGAAAGCGCTGCGCGTGATCCAGCAGGCGGATGTGGTGGTGTTTGACCGGCTGGTGTCTGAGCCGGTGATGGCGCTGATCCCGGACGAGGCGCTGCGCATTGATGCCGGTAAATCGACGCGCAATCACACGCTGGGACAGGAAGAAATTAATCAGTTGCTGGTCAGTCTGGCGCTGGCCGGGCATCGCGTGGTGCGCCTCAAAGGGGGGGATCCGTTTGTGTTCGGTCGCGGCGGCGAGGAGATGGCACATTGCCAGCAGCACGGCGTAATGTGCCACATCGTGCCCGGCATCACAGCGGCGATGGGGTGTGCGGCATCCACGGGTATTCCGCTGACCCACCGCAGTCTGGCGCAGTCAGTGCGGTTTGTGACAGGTCACGGGGCTCAGGGAGAGCCGGATGTTGACTGGCGGGCGCTGGCCGAAGCGCGTCAGACGCTGGTGTTTTATATGGGCATTGCCAACAGCGAAACCATCAGCCACCAGCTGATGGCGCATGGCTTACCGGGGACGACCCCGGTCGCAGTCATTGAGCGCGGCACCCGGCCGGAACAGCGGGTGCTGACCGGCAGGCTGGAAACACTGGCAGACATGATCCTTACCGGACAGGTGCAAACGCCTGCGCTGCTGATTGTCGGTGACGTGGTGGGGATGTACCGGGGAGAGGGGCAACGTCAAGACCGTGGGGTGCCACCCACACCGGCCCAAAGGGTTTTAACCGAACCTCTTTGCAGTCCTGCGTTTTTTTAACTGCGCGCTTTGCTGGCTGGCTATGCTTCAGTTACCGCAGTGACAGGCTGGAAATCTTGCCGCTGCGCGGTGCCTTCTCCCGGTCCTGGAGCCTTGGGTCTCCAGGCCGCTCCGTTCAGCAAGATTTCTGAATCGGCAGCACGCACAACTCCCCCGCACGATCATCCGAAAAGCTTATGCTTAATTGATCCATCTATATCCTTTTTTGTTAGTGGCATCGACCTCATTCCTTATGCAATTCTCTGACTCACAAAAGAAAAAAAATCAAATCTCCTGCTTTGTAAATTTGGGGCGCAAGCCCTCTGCAGACTATTCATAAGGAAAAACGATGGCCGCTATTCAGTTTAATCAACGTCAAATGACAACAAGCAAAATTGCTGCCGGTCTGGTTCTGGCACTCAGCACGCTTTCCACCTTTGCCGCCCATGCGGACCAACTGGCGGATATCAAAAAAGCCGGTGTTGTGAAAGTCGCGACTTTCGATTCCAATCCGCCGTTTGGGTCTGTGGATGCGAAAACGCACGATATTGTCGGCTATGACGTCGATTTCGCCAAAGCGCTGGCGAAAACGCTGGGTGTGAAATTGCAACTGGTGCCGACCAATCCGGCCAACCGTATTCCGTTGTTGCAGTCCGGCAAGGCGGATCTGATTGTGGCTGATATCACCATCACCCCGGAACGCGCGAAAGTGATCGACTTCTCCGTGCCTTATTTCGTCACCGGCCAGCAGTTCCTGGTGCCCGCCGGATCGCCGGATAAGCTCGATGCGTATGCCACGGCGCGCATTGGCGCGGTGAAAGGCACCACCGGCGAGCAGGAGTTGCATAATCGCTTCCCGCAATCCCGCGTGCTGTCTTATGACGATATTCCGCTGGCGCTTTCCGCTTTACGTAACGGCAACGTGCAGGCGATTACCCAGGACAGCACCATTCTGGCCGGTCTGCTGGATGGCGCGCCGGACAAGGCGAAATACAAAGTGTTGCCTGAATTGCTGAGCAAGGAAGAGATTGGCGTTGGCGTGAAAAAAGGCGAAACCAGCCTGCTGAAAGTGGTCAACGACGAGCTGCTGAATCTGGAGAAAAACGGTCAGGCGGTCAGCATTTATAACGTCTGGTTCGGCCCGCAGACCAAATCTCCTCAGCCGCGTCTGTTCAAAATCGAAGCCAAATAATCTGTTTTATGCAAGGTAAGGCACATGCCGCAAGACACTTACTCAACCGCAGCAACGTCTGCGGTTTTTTCACATTCATCCGCCGGTAAAACCGCTGCCGTCGAATTTCGTCAGGTCAGTAAATCTTTTGGTCCGCATGAAGTGATCCGCAACGTCGATTTGCGTGTGGACAGCGGCGAAGTGGTGGCCGTTTGCGGGCCTTCCGGCTCCGGAAAATCCACCCTGATCCGCCTGATTAATCAGCTTGAATCCGCCTCAGGCGGTGAGATCCTGATCGACAATCTGCCGACGCGAAACCTCAAAGGCGCGGCATTACGCCAGTTGCGCACGCATATCGGTTTTGTGTTTCAGCAGTTCAATCTGTATGCCCATCTCACCGCCGAAGACAATGTCAGTCTGGCGCTGATTAAAGTGCACGGCTGGAAGAAAACTCAGGCGCGCGAAAAGGCGCGGGCGCTGCTGACGCGTGTCGGGCTGGGGGATAAAGCGCGGCATTATCCCGAGCAGCTATCCGGCGGTCAGCAACAGCGCGTGGCAATTGCCCGGGCGCTGGTCACCGATCCGAACATTATTTTATTTGATGAACCGACTTCAGCGCTCGATCCGGAAATGATCGGCGAAGTGCTGCTGGTGATGCAGGAGCTGGCGAAAAGTGGCATCACCATGATTGTGGTGACGCACGAAATGAGTTTTGCCCGTGAAATCGCCGACCGGGTGATTTTCATGGATGGCGGAGAAATTCTCGAACAGGCGCAGCCGGAAGATTTCTTCCTGCGTCCGCAACATCCGCGCGCGCAGCGGTTTTTGCAGAAAGTATTGTTTCCGCTGCATCCGCAAGCAGGAGCAGAGCGATGATCTGGCATCCTGACTGGGCGGGCGTGCTGAGCGGCCAGCCTTTGCAATGGATTATCTCCGGCTTTCTCACCACGCTGTATGTCAGCCTGGCGGGCAGTCTGATCGCTACGTTACTGACTGTGCTGCTGATTGCGCTGCGCCTGAGTACCTCGCGTATTGCACGCGGCGCGGTGGCGGCGTTCGTCTCTGTTTTCCGTAACACGCCGCTGCTGGTGCAACTGCTGTTCTGGTATTTTGCGGCGTATGGCGCGCTGCCGCAAAGCTGGCGTTTTTACATTGGCGACAATCATCCGTGGGCAACGTTTCCGGGCAATATTGCCTGGCTGACGCCGGAATTTTTGTGTGCGGCCTGGGGGCTGGCGCTGTTCACGGCGGCGTTTCTGGTGGAAGAAGTGCAGGCGGGTCTGAATTCCGTGCCCAAAGGCCAGACTGAAGCGGCGATTTCGCAGGGGTTTAGCCGCAAGACATTGCTGCTTTCCATTCTTTTGCCGCAGGCGCTGACCAATGCGTGGCAGCCAGTCACCGGCCAGTATCTGAATCTGATGAAGCTTTCCTCGCTGGCGACCGGCATCGGTTTTTCGGAACTGACGTATCAGGTCAGTCAGATTGAAAGCTATAACGCACACGCCTTCGAAGGGTTTGCGGTCGGGACATTGCTGTATCTGGCGCTCGGGCTGATCCTCGGCGGGCTGATGACGGCGTTTGGTCCGAAACGTCCGCAGCGCAGGCCGCAGGCGGCAATGACGGAGGAAACCCGCGATGGAATTTGACGGGTCTGTTTTGCAGGATAATTTCACTTATCTGCTGTGGGGAAGACTGGCTGACGGTGAGCCGGGCGGGGTGTTGCTCACATTAATTATGGCGGCATCGGCGGGCGTTCTGGCGTTACTGGCCGGGGTTCTGATGGCGGCACTGGCGTGGCGTTTCGGCGGCTGGACGCGAAAAATTCTGTTTATCTGGGCGTCGTTTATCCGTGGGATCCCGCTGATTTTCGTGATTTTCTGGCTGTATTTCCTGCTGCCGGTGGTGTTTGGCGGATCGATCCCCGGTCCGCTGACGGTGATTCTGGCACTGGCCTGGTTTACCTCGGCGGCGGTGATGCATTCGACGCTGGCGGGTCTGGAAGCCTTGCCGCGCGGGCAAACCGAAGCGGGGATCGCGTCAGGCATGAGCTACGGCAAAGTGCTGTTGTTCGTGCTGTTACCGCAGGCGTGGCCGAATCTGCTGCCGTCCTATCTCGGACTGCTGATCTCACTGGTGAAAGACACGTCGCTGGCGTTTATCGTCAACGTGCCGGAACTCACCACGGTGGCCGGACAGGTGAACAACCGGGTGCAAATTTACCCGGCAGAAATCTTCCTGCTGGTCGGGCTGATGTATTACCTGCTGTGTGTGACGCTGGCGTATCTGGCGGGTAAATCGATAAAACGTCGTCAGGGTTTGCGGACGTAAACTAAAACCCCGCCTGTTTCGGGCGGGGGTTTTGCAGCGGAAAACTACGGTGACAATGCGGTTATTGTCTTTTGCTGACATTATGCGTAATGCCGGAGCGGATAATCTTTATTGTGCCGGTTTGAACTGACAACCGGCAGCGCATCAATCAGCTTTTTCGTCCACGGATGCACCGGGCGGTGGAACACATCATCGACCTTTCCGTGCTCCACGACGCTGCCGTCTTTCATTACCATCACCCGGTCAGCCAGATGATGCACCACACCTAAATCATGCGAGATAAACAACAGTGCGGTGCGGTGTTCGGCCTGCATTTTTGCCAGCAAATCCAGTACCTGCGCCTGAATCGAAACATCCAGCGCGCTGACCGGTTCATCGGCCACCAGCAGCGCCGGATTTGGCGCAAAGGCACGGGCAATCGCCACACGCTGACGCTGTCCGCCGGACAGTTCACGCGGATAACGGTGCAGAAAACTGTCGCCAAGCTGCACTTCATCCAGCAACTGACGGACGCGGTTGCGCCGTTCTTCACCAAAAATGCCCACGCTGTCGAGGCTTTCGCCGATGATTTTTTCCACGTTATAGCGCGGATCAAATGAACTCAGCGGATCCTGCGCAATCAGCTGAATACCGCGACGTTGCAGTCTGCGCTGCGCTTCCGGAATCTGGCTCCAGCGCTGCCCCTGAATTTCTATCGTGCCGGATACCGGTTCGGTCAGCCCGAGGATCATCCGCGCCAGCGTGGTTTTCCCTGAGCCAGATTCGCCGACAATGCCCAGCGTTTCACCGGCAAACAGTTGCAGACTGACGTGACTGACTACGGTTTTACCGGCGTACGCTTTGCTGAGGTGTCGGGCTTCCAGCACCGGATTTGTGACGGAAATATTGCGTGCAGGCAGCGGTTCACCACGTTTGCCGGAAAGCTTAAACCCGCGCGTCGCCGGACTCGGAACCGCCGCCAGTAGCTGTTGCGTATAGGGATGGTCCGGCGCGGACAGCAGCTTTTCGCCGCGACCTTCCTCAACGACTTTGCCCTGATGCATCACCAGAATACGGTCGGCCAGTTGCCCGACCACCGACAAATCGTGGCTGATCAGCAGCAGGCTTTCGCCTTTATCGCGCCGCTGTTGCAGCAAATCCAGGATCTGTTTTT
>Ga0308159_1000707_pt1 | contig 66025 bp, 50 predicted proteins | sample PhyCR1_FD_201040 | JGI IMG/M metagenome (GOLD analysis project Ga0308159, IMG submission 201040) | Phyllosphere microbial communities from UC Gill Tract Community Farm, Albany, California, United States - DLSLC.R1 | ecosystem: Host-associated > Plants > Phyllosphere > Unclassified | place: USA...
GGCATAAAAACCTTGACGACTTTTTAATGTGCCGCTACCGCTTTAGGTAATCTGATTAATAATTAAGCAAATTAGATATTTGTTATCCTAAAATTAAATATCAAAACAAATCTAAAGGACGACCATTAAATGACAAATTCTTCTTATTTCGCTAAACTTTCAAATTCTTCTTCAGTTAATTCTATTTCTGTAGCTTTTAAATTTTCTTTTAAATGGTCAACAGATTTGGTTCCGGGGATTAAAAGAATATTAGGTGATCTTTTTAACAACCAGGCCAAAGCAATCTGTGCGGTTGTAGCCTTATGCTTTTCGGCAATGGCTTTAATTTTATCTTCAAGTTTATGAGGACCAGATGCCAATGGAAACCACGGAATAAATGCCAGGCCTTGTTCGGCAGTAAAATCTAAAACACTCTCCCATTGTCTATTGCCCAGATTATAAAGATTTTGAACAGAAACAACCGGCAGAATATCCTGCACCTGTTTAATCTGATCGATGGTTACTTCTGACAAACCCACGTTTTTTATTTTTCCCTCTTTTACGGCCTCTATTACAGGTGCCAGGGTTTTAGCTACTTCTACATTGGGATCAATGCGGTGCAGCTGCCATAAATCGATACTATCTACTTTTAATCGTTGTAAACTTCCTTCAATATCCTGTCTGATTTTTTCAGGCGCTCCGTTAGGTACCCAGTTGTTTGGTCCTGGCCGGTCAAAACCACCTTTGGTGGCAATAAAAAGATCTTTTTGAAAAGGCGATAAAGCATCAGCAATAAGCGATTCGTTAAATTTAGGTCCGTAAGCTTCGGCAGTGTCGATAAAGTTAACGCCATTTGCAACAGCTTCGCGTAAAACAGTTATAGCATTTTCGCGGTCTTCTACTTCACCAAAAACGCCATTACCAGTTAATTGCATTGCGCCATAACCTAAACGTTTCACCTCTAATTCGCCAAATTTAAATGTTGTTTTTCCCATTTTATTTCAGATATGATGATAAATTCTATGATAAAGATAACCGCAGCCGGAAGGCATTGTTTGTAAAATGAATTTTATGATAAATAAATGAACAAAGGGTAAAGGGCTATTGTAAGGTGTGTGCTGGTTGTATTGCTTAGTTGGCTGAAAAAGCCTTTTTAGCAACGATTACCGCGGGGTATTCAACATCTATTAAAAACAAGTGTTGGAGTTAAAGATTCTTCGCTGCGCTCAGAATGACAAAAACAAAAAAGGCTGCCCCAACGGAGCAGCCTGATTGAATATAAGGATAATATGACTTAAAAGGTTTTATAGCACCATATTAACTAGTTCCATCCGCCACCCAGTGCGTGATAAATATCGACTACAGCATTTAACTGTTGTTTTTTGGTTTCTATAAGTTCTAATTTTGATTGTAGTGCGTCGCGCTGGGTCATCAACACCTCAAAATAATCAGCTCTTGCCGATTTAAACAAATCATTCGAAATATCAATTGATTGCGTAAGTGCAGTAACCTGTTTTGATTTCAGATCGTAACTTTTTTGCAGGTTGCTGATTTTCGACATTTGATTGGCCACTTCGATATAACCATTTAAAATGGTCTTTTCATAATCAAAAACCGCTTGTAACTGTTTCGCATTTGCGGTTAAGTATTCTGCTTTTATGGCGTTTCTGTTGATCAGTGGTCCGGCTAAATCTCCGGCCAACGAATAGATCAAAGATTCCGGCGTTCTTAATAAATAAGAAGGATTAAAGGCCTGGTAACCAATAGTTGCTGAAATACCCAAAGATGGATAAAACTGTGCTTTGGCTACTTTAACGTCTAATTTAGCTGCTGCCAGTTCGAGTTCGGCTTGTTTAATATCCGGACGGTTCGCCAGTAACTGTGAAGGTAAGCCTGTTTGCACTGTTGGCGGAACCAGGTCGGTAAAATTAGATTTATCTCTTATAATTGGCTGAGGGAAACGGCCCAGCAGAAAATTAATTTTATTCTCTGTTTCGGTAATGTTTTGCTGAATATCAAATTCTAAACTTTTTGAACTTAATACCTCTGCTTCAAATTTACGCACGGCAAGTTCGTTAACCCTTGAAGCCTGCTTCTGGATTTTCATCAGTTCCAGGGCATTGCTTTGCAGCTCGATGTTCTTTTTTACCGTTTCTAACTGATTATCAGCAGCAAGCAACTCATAATATGAATTGGCTACTTCAGCAATTAAATTGGTAATTACGAAGTTTTTACCTTCTACAGTCGAAAGGTAATGGCTAATGGCTGCTTTTTTAGAGTTGCGTAATTTATGCCAGATATCGGCTTCCCAATTGGCCTGTAAGCCAAAATGGTAATCAGGCAATACTTCGGGCACTTCTTTACCAGGGGTGATCTCTGTTGAAGCATCGCCGGCACCAGAACTGGTGTAACGGCCAACTTTATCAAAACCTGCACCAACACCATAAGTTACACTTGGTAAAAGTTCTCCTTTTCTGGCTTTGATTTCATTTTTGGCAATTTCAATATCCTGAAGCGTGATGTTTAACTCCTGGTTGTTTTTTAATGCCGTATCAATCAGGTTTACCAGGTTTGGATCGGTAAAAAAATTACGCCATTTAATGCTGGCGGTGTTTACCGTATCCTGCGAGCCGTTAAAGGCTGCAGGAACGTTTTTATTTTCGGAGCGTTGGGCCACTTCGGGCAATTTACAGGCGGTATATGCAGCGCATATCAACACCAGTCCAAGGCTTTTATAAAGATTTTGCTTAAACATTATTCTCAATTTCTTCAGTTAATGGATGTTCTTCTTCAATTTTAATCAGCTTGTGTTTGGCTGCAATTGTTCCGAATATGAAATACAGTCCGGGAATTACAATTACCCCGAAAATGGTACCGAAAAGCATACCGCCTGCCGCAGCCGATCCAATGGTACGGTTACCGATTTTACCTGGTCCGCTTGCAATCATCAAAGGAATTAAACCTGCGATGAAGGCAAAAGAGGTCATTAGAATCGGGCGGAAACGCACGCTTGCACCTTCAAGTGCTGCCTTGAATACGGTTGCTCCCTGTGCATGGCGCTGTGTGGCAAACTCCACAATCAGCACCGCATTTTTACCGAGTAAACCGATCAGCATCACCATCGCTACCTGTGCATAAATGTTGTTTTCCAATCCTAATAATTTAAGGAACAGGAAGGCACCAAAAATACCTGCGGGTAAAGAAAGGATTACGGAAAGGGGTAAAATGAAACTTTCATACTGAGCGGCCAGAACCAGGTACACAAAACCTAAACAAATCAGGAAAATATAAATGGCTTCATTACCTCTTGATACCTCATCTTTAGAAATACCTGCCCAATCGATACCAAATCCCCTTGGCAATGTTTTCTTGGCAACTTCTGTAATGGCTTTAATCGCTTCACCTGAGCTATAACCCGGAGCCGATTGGCCACTAATCTCAGAAGCATTGTACATATTGTGACGGGTAATTTCCGATAAACCATATACTTTACGCATTTTAATGAAAGCTGAGAAAGGCACCATCTCATCGCGGTCGTTTTTAACAGAAAGCTTTAAGATATCTTCTGGCAAGGCCCTGTATTGAGGCAATGCCTGTACGATAACCTTGTACTGACGATCGTATTTAATAAAACTGGTTTCGTAATTACTACCCACAAAAGTAGATAAGGTGTTCATCGCATTATCTATACTCACCCCTTTTTGTTGCGCAATGTCGTTATCCACATCCAGCATGTACTGAGGGAAACTCGCACTGTAGAAAGTAAATACCGATGAAAGTTCTTTACGTTTGTTCAGTTCGCGTACAAAATCGTTGGCAACGGTTTCCATTTTTTTGTAATCGCCACTACCTGCTTTATCCAGTAAACGAAGCTCGAAACCGCCCGCTGCACCATAACCTGGCACCGCCGGTGGCTGGAAAAACTCGATGGTTGCACCCGGAATAGATTTTGATTTTTCTTCAAGCTCTTCAATAATTTCTGCAGCCGAATGTTTACGTTCACTCCAGTCTTTCAGATTAATTAAACAGGTACCAGAGTTCGATCCCGTACCTTCGGTTAAGATCTCATATCCGGCCAAAGATGAAACCGATTTTACACCATCAATGTCTTCGCACATTTTCTGCAGTTTCTCTGCAATCTGGTCGGTACGCTCTAAAGTAGAGCCCGGAGGTGTTTGGATAATGGCATAAACCATCCCCTGATCTTCGTTAGGGATAAATCCTGATGGTACACTTCCACTTAAAGCCCAAACACCTAAACAGAAAGCAACCAATACACCAAAAGTTAAAATCCTGCGGCTTACTACTTTGCTTAATACCAACTCGTACTTGCCAGAAAGTTTGGCAAAACCATTGTTGAAACCGTCCAGGAAACGATCAATCAAAGTTTTCTTTTTAGCTGAACCATGATTGTTCTTCAACATAATGGCACACAGTGCAGGCGTAAGCGTTAAAGCCACAATACCAGAAAGGATAATAGCCGTTGCCATGGTAATGGAGAACTGACGGTAAAAAATACCCACCGGACCAGACATAAATGCTACCGGGATAAATACCGATGCCATTAAGAACGTAATCGCTATAATTGCCCCGCCAATTTCTTTCATGGCTTGTTGTGTAGCCTTCAATACCGATAGATGCCTGTCGTGCTCCATCTTGGCGTGAACGGCCTCAATTACTACAATCGCATCATCTACCACCACACCTATCGCCAACACTAATGCAAACAGGGTAATTAAGTTGAGGGTGATGCCAAAAAACTGCATAAATACAAATGTTCCGATCAGGGATACCGGTACGGCGATGGCCGGAATAAGCGTTGAACGCCAGTCGCCAAGGAACAGGAACACCACTAAACCCACCAGGATAAAAGCTTCTACCAGGGTGTGGATTACCTTTTCGATAGATGCATCCAGGAATTTTGAAACGTCGTAACTGATCTCGTAATCTAAACCTTTTGGAAAGGAAGCCGATTTAATCTCAGCCATTTTAGCTTTAACATCTTTAATAACCTGACTGGCGTTACTGCCATAAGATTGCTTTAAAACGATTGCTGCAGAAGCTTTTCCGTTTAAGGTAGAGTATAAATTGTAAGCTGAAGCACTAAAATCTACGTCGGCAATATCTTTTAAGCGAAGCAATTCACCGTTTGGCGTTGCCCTTACCACGATGTTTTCATATCCCTCTTTGGTATTAAAACGTCCTGAATATTTTAACACATATTCGAAAGCCTGCGAACGTTTACCCGAGCTCTCCCCTGTTTTACCCGGCGAGGCTTCTAAACTTTGCTCATCAAGGGCTTTCATTACCTCATCAACAGAGATTTTATAAGCCTGCATACGATCAGGTTTTAGCCAGATACGCATGGCGTAATCCCTGTCGCCCAAAATATCTGCAAAACCCACACCATCAACCCTTTTCAGCTCCGAAAGCAAGTTGATATCTGCATAGTTGTACAGGAAATTCTGATTCATTTTGGGGTCCTTGCTATACAAGTTGATGTACATCAACATGTTAGATTCTTCGCGGGTGATTTTAACCCCCTCACGAACCACCAGAGGAGGAAGTTTATTGGTAACAGCGGCTACACGGTTTTGCACGTTAAGCGAAGCCTGGTTAGGATCGGTACCCAGGTTAAATACCACCTGGATGGATGCTTCACCATCGTTACCAGCATCAGATGCAATATATTTCATTCCCGGTACACCGTTGAGTGCACGCTCGAGCGGAATAACCACCGATTTAATCAACAATTCGTTGTTCGCCCCAGGGTACTCTGCCGTGATATTTACTTTAGGCGGAGAAATGGATGGGAATTGCGTAACCGGAAGGTAGCTGATGGCCAGCACCCCAAGAAACACAATAATAAGCGATATCACGATAGAAAGGACGGGCCTTTGTATGAATTTACTAAACATAAAATAAGTATGGAGGGTTTAGATTATTCTGTTTTCAATCTCAATTGTTTCATCACGTCCTGTGGCTGCTGGAATTTAAAAGCGATTTTATCGTCGTCTTTAACCTTTTGCACACCTTCGAGCAAGATCTTATCTTCTACCGTGATGCCGTCGCCGATAATGTATAAATCAGGCAGTTCGCCCGCAATGGTGATGGCCCTCGAGTGTACTTTATTGTTTTTATCGATTACGAAAACATAGGTTTTATCCTGAATATCATAAGTGGCTTTCTGCGGAATAACAATGGCATTTTTTAAAGGAACAACCATCTGGATTTTACCGGTTTCACCGTTTCTAAGCAAATTATCCGAATTATTGAACCTGGCCCTGAACGCGATATTTCCCGTCTCATTATCAAATTCACTTTCGATTACCTCTACTTTACCTTTCGATTTAAGCAATTCGTTGTTGGCCAGTAATAAGCTTACTTCCTGCTGTCCTTTTGCTTTTGTAGCACTCTGGTAATTTAAGTATTCAGGCTCTGAAACATTGAAATAAGCAAAAACCTGACTGTTATCTGAAAGGCTGGTTAATAAAGCGCCTTCATCAACCAAACTACCTAATTTTAAAGGAATGCGGTCGATGGTGCCATCAAACGGCGCCCTGATTTCGGTATTGGATAAATGGAATTTAGCCAGAGAGGTTTCGGCATTTGCAGATTGCAGTTTTGCCTTGGCCATGGCCAGTTCGTTTTTAGAAACAATGTTTTTATCAGACAGCATTTTGGTGTTTTCCAGTTCAATTTGTGCCGATTTGGTTTCTGCCTGTGCTTTTAACAATTCAGACTGAGCCGCTTTAGGCATAATTTTGAACAACAACTGGCCTGCTTTTACATGCTGGCCTTCATCTACATAAATATTCTGGAGGTAGCCCTTCTCCTGGGCCCTAACTTCGATATTCCTGACAGATTTAATCTGCGAAACATATTCCTTGGTAAACGAAGTATCCATTCTTAACGGCGTGGTTACCGCATAAGTAGCTACTTCTTCTTTTTCTTCTTTCTTCGAGGTACAACCCGTTACGTAAAGCAAAGTACACAAGCCTAAGCATATGACAACTCTTTTCATTTTTTTTTGTTGAATGGTTAAATCTGATTTATTTTTTTTCTCTAATTAGTTTAGCTGAGCAGCATTTTATGATAAAAGCAATTTTCAACCGCGTTGCGGAGGCTAAATGATTTCAATAAATGATGGTTACTCAACGATTTAATTCGATAGCGAAATAAATACAGATTTATGAAGTTTAAATGAAGTTGAAATTCATGTTTACTTTCTGAAAATCGCGATTTAAAGGATAATGAGATGATTTATAGCGACAAACAGAATATTACGGATATTTTTTCGCCCGTTTAGAAAATTAATGGCTCTTTTTCCATGAAGAAACAATAAAATTAACAAATTGGATTGTTTTTGGATGATTGGAATATTTTAACAATAATGATAAAAATGTACGCGCTGGTTTGAAACCAGCGCTATGAGGGAAAATAATCAGCAGGTTTTTGTCAGTCTGAGCGTAGTCGAAGACTTCGAAGCACATATTTTCTTTTCAGTAGATTAAATAATGTATCTGGTTTTTCATGGCGCTGGTTTTCCAACCAACGCAAACAAGGAGACTTTTTATGGAATCCCGCCCATAAAAACATCGTATCATAAAACCTTAAACCGCTCCATGAAAAAAATTTATCTTGCTTTAATTTACTCTTTTATAGCCCTTATGGCTACAAGCTGCAGCTCCACAGATAACACGAAACAATGGAATAATGCACACCTTGACCCCGGATTGCCTAAAAACCTGATTTATAATGAAATGAATAAAAAAGAAGAAATTTATTCCTTTTTCGAAAAGCATGATGGATCCAAACGGACCAGTGATGTCGCTTATTTCCGTTTCGGCAAACATGAAAAGCAGGATGCCGTTTTTGCAAAACTAAACAACTGTCGCGCTTATTATTATTCAAAATCTGATACTTTGTCGATCAGGATCGGCATTAGTGATGGGTTTGCAGGACAAGGACTAAACATCAAATACAGAAATAAAAAGTTTAGTGCCGAAGCATATCAATTTACTGATTTTCTTATTGAAGGGGAAACTAAACCGATGCAAAAAGTAATTAACCAGAAGCTTATCTTAAATAAGTTAAATTATAGTGTTGGAGATAGTTTATTTGGAAGAATTGAATTTAAATCTATCGAAATCAATAATCAGGGCGATACTGTTTTAAACGTAGGTAATGGAAATTTCAGGACTAAAGTAAAGAGAATGATTATTGAAGAATGATTTAATGGGTTAATTTTTGTATTCTAAAATTATTGACCTGGCCATATTTCATTATTTAACAATTGATTATATTCGTTTTAAAAATGATGCATAAATGCCGTTTTTATCAGAGATAACCTTACCTCGCATTGCGGGGGGAAGTTTTATATCGCAGATTCCCACGGCATATCGGAAACCAATTATGAGGATACGGAACATTTTAGGTTAACAAAATCTTTTTTAGATCATCCGGCACTTTACCTGCGGCATTTAGTAAGAAAAATAAATTGAGATTTTAAAAATAACATACTGTAAATAAAATACTTATTATAAAAATATGTATTTATTTAGATTATAATTACAGAGCTCCGCAGGCAAGCGTTACCTTTGCAAAAAAATACCATAATGAACAGTACCCAATCAAAAGCGCTCGAACTTGTTGTAGGCATCATTAAAGATACCATTAGCGATATTAAAATCGAAAACACTTCTGCAAACACCGTTACATTAAAAGACGGCAATGCCACAATACAATTAACGCAACAGGCAGGCGAAAGCGCAGATAAGGAAACAGTTGTAATCTCAGATCCAAAAGATATTATTTATAGTGAAGATCTTCTTCCGGAACTGAACGACCTTACATCGGTTACCGTGATTATAAATGGTTTGGATATAGAAACACACCTGGTTTTTCAGGCCGTGAGAGATTGTTTTGACCAGATCAGCAACAGTTACGAGTTTTTAAAAATCTTTGAAAAAGATGTGATCAGAATAAAGAGCGGGTTTAAGTTTGGCAGCAATGCCTTTGTACTTAATGTGTTGAATGAAAAAGACGAGATTTTTGTTACCGCAGAATTTGCAGCTTCATTCGATGCCGCGGTTAGAAAAACAGTAGAAACAGATGTAATTAAAGTACAAAAAGCCATTAATAAAATGGTTAAAGAGGACGGGGCCATTTAGCTTGACACCCTGATACACCAGATATTAAATACCCCTGTGCAAAAACGCAGGGGTATTTTAATATGCGCTCCAACAGCCTCAGCACGCTAAACCTGACCAGCTTTTTAACAGGAATAAAGGATTATTAAAATATTATTATTTTTTTTCAAAAACCAAAAACCCCTTTTAGGAATACTTCGTATATGCGGATAAACCATCCAAATTCTCATTACGAATGTCTCAGTTTACCGCATACAACAATATATTACCGCTTATCAAATATTTTGAGAAGTTTCATCCATTATCAAAAGGGTTTATTGCCGACCACATACTGCATTGCAGGCAGATACAGGTAAAAAAGAATAAATTTATCCTCTCTCCCATTGATCATAATGCTTCGCTTTATTTTGTAATAAGTGGCCTGGTAAGGGGATTTATTAAGGATAATGATAAAGATATTACCACCAGGTTCAGTTTTGAAAATGAAACCATTGGCGCTATCCACCATCCTGATCATACTTCCCAGCACTCTGTTGAGTACCTGCAGGCGCTGGAAGACTCCGAACTGATTATTATTCCGTTTGCCCTGATTGATTCGGCGTATTCGCTTTATCCGGAAGCCAATGTGATTGGTAGAAAGATATTGGCTTTACAATATTATGCCGCTTCCGAGCGGTCTATTTTGGCCAGAATTACAAATGCTGCCAGTCGTTACAAGCGATTTGCAGATACTAAATCTATGGCGATTGAAAGAATTCCGTTACGCCACCTGGCGAGTTACCTGGGCATGCGAAGCGAAACTTTAAGCAGGATCAGGGCGGCAAAGTAAAAACCATTTACCAATATTATAGCAAATTACAGTCAATGTACAGGTCTGTTTTCACTACGAAGACATTGGCTGTAACTTTACATTTACTTAACTTTTGCTAATATTATTACTCTTTGTAATATTAAACATCAGCCTGTATTTTTTGTATTAATCATTGTACGCAAACGTTTGTTTAAGATCAGGCAGAAATGCTTATTGCTTCGATAAAAATCACACCAATACATGATATAACATTGTATAACAATTAGTTACAAAACATCATAACCTATATGTTACCCAAATAAGCATTGAAATTATCTCCCTGTAAATATTCTCTTTACAATAGGCCCTGCCGTAACACCGATAATACTATTTCCTTAACCTATTTTAACCTTGTCTTAATGTCGGCTTTATCTGGCTAAATGAAATTTGCCACAACTAATTCATTAACATATAAGATCAACATGAAAAAAATCTTTACCATTTTGTCCTTATTGTTTGCTGTGATTTCCCTGCACGCGCAGGTCACAACGGGTAATTTATCCGGAACAATAAAAGATGCAAAAACTACTCTTCCGGGAGTAACGATTAAAGCCACACACATGCCATCAGGAACCAGTTATGTGGTGAGTACCAATGATGATGGCCGCTTTACCATTTCTAACATGCGCCCGGGCGGCCCTTACAAAGTTGTGGTTACGTATGTAGGTATGGACCCAAAAACCATCGAAAACATTAGCCTGCCATTGGGCGATACTTATATCTTAAATCTGAACATGGCTTCAGGCGGAAAAGATCTGAGTGAGGTAAACATTAAAGGTGCTTCAAAAAATTCGCCCCTTAATGCAAGCAGAACCGGTACATCGACCAGTTTGGGCAAAAAAGAGATCAATGCGCTTCCAACTTTGAGCAGAAGTTTGAGCGATCTGACCAGAATGGCTCCGCAAGCTAATGGTGCAGCCATTGGTGGAGGTAACTCACGCCAGAACAATGTAACGGTAGATGGTGCCGATTTTAACAATAACTTCGGGATCGGGAATAACCTGCCCGGTAACGGAAACCCGGTTTCTATTGATGCATTGGAAGAAATTTCAGTAAATGTTACACCTTATGATGTAAAGCAGACCGGTTTTATCGGTGCCTCAATCAATGCGGTTACCCGTTCGGGTACAAACGAGTTTTCGGGTTCGGCATATACGTATTTCAGAAACCAGAACCAGATTGGTAAGAAAGTAAGCAATTACCCTGAACTGGCCGACCCAACAGACCAAACGTATAAAACTTTTGGTGCCAGAATCGGTGGACCGATCATCAAGAACAAATTATTTTTCTTTTTAAATGCTGAAAGAGAAAATGAAGTAAGGCCGGGTCAAACACGTTTAGCGGCAACCCCCGAAGCTCCTTATGGCTCAGGTATCCCGAATGTGGTCCGTCCAACCGTTGCAGAGCTTGATGAGATCAGCAATTACTTAAAAACCACCTATGGTTACGACCCGGGGATTTATCAGGGTTATCCTTCTGAAACGGAAAGAACAAATTTATTGGGTAGATTAGACTGGAACATTAACCAGAACAATCACTTTAACATTCGTGGTAGTTATGTTAAAACCAAATCACCTTCGTTTGTAAGTACCTCCAGAAGTCCGCTGGGTGCATTTCCGGGTGGAGGATCGAGAACAGGCAATACTGCACTGGCTTTTAAAAATTCCAACTACTACCAAGAAAGCAATTTATATTCGATTACTGCCGAGTTAAACAGCAAAGTATTTAACCGTTTTGCCAATACTTTACGTTTATCGTACACTAACCAGAACGATCCAAGAAGTTCCGACAGTCAGGTTTTTCCATTGGTTGATATCTTAAAAGCAGACGGAAATTCGGCACCAACACCATTTACCACATTTGGTTATGAGCCCTTTACTTATGGAAACCTGAGAGATGTACAGGTATATTCGTTAAACGATTACGTTACCTGGGCGGTAGGTAAACACAATATTACTGCCGGTTTACAGGGCGATTATAGCATCACTAAAAATGGTTTCCAACGTTTCGGAACCAGTTATTATACTTTTAACTCATGGGATGATTTTAAAAATGGTGCCAAACCAATTGAATTTGCCCAAACCTATTCTTTATCTCCAAATTATGAGCAGGCATTTCCTACTTACAAATTCTGGCAGTTTTCGGGTTATGTACAGGATGAGATTTCGGTTACAGAACGCTTAAGGGTAACAGGTGGTATCCGTGCAGAACTGGCAACATACCCTAAAATTTTACAGGAACACCCATTGGTATCGGCGTTGACTTTCCATGATGGAGAACGTTTAAACACAGGAAATCTTCCAAAATCAAAAATATCAATTTCGCCGCGTATCGGTTTTAACTGGGATGTTACCGGCGACCGTTCAATCCAGGTGAGAGGTGGTGCAGGTTTATTTGTGGGCCGCATCCCTAATGTATGGATCGTGGCACAGGCGGGCGATGCCGGAATGTTGCAGATTACTGAAACTTATTCAGGACAAAACAATACTCCTGGTCCGTTTAATCCGAATATCGGCGCCTATCGTCCAACAACCGTACCTGTTGCCGGAACGGTATTGCCTAACCCGATTACGGTGATGGACAAAAACCTGAAAATGCCTGCTGCATTTAAAACCAGTTTAGCAGTTGATGTGAAACTTCCGTATGGCATTGTTGGCTCGGTGGAAGGAATTTTTAACAGGGACATCAGGACCATTCTTTTTCGCAATGCCAACCTGGTTGACCCTAAACCTTTAAATGTTGCCGGATATCCGGATAACAGGCTGATTTATCCAAATGCAGCTACTGATAAATTTATCAATCCGATTTTAAACGGACAGGCCGTTCCAAACGGCACAGTAATTCCCGGAACTGGTGCCAGACAGCCAGATGCATTTAACGTAATTGTGCTCGGAAATGCAAATAAAGGATATTACTATTCACTTACAGGTACATTGAGCAAACGTTTTGATAATGGTTTTGGTGCTACAGTTTCGTACATCAGAAGTTCGGCGAAAAGCCTGTACGAAGGCAGCGGCGATCAAACCCTTTCTGCATGGCAGGCCACAAGCAGTGTAAACGGCGCAAATAACCCAACTTTAGGTTATTCAGGTTTTGTATCTCCAGACCGTATAATTGCTTCTGTTTATTACCGTAAAGAATTTATAAAACACCTCGGAACACAATTCACTTTGGTTTATGACGGATCGAACGGCCGTACTTCTTATACTTACTCTACTGATATTAACAGAGATGGCGTAAACGGCGATTTAATTTATGTACCGAAAGATGCTTCAGAAATCAACTTTGTGGCGTTAACCGTTGGAACAGGTGCTGATATGGTAACTTACACACCAAAACAGCAAAGCGATCTGTTTTTCCGCTACATTGATCAGGATAAATACCTCCGTGGCAGAAAAGGACAATATGCTGAGCGTAATGCAGTTATAACCCCATTTAACGGCCAGTGGGATTTTAAATTCTTACAGGATATTTTCACCAATGTGGGTGGCAAGCGCAATACCATCCAGTTCAGTATTGATATTAAAAACTTTGGTAACCTTTTGAACAAAAACTGGGGTATGCAATCTAACTTTGGAACAACTTCTATCCTGGTGCCAACAAACGTTGCTAATTTAACACCGGGCGGAACAACCAAACCTACCTTCCGTATCGCTACAGACAGGAACTTCCCTATTGTTAATGGCAACAGAGATGTAGTGGGTTACGCCTCTACTTACGAGATGCAGTTCGGTTTCCGTTACCTTTTTAATTAATTCTATTCAAATATGTCACATTGAGCCTGTCGCAATGCATTTAGCTAATCTTCGGCAGGCTCAGAGTGACAATTTTATCTTTCATATAACCCATATAAATTATCCCATGTTTAAAAAAATACTTTTCCCAACACTACTGGTTACCATCAGCTTCGCACTCATTTCATGGGGCGTAATTGGTCACCGGGCCATTGGTAAAATTGCCGAAAACCACCTGAGCAAGAAAGCAAGAAAAGCCGTTCAGGATATTCTGGGCAGCGAAAGCCTGGCCATGGTAAGCACTTATCCTGATGAAGTGAGATCCTATCAGCAATATGCCTACACTGCACCCTGGCACTACGTAAACCTGCCTGAAGGTTTAAATTATGATGATTTCAACGCTCAACTGAAATCAATGGAAAAACCGAACATTTATAAAGCGCTTTTGCAATGTATAAGTGACTTAAAAGATGCTTCGAAAACAAAAGAAGAACATATTTTTGCGCTAAAATTCCTGGTTCACCTGGTTGGCGACATTCACCAGCCAATGCATACCGGACATTCGGAAGATTCAGGTGGTAACGGAATTAAAGTAAAACTGATGCGTAAAGAAAGTAACCTTCATGGCCTTTGGGACAGTGGTTTGATCGATTATGCAGGTTTGAGTTACCGTGAACTTGCGGCCGACTGTGATGTTGTAGAAAAAAATGAAGCAAAAACATGGGAAAAAGATGACGTGGCAAAATGGGCTTTCGAATCATACGAAATCAGCAAACAACTTTATGCAGAAGCAGCAAAAAATCCCGAATTTGATTACAACTATTATCCTGCCCATGCAGATATCGTTAAAAAACGCCTTGCACAGGCAGGCATCCGCTTAGCCGCCATCCTGAATGAAATTTATAAATAATACAAAATGAAAAAAATTAATTATGGCTTCGGTTTTATAATGACCGCTTTTCTGGCCTTAACGGGAAACCAGGTTCAGGCACAAACGGATACCATTCAACATATAGCCCAGGGCCGAAAAAATGATGCTGCTCAAATTAAAAAACCTTATGTCATTTTAATTTCGGCAGATGGCTTCCGACACGATTATGCCGGGCGCTACAAAGCAAATCACCTGCTCGAACTGAGCCAAAACGGTGTACAGGCGGCATCCATGATCCCGAGTTATCCGTCGGTGACCTTCCCTAATCACTACACCCTGGTAACCGGAATGTATCCTTCGCACCATGGTTTAGTAAACAATAGCTTTTTAGATGAAAAAGCGGGCGAAAGGTATTCTATGGGTGCAAAAGCAAAAGTAAGAGATGGTAAATGGTATGGTGGCACCCCGCTATGGGTGTTGGCCGAACAGCAGCATATGATTGCAGCAAGTATGTTCTGGGTAGGATCTGAAGCCGAAATTAAAGGCCTGCGCCCAACTTATTATTACGATTATACCGAACAGATTACGATTGATAAAAGAATCAGCATTGTGAAAAACTGGTTAAGCCTGCCGGAAGAAAAAAGACCGCACCTGATTACTTTTTACCTGTCAGAACCTGATCACGCCGGACATAGTTTTGGTCCGGATGCGCCAGAGACAGAAAAAGCAGTTAAAATGGTCGATTCGGTGATTTATGAGTTAACAAAGGCCATCGAACCGCTTCATCTTCCGGTAAATTATGTATTTGTTTCTGATCATGGAATGACGGCTGTAGACCGTGAACACCCGATTGCGACACCAAAGGAAATTGATACGGCCAAATACATCATTGCTGCATCTGGTACTTTAATGGATATCCATGCTAAAAACAAAGCTGATATACAGCCACTTTACGAGGCTCTAAAAAGCAATGAAAAGGATTATAAAGTGTACCTGAAAAGCAATATGCCGGAGCATTTCCATTACAGTGCAACAGATGACCGTATGAACCGGATCGGCGATATTTTGCTGGTGCCCGAATGGCCAAAGGTATTCTCCAGCCGTAAACCGGGTATTGGTCACCACGGTTTCGATCCTTCGGTGGTAAAAGATATGCATGCCACCTTTTTAGCCTGGGGACCTGCCTTTAAAAAACAGGTAAAAATACCTTCTTTTGAAAACGTAAATGTATATCCATTAATTGCAAATATTCTTGGTTTGAGCTATCAGGAGCCGATAGATGGAAAGTTAGAGGTATTAAAACCTATTTTAAAATAACGAAGATGAAAAGATTATTATTGGCCGTTGTCGCCCTCCTCAGTTTTAATTCAGTTTACAGTCAGCAATATGCCCTAAAATTTAAAACTCAGGAAGAGTTTCAAAAATTTATGCAGTGGAGCCCTTCTCGTTACCCGTTGATTAGCTGTCACCGTGGGGGTCCGGTTGCCGGATTTCCTGAAAACGCCATTGAAACTTTTGCCAACAGTGTAAAGCTTCACCCAACCATTATTGAATGTGATGCCGCTTTAACAAAAGATTCGGCACTGGTAATGATGCATGATGACCGTTTGGAGCGGACAACAAACGGTACCGGCCCTATCGGCGAAAAAACATTAGCGGAATTAAAAGACATTCGTTTAAAAGACAATGAAGGCACTGTTACGGCTTTCCATATTCCAACGCTTGATGAGGTTTTAAAATGGGGAAAAGATAAGGTAATTTATACCCTGGATGTAAAAAGAGGCGTTCCCTACAAAAAAATGATTGAGGCGGTTAGACGGAATAAAGCCGAAGCTTACAGCATCATCATTACCTATAGTGCCACACAAGCTGCAGAAGTATATCGCCTTGCCCCTGACCTGATGATTTCTGCTTCGATCAGAAGTATTGCAGATTTGGAAAGACTTAACCAGATGGGAATCCCGAACAACCGCATAGTAGCCTTTGTGGGTACTTCTGCTCCAGATAAAATGGTTTACGATTACCTCCACAGTAAAGGGATCTGGTGTATTTTAGGCACCATGGGCAACCTTGATAAAAGTGCTAAGGCTCAGGGTGATGGTGTATATTCTAAACTGGTTGAAAACGGTGCAGATATTTTATCGAGCGACAGGAGTGTAGAGAGCGCAAACGAACTTTTAAAGTATGCAAAAGAGAAAGGATTGACAACAAAATACCTTGCTCCGTTAAAAAAATAAAAATTTCTAAAACAAAGTAGAAGTTAGCTGGTTTATATTGCACACCTACTTATTTAAAACATTGATCTGCTGCTTTGGTTAGTTGACAGATCAAACAAAGGTTATCATCCACGATGGTAACCTTTCCTATTTTATAAACAGCTATAAGAATAATATCCGGCTTATAAAAACACGAATAAATACGATTTTTATAGGCTAATGGATTAAAAAACGATAAAAGCCCTAAATTCGCCCAAAACTATCCTTAATGAAAACTTCTTTTTTTAACCGCCCAGTAGCAGGATTTGTCCTTTCGATAATTTTTACTGTTGCCACATCTGCCCTATCCTATTTTTCAGTAGAAAAATTTTACAATAGCGAACGATGGGTTGACCACACCAATACGGTACGCGGTAAACTCGAATTGATTATTTCGTCAATGAAAGATGCTGAAACCGGTCAGCGTGGTTACCTGCTTACAGGCAACGAAAAATTTCTGGAGCCTTATAACGGTGCAGAAAAGGTAACCCGCGCAGCATTCGATACCGTTAAATACCTCACCAGCGATAATGGTGCACAGCAAAACGAGTTTAAAGGTTTAAAGGAAATGATAGACTCTAAATATGACCTTTTAGAGAATACCATCAGCCAGAAACGCTTAGGGGGAACCATCAGCCAGGATATCCTTTTAATGGGAAAATCGTATATGGACAGGGCCAGAATTATTGTTACAAGAATGGAAAGCCGTGAAGAAATATTACTATCAACCCGGTTATCAACCCTAAACCTGTATGGCACTATTTCACTGGTTTCGATCATCATTGCTTTTTTGGTTTCACTAACCAGCACCATTTATTTTTACAGGCGCACCATGAGTGATTTTGAAGACAGGATCCGTTTGGAAGAACAGGTAAAATACGAAACATCTGCAATGGAGAAAAAAATTGCCAGGCTGAAAGATGTTTCGGAGAGGATTGGAAACGGAGAATATGGCATCCAGGTTAATCCTGAAGATATAAAATAACAGCATCACCTGTAGCATTATCTGGTTTAATATCGTTTTACCCATAAATAAAAACGCTTAAAACCATGAAAAAACTAACTGTACTCTTTTTAGCCATCAGTTTCCTTTCCTGTAAAAAAGAAGAAGTTTATGGCCCGCTAAAACTTAAAAACGGGCAGGAAGTAGAACTTCTCGTTGATCACCGATATGGTGCTGATCAGGACCTGTTGCTAAAATTACCGGAAAAAGAACTTGCAGGATCAGCACTTGCAGGTTTTGATCAAAGAGAAGCCGGCTATACCTATCGCGTTAAAGCGAAGTTTCATCATGATGATAATCCGCCGCAGGATGCTTCCTCCGACTCCTTTATCTTTACCAAAATTGTAAGTAAAGAACAGTATAAAGGAACTGAGTCTTTCGATATTCAGCTCATCACCTCATATGTTCCCGGAGGCCCGGTGATCAAGCTGAGCAAAACCGGAAATGATTACTATTTTGTTCCTGATAAGCTTCAGTTAACCTATGCAAACAGCACAGTTCAGGCACAGCTTGAAGAAATTTATCAAAATGCACTGGAAGTACGTAATAACTGGAAAACCAGCCAGCTCCCAAAATGGAAAGCCATAAAAGCTACGGTAACGCACGACCCACAGAAATTTGGCAAAGCCTACCTGGTACAGCAGATACAGTTCACCCCATAAACACAGCTGCATTAAGCAATAAAAATGCCCAGCAAATAAATTTTGATTAAACCCTGTCCACCGGTTAAGGTCAATATGGTATGATCAGAAAAATTAATCGCAGGGTATTTAAATTCTTTTTCCTGCTCTTTATATTCATTTATCTACAGGTTTCAGCGGTTGTTGCACAAACCTCATCCGAAATAAAACGGATGCAATGGACGGTTGGCGATACGAAACGTGAGGCTTTGGTGTATATTCCAGCCACTGCAAAAACCAAAATTAGTCCGCTTATTTTTGTTTTTCATGGTCATGGCGGAACGATGGAAAATGCTTACCGCAGCCACCAGTTCGATAAACTCTGGCCCGAAGCCATTGTTGTATATCCTCAGGGATTAAACACGCCGGGTCAGCTTACCGATCCACAGGGTAAATTGTCCGGATGGCAAAAAGAAAACGGCGATATGAATAACCGTGATCTGAATTTCTTTGATCAGATGCTGAAAACATTTAAGGAAGATTACAAAATAGACGATAAACGGATTTATGCTACCGGACATTCTAACGGTGGTGGATTTACTTACCTGCTCTGGGCTACCCGGGCTGATGTATTTGCAGCTTTTGCACCATCATCGGCTGTTGCCCGAAAAGTTGCTGGCCAGCTTAAACCAAAACCGGCTATGCACATTATGGGAGAAAAAGATCCGTTGGTGAAACCAGCCTGGCAAAAATTAATGTGTAATTTAATATTGAAATTAAACAGCTGCGATGCAGAGGGAAAACCCTATGGAGCATATGCTACCTACTATCCGTCAGAAAGCGGAAACCCGGTTATTTTATACGTTCATCCCGGCGGGCATGTGTACCCAACAGCAGCCGATGAGGTGGTGGTTAAGTTTTTTAAAGGGATTGAAAAGCAGTAATCACGGTCGCTAATGTTTAGGTTCTGCGGCTATTTTAATAAGGCCAGTTAACGTGAAGGGGCTTATCCATCCATGGATATTTGATAACAGAGAATGAGAATAGCGACCTTTGGATTAAAAGATCGTAGGGCCGTTTTTCTACCGTTAACTCCCAGCTATCCCCTCTGTCAGTAAGCAAGCCATCTCTTATCAGCCAGTTGCTTCTAAAACCATCTACAGAAGTGTTGCCAATAGCCTGCCAGGCTCCAATTGCAGCTTTTATTAATCCCTCCAGAAATAGTTTATTTTCTTGTGAGATACTCATACTTTCCGTTACCGGCTGGGTAAGTTGCATTCCACATAACAATTTATTAAGTGGTAAAAGTGACTCTTCGGTCTGCTCCTGCCCCGTTACTATAAATTGCAGGTAATGCACAGCTGCCAGCTGGCTTTCTATACTGTTAAATTTTTGATTATCTGTTAAACCCAGGCGACTGAAAAGTAGAGGGATGTAAGCATTAATGATAACCAGGCCGGCATTTTTTACGCCTATTTCCTGTTTTAAAATATCTTTATTGTGTGGCATTATAGTAAAATGATGTGGCAGGTAAGATTTTTTGTTGTATCAACTGTTTCTTTTTAAGGTATAAATAATTTAACCGCCTATCAATACGTTAAATGCACCAAGTATAATTTTACCTCCGTGTGCAGTTGGGTCGCCCATTCTGGCTGCTGGTTTTCCACCGATCATAACGGTTGCAGAACCTTTTATAATACTATCGGGCGGGCCAACACAAACCAGCATATCGCCCACTGTGGCGGCAGGTAAATTACCTATAAGTACTGTAGGCTCACCGGGCCCAATAACCGGACCACCAACATGGGGTATAGGTGGGATTCCGGGTGTTTGCATCGGACATTCGTGAAAATCTGTTATTCTGGCTGCTGGTGGCATATTCGTTTGGTTTAAAATTAATTAATCATAATCATGGCACTTTTCAGGCTCAATTGCATCCCGCTTTTAATTTCTGCGGTCGCTGCTCCTTCTGCCAAAAACTGGCTGTCGGCTACTTGTTTAATATTTAGGCCCTTTAAGGCAATATCTCCTGCCGGAGCTTTTACGGTTACACCCTGGTTACCCATAATATTTACCTTTTGCCCGGCCTCAATATTAACATCGGTAGCACTTTTGATGGTAATCCCACCAGCAGACATTACAATGCTGTTATTGTGTTCATCCTGAATGGTAATCTTTTTATCCTGATCGCTAAATATCATGGTGTTTTTATCAGGCGTAGCAATGGTTAACATTTTATTTTCATCATCGAATTCGATCTTGATATTCGATTTAGAAACAATTGCCTTGATGGCATTTTTCTCATTCGGGTTAAGGTTCTGATGTGGTTTTATTTTAGAACTGCTGTACATGCTCCCCAATATCACCGGACTGCGTGGATCTTCATTTAGAAAGCCTAAAACCACTTCATCTCCTGCTTCCGGAAGAAAAAATGCCCCGGCACCACTGGTTGAATAAAAGTTGGCAAGCCTTGCCCACACGCCCTGACCGCTTTGACCGAAGAGCGGTAAATCAACCAGAATACGGTATTGAGAATCCGGATCGCCGTATGTTTTTTTAACGATACCATTAAATAAGCCGCGTACGCCGGGCAACATCCCTGTGGCAGAAGGAGCCGCCAGATCTGAATTTCCTGTAGACCATTGAGGCGAAAGTCCTAACGAAACTTCGGTTATCCAGTTTCCATCAGAAATATCATGAACAACACCAGAAATAAGGTAATCGCCGTTGAACCTGTCGCCTAAGCCATTAAAAGCAACAAATTTATCTGGTTCAGCCAAAGCATTCCCCTGAAACTTAGCCTCACCCTGTATTTTAGCAAATTCACTTTTTACCATCTGCGCCCGGGCCCAGTTATTAAGTGCTGCAGTATCTATTGCTGCTGTTGTTTGCAAATCGTATTCTGCCAGGCCAACTACTTCTGCCAGTTTTTTGGAAGACATATTACCTGGTCCCACATAACTATTTGTCGCACATACACTTACTACTGCCTGCTGCTGATAATCCCACGAGTTCGACTTTACATTCCCATACTGATTTATGGCATTTATACCGGCATTAAATTCTAATAAATTAACTCCATAACTGATGCTAAGAACCGGGCTGGCATTGGCAACTGGCGAGTTTACAGCTACGTTACCATTAATGGTGGTCACTATTAGTCCGTTTGTTTCTGCAAGTGAAAGTATAAAATCCCAATCACTCACATAAAACTGAACCTGCTCAGGCCAAATGGCATTGGTATCGCTGATATCGGCAGTGAGCGAAGAATAATTACTGATAAGAGAAGCAATCACTTCACTGTCTTTTTTTCCGGAAAAGATTAAATTCTTCTTCCCTACCGTCATTTTTATGGCTTCATCCTTACATTCTACTTCGAGCACTGAGCCTACCATGTCATTAATACGGATCGATTGACCCGTAATGATGCCTTTAAAAATCAAGGCATTGGTGCCATCGTAACCGGCCTCAATACTCACCAGGTTACCGGGTACAAAAAGTGATGAGGAGCTGGCTTCGAATGCTCCGGAACTTGCTTCGCCATCAATGATAATAATTTTAGCACTGGTAATTTGGTTTACTTTCTTTTCTACGCGTATAGATTTTATATGTATGTTTTCAGGCATGGTAATACCTGCAATCTTAATTGTATAAGTGGCATTACCGCCACTTGTAATATTTGTTGATGATGTCATTTTTTTGCTAAAAATTAAAAATTACCGACCATTTACCACCTTCAATTGCTCATGCGCCAGCTCAAGGGTATCAATGGAGACTTCACTTGCGTCTGATTTCAGATCGGTGCTGCTCATTTTGGCTGGCCAGGCCTTATCCAATTGCCATTGCATCGTGGTATTGCCGTTTTCATCCAGCAGCTTAACTAGTACTGTCATTGTTTTAATCGTATTCATTCTTACTTCCTCATGCCATTTCCAAAAGGCATGATCATTCAAAAAAACACCCCGTTTCATAATTACATTGCCGAATTTTACCAAGCCGGGCATTTTTTTTACAGAAAATGCAGCATTATTGCCTTGTCTATAATCAATAACCTCAGTTTCAACTTCCAAATCGGATACCTCCTGAAATGATACGCCTGTTAATATCGTTCCGAAATCCACTTCAAATCTGAATTTGGGCATTGGCCATGTGTTATCCTGAGCACTTCCTTTAGCTGCCATAATATTTATTTCTAAATTTTAATTAATACGCTATTAACTGGTAACTGCCATTTCCTGCTGGAAAGTAATTACGATAAACTCGGCCGGGTGTACTACGGCAACTTGCACCGTAACATTCATAAATCCGTTCAAAATATCGTTAGCAGTCATGGTTGTGCCCAAACCGCATTCTACCGAAAAGGCATCTGCAGCGGTTGCGCCCATTAAACCACCTTCTTTCCAAACGTTGGTTAGAAAACTGCTGATCATCGCTTTAACCGCTTCCCAGGTATTTTTGTTATTAGGTTGAAAAGTGTAAGCCTGTGCAGCCAGTTTACACGATTGCTCAATCATGATCATGGTTCTTCTTACCGAAATGTACCTCCAGTCCTGGCTGTTGCCATCCAGAGTTCTGGCACCCCAAACTAAAATACCGATCCCATTAAAATAACGGATGGCATTGATGGATTTACCCGAAACAGCATCAACATTAAGGTTACCTTGCTGACTATCTGAAAGGTTGATGGGTAATGATACCGCGCCAACAATAGCAGTATTTGCCGGAGCCTGCCATACACCCGCCTGGTTATCGATAGTGGTCATTACACCTGCCATGCCTGCGCTTGCCGGCAGAATATTGGCCTGTGCAAGTACATTTTTAACAATGTCGGTATATACCTTACTCGCATTCATTAACGCATTATGGTATTGGGTTACTGTTAATGGTATTCCCTGAGGGTTTTCGATGTTATGAATTATAGTTGCGGCTGCCGGGTTAGGGTTTGATGGTGGATTTAACAGTGGTTCGAGCTGTTTAACATCGCCGCCAAAAAGGTTGGTATAGTTGATATCGGGACTTTCCATAATGGTGGTACCCACAAAAGGATAATAAGCAGTGCCATAGCTTAAACCATTCGCGCCCGTACGTGCCCTGAAAGTTTCTATATCCGCAGAATAGGTTACAGGATCAGGATTCCGGCCGCCAATGATGTCGAAAACAGCTATTGCGGTTTGCATGTTTTCGCTTTGCTGCAACATACTTTCCATCAGTGTACCATTGTCTTCTACTGATAACAAAGTGGCCTCCGGACAAATGTACATGGTAGGCTCTTGCTCATTAAGTAAAAGCTGAAGACCGGCTGTTAAAGCTTCAAGGGATACATTTGGGTTAATAAGCTGTTGATTAATATCCATTGGCTTGCCGGATGGTGGTCCGTAGGTGCCTACTGATACGATATATGCCTCACTGCCACCATTTTGATAAAACAGTTTAATGCTGTTATACATATAATAAACGGTATTGGGATCGGGCAAAATAGAATAGTATGCACCATCAATGACCATATAATCCTGACCATGAGGTTCGCTTTTTTGCTGTACCAGATAATATTCTGGGCTATACTGCTCTGCAGCACTTGCCGGCTGCGCCGGATCAGGGTAACCATAAATAGCCTGAAAATCGGCAAAAGAAGTAATTTTACACGGTATATTAGTGTAAGATTTGCCGCTGTATTGGGCCTGGGGCGTATAGCCTATAAATGCCGGAACCGCAGTAGCCACCGAGACTATGGTATTGGAAAAGGCATTTTGCTCATTAATGTAAACACCGGGAGATTTAATGTTAGATGCAATCATATCTTATTTTTAATAATTATTAAATAGCAGGCACAGCCGCCATAAATTGGGTCAATGTGTTTTTGATTAGCCTGCTTTTGTTTCTTCGAAATTGATTCGGGATATCACAGGTAAATTGGAGCGTTTCATTAATCATATTGAATGTGAGATTAAATAAAATGGTTTGTATTGGATATTTGTATTGAAGGGGATGATAGCATAAAATTAAACATCTTGCATCAAATAACCGAAACATATATCTACTTTTCTAAACTGAACATCGACCGAAAATAATGCACAAATAAATCGCAGACGTTAGAAATACGCGCATCTTCATTCTAAGCCTGTACGCAGGTACCTGCTAAAATGTGATGTTCTATGCAAATCCAAATTATAATTTAATTAATTTTGGTGTAACAACCTACATCACTATCCCTGCACTATGAAAATTAAATTTATTTTTTGCCTCCTTCTTTTTCCGCTCTTTTTACTTGCACAAAATGTACAGGAACCCAATGATACGCCAAAAGAATGGTCGGCTCCTTATGCCCCGTTCCGCATTGCAGGCAATGTATATTATGTTGGCACTTATGACCTGGCCTGTTACCTCATTACCACTTCGAAAGGAAATATCTTAATCAATACCGGACTAAGTTCATCAGCAGCGCAGATTAAAAAAAACGTAGGTCTTTTGGGTTTTAACTTTAAGGATATCAAAATTTTGCTCACCACACAGGCACATTACGATCACCTGGGTGCCATGGCAGAAATTAAAAAGCTTACCGGTGCGAAAATGATGGTTGACGAAAAAGATGCAGCAGTGATGAAAGATGGCGGCAGGTCTGACTATGCGCTGGGCAACGGAAAAACCACCTACGCCCCCATTACGCCAGATCGTTTGTTAAAAGACGGAGATCGGATCCAATTGGGAAATACCAGTATTGTGATGCTCCACCACCCCGGGCACACAAAAGGTTCGTGCAGTTTTATGCTTCACACCAAAGATGAAAAACGGGCATATTCGGTACTGATTGCCAATATGCCAAGTATCGTTACCGAAAAAAAGTTTTCGGATATACCGGCCTATCCTCAAATTAAAAAAGATTATGCCTATACTTTAAATTCGCTTAAAAATTTATCGTTTGATATCTGGCTATCTTCACATGCGAGTCAGTTTGGCCTGCATGAGAAACACAAGCCTGGCGACCAATATAATCCAGCTGCTTTTTTTGACCGTAAGGGATATGATCAGGTATTGAATAGCCTTCAGCTTGAATTTGATAAAAAGACTGGTAAGAAGTAATTCACTATGGCAAACTAACAATATGAGGAGAAACAACGGATTTGCTCCATCCAAACTATAGTTGTATTGCATTTTTCCAAAATACGGTCAAAAAGCATTCGTTAATTTTATTCGAAAGAAAATCTATATGAAAAAAGTAATTTTAAACCTGGCGGTTACACTCGACGGTTTTATAGAGGGACCAAACGGGGAAATTGATTGGTGTATTATGGACGATGACATGAATTTTGATGCTTTTATCGAAAGCATAGATACCATGTTTTACGGAAGAGTAAGTTATGATGCCTGGGGAAATTTTCAGCCTGAAGAAAATACAGCACCAGCCGAAAAATCGATATGGCAGGCCATACACTCCAAAAATAAATTTGTTTTTTCGGGCAAGGAAAGGCCAAACGAAAAAGCCACGTGGATTACTACCGATCTGGCAGACCGGGTAGCAGAAATTAAAAAACAGGGCGGTAAAGATATCTGGCTCTATGGAGGCGCAAAACTGATTAAAACATTTATCGATCTGGGACTTATTGATGTTTACAAAATATCGGTACACCCCACCGTGCTGGGCAAGGGAAAACCTTTGTTCGAAGATTTAAAGGAGCGAATTGGCCTGAAATTAACTGGCACCAGGGTTTTCAGATCAGGCGTGGTAGAGCTTACTTACGAAGCAGAAAAAAATAACGTTCAATAAAAAACCTGGCTTAAGGCCAGCAACAGTAACGGTGTTTTTTCAGGCGTTTTATTGATCTGATTATTTTATAGGTGGCATGATAATTTATAGATTTATCAGCAAATCATCCGGAATATTTTATAAATCGAACCAAAAAATCATTGTCAGTTCATCACTAACGCCTGAATAAAACCAAAATAATCAGTATTATACTCAACAGGATGATAAAAAACACCATTTTTCCGGGAAATCCATCTCCACTATCTGCTTCCTCTTTATCATCCTGTGGTTTTAAAGTTTTTTTCTGGTTTTTCATTAATATCAAACGTTGATAAAAGCTGTTTGACTAAGCCCGAACGAAAAAGATTAAAAAAGACGAAATTAATTTTGATTAAAATCACTTAGAATCAGTTTACAGGTGTATTTGCGCTTCTTTATGGGTATAAAACCTCCTGATTAAAACAGGCAACGCAATCAGCAAAAGCGGCAATGCCACAATAAATCCGCCGATAACTGCAATGGCCAGTGGTTGATGCAGTTGCGCACCTGCCCCTATACCGAGGGCCAAAGGCATTAAGGCTATTATTGCGCCAAGTGCTGTCATTAGTTTTGGTCTTAACCGGGTTGAAATGGCAAAAGTAATCGCATCGTCTATGTTTTTTTCCTGCAGCGATTCTTTAAACTGTAAAAAGGTAAATACGGCATTCTCTCCAATAATCCCCACAATCATAATCAATCCGGTATAACTGCCCACATTTAAAGGTGTACCAGTAAGCAGCAGAGCCAGGTAACTTCCTGAAATGCCCAGCACCGAGATTAACAGAATCAGGAAAGCCACCTTAAAATCCCTGAAAAGGAAAAGAATTACACTGAACACCAGTAAACTTGAGGCGATTAAAATGGTAAGGAGTTCGGAAAACGACTGTTGTTGTTCTTTATAAGCCCCGCCATATTCGATATGGTAACCAGATGGCAGACTAACCTTACTGTTCACCTCCGCCCGGATATCTTTCATTACACTTCCAAGATCCCGGTTGTCTAACCTTGCGGTAATGGCGCCAATGGTCTGAAGGTTTTCGCGTTCTACTTCGGCATTACCCACCTGGAGATCTACTTTGGCCAGGCTCTGAATTGGAATTGCCCTTCCGTCAGGGAGAAATATTTTAAGGGCAGTAATATCTGATACCCCAAAATTCCGGCTTCCGGGATAAACCATTCTGATGGGCGAAAGCTGTTGTTTATCATACAAATTGCCGATTACGTTGCCCTGCATGGCCGTTTGAACCTGCGACTGAAAAGAAAGCGGCGTAATTCCATACTGTGCGAGCATGGTAAAGTTGGGCTGAATATTTACTGTTGGGCCAGAAAGGATAATCCCATCAAATACATCGGCTGTTCCACCTACCTTCGAAACCAGAGCGGCAACCTGTTTAGATAATATCTGCAGTTTTTGCTGGTCGTTTCCAAAAATTTTGACTTCAATGGGTTGTGTGGAGCTCATCAGATCGCCCAGCATATCGCCAATCACCTGACCAAAATCGACAACCAATGCAGGCTGGGTATGTTCTATATGATTCCTGATTTCAGAAATGACCTCTTCTGTACTTTTTTTATGGTTAGGTTTCAGCTGGATCAGGTAATCTCCGGTATTCGGCTCGGTAATAAAAAATCCCATCTGGGTACCTGTTCGTCTCGAATAGGCTTGCACATCCGGAATTTTTACAATTTCCTTTTCTACCTCTTTTAGCATCCTGTCGGTTTCTTCAAGTGAGGTTCCCGGGGGTGATGCATAATCCAGTACAATACTGCCTTCATCCATTTCGGGCAAAAAACCGGTTTGGAGCCTTGGGAATATCAAAACGATTGACGCGATGAGCACCAGGATAAAGGCATAAGAAATATAGGGCCGTTTAATGAAAAAACGCACCCAGTTCTGCGATTTTACCTCGTGTACAACTACCTCATTTCCAGATGCATTGCCATGCGCGTTTTTAGTGAGTAGCAGGTACACTACCGGCAAACCAATCCAGGTTACAAAGAACGAGCATACCAGCGTAATAATCATGGTATTGGTCATCACCTGAAAATAGGATCCTGCTACGCCCGTCATCAGTACAAAGGGGACAAAAATTACTATGGTACTGATGGATGAACCCAGCATAGCGGGAAAAAGGTAACTGATGGCCTTGCTGATTAAAGGTGCTGTAGGCTTGTCAGGATGCTCTTCGTGCGTCCGGTGGATTTGTTCTACCACCACAATCGCATCATCGATAATCAATCCGATGGCAGCCGCAATGGCGCCAAGTGTCATGATGTTTAACGAGTATCCGATAAAATAAAGCACAATTACTGTTAAACAGAGCGTAACCGGAATCGTAATCAATATGGTTGCACTGGCTTTTAGCGACCGTAAAAAAATAACGGCAACAATAATGGCCAGCGCAAGCCCGATCAATAAACTATCGCGCACGCTTTTAACCGATTCGTTAACAAAATCGGCCTGTACATAATAGGGTTTAATGCGCACGCCTGCCGGAAGAAGATGCGCTAGCTCCTTAACCTTTGCAGCCATTTCTGCAGAAAGATCAACCAGATTTGCGTTTGGCTGCTTAATTACAGCGATTAATATTCCATCTTTCCCGTTGGCATTGATGCGCGTATATTCTACACTCTGCTGAATATTTACCTTAGCCACATCGGCTATCCGCACCGTTCTGTTACCTTTTCTGGCGAGTACCAGCTCTTCCAGATCACTTTTTGTTTTTACCGTTGCATCGGTTACCGAGAGGTAAAGAAAATTGTTATCCGATAAGTACCCGTTCGATTTTATAAAATTGGTTTGCGAAAGCGCAGCGGAGATCTGATCGGACGAAATGCCGAGCGACTGCATTTTCTGTACATCGAGTTCCAGCCAGTATTCTTTAGTTTTACCCCCAATTACACGAATTTCTGAAACGCCATCAACCTGCGATAAAAAGGGTTTTACGGTATAGGTAGCTATTTTTTTGAGTTCGGCAGGAGAATAATGATGGCTTTCCAGACTATATCCGCTAACGGGTAGTATAGAAGGATTCATTTTTTCTACCGAAATATTTACACCGGCAGGAAGCGAAGCCGAAATCTTTGCAATTTGTGATTCTATCCGCTGCTGGCTCAGGTCGATATCTGCTCCCGGGTTCATATAGGCAGAAAGCTCACAGCTGCCGCGGCTGGTAGTACTTCTCACAAGCTGTAAATCGGGCACCTGCTTTACTGCATTTTCCAAAGGGCGGGTAACGGTAACCACCATCTTATCAACCGGTTGGAGTTCTGCATCGGCAATGATCTTGATTTTAGGAAAGGTAATCTCCGGAAAAAGACCTGTTTTAAGCTGCATAAAGGAGTAAACCCCACCTATTAAAATAATCATAAGGACCGCCAGAATCGGGTTTTTATGTGATATAAAGAATCTGTTCATGGCTATTTCTGTATTTTAACCCTGGCGGTATCGCCAATGCCATAATTCCCGGTTCTGATGATGCGATCGGTTGTTGAAAATTTAGGTTCCAGTACTTCTATCAGCGAATTGCTTTCAATTCCTTTTTTCACGTTCACTTTTATAGCAGTTGAATCGTTGATCATTTTCATCACCCAAAATTCATCTTCAGTTTCGTTTGATAACACGGCTGATTTAGGTAGTACCTGTGCCTCTGCATGGCTCAGTTTGGTTAACCTCACCTTAGCGATAAGTCCGGACGGAATATCTTTGCCTGTGGGTATTTTGATGATGTAACGTTGCGTTTGGGCAAGCGAATCTACCGATGGCATGGTTCCTGAAACCGATCCCGGCAATCTGGTGCCATCGGGCAACAACACCTCTAAGGCTTTGTTCCGGGCGATAATCTGGTTGAGTTCGTAAGGCAAATCGAGCAGAAAAACCAGACTGTTTCGGTTACTGATGGTTGCAAGTGCTTCTCCATCCTGCACATAATCTCCGTTCTGGTGATTCACTTCTACAATGGTACCGGCCTGCCCCGAGTGGATATTGGAAACACCCGAAAATTTAAAACCCGGATCGAGTTTATTTACGGTATTGCCTATGGCGCGGGCCTCTTTGGTAATCAGCGTAAAAAGTAAAGTTCCGCTTGCTACCTGCTGCCCGGTTTTTGCATTTACCCGTTCTATATAGCCATTGATGCTGGCCTTTACAAAACTTTTTTCGAGGTAGGCAGATACTGCAGACAGTTCTACATATTCGGCTAAAGAACTGTCTTTAGGATAGGTAATCTGTACAGGGGTAACTGGTGAAGGTGTTTCTTCCACTGCTGTTGAGTCTGCATTGCTACATGCCAACAAGCAGGAAATTATGGCCATGGCGCCCAGGGTTAATTTTAAATATTTTTGCATGGTTATCTGTTCCAGTAGTTAAATTGGTTAATCAGTTTCAGCCGGTTAATATTGGTCTGCCTCAACAGGTTTTGCGCAGAAAGGTAATTATTGATGGCAATAATAAAATCAGAAACCCTTAAGTCGCCTGTATGGAGCAATTTGCTGTCTACATCAATAAGTCCCTTGCTAAAACGGATCTGCTCATTGATCTTACCAAAAAGGGCATCGGTCTGCTTAATCTGCTGGCGGATCAGGTTAATCTGCTGACTTTGCTGACGGGTGAAAAAATCCCTGTAACCTGCAACCGTATTTGATGAGAGGGCCAGTTTATCGTACTGCATTTTTCGCTGATGGCCATCATATATCGGAACCGAAAAGGTGAAACCAACACTGGCGCCGAAATTTTTATAAGGCTGCAGTACCAGTGATGAATTATAACCGCCATTGGCATAAACACCCAGTTTTGGTTTATAATTCAGGTCTATCGCGTTTTTGAGGTTGGTATTTTTTAAACTATCCAGTTCGAAACGTCTGGTAAAGAAACTTTTTTCACCGGTAAATACCGCATTCTGCAATTCAGGTTCAGCAAGTTTGGCCTGAGCAGTATCGGCTACACCGGCCAGATAATTAAGTGTTGCATAATCGTTTTTAAACTGAAGTTCTGCCTGTTTCAGGCTGAGCTGCTGTTGTTGCAGCGTAACCAGAAAGGTGAGGTATTCTGATTGTTTATAAATATTGCTGCGTGTGAGGGTTTTTAACAGTTTTTCTTCCCGGTCCAGAAGGCTAACCACTTCACGGTTAAAATCTACCTGTTGCTGACTGGCAAAGGCGGTGATGTATTGGTCAATAACCGATCTGTTCAGGTCGAATAGCGAAAGCTGTGAGGCATACTTTACCGAATCGCTCTGGATCTTAATTCCTTCCAACTGGTTATTGATCCGTTTTTTGTTCAGCAAATCATAATTTACATTCAGCATGGCCTCCAGTGCCTGGCCGTTGGTAAGCACCTCGTCGTAACCATAGCCGCGTATAACCGGCGCGTATAAACCTGTACCCGACCCAGTTACCTGCGGTTTTGCGGTTGCACGAACAATCAGGCTGTCAATTCCGGCTGTTCTGCGCTGGTTTTCAAAATCTTTAAGCACCGGACTTGATGATTTAGCCTGCCCCAGATAATAATCAAGGTTTTTTACAGGGGCCTGTGCCCGGGCCATGATACCCGAAATAATCAGTAAAGTAGTAAGGAGCGGTTTATAGATCATGTTCTTTTAATATTGCCTTAATCTTTTGCAGTTAGGGCTTCAATTGTTATACAGGCTAAGTTAACACTGAATTATGAAGTAATTCTGTAGATACCAATCAGGTGGTAGATTTGCTCACTGCCCTTTTGTAATTTAAGGAAATTAAAACTTTCCCGAAAGCATCAGCCCGGTGCTACACTGCTGATGAAACGGCATTAAAGTGAAATTACCTTCTTTTTTTGTGGTAAACAGGCTTTTCATATAAGGATAAATCAGGTAGGCAATTTTAGTCGATGCAATACCGAAACCTGCTCCGGCTACCACATCGCTAAACCAGTGTTTGTTGTTATACATCCTGAGCGTTCCTGTTGCGGTGGCTACAAAATAACCGGCATAACCGATCCATGGATTTACATCTTTATATTCCTGGTGGAGAAATTCTGCCGCCATAAAAGCCGAAGCCGTATGTCCTGACGGAAAAGAATTAGTACCTGAATTATCGGGTCTCAACCGGCCTACCCCCTGCTTTACGAAATGGGTAGATACGCCCATTATCGCAGCAGAAGTTACATAAAGCATAGAAGCATCAAAAAGATTGTGTTTCCCTTTTACACCCGAGAGATTCAATGCATAAACGGCTGCAGCGGGAGCTAACTGGAGATAATCATCAACATGGGCTGCAAATAGCGGGTGATCTTCCTGCAACTCATCCTTGGTGCTTACATCGAGCTGCTTTAATGCACCATGATCGTAAACGGCAGCAAAACCATAGCCCATTAATACAACAGGTGCAATAAATGCAACCGGACGAAATTTCATTTTGGGCATCGGGTTTCCGGCATACCATCTTCCTGTTGTATCGGGCTGGCTTGCTGTACTATCGGTTAACTGTGCAGAACAATTATTTAGCACTGCAATACAAAGCAGGATAGAAAGAAATATTCTCTGCATAATCTAATGTTTAACCGCGTTCCCCTCAGTGTCGAACAAAAAATCCTTTCCTTTCACTTCGGCCTCGTAACACACAGTTCCATCTGCCCTGGTAATCTTTGCTGCTTCGGCAATTTTCTTTCCTTTTAATCTGGCCAGTACCGCAGCCGGAAGTTCATTGGTGCGGATGGCTGTTTCGGTTTCGAGCAGTGATCCCGCAGCGGTGTAAACCTCCGAAGTTTCTTTCCCGTTTAATGTAAAACCCGCCTCGTAATTAGATTTTTCCATTTCCCACTTCACACTTGTTTTAGCATGGGCTTTTTCGAAAGCCGCTTTAACCTGTGCAGGTACTTTGGCGCTGCTGATTTTTTGAGCCTGAGATGAGATTACTCCTCCGCCCATCATCAATAATATTCCTAACAACCTTTTCATCATTTTAATTTTTAATCAAAACTATGTGGCAATTTTGTAGGAATTCTGTAGTTATCTGCCTTAGCCTAAATAAATTGTAAAAAAATGCAGGTGATCGTCTTGTTTGTATGCTATACCAAAACCGTGCAGGTTACAGATCTGCTTGCTGATGGCCAGCCCCAGGCCCATCCCTTCTGATTCTGTAGACTTGGAAAAGCGATCAAACATCCGGTTTTGGATATTTAGTTTTTTTCCGGTATTGCATACCACCAGCTTTTGAGCAGTTAATTCTAGTAATATTTTTCCGCCGTTTATATTGTGCCTTACGGCGTTGCTAATGAGGTTGTTTAAAAGAATATCCGCGAGGTAGCGGCTCATGGTTAATTTTCGCTCCAATAGCTTTACTTCCACAATTAATCCATCGCGTTCAAACAGTTCCTGAAACTGGCGGATCTTTGCCTCAATCATTTCTTTTAAATCCACTTCCTGCACATCCGAAATGAGGTTGTTTTCGATTTTTGCCAGCAATAAAAGCGATTGGTGCAAGCGTGAAAGCCTGCCGGTGGCCTGATAAATATCTTCAAGCAAAGCACCCTGCTGCTCGGTAAAAGATTCGGTCTGCAAAAGTGAATCGAGCTTGGAATTAATGATGGCCAGTGGCGTCATCATTTCATGCGAAGCATTATCAGTAAAGCTTTTCAGTTCTTTATAATCCTGTTTCACCTTTTCGGCCATTGCATTTACCGATTTATTGAGTTCGTTAAACTCATCTATCCGGGTAGGCTCTTCTTTGATGTTATCCATTCGGGTTACTTCAAAAGCCTTCATCCGGTTAAGCACAGCATAAAAAGGTTTCCAGAGCCTGTTTAGTACAAAACGGTTGATTAATAACAATGAAACAAGCAGTAACACGGTTATACCTAAAGTAATCATTAAGATAATCCTGACCAGGTCTTCTGATTCTACACGGGATTTTGTTATGGTTACAATCACCGTTTTTCCGTTAAGGTTAACTGTGGTAACCAGACTTCTGCCGGGTTCCTGCTCCTTCTCCTTTGGATTTAAATAAGTAGTATAGCTAAATTCGCGTATATCGGTAGTATCGCCTTCCGGATTGCTGTAAGAAACCTGCTGATCGAGATAAGTAGCCGGCAAGGGTAGTTTTTTGTAGGTATGGGTATATTGCCTGATCTCATTTTCCTCAACCGCAAGGTCTTTATCAAGTTTATTGGTCAGAATGAGGTGGATCACCAGGTAATAAATAATCCCCGTAATAATCAGCACAATAATGGAGGTGATGATATTTACCCTGTTGTAGCGGCTGGAGAGTTTCATTGGCTGCTAAATTTATAGCCGATACCATAAACCGAACGCAGATAGTCTTTTGCACCCGCCTCGCTCAACTTTTTCTTTAAGTTTTTAACGTGGGTGTAAATAAAATCAAAATCATCCGAGAGGTCCATTTCATCGCCCCAAAGGTGCTCGGCCATGGCATTTTTGGTAACCACTTTATTTTTATTGGACAGGAAATACACTAATAAATCGAATTCTTTTTTAGTTAATACAACGGGCTGATCGTTTACCGTAATTTTCATCGCAGTAACATCAACCTTTACCTCATTAAAGGCAATTACATTATTTCCATCAAAATTCTTTCTCCTTACAATTGCGCTTACCCTTGCTTTAAGTTCAGAAAGGTGGAAAGGTTTTACCAGGTAATCGTCGGCCCCCAGATCAAGTCCGGCCAAACGGTCATCCAGCGAATGCCTTGCCGAAATAATCAGTACGCCGTCTTTTTTATTGGCACTTTTTAGCTGGGTCAATAGTTCAAGTCCTTCTCCATCCGGTAATCCAAGGTCGAGCAGAATGCAATCGTAATGATATAGCGCTATTTTTTCAGATGCCGATGCAAAATCTTTTGCCAGTTCACAGATATTTCCCTCGCCGGTAAAATAGGCAAGAATACTGTCAGAAAGTGCCTGTTCATCTTCAATGACCAAAATTTTCATGGTGTAAATTATTAAATTATGCGGGCTTTTTAAAGTAAAGTTTACAAGCAATGGATGTTCAGATTCTTATTTTTTAAAAATATGGATCAGCCGATACGGGCTATTAGCTTTTCAATATTCAGCATTTTCTTTTCCTGCAATGTTTTTCTTCCATATGCAGTAAAGTACTCATGTCGCCTGAGCATTTCCAGGTTTAATGTATCCCAGGCCACGTCAGTATAAATCAAGCCAAGGTTTTCCTCCCATTCGGCTTTTAACCTGTCGGCATAGTTCTGATAGTCGTTTAAAGAAAAGTGATAAAAATCTGCATCACAAATCACCATTTCCAGTTCGTTTTTGGGATATTGCGGAAAGCGTGTTGCCATGATGCATCCGCTTACCAGCTCTGTCCGTTCCTGACTGAAACCATTTGCCAAAAGAAACTCTGCCGCAATGGCCGCACTGGCTTCCTCATGCCCGATGTATTTTTCGGTATAGCCTAAATCGTGTAAAAATGCTGCAAGAACCACCACCAAATGGTCTGCTTTCGAAAGCCCGTCCTCGCCACCTATCACTTGTACGCCCTCCACTACCAATAAGGTATGTTCGAGATTATGGAAATACATTTTTTGCGAAAGCCTGTTTTTCAAGCGGTCTTCTACAAATAACTTTACCTTGTTTAATAATATATCGGCTTCTTTATCCATCAGATTAAATTAATCCAACGCAATAATAGAACTCAATTCTGGAGAAAATCTGTAGTCAGCATAATTATACTTTACGCTTACAAATGTGCTTTACTTCTTGCCGGAAATAACCTGTGCAGATTTTCAGCAGTTCAGATTGTCTTCAGAATTGCTTTATAATTTGCCTTCCGGAAAACTTTAAAATGATGAAAAACTACATAAGGATATTGAGGCTTTTTTGCCTTGCGCTATTTCTTTGCCCGGATGATGCAGAGGGACAGGAAAAACTGATTACCCTTTCCGGTCAGGTTAGGGATGCGAAAAACGGGAATACACTTCCTTTTGGAAATGTTCAGTTAAAAAAAGGAAATGATGCAAAATTTATTTTCGGTACGCTAAGCAACGAGCAGGGCCGCTTTACCCTCAAAGACGTACCTACGGGAGAATATACGCTTGAAGTAAGCATGATGGGCTACCAACGCCTTAGCAAAACCATTAACGTTGGCCTGTTAAGCCAGTTTTTAGACCTTGGAAATTTTGATCTTACGGAAGATCCTCAAACCCTGCAAACCGTTGAAATAAAGGGAACCGCTACATCCGAAGGTGTATCGGCGAAAATGGATAAAAAAACTTACGACATTTCAAAAAACACAAGTCAGCTGGGCGGATCGGTGCTTCAGGTCATGCAGAATCTTCCGGGTGTTACCATTCAGGATGGCAGAGTGCAGTTAAGGGGAAATGATAAGGTTGCGGTACTTATTGATGGAAAACAGAATGCAATTACGGGCTTTGGCAGCCAGACGGGACTTGATAATATCCCGTCATCGGCAATAGAGCGGATAGAAATTATCGCTAACCCTTCCTCCAGATTTGATGCCAATGGTAACGCGGGAATTATCAATATTATCTACAAGAAAGACAGTCAGGAAGGATTAAATGGCAAAGTTGGTCTGAGCAGTGGCCTTGGCGCACTTTGGGTAAGAAAAGAAAACCTGCCGGGTATATCGCCTCAATACCAGGCTACGCCAAAACTTAATCCCTCGCTTTCGTTAAACTATAAGAAAAACAAAACCAATACCTTTTTACAGGCCGATTACTTATACACGCAGACATTAAATAAAAATGAATTTTCTGAACGCATTTTTGATAATGGAACAATATTGAACCAGCAGGTAAAAAGAAACAGAACCACCACCTTTGCCACTGTTAAAACCGGTGTAGATTACAATCCTGATGAACACAACAGCCTTACGTTATCAGCTTTTTTTAACCGGGAAAAGATTATCGATTTTGGAGATATCCCCTATTACAACAGCGACTTTAGTGTACGCAACAGGTTGTGGCAGTTTGTAGAAGATGAGGTAAAATATACCACCACCGGATCGGCAACGTACCTGCATAAATTTGCCCAGCCCGGCCATACCTTAACCACAGGATTTAACTATACCTGGCACAGGGAAGACGAAAAATATAATTTCACCAACATTTTACCCGCTTTTACCGGTGAAGATGCTTTTAAACTTCTGTCTGATGAACATGTGTCTGATTTAAACGTTGATTATGTTAAGCCATTGAAACATGGCAGGCTGGAAGCCGGCCTGAAATACCGTTACCGGAACATTCCAACCAATATGCAGTTTTTTGCGGGCCTTAATTCGCCGATTGATGTGAATGCAGGGGGCTGGGCCGATTATAGCGAACACATTCCGGCTGTTTATGGAAACTATATTTATGAAACGCCCAAAATAGAACTCGAAGCCGGCCTGAGAATGGAGTATGCCAATATTTATTATGATGTAAATCCGGAACACAATACCTATACAAGCGACGGCTATGATTACTTTCGTCCTTTTCCAAACTTTCGCTTCGCCTATAAAATCAATCCGGAAAATAGAATTACTTTTTTTTACAATCAACGTGTTGATCGTCCAAACGAGGTGGATATCCGCATTTTCCCAAAATACGACGAGCCCGAACTACTCAAGGTGGGTAACCCTACGTTACGCCCGCAGTTTACTACCTCCTTAGAACTTGGTTATAAGCACAACTGGCACAAGGGTTATCTTCACGGATCGGCTTTCCACAAAATTATATCGGGCACCATTACCAGAATTGCCACACAAGTGCCGGGAAATACGATTCTCTATAATATCTTTCAGAATGCCGGGAAAAGCTATAATTCAGGAGGGGAACTGCTTTGGCAACAACAGCTTAAACCATGGTTTTCATTCAACCTGAGCGGAACGGTATATCAGCATACTATTGATGCCTTTAGCATAGAAAACAGATACCCTGTACCCACGCTGTATAGCATGAATAAAGAATCGTTAATATCCGGAAATGCAAAACTCAACGCTCAGTTTAAGTTAAAAGGCAATACTGATATTCAGCTATCTATGGCCTGGCTTGCACCTGATATTATCCCTCAGGGGAAAATTGGTTCTAGGTTCTCTGCTGATTTTGGGATTAAAAAGCAGCTTGGGAAAGGAGAAGTGTTTTTAAACGGTAACGATATTTTTAATACGCTGAAAATAAAAAAAGAAATCACGGGAAATGGATTTAAGCTAAACAGTACCGACTATTACGAAACCCAGGTATTTAGAATAGGTTACAATTATAAATTTTAAAACCAATACTAAAAGAATAGCTTAAGATTTATCCGAAGATATTCTCTTACCTATCCCGATTCAAAAAAAACCGGAATATAGATTCAATTAACAGGCTTAACCGCTGTTAAAAAGTATAACAGGTAATTATTCCATTACAATGAGCAAAGTATTATTAAAAATAACGGCTCTTCAGTTTTGCAACAGAATCTGCTATGATATTTGCGGTATAATTATTAATTCAGATTCATGCGATACTTTTTAACCCTGCTTATCCTTATTATATTATCCAATACTTCATTTGCTCAAACCGGCTCCCGAAAAGGTAAAATTTCAGGAACGGTTATCGACGCCACTACGAAAGAACCGATTGATTTTGCCACCATCACGATTTTCAAACCCGGTACAAAAACGGTGGTTAACGGGATCAGTTCTGATGCGAAAGGAAATTTTACAGTTACTGGTCTTGCTAACGGCATTTATAAAGTGGCCATCGATTTTATCGGTTACAAAGAAAAAGTATTCGAAACAGTAACCATTAATGCAGCATCACCTGCTATTCACCTGGGTACCATCCTGTTGGTGTCGACTGTAGATCAGTTGCAAGCTGTAACGGTTACCGCCAAAACACCCATCATTGAAAACAAAATTGATAAAACCGTTTACAATACAGCAAACGATCTTACAGCCCAAAACGGCGTAGCACTGGATGTATTAAAAAAAGTGCCGATGGTGAGTGTAGATATTGATGGAAATGTAGAACTCCAGGGAAGCGGAAGTGTGAGATTCCTGATCAACGGCAAACCATCAAGTATTTTTGGAGCCAGTCTGGGCGATGCGTTACAGTCTATTCCGGCCAGCCAGATTAAAAGTGTTGAGGTAATTACCAGTCCTGGGGCCAAATACGATGCCAATGGCACAGGTGGAATTATCAATATTGTATTAAAAGACAATAAATTGCAGGGCATTAACGGTAGCGTGAATCTTTCTGCCGGAACAAGGCTCGAAAACGGTTCGGTAAACCTGAATGTAAAGAAAGGAAATTTTGGCGTTGGTGTATTTTTTAGCGGAAACAAGCAATTAAACACGGTTACAAAAAGTTCGTTAGACCGTATTTCTTATAACAATACCAGGGATACCATTAACAGTTTGCTTCAGGATGGAAGCAACCCTACAAAAAGAGGAAGTTACCAAACGGGCATTAACCTAAACTGGAGCATTACACCGAAAGATGAAATTACGGCCACTGTAGGCTACAATCATTTTAACAATAACAGTAGTGGCAGCACCAGCCAGCAGCAGCAATACCTGCTTGCCTCATCAGGCATTTTGTTATCCGATATCCGCAGCACCAGAAATTCGGTCAGTAATTTCAGTGCTAATTCTACTGATATCAGTGTGGGTTACAAAAAGAGTTTCAAAAAAGAAGGACACGAGCTTGACTTCCTTTACAATTCGAGTTTTGGGAACAACACGGTTAATGCAGCACAAAACTCGGTTTATTTAAACGACAATTATCCGCCAACCGGGTTGCAGAGTTTTAATCCCGGCAAAGAAAATGAAACCGAACTTTCTCTTAATTACACTTTGCCGGTAAGCAAAAAATTAACGATTGAAAGTGGTGCAAAAATGATCATCGACGATCTGAACAATAATGTGATTACCGATACTTTAACCACAAACGGATCGTATGTTAACAATGCCAGCCAAACCTATGGCTTTAATTATAAAAGGAATGTATATTCAGCCTATCTTTCTGCTTCTTTTTCGCTTTTTGAAGATTTTATTACCGGAAAAGCCGGAATCAGGTATGAGCGTACAGGGAAAGTGGCAAATTTTTCGGGTGCAGAAATAGCCGGCTATAATACTTTTGCCCCTTCATTCACCCTTCAGCACAAACTCGGCGACTCGCAATCGATAAAACTTTCGTACACATACCGGATCGAAAGACCCGATTACGGTGATCTTAACCCTTTTTATAACATCAGCGACCCACATAACATCAGTACCGGAAATCCACTCTTAAAGCCAGAAATCGGTAATAATTTTGAACTTGGCTACAGCAAAAACTTTAAAAATGGCGCAAACATCTATTTTGCAGGTTATTTTAGAAGAAATACCGACGATATGCAGCAGTTTACCACTTATTATGATGTGCTGAATATTAACGGGACAGATTATTCTGCGGTTTCGCTTACACAAAGATTTAACCTTGGTACGCAAACCAGTATCGGGGCAAGTTTATTTGCTTCCGTTCCGATAACCGAAAAGTTTAACCTGCGCACCAATATACAGGCTGGCAACAGAAACAATGTTTCTCCAGGGCTGGCAAGCGTAAGTGCATTTGCTTACCGCGCAAACCTCAATGCCAGTTATCAGTTTGGCAACAATTTACTGGCAGAAGTTTTTGGAAATTACAATTCATCACAAAAAAACCTGAGAAGCACCAGGCCACCGGTATTTAACTATAGTTTAGCGGTTAGAAAACAGTTTTTGAACAAAAACGCAAGTATCGGGATTACTGCTGCCAATCCTTTTAACAGGTACCTCACACAAAGGCAGACCAGCTTTGGCCCAAATTTTAATCAAACTAACCTCAGAATGGTCCCGGTGCAATCTTTTGGGCTTACTTTATCCTATAAGTTTGGCAAACTACAGTTTAAAAAAGATGCAAATGAGGATAATACACCGCAATTACCTGATTTAGGAGGAGGAAAATAATTACTGTTTTTAATGTTAAGCCCGCAACTACAGAATTTCTACAGATTTGATTGAGATATTACCCTTTTAACATAGGTTGCAAGAAAACTGTAGATACAGATCATCATTTTTTGTCTGTGCAACAATGTTTTAAAAGTATCGGAACAAGGAAAATTTTAAGAAAATTATGGATGTAAATATTGGATTGATTATCTGGAAAGAGGTGAAAGCGAGATTGATACAGAGGGATCAGTTTGCTGAGGATATCGGGGTTTCGCGACATAAACTGGATAAAATCATGAAAGAATCGTCAATAGACACTGAAATCCTTCGCCGCATTTCTGCTGTGCTGGGCGTTAATCTTTTTGAACACTTTATACAGGATCAGGAATTAAGCAAATTCAATATTTCTCAAAAACAATTAAATATCAGCGAGCACAAAAAACTCATCGACCTTCTGGATGAGAAAAATGAACTGCTCCGTTTAAACGAGGCCACTATAAAAAACCAGGCCCGGACTATTAAAATACTGGAAACGATTACCAAACGATAAGTACAACAGTTATTAAAGCGAATGCCATAAAATAAATACTGCCCGCAACAGGTAAATTTATTTTATGGCATTTTAAGTATCCGATTGCGTTTATAGCTTAAACTGAAGCGTTAAATAATACGTTCTCGGATCAGAAGGTAGAATCCCCGGACCTGGATAACCATCTGCCCTTCTGGTAAAATATTTCTCATTTAACAGGTTATTAATACTTCCTGATAGCGTAAACCATTTCCAGTTGTAACTGGCGCTTAAATCCATCACATTATAAGCCGGCACAACACCATCCACGGCACGTTCGGTAAACTCAGCATTTGTAGCATCCGAATATTGTTTGGCCACATGCGAAAATTGTAAAGACACATCATATTTTTTTGCGCCAAATGACAATCCTGTTCTAAACAACAACGGAGGTACAAATTCTACCAGTTTATCCTTTATCGCGGTTTCCTGGGTATTGATGTAACGGGCATCGATCAGGGCGAGGTTACTGTAGGCCGATAAATGGTATTTGCTTTCTGCATTAATCAGTTTCATAAAGTCGGCCTCTATCAAACTTTCAAAACCAATGTTCCGGCTATCTGCCACATTGGTTCGGAAGCGATAAGTTTCGGTCAGGTCTTCGCTTTTTACATTTAACGACCCAATCCTGTCGTTGTATTTTAAGTAGAAAACGCTCAGGTCATAAGAAAGCCAGCCTTTTAACTTCCCCCTGATCCCGCCATCGGCAGTGTACCCTTTTTCATCCCTCAGTAACGAATCAACCCTTGCATTCTGGTTAAGCACCCTGATATCGTTAAAATTTACCGAACGGTAGTTCTGCGAGATGTTGGCATAAATTTCTACTTCCTTAGCAGGCCTGAAAGAGGAACCTATACCAAAGAAAACAAACGATCTTCCGTTTTGCTTACTTTCGTTAATTTTTACATTGGGAACAAAACGCTGGATTTTATAATAATATCCGTTGGCCTCATTAGAAATATATTCGAACCTTGCTCCGGGAGTAATGCTCCATTTATCATTAATCTGAAAAATATTTTCGGTAAAAACAGATAGGTTTTGCCCCGGAAAACGGTACTGCGAACTGCTGGGTTCGCCGTTTAAAAAATCAAAAGCGGCTCCACTGCCAGCATCGGCATTGCCCTGGTTGCGAAGGGTAAGTCCGTGATAAGCCCTTACCCCGGTAAGTAAAGTACTGGTTTGTCCGTTAAAAAGTTTATACTGGTGTAATACCCTGAGTTCGGTTCCATAGTTATCATAAGTATCGGCCATCATATCCCTTGCGCCGCCCGGATCGGGCCTGTCTATGTATTGTAGAATGCCCAGTGCATCTCTACCTGCTTTTAAATGATAAGCCATCCAGTTTAACTTTGTACTGGCACTAAAACGATAATCGGCCGTCAAACTCATCAGGTTCCAGTTTACTTTAAACCAGTTCCGATCGCGCACCGAAATTCTCGGATCGGCATTAAAATCTTTGTCGGTTAAGCCTCCAGGCTGTTGGGCCAGGTAATGCATGTAAGTATATTCTCCTGTAAGGCTAAATTTATCGCTAAAAGTATAATTCAGGTGGATATACGCCCCATTTTGGTCAAAATGACTGTTAGGACGGAAATTATCACCACGTTTATATTGGTAATAGGCATAATAATTCAGTTTTTTTACTGTTCCGCCTATACTGTTAAAAGAATTAAAAAAACCGTAAGATCCTGCGGTTTGCCTTGAGGTAACCTCTACAGGTTTATCAATTGGTCCGTTTTTTAATTTAAAGTTGATCATCCCCCCAAACTGGGTTCCATATTGTAATCCTGCTGCACCACGCACAATCTCAATGCGTTCTAAAGCTTCAGTTGGTGGTGTATAATAACTTTCGGGATAGCCAAGTGCGTCGGCACTGATATCGTATCCATTTTGCCGGGTATTGAAATTCGAAACCCTGCTTGGATTCAGGCCCCTTCCTCCTATTCCAAGTTGCACACCGCCACCATCGTATTCCCAGATGTTGATACCGGCAATTCTCCCGTACACCTGCCTGGCATTATTGGTTGCGAGATTGGCGTTTAGATTAGCCAAATTGATGACTTCGGTTTTTTTTGAGGCATAAATGGCTGTTCCTTCCACCTGCCTTAATTTCCCCGAAACCGCTTCGTTTTTCGAAATCACATCTACGTTTTCCAGCTGTGTAGCCGATTCAGCCTCCATTGATATGTCTATCACAATATCCTTCTTCCTCAGCGTAAAATTCCTGATAACTGTTTTTGAACCCACAGCACTTGCTTTCAATTGATATTGACCGCCTGGAACATTGGTAAAAATAAAATCTCCCGCAGCATTGCTCTGCGTTTTAAAATTGGTGGGTAATAAACTAAGGGTAACTCCTTCGGCTGCGCTGGCACCTAAATTAATTCTTCCTTTAACGGTATATTGTGCCTGCACGGTGGAAAGGCCGATAAAAAAGGCAATAATAATTAATATTCTCATTTGTGTGTTTGATTGGAAAATGGTTTAATCCACTTCATGTGCTGCAGGCTTAACTGCTGTTCGCTCAGGTCTACGCTCGAATCGATGAAAGACTGCGAGCGCCTTCCGTTTAAGGCGACATAACCTTCAGCATAAACCTCAGGTTTTTTTATGCCCCTTTTGTGATAGGTATTTTTTAAAAAATGTGCATAACGGACCATCATATCAGGCTGGGTACTCATCATTTTTTCCTGCAAGGGAGTTAAAAACTGCGCATTATCAACCTCCCATGTTTTTCCGTTTCCGGCATCTTTAACGTAAAAAAAGGTATTCCCCGATTTTTCCATCAGCATTACCCTCCAGGAGAAACGATAACCCTCTTCAGTCCAGAATAATGGGCCCGGATAAAATAAAAACCGCAGGGGTAAATACACCTGGAGCAAAAAATAGAATCCCAGAAAAATGGCAAAGCCCCAATTCCGTTGTTTGCTATAGCTTTTATTATCTCCTTCGAATGGTTTTAACCTGAATATTTTGGCCAGTAACTGATCATGATAGGCTGCACTGCAAAATATTAAACTCGATAGCATCATTACGTATGGAAACATACCAATGCCCGGAAAAAATATGGCTGTGCAGGCATGGAATACCATTACTGCTAAAAATGCTAATTTTCTGGTCGCCCGGTTAATCAATAGAAATGGAATGGTCAGATCGTAAGCGGCTCCAAACCAGCTAAACAGGTAGGCTACCCAACTGTAATGCATAATTGAGCCAACCAATGGAAGATGGCTTTTTGCCGGCAGCCATATTTTCATCGGAACAGCATCGATCAGCCAGTCGTAATTTAATTTGGCCAAACCAGCAAAAAAATACACCATGCCCAGTTGTAAACGGATGATACCGATCGTCCAGAATGGCACTTTAGCTATTTGTTTCTTTGGATTGAGCCATACATCGATAGAAAGATACTTCCCTGCCGGTAAAATGATCATCAGCAAGCCAACTATACTCACAAAATAATAATGATTTAGATAATTGGTAACATCAATCAGTTCGACATAGGTAAAGCTTAAAAAAAATGCCGCAGCCGATAACCTGTAAAATAAGCCGAGCATGATTCCTGCTGCAGAAATGGCGATCAGTAAAAATACAAGATGCATTCCCATATCGCCCAATGGTTTTACCCAATCGAAGCCCATATAGGTAAAAAAGAATTTTGGTGTAATGTACTGGGAAGTAATCCAGCCATTAACCCAAAAGCGGATGGTACTGAAAAGCATTAATACCCCGAAAGCAATCCGGAAAGTAATAAGCGGAGAAATGGATACCTCGCGGTTTAAATAAACCTTTAAGGTATCCGGATTCCATTTTAGTGTTTTTGGGGTATTAGTCACCGTCGCTATCCTGATAGGTAATACGTACGCCTGTTGCCGATGCTACGTCGGTTTTAATGAGTGTCAGCAAAATCTGAATGTCTTTATAAGCTGTTTCTACTAAAGGTTTTTGATTGTTTAATGAAGCCGATAAAGGATTTGGGATCGCATTCAGGTCGGCAATAACCAGGTCGAATTGTTTAAGTACATCCTTATTCAGTTGTTCCTTCTTTAATGCAATCAGGTAATCAGAAATTCCTTTTCCATTGCCACCGCCGGTGTACATCTCTTTTAAACCGGTAATGTTTTCGATAGCCAGGCTAAGCGAAATACCTGAATAATAACCTTCGCATTTTTCAGGAAAAATCAATCCACCCGACTGTTTTCCAAATGGCCAGCCAATACGCGGTCCTTTCATTTTGTCCATCTCGTTTGCAAAACGTTCTACCATCGAGCCAATCGGACTACCCACATCGGTTTTGGTATTGGCTACAAAAGTTGCACGGTAAGTGCCTTGCCAATCGGTAACAATGTGTCCTGTTATATCTTTCATTCTTGCCACCACATCCTGAACATATTTTTTACGCTTTTCGCTGCCTGCAGCGCTTAGCTTTTGAATGGCATCCGGAGCAAACAATAAATAATCGAGTGCGGGAAAGCCCTGCTGATTGGTGGTAGAATTTAAGGTAAGGTTATAATTACCGGTAGCAGCATTATTTTCAATGGCATTGATGCCTGCATTGTTATCATTTTCAGGTTCGGCAGGAAGCGTATTCAGGAAGTTATTTTGCAGATAGGTATTTCCTGGCCCAAACTGGATAGAAGAAACCCTTTCGAACTTTTGATAAGCAAGTTTAAATGCTGCCTTTGCCAGGTCCTGATTGGCCTGAGTAGGGCTCGCCAGAAATGCGTTGATTGCAACTTCTAAAGGGCTTAATTGCTGTTGAAGGCCTAAATAAGCAGGAACAATTACATTATCTGCATAATTGGCAAGCATGGCGCTTTTATCAAAACCATTTTCGGTCGGATTTTCCGAATCAGGACTTTTTTTCCCGCAGGAGAAAATCAGCAGCCCTAAAACGATGCCCAGGCCACCCAGTTTGTATATTTTGAAATTCATAATTTCGCTGTTTTTAATCAATTCTTCATTTAACAGCAAACTCCCCGCATAAAAAATGCAGAGAGTTTGCTTAGATATTCTTTATTTTTCCGAAGCTTAGAAGGTTACATTCTGAAGATCGTAAGTTGTTCTTAAAATGCTTTCAGCCTCTTTCAGTTTAGCCAGTCCCGGATCGTCAACCAATGTGTAATAATTAGTGGTGAAGATGCTGACAAGCTTTTGATAATTGGCTTCAGTAAGTTTACTGGTAGACGGACGGAATTTCAATCCGATAATAAAACCATAACCTTCTGAAATATAACCGAACTGATCTCCTTTTTTACCAATAAAATCTGATTTTTGAGGAAGGATTACATAAGCTAAAGCAGAAATGGCATCCAAACGCTCCCAGGTAGTTTTAATGGTAGCAATGGCTTCGTCCCTCACTTTATAATCTTTGGCACCAATAGCAGCGCGACCTTTCAAAAAGGCATCGAATAAGGTTTTACCCGCATTGATCTGTTTTCCGCGTTCAGCCAGATATCCGCCCCATGCACCAGGTTTTGCAGGGAATACCAATGCGCTTAGCGGTGCAACTGTATAATCCAGATCCGGACTGTAGTCTTTAGGTACAGCTAAATAACCGAAAGCTTCATCCCAGTGTTTCTGCATAGCTGTTGGGGTTGCTCCTTTAGGGTTGTTATTGTCATCAGCAGGAACAGCAGCCAATAAATCTAAAGCTTGTTTAAAATACAAAGAACCCATGGTACCTTTGTTAACTGCCTGGTTGTAGTTCATTCCCTCCGGGCCAACAATTACTTTACTACCGTTTACACGGGTTAAGAAACCTGCTGTACCATTAACTGCCGGTACCGTACGCGAAAGGCTGTTAGATGCTACTTTAGCCATATAACCGGTAATTACAGCAGCATCTGCTGTTTTTGCCGCCAGGTTATAACCCAATGAGTTTAAAAAGGTATTTGTTGTAAAAGGATTACCGGTATTATTCCAATAATTTAAAAGAACAGTATTGCTTACCTCAGCCGAAGTTACCGTACCCAGGTAGGTGTTCATTTCATTATACATAATAATGCGGTTTGTAGAACTGCTGTAATCTACGCCGGCAAAATTATACGTTGCAGGGACTGTATAAGGCTCAATAGCTTCTTCTCCTACCTTATCTTTTTTACATGATGCAAGGCTCAAAACTGCAAGGGCTATCAGCGCCGGATGTTTAAAGTATTTGTTTTTCATTTTTATTGATTGTGTATGATTAATTGATTTTTAATTTGTATTAAGTCTAAATAAGCCTTATTCTTGTGCAAAGATTAAAACCGATTCTAAAGTTTTTCTAAAGAATTGGAATTTTTCAGTTTTTTTTTTTTTAGAAAATCCAACTAATCATGAAACTATTATTTGTAGAAGACGAGCCCGTTCTGCTGGACGAGATGCTCAGTTATTTTTCTTCGGATGGCAACATCTGCGAGCAGGCAAATGATTATGGCCAGGCCGTTGAAAAAATAAACACTTATGCTTATGATGGAATTGTGCTGGATATAACCTTACCCGATGGAAATGGAATAGACCTGATACCGCAGATCAGAACCTGCCAGATGGGCACAGGAATTTTGATTTTATCAGCAAAAAATTCGCTCGCAGATAAAGTAAACGGATTAAATCTTGGCGCGGATGATTATTTAACCAAACCCTTTTACCTGGAAGAGCTGAGTGCAAGGGTTAATGCACTTTACCGCCGGAAAGCCCTGCAGGGAGAAGAAAACATCCTGTTTGATGGTTTTACGATCGATACCGCGGGAAAATGTTTAATGTACGGAACGGAAGAAATCAAACTCACCAAAAAAGAATATCAGCTTTTAATTTATTTTGTAGTCAACAAAAACCGGGTGGTGAGCAAATCGGCAATCGCCGAACATATCTGGGGAGATAGCTTTGATGAGGCCGATAACTTTGATGTAATTTATGTACACATGATGAACCTCCGGAAAAAACTGATCAAAACAAACGGTACAGATTATATTAAAACGGTTAGGGGCCTGGGCTATAAATTTGTGAGCTGATGAAACTCCTGTCGAGAACCATCATTAACTATTTTTGGCTAACGATATCTGTATTGCTCGTTTCAGGATTCTTGCTTTACGGCTTTTTATACCTGCAGATTTTTGAAGAAATAAAAGAACAACTGCAATTACAGGAGTCGATGGTTGCCAAAGAAATCAGCCAGGGCAGAAAAGTGAATTTTCCGCTCGTAAAAACTGAAGCTGTACCTATCGATCGGTTAATGGTAAATCCGGTTTTTAAGGATACATTAATTTATGATAACATTCAGAAAAAAGAAGAAGGTTATTATATTTTACGCCAGCCCAGATTAATTAACGGGCAGGTGTACATGATTGAGGTTATGACTACGCATATTGGCTGGAGCGGGTACTCGCGAGCCATTCTTTACATTTTTATTTTTATTGCGATGATGTTAACCGTTGTGGGGTCGGGAATGAATTACCTGCAAAACAGGAAAATGTGGAATCCGATGAAAATTAACCTGAAACGGCTTAAAAACTATTCTGTGTCTTCGGGACAGAAACTTGAAATGGAAAGCTCGGGGATTGATGAGTTTAAGGAACTTAACGGTGTAATTTTAGAGCTTGCCGATCGTGCAAAATCAGAATACAGTACCCTGAAAGAATTTACTGAAAATGCTTCTCATGAAATTCAGACACCTTTAACCATTATTCAAAGCAGGCTGGAAAGAATAAGCCAGTTTGATCACTCCCCGGAAATGGCAGGTTATATTTCGGATGTTAAACAGGCCATTAACAGGCTTAGTAAGGTAAATAAAGGCCTCTTATTACTTGCAAAATTAGAAAACAAGGTATTTCCGGATGAAACTTTTCTGGATCTGGCTGAACTGTTAAAAAAGCAGCTCGGGCAGGTAGACGATCTGATCCATCATAAAGAAATTTCTCTCAATATCGATATCGAACCAAAAGAACTGATGGTAAGTGCTTCTTTGATGGAAATTCTAATCTCAAACCTGATATCTAATCTGATTGCTCATTCGCCAAAAGGCGCTACAGCAAAAATAACATTGCAAAAGCATAAACTTTCCTTCGAAAATTCGGGCAATAAACTGCCTTTTGAAGAATCAAAATTATTTAAACGTTTCGGAAAAAACAGCCCTGGTAAAACAGGTAATGGCCTTGGTTTACCTATTGTGCAACAGATATGCTGGCTATATGGATGGCAAATTTCATACAGCTATGCCGCAGGTTATCATATTTTTGAGATAAATTACTAAAAGTATCATATTCGATCCCGAAGATTAGGGGAGAAATCTTTGCTTTGGCTGAGTTGGCGATCCTACTGTTAACCTTAATTCGATTAATATTAGCAGTAATTATTTGCTTTTATCGCTTCTAGTCTAAGCGTCGCGTCATGCTGAATTTATTTCAGCATCTTATTTGCAGGAAAGACCCTGAAATAAATTCAGGGTGACGACCCGTTCATGCAAATGTGCATACAGAACAAGTAAAAGAACATTATTAATCGAACTCAGGTTGTTAGGTCTGTCAATGATAGAAATCCAATATATTCCATTCATTACTTCCCACTTGCTATAAAGGGTTTAGATAAGCTAAGGTTTTGTTCCCGCAAATTGCGGTGATCGCTGCAAAGCCCTTTCCATTAGCCGCTTTATGCCTTCCATAGGCTGTCAGGAAATGAGCGTTCGTTAGTATTATCTGTATTCGCGAATGGAAATAATAAAATTATTTAAGCTGAGTCACAGGAAAATATCTTGTATTTCTAAAAATACAATTATAAAACTAAATAACTCCGCGCAGCAAGAGATAATCATAAATAAAAAGTTAATAATCAAACATATATATCTCTATTGTATTTGTTCCGCATAAAACAAAAACTTTGTATTTTTTTTACAAGACAAATTCGAAGTATAGTTACATTAAATTAATAACTACATTATATACTTACATGTATTACATTTTTATGTAATTTAACCAAACGGTATTTCAGGTAATAAGTGAAAAGCAGGCGGATTTTTTTTTTGCGAATCCGGGAAATGGCTTAATCAAATTCCTGAAATCATTTATGAACTAAAACAAAACATCATGAACTTCTGCAGCGAAAACAAACCGCCTTAGGTTATGCCTGTCTTTTTGAAAATCAGCTAAATATTTCTAACCAAAATGATAAATCGACTATGAAGATTACTTTACCAAAAAGCAATTCTCCTGTTTTAACCAACAAACAGAAATTGCATTTTTTGCCGCAGCTTGTAATGATAAGTTGCTTTATATGCCTCCTCAGTGCATCGGCTTTTGCACAAAGCGTAGTTAAGGGCGTTGTACTCGACAATGAAAAGATGCCGATGGCCGGTGTAACCATCCAGGCAAAACCAGGTACCGCCAAAGCCCAAACCGATGTTGAAGGGAAATATTCCATTACCGTTCCAACAGGTGGCACCCAGCTTGTTTTCAGCTTTGTAGGAATGGAAACACAAACGGTTAGCATCAATAACCAAACGATAATCAATATTACCATGGCTTCCTTAAATAACCTTGATGCAGTGGTGGTTATTGGCTACGCTTCGGTAAAGAAAAGCGATTTAACAGGCGCTGCCACAACTGTTTCGGCAAAAGATTTTAACAAAGGACCTTTAAATGCTCCTGATCAATTGATACAAGGTAAAGTTGCAGGTGTGCAGATGATTAACAATAGCGGTCAGCCAGGCGGCGCTTCAACAGTACGCATCAGAGGTAATTCAGCCATAACAGGCACCGGACAGCCACTGTATGTAGTGGATGGTGTCGCTTTAGATGGAAGATCTGCGAGACCATCAACCAACGCCGGTGTTGGAGGCTTAACCGCCAGCGCTGGCACAGGTACCACACCCGATGGGAATCCTTTAAACTTTATCAACCCCGCTGATATTGAATCGATGGAAATCCTTAAAGATGCCTCGGCAACAGCAATTTACGGCTCGCGTGCAGCATATGGGGTGGTGTTAATCACTACCAAAAGAGGAAAATCAGGCGAAACCAAAATTGATGTGAACGCATCAGCAGGTGTTGGCAGTATTGCCAGAAAAGTGGATGTGCTGACAGGCGATGAATACAGGGCAGCATTGAAAAAATATAACCTCACCGCCGGTGATTTTGGCACCAGTGTTAATGCCCTTGATGAGGTGCTCCGTACAGCTTATAACCAAAACTATTCTGTAGGAATTAGCGGAGGCACTAATGGCAACACTTTCAGGGCCTCATTGGCTTATCAGAACCAACAGGGAATTATTAAAGCATCGGATTTTAAAAAATACAGCGCAGGCTTTAATGGCAACTTTAAATTTTTAGAAAGCAAAAAACTGGGTTTAGATGTAAATATGATCAGCAACCAGTATTTGGAAAATATTGCACCCATTACCACCGATGCTGGTTTTACCGGTAGTTTAATCAGTCAGGCACTATCCTGGAACCCTACCCAGTCTTTTTATAATCCCGACGGCAGTTTATTTATCGATTATGGTTCTACCACGATTAATCCGTTGGCTGCTTTAGCTGCAAATAGCGATAAGGCAAAGGTTTCTACCATTTTGGGTAGCCTATCGCCATATTATAAAATTACGCCATGGCTGGAGTACAGGATGCTGGCCAGCGTTAATTACAGTACGGGTATTAGAAGATCTTCTACCAGAAGTACGTTAAATCTTCAGGGTATTCAACCTGATGGAGCCTTTAAAGGCGGTTTTGCCAGTTATTCAAACACCGAACTGGTAACACAACAATTTACCAATACCTTAAATTTTAATAAAGAGATTGCAAGCAAACTGAATTTAAATGCCGTGATCGGTTATGAATATTCTAATTTCGTTAACAAGGCAGCCATTAATACAGCAACCGGCTTTGGAGATATTGCGGTAGATTATACGGATGCATTTGAAGCCACCCTACCGGTTAACCGCACTTTTGTAACCAGTAACGACCCCACAACAGAACTGCAATCATATTTTGCAAGGGCCATTTTTAACTACGACAGTAAATATATTTTAACAGCCACTTTCAGGGCCGATGGTTCAACCAAATTTGGAGCCAATAATAAATATGGTTATTTCCCCTCTTTCGCTGCCGCCTGGGATGTTAAAAAGGAAAGTTTTTTAAGTGATGCGCAATGGCTTAACCAGTTAAAACTAAGATTAGGCTATGGTAAAACCGGTAATCAGGATTTTCCATCGGGATCCTCTCAACAGCGATTTGTAATCAGGGGTGTTGATGGCTTGGTAGGTATCAATAATGCCAATCCGGATTTAAAATGGCAGGAAGATAAACAAACTAACATCGGTCTTGATTTCGGCTTTTTAAATAATAAGCTAACCGGCTCAATCGACTACTTTAATAAAGTTACTTCAGATCTTTTGTTTCCACAAAGTGCATTTTCGCCAGCGGCACCTAACGGCGTAATTACCTGGTACAATTTAGATGGAGAAGTTCAGAACAAAGGACTGGAAATCAGCCTTAATGCGAATATTATTGATAATGACAATTTATCGTGGTATGTAGGCGGTAATGTTACTTTTATTAAAAATACGGTTAAAAACCTTACCGGATTAATCAGAACAGGCTCTTTAAGCGGTCAGGGCTTAAGTGGTGTAAATCTTGAAGTTATCAAAAACGGATTACCATTATTTGCCATGGTAACCCGAGAGTACAATGGTTTAGATGCCGAAGGATTTTCTACCTATACCGATGATGGATTCACCAAATATTACCTCGGCAATCCCAACCCGAAAGCAATTATGGGATTAAGTACCAGCCTGAGCTATAAAAAATTCACATTCACGGCTAATTTAAACGGTTCGTTCGGGCAGAGCATTTACAACAATACGGCGAACTCGGTTTTAGCCATTTCTAATCTGGGAAACAGAAATATCGCATCAGCGCTTGTTAATTCAGGTATTCAGGAATCATTGGCCAACCCTATTGCTGCTTCATCAAGATATATTGAAAAAGGAGATTACGTAAAATTGGCCAATGCCACCATTAATTACAACGTTGGTAATATAGGTAAAGCCATAAAATCACTAAATATCTATGTTAATGGACAGAATCTGTTCGTAATCACCAATTACACCGGTTTCGATCCGGAGGTAAATGTAAATAAAAGCATCAATGGCGTACCCTCAGCAGGCATAGATTATACGGCTTATCCTACGGTGAGAACTTTCAATTTTGGTGTTAATTTTTCACTTTAATTCAACAACCACATGAAAAATAAATATATCATCAGCTTCGTAGCTGCTACCCTGGCGCTTGCGGGCTGTACCAAACTAGACGAAAACCTAAATGGCCAGGTGAGTTCGGGTTCACTGGGATCAAATGATGTACCCGGATTAATTACAGCAAGTTATACGGCGATGAGGGGTCCTTACCAGGCTCCCTGGAACTGGTCGGCCTTGCAGGAAGTAACCTCTGATGAGGCAATTGTACCTACCCGTGCAGGCGATTGGGATGATAACGGCGCCTGGCGTGCCCTGCATTTGCATAAATGGGCTGCAGATGATGCCAGAATTTCGGACGTGTTCAGGGATTTAAACAGCATTAGTTATGTAAGCACAAATGTACTGGGTTTTAACCCTACTCCGGCACAGGCTGCAACAGCACGTTTTATCAGGGCATTTTCTGAATTTTCGGTTTTAGATGGCTGGGGCCAGGTACCCTACCGCGATCCGGGAGAAGGGGTTACCAAACCATCGAGGGTGAGAAATGCAACCGATGAAATTGCCTATTTAATTAATGAGTTAACTACCATCATTCCGCTGTTGCCAGATGGTCCGGCTAGCCAGGCCAATAAAAATGCCGCCCGGACACTGCTCATGAAGATTTACCTCAATAAAGGTGCTATTTTAAACCGTGCGGCACCAACTTTCGACCCGGCAGATATGGCTAAAGTAATTGCTCTTGCCGATGAAATTGCAACAGGCGGATATACCCTTACCACCAATTATTTTGATAATTTTGCCCCTTCAAATAATAAGTTGTCCACTGAAAATATTTTTACCTCTGAGAACACTGCCGGTGTAGCCGGAAGCGATCTGGATGGGATGTGGAAATGTACTTTACATTATAATCAGAATCCGAATGGCTATAATGGCTTTTCTACGCTATCTAACTTCTACAATAAATTTGAAGCAAGCGATACCAGAAGAGGTGGCGATTATGCCGGACAAACCAATGTTTACGGAGTAAGGGTAGGCTTTTTAATCGGCCAGCAGTTTGACCAGAACGGGGTTGCACTGAAAGACAGGAAAGGTAATCCTTTAGCTTTTACCCCTGAAGTAAGCATTATTGAACGTAATCCGAATCACCTGGAAGTGGCTGGAATCAGGGTTGTAAAATATCCGATTGATTATGCCAATACCGGCTCAAAAAAACCGGAAAACGACTGGGTGTATTACCGTTATGCAGATGTATTGCTAATGAAAGCCGAAGCATTATTAAGAACTTCTCAACCTGGCCCGGCATTAACCATTGTTAACCTGATCAGAACGAAGAGAGGTGCTTCAGCCTTTACCAGTTTAACATTAGATAATTTGCTTGATGAACGTGGAAGAGAACTTTATTGGGAAAGCTTCAGGAGACAGGATTTGATCCGCTTCGGTAAATTTTTAGCGGCCTGGCAGGAGAAACCCGCTAGTGATGCAAAATACCTGGTATTCCCGATTCCGGATAACCAGCTTGGGAACCCGAACCTTGTTCAGAACCCTGGTTATTAAGTAATTTTATCGAAGTCAATATTAGTCGGATCACCTTTTCGATCCGGATTCAGGAAGAAATCTTTAACATATTTTAAAGATTTCTTCCTTTATTATTTATACACGCCTGTTGAACAAATAAAACTTTGTATAAGCTCAAAGGCTTTCATGTTCTTAAATGTTTTACATGATGAAAACCATAACTATAATTTTTATACTTCAACAAAGCATTTTTGAACCATATTACATATAAGCTCAAAGGCTTTCATGTTCTTAAATGTCTTACACGGTGAAAACCCTAACTATAATTTTATACTTCAACAAACCATTTTTGAACCATATTACATATAAGCTCAAAGGCTTTCATGTTCTTAAATGTCTTACATGGTGAAAAACCATAACTATAATTTTTATACTTCAACAAAGCATTTTCGAACCATATAACATATAAGCTCAAAGGCTTTCATGTTCTTAAATGTTTTACATGGTGAAAAACCATAACTATAATTTTATACTTCAACAAACCATTTTTGAACCACATAAGGTTTCATATAAGCTCAAATTGCTTACATATTATTAAATGCTCATCCTTTAAATACAGTGATTATCAGATTTAACATAATTTAAGGTTAAAAAGCAAACAATTTGCACACTTTTATGTATAGGTTAGGATATTAAGCTATTGCACATCGGGTTAACTCAAAAACAAGAAAAAATAGCCTATAAAACATTTGATCAAATAGATGAAAACAGGAACCCAAAAACAATGGCAACAGAGAAAGATTTAAGTGCCAGCCAAAATGAAGTGAAACCGGTTGGGCGTTTTGCTGCCTGGTTTATTACCCTTTATGATGTTTTTAAATTCATAGGCAGGTTTTTTAAAGAAGCCTTTCTCCCACCCTACGAGCTAAAAGAACTGGTAAGGCAATGTTACGAAATCGGTTATCGCTCTGCTTTACTTATTTCTACCACGGGTTTTATTACTGGTTTGGTATTTACAAAACAATCGAGGCCCTCGCTTTCTGAGTTTGGTGCAACCTCCTGGCTTCCTTCTTTGGTAGGAATTGCCTTATTAAGAACCTTGGCCCCCTTACTTACCGGACTTATTGCTGCCGGAAAAGTGGGTTCGAGCATAGGTGCGGAACTTGGTTCGATGAAAGTAAGCGAACAGATTGATGCCATGGAGGTTTCGGCCACCAACCCTTTCAAATTTCTGGTGAGCACACGAGTACTGGCAGCTACCATTACCATGCCCATCCTTACATTTTACACCGCTATGGTAGGCATGCTGGGCGCATTGCTCAATGTATCGGTAAATGAGGGAACAAGTGCCACCACTTTTTTTCAAAGTTCGCTCGAAAGCATTACGTATCTGGATATTATCGCTTCTACCGTTAAGGCCATACTTTTTGGCTTCACCATTGCTATTGTAGGCTGTTATCAGGGCTATAATTCATCAAAAGGCACCGAAGGTGTGGGTAAAGCGGCTAACTCTTCGGTGGTAATTGCCATGTTCCTCATTTTTGTGGAAGAAGTAGTTTGCGTACAGATATTTAGTTTGTTTAATACCTAAGCCATCGGTTATGAGAGAAAAACAATTTACAGACGAAAGTGTGGAAAAAGTGATTGAGATTAAAGGGCTTAACAAATCTTTTGGCAATTACACCGTGCTCGAAAATGCTTCGCTTGATTTATATAAGGGTGAAAACCTGGTGGTTTTAGGTAAATCGGGAACGGGAAAATCGGTACTGATTAAAATTATTATCGGCTTGTTAAAACCTGATTCGGGCCTGGTAAAAGTATTGAACCAGGTGGTGGATGAGATATCTTACGAAGAACTTCTTGCATTAAGGTTAAGGGTTGGTTTTTCGTTTCAGAACAGTGCGCTTTATGATAGCATGACGGTAAGGGAAAACCTTGAATTTCCTTTGGTGCGCAACAGGAAGGATCTGACGAAACAGGAAGTAAAATCATCAGTTGAAGAAATGCTGGATGCCGTTGGCCTATCGCAAACCATTAACCAGATGCCTTCAGAACTTTCAGGCGGACAGCGGAAAAGGATCGGTATTGCCCGGACTTTAATTTTGAGACCTGAAATTATGCTTTATGACGAGCCTACTGCCGGGCTTGACCCGATTACCTCACGTGAAATTAATAAACTGATTAACGACGTACAGGAACGTTACCATACCAGTGCAATTATCATCACCCACGATCTTACCTGCGCCAAAGAAGTAGGCAACCGGGTAGCCATGCTGATTGAGAGAAATTTTGATAGAAAAGGCACCTTTGAACAGGTTTTTAATTCGGGTGATAAACAGGCTCAACCATTTTTTGATTACAATTTTATACAATAACCATGAATGAAAACAGAAAAAAAATAACAGTAGGTATTTTCATCGCCATAGGTATCCTGATTTTCGTACTGGGCATATTTACCCTGGGCAGCCAAAAGAAAACATTTGTTAAAAGTTTTACGCTGAGTGTAGTATTTAACGATATTCAGGGTTTAAAAAAGGGCAATAACGTATGGTTTTCTGGTGTAAAAATCGGTACCATCAAAAAAATTGATTTTTTTGGCACCTCGCAGGTAAGAGTATTGCTTAGTATAGAGGAAGATGTGCATAAATACATCCATAAAGACGCAGGGGCCAGCATTGGTGCTGATGGATTGATCGGAAATAAGATTGTGGTTATCACCGGCGGAAACCCAAAATTTCCTTTTGTAGAAGATGGCGATATGCTAAAAGTGAATACCTCCCTCTCTACCGATGATATTATGAAAACATTACAGGTAAACAATAAAAACCTGGTGGATGTTACCGGCGACTTTAAGATACTGGCCAGAAACCTGATTGATGGCAAAGGTGCCGCTGGTGCTTTATTATCCGATCAGGAGCTTGCTACTAATTTTAAATCGATGGTGGCAAATTTAAACCGTACTTCTATTGCCACTGCGCAAAGTGCGGAACTGCTTGGCCGTTTCGGAAAAACACTGAATACCAAAAACGGACTGATGGATAAAATGCTGACCGATACGGCAGTATTTAGAAAACTCGAGCGTTCTGCTGCTACCTTACAAAAATCTGTAGAGTCGGCATCAAGCCTGGCCGCTAACCTGGATGCTGCATCGGCAAAACTAAAAACTTCAGACAATGCCGCCGGACTGCTGTTAAACGACCAGAAAACGGCAGAACAGGTAAGAACAATTATGTTGAACCTGGAGAAAAGCAGTAAAAAATTAGACGAAGATCTGGAAGCGGTACAAAGCAATTTCCTGCTGCGCGGTTTTTTCAAGAAAAGGGCTAAAGACTCTCTAAAATTAAAAAATCAACAGTAGTTTGTTTAATTAAAGACCTGCTTGGCTCACAAAACAACGAGCTGGGCAGGTTCTCTTTCTTAAGACTTAAAAGCAAGAAAAGTAAGCTGTTATAAATTATTTAACCCTTTCACTATCAATCATTTCAACCTGCTTACCCATCTTTTTTTCTATCACCCTAAAATGGTGTAATTCGTCCGGACTAACGAGTGAGATGGCTTCTCCTATGCTGCCCGCCCGGCCGGTTCTGCCAATGCGATGAATATAATCTTTTGGTGATCTTGGTAATTCATAATTAATTACAAAAGGAAGCTGGTTAATGTCAATTCCTCTTCCCATTAAATCCGTAGCAACCAATATCCTGAGTTTTCCTGATTTGAAAAGATATAAAGCCTCTTTCCTCGCACCCTGGCTTTTTTTGCTATGGATCGCTTTTGCATCGAAGTTATTTTTACGCAGTTTATTTACTACAGCATCGGCAGTATGAACTGAAGAGGCAAATATTAATACCTGCTGCACTTCATGATGATTGATCAGATAACGTAAAAAAGGTCCTTTTTTATCATCTGAAACGATATAAGCCACCTGATTAATCTGATCTATGGAATCTTCCTGACCTTCAATTTTAATTACCAGCGGATCGTGTAACAAAATTTGATGAATCGACCGGATATCGGCACTTAAAGTAGCCGACAATAATATGTTCTGACGATTTTGAGGCAAAAGAGAGATGATTTTATCAACTTCTTCTTTAAATCCCAGGTTAAGCATTTTATCTGCCTCATCAAGCACCAAAGTTTCAATAAGAGATAAGTTCACTGCATTTGAATCCAGCAGTTCTAATAGCCTTCCCGGTGTAGCAACAAGTACATTTACCCCTTGTAAAGCAGTCATTTGCGGATTAATGGAAATCCCGCCAAATACCGCTAACGTTTTAACAGGCACAGAAAGTCCTGAGCTAAAAGTCCGGAAAACTTCTTTTACCTGCCCGGCAAGTTCGCGGGTAGGTACCAAAACCAGTACATTAACGTGGCGGTTTTTAAGCTTAGGTGCTTTTTGCAGATTCATCAGCAGCGGCAAAACATAGCTGGCTGTTTTTCCAGAGCCTGTTTTAGCAATACCCAAAACATCTTTTTTATTTAATATTGCCGGTATAGCTGTTTGCTGAATAAGCGTTGGTGCAGTAAAATTCTGATCTGATAATACTTTTAATAAATCCGGAGATAAACCCAGGGTGGTAAATGACATATTATTATTTTTCGCTAAAATAAACAAAAATCATCACTAACCAGATTCTACCTGACACGCGATTCGTATAGAACAACTCAAAATACACTTAAATTGCGACTTAAATAAAATTATCAAACAACCTTATTACCAGCACCTAAAGGTGTTTAAACTAAAAACTTCAAACCAATCGCTTTCGGCAACTGTTGTATTTATTTATGCTTTAATCTATTTATTATGAACAATCACCAGATCATTTACAGTAATCTTCAAGAATTATCCATTAGTAATTATACACTCACCGAAGGTGAGGCAGATATCACAGGCTGGCCGGTAAAGAGCGGCGACAACCGCATTGGCAAAGTGCACGACCTACTTTTTGACCCTGAGGCAAATACCGTTCGCTATGCGATTGTTACGCTTGATGAAGGCACCACAATGGTAGAGGATAAAAAGGTACTCATTCCCATTGGTCTTATCGACCTCGATACCAGTGCAAAAGAAATCCAGACTCCTGATTTTCACCATGAGCAACTGGAAGCAATGCCCAGGTACATTATCGGAGAGGTAACTCCAGAAATGGAAGACAACATCAGGGTGGTTATTGGCAGTCCAGCCGCATTAAAACTGGAAGAAGAAACAGTAGAAATTGACAGGCAAAACTTCTACCGTCACCACCATTTCGATAAGAATATTTTTCCGCAGGAACGAGGCGATAGCTAGTATGCCATTGAATTCATCTTTCCGGAAAATTAGCAAATCAACAGATCGAACTAACATTTCGAAAAATAAAAGAACCTCTAATCATTTGACTTAGAGGTTCTTTTATATTATTAATTTTTACTGCTTTTTATTTACCACTTTTTTTAGCATAGAATTTAATAATCTTAAAAATCAAAAGGCAGCACTTAGGCTGCCTTGTAATCCTCCGTCAGGTTACTACATCAAATAATAGTCTTGCGACTGCTGAATAAATTGTTGGGGTCTTGACAATACGTTTCTTTTATTTCTTTAAGCTTATCGTAACTTTCCTGAAAATAAACGCGTGTTGGAATACTTTCATCTTTAAAACTAATGAAGGCACCATAAGTTGCAGGGATCTCATAATTGCGGCAAACCTCCAGCCAATCCAGAGCACGGTTTACGTAAGGTTGTACTTTTGGATTTTCAACACCATCATTGTCCCACCAGGCCTGATATTGTACGGTATAATAGCATTTTTTATATGCAAAAGAACTACCCTGAGGATATTGACTGGCATTGAAGTTATAATCTCTGTAATATGCACCGGTAATGGCTCCAAGCGTGAAATACGTACTCAGGCGCTGATTGGCACCTTCAATATCCAACAGGTTGGATTCAAGGCTTTCTATCAGTTTGTTTCTTCGTTGAGCGGCAATGTTCTCATCATCAATAACCATGGCAAACCTTGAAGTTATTTTGTGTGGAGCAGGCTTATCCAGCTCAGGCGGAATAGCCTGGAAATGTGGAGGTAAGGCAGCAGTATCATATACACTTTCAAGCCGATGGTTCTTGTGGTGACCTGTATCCCATTTTACAACCCTGTCCCAGGCCGAAAATGTACTCCATTGCCGTCTGTTGTGATCAGGCACGGCCGTTAACTTGCCCGATGCATTGGTAACATTGTTGGATAGTATTGCCGGTATGCTATCTTCAAAGTTGATACTATAATCACCAAATTGTTGTACCGGAAACCAGGTCTCCTCAATAATATTTTGCAGGTTTGCTTCAAATTCATCCTGATCATCAAACTCGCTTTTACTGCCCATGTAATATCCGTAGAAGTAACAATCATGCACAGAATTTTCTACCAGCGTTGTGTCCTGTACATCTTTAAATTTAGCCACCACTTTTAGGTTGGTACCCAGTAAATCTGTGTTTTCATTGTAGTTGATAAGTTCTTCCCAACGTTTAAGAATGTTTACCGCAGGTGGGATATTCCTACCCGGCTTCTGCTCCCAGGCTATAGTAAATTTAGTGGTATAATCAGGCAAGGTGAATGTTTTGTAAATAAGTTCGGTGATGATACCGTAACTCATTCCCCCGCCGCCGCGTAATGCCCATAAAAGTTTGCGGTCTTCTTCATTAAGATCCTGTACCGTGTTGCCTTCATATTCAGGAATAAGCAGGTTGTCTATAATTGTCCGGAATGAGCCATCGCCTAATACGATCGTTACACCGGCCAGACTTTCGCAACCCATGCCTTTCTGGCGTGTCCAGGGGCCCCATCCACCACCAAAGGTAAATCCGGCAATGCGTACAGAATAACAGGTACCATGCGGCAATCCCACATTCTTTGCGTTCATTTGTTTAATGAGATCAATGAACATAATACCCGGCTTTATGGTTGCATAATTCTTGTCTGCCTCGATATCAACGGTCTTCATTTCAGACAGGTCTATTACCAGCGCATCAGTTGCAGAACATTCTCCTTCATGATCATGACCGCCTGACCGCACCCTTAAAGGGCCGTTGTAGTTATTTTCTCTGATGCATTTGATAACTTCCGAAACTTGTACTGTATTGGTGCAAAATACAATTGCAGTTGGCCGAAACTGATAATAGGTATTAAATATCTGTCGCTTATCGTTGTACTCTTTACTGGTTAATGGCGAGTCGAACAGTATTTTCGGCATGTTGTCCTGAGGAAGATATTGTTTTAAAATATCAATGATGTTAAGCAGCGTTACTTCCATAAAATGGTGTTTTTTTAGTTTTTATAAATTGGATGAATTTTGACAGGGCTTATTTTTGATTAGCAGAATAGCATTTTCTGGCTGTTTTAAACGTTCAGGACAGGTAAATTGCCTGAATTTCTTCTCAAAAAAGCAGTATCTTAAATCAAAAAATCAGAATTAGTTATAAAATAATATCTCCGCTTATCCGATAACCAGTCAGATTATTGATGCAAGCTGTAACAGGCGCAGCATTGATACGGTGAAAAATATTTCGGGCAGATAAGCTGCCAAAGCCGCTAAAGGCCAGGATTGTGAAGAGGAGCGTTTTCCTGAGCATGGGATTTTAAATTAGATAAATAAAAGTACAAATTTTATAATAAAAATAAACGTGTAAAATTTATTCGCCCAATGCCTTAAAATTACAAAACCCCTTAAATGTTTAGTTTAAGGGGTATTTGTTGGATTTTGCGTCCTTGTTTCGTCGGGATGGCAGGACGAAAAACTCTCATACAATAAATTGATTATCAGTATTTTATACCTGTATATTTTTAATGGTGCCACAATAAGGGATTGCCATTTTTAGTCCACATTTTAGCTTGCAAAACCACATTTTTACCAGGGCATTTTCCCAAGTACAAAACTGCTTTAACGGAGATAAAGTTAATCAAAATAATGCATTTTAAACCAAATATTTCATCCGTTTTTTTAGATTTTTAGTGGGACAAGAACGCTATTAAAAGACAATGGCATTATAAGTGGAAATTCAATTTTAAAGACCACTTATCGATACAGAAATAAAAGCAATTAAAAATCAACAATTTACGAACAAAAATATACAATTTGAAAGCAAGAACAATATCGGTAGTTATCTCGCCCCTACTGTTAATAACTCTTAATTATTTATCCAGTTGGGGGTCGACAATGGTTCAAATCAGCAATAAATTTATCGCTGATTTAAAGCGAATCGCACAATTGCCTCCGGAATGGCTGTTGGTTGTTAGAGAGGTCTAAATTGATGATATAAATCGGGTAGGAAGACGGATTAAACCGAAAAATTTTGAGGAAAATGGATTTGGATCCGAAGTGTATATTTGTATAAAGGGAGAGGAACTAGATGTTCATCATCCAGCAGTCTAATTAGTGCCCAGTTTCGCCCGAAATAGAGGGTTCACTTTCACCGAAATACACAGGCTTTGCAACAAAAACGCCCCTACAGGATACGATTTATAGTAAATCACCCAACTTTGTAAAACAGGTCAGAATAAGAAATATAAGTTTTGATTTTAAGATACTAGAAAATCTCCATTTCGGTTTCATTAGACGAAGCGACCATTCAACCCAACCCTGCTTTTCAAAATCTTAAAAACCTGTCAAAATGAACCAAGTTTCCTCTTTGAAGCAAAATTTAGTGAACAATATAGGCTTAAAAGATGGGAACTATGGATAAAAACCTGTGGCCACATTTAGCGCCCCCGAATGAGGATATTGTAGATTAATGTACTCAAGCTCAGGCTGTGTCCACCATCACCTGTATGCCAACATTCAGCAAGGCAAAAGGCGCAGACTTCCATGTGCCGAAAAAACAGATATAAATTAAATATACGACGAAACAAATTGATTATAATTTAGGGTGAACCAAATTTATTTGTATGTCCAACCCCAAATCTATTTTTCTTGAAGTGGCGATGCAGCACACATATCCATCGGCAATGTCTAAAAATTTAAAATGATACTGTTTCCCATCAATTTCACCAAAATTCTGTGTTATTTTTAAATTTAAATCTACAAATTTGCTAAGTCCACTACCATCTGCTTTTAAAATTGCCTCTTTTGCCGTCCACAAGCGATAAAAATCCAATAGCCTATTTTCAGAGTATTCCAAAATATCAAATTCACTGTTCGAAAAAAAATCTTTAAAATCATCTATTTTTATCTCATTAATTGCCTCAACATCTATTCCAATTTTCCCTTCAGAAGCTGTAACTAGAGCTATTACATCTCCGGAATGAGTGATATTGAAATCAGCTTTCAAATTTTCAATAAATGGTCGTCCATATTTTGTGTATTTAATCTTCTCCAAAATCCGATCCGTTATTCCGATGTGATTTTGTTTCTCAAGAATGATCATTCTGGCAAGTAAAAATGCTTGCCTATCCTTCCACCTAGTATATTTTCTTATCCTTAGTTGATCACAAGGAGGCAATAGCTTTATCATTTTCCAAAGTTGAGATTCCACTATTTCTTCATTATTAAATGTCCACCATAAATTTATCATAGAAATTTTTTGAGTGATTTGTAAAACAAATCTGCCATTTGCTTTCCATTATCATAAATAAAGAAATGGTTTCCCTGCAGGACATAGAAATTAACAGAAGAACTAGTTTCCTTTTTCCATTTTACAAGATTTTTTTCTGCAAAAGCTTCTTCACTTCCCGTTAATATAGATATTGGAATTTTAAAGGGTTTGGTTTTTTTATAGATATGATTTTGAGTCGCAATAAAATCAGCTCTGATAATTGGCAGGAAATAATCTAAGCTATCCTTATCATTTATAATTTCCTCGGGCATACCTCCAAATGAACGCAAATGGTCAATAAACTCCTCATGAGGAAGCTCAGCACCTAAAGTATTTTTTAGTGAAATGCTTGGTGCTTGGCACCCTGAGAAAAAAACATGTAAGGGCATCTGTTTTCCCTCCAAAATTATTTTCTTAAGGAGCAAATAACATATTTTCCCGCCCATGCTATGTCCGTACAAAACATAATTTGAAGATAAATATGGTATTATTTGCAAATAAAAATCATCAACAATTTCATTTAAATTAGTTAATAATTTCTCGGCGGCTCGTACACCTTTTCCCGGTGAGTCAAAGGAAATATATCTCATTTCAGGTCTGAACTCTTTTTCTAAAAATCTTAACGAATGTTTATTTCCACCTGCGAATGGTAAACAGATTATATTGATAAAATGCATTGCACTATGTTTTTATTATAAATTAAATTTACCTCTAACTGGAAACTTGACTTGTACCATTAATCAAACAATCATGAATATTTCATCATAAATATTCCCTGTCATTATAATATTGTTACTTTTATTCAAAAGATTCGGGTTTATGCAAGTTTCAAGCTAACATTAATTTAAATTTTAATAGAAGAGTATCCATTCGAATTATTGGAAACTAATTCTTCGTAAATTAAATAATTTGCCAACAATTTTATTGTATTAAGCTGAAAAATTATATTTATCCCAAGTTCTATTTTATATTCCTTTCGGATCGCAGATACCAGGCGGATGGCCAGAAGAGAGTTGCCGCCAAGGTCAAAAAAGTTATCCCCGGTCCCGATCTTTTCAATATTCAGCAGGGAAGACCAGATC